>OBLF01000178.1_pt1 | contig 80028 bp, 84 predicted proteins | sample 1519231 | NCBI WGS metagenome assembly OBLF01 (sample SAMEA2602895, study PRJEB22501) | metagenome
GAGAAACGCCCTGTTTCTGTCCTTAAATTTTACGCCATACATCACCCGCTTAACACCCGCCCCCATACTTCCTCCGCACCGGAAGAGACACGGCCGGAACGTATAAGGAAAGGGAAATGCCGAAAGGCTGTATTCAGCTTATAACCAGACAGATAATCCATGTGCAAAAAACGGTGCCCAATTGCAGTGCAAACAGGCCTTACTTGGCGGCCAAGTAAGCCTTACTTGGGACGCTATCAGGCGTTAGTTGGAACGCCGTCAGTGGACAGTCAGAAGACGGACAGCCGTCCTTTACACTTCCAGAGGAGAAAATAACAGAGAAAGAGGGAGTAGTCTATGCGTTAAATGTAAAGGTAATTCATAACATATCCTCTTCTCACACAGGAAATACAATCGTCCCGGGAAAACTGCAAAATGCCATAAAATACCAAACAAGCATTCAAAAAAAGTGTAATTTTAGTTTGTACTTATAAAAATTATACATATATTTGCAGGCGAATTAAGGTTTACGGCTGAAGTGATCAGTCCTGATCTATACCAATAGTCTTTTAGAAGAATTGGATTAAACTTATTCTGTAAACATGGGCTGATGCCTGTGGAAAACAATAATCAACCTAAATTATTGCATTTTTATGAAATTGAGAATTTGGATGTTGACCCTGTTCTTGTTCATCGGATTGAGTCCGCTTTGGGCACAGACAATATCCGTAAAGGGAAACGTCGTGGATGAAAACGGGGAGGCTTTGCCCGGTGTTAGCATTATTCCGAAGTCGGCTCCGAAATCCGGAACCGTGTCTGACATCGACGGCCGGTTTACCGTCAGCGTGCGGAGCGGAGAAAAACTTACATTCAGCTTCGTAGGCTACAAGAGCATCGAGCAGGTTGCCGCACCACAGATGGACATCAGGATGGAACCATCGGACCAGATGATGAACGACGTGGTGGTGGTCGGCTACATGGAGCGCAAGGTAGCCAACACGTCGGCATCAGTGGTGAAAGTAAGCGCAAAGGACCTTGCCATGAAGCCTGTCGCCAACCCGCTGGATGCGGTACAGGGAAAGGTGAGCGGCCTGCAGGTGTTCTCTTCCTCAGGTGAGCCTTCCGCCCGTCTGTCCATGGCCCTGCACGGACAAGGGTCGCTGGGAGCCGGGACAGGCCTGCTCGTCATCATGGACGGAATGCAGGTCAGCATGGCGGTACTTCAGGCGATGAACCCCAACGACATCGAGAGCGTGCAGTTCCTCAAGGATGCCGCAGCCACGTCTATCTACGGTGCGCGTGCGGCCAACGGTGTCATGTACGTCACCACAAAGCACGGAAAGACGGAAACACGTCCTTCCATCAACATCAGAGCACAGTATGCGGTGTCGTCGCTGGCTAACTCCGACTATTTCGACCAGCTGATGAGCGGGCCGGAGCTGCTGCGATACTACCAGGAGACCGGCATTTACACTGCCGACGAGATAGCCACCTTCAAAGACAAATATTTCAAGGAGACCGACTTCAAATGGTATAAATATGTTTACCAGCCGGCACCGATGTACACTGCCGACGTCTCCGTGGCAGGCGGCACATCAGCCGTGAGATACTATCTGTCGGGCGGCGGACTGAGTCAGGACGGACTGCGCATGGGTTCCAGCTACAAGAAGGTGTTCGGACGCATCAACCTCGATGCGAAGCTCAACGACTGGATCCGTGCCAACGTGAACACACAGGTATCTTATGATGACACACGTGTCTCCCCCTTCGGCAACAACAACGCCGTAGGCGGAGGACTGGCAGCCATGAATGCCCCATTCGCCTCGCCCTATGATCCAGACACAGGGAAAGAGCTGGAACGTGTCCCCCTGCTCGACATTGCCACGCCGTCTCATGTCATCTCGACAAATCCCGCCAAGACCAACGCCTTTATCCTCTCGGCCAACGGCAACCTGACCATCACACCTGTCAGAAACCTGACGCTGCGGTCGCTTGTCGGACTGGAGCTGGATTACGGCAACAGCCGCTCACGCACCCTTCCGAGCTATTACCGTGCCTACGGCAACGGAAGCTCAGAACGAGGCTATACCATGGCATCCAACGTTACCGTCACCAATACGGCTGCCTACAACATGGCCTTCGGCGACCATCATCTGACGACCCTGCTGGGACAGGAGTATACCAACTACAAAGATGACGGATTCTCGGCAGGCGGCTCCGGCATCCTGGACGACCGCCTCTACCTGCTCAACAACGTCACGAAGAACAAGTCGGTCGGCGAGGAGACGAACGGCTATGCCTTCCTTTCATTCTTCACACAGCTGTCCTACGACTTCTCCGAACGTTATTTCGTCGACCTCGTCTTGCGCAATGACGCCTCTTCACGCTTTGGAAAGAACAAGCGCAACGGACTCTTCTGGTCGCTGGGTCTTTTGTGGAAGGCCAAGAAGGAGAACTTCCTCAAGAACGTGGAATGGATTGACGAGCTGGACCTCAAGGCCAGCTACGGTACACAGGGCAACTCCTCCATTCCGCCTTACAGCACGGCGGCATACGCCGGGAAGGTAGGCCAGAAGAAAGGCGACATGAGTCTGGGATTCGTCAGCCTCGGCAATCCGGACCTGGGATGGGAACACCAGAGCAAATTCACCGTCGGCGTGAAAACACGCCTGTTCAACAGGCTCGACCTGAACATAGAGTATTACAACCGTGTAACAAGCGATATGCTCTTCGAGGTGCCGCAGCCTTATTCCTCCGGTCTGCCAGTCGGCAGCGCAGGTTATCCCACACGCTACGAGAACGCCGGCCGCTACCTCAACCATGGCATCGATTTCCAGATGAACGTCGACCTCCTGCGTGGACGCGACTGGGGTATCTCGGCCAACATGAACTTCAACTACAACCGTGACAAGGTGCTTGAACTCTTCGAGGGCCGCCAGACCTGGCAGGAACCGGGCGGGCAGCTCGCTTACATCGTAGGCAAACCGGTCACCTTCGTCGTACCGCTGTACAAGGGCGTGAACCCCGATACGGGTGTTCCCGAGTGGTACAGGCCGGGCAAGGACAAGTACCAGACGCACAGAGATGACAAGGATGTCGTCAGCGAATGGTCAAGTTCGCTGGACCAGAATACGGGTGTGAACGCCTATACGCCATTCACCGGCGGATGGGGAATATCCGCCTATTGGAAAGGATTCTACCTCACGGCCGATTTCTTCCTGGCTCTCGGCAAGCACATGCTGTCGGTAGACAAACAGTATTATGAGAACGATTACTTTGTCCGTGACAAGAAGGACAACTCGAACGGATCGCGCCGCCTCTTCGACTACTGGAAGAAGCCGGGTGACAGAACAGAATTCCCCTCACTTGAATGGGTGCGCGACCCGGCCCACCAGAGCACTTATGTCGACACGAAGATGCTCGAGAACGCCTCGTTCATGCGCCTCAAGAACTTCACACTGGGCTATGAACTTCCACACAAGATGCTCGGACACCAGAATGTCGTACGGTCTGCAAAAGTCTTTTTTACAGGGCGCAATCTGCTGACATTCACGAAATTCCGAGGCATAGACCCGGAAGTGAACCGCAACGTTTCCTATGGTGTAAATCCCAATACCAAGCAGATGAGTATCGGTGTGGAAATCGGTCTCTAACACGAAAACATAACAATGAACATGCAAATGAAAACAACGAAGATATTATTCTGGGCATTGACGCTCATGGTCACTCTCCAAGGATGCGACCTCGACCGTGAGCCTGCCGACTACATCGACTACGCTGCCTCATACCGCAATATGCAGGATGCCAGGAAATGGGACAACGGCATCTACTCGACGCTCCGCGGCAAGTTCGGGGGCGGATACATCCTGCCGCAGGAGGCACAGGCGGATATGCTGAACGCCCATGCGGCCTTCGGAAACCTGTACGGAGAGTTCCATGGATGGAACATCAAGCCGGAAAGCAATGTGCTGCAGGAAATCTACCATTCCTATTATAACGCACTGATCGATGCGAATGTCGTCCTGACACTGCTGCCCGGACTGGAGGCAGGCAATGCGGAGATACCGGTGAAGAACCATTATCTGGGCGATGCCTATTTCGCCCGGGCGTTCTATCACTTCAATCTCGCACTGCGCTGGGGCATGCCCTACCAGGAAAGCACTGCCGACAAGGACCTGGGAGTCGTCCTGGCATTGACCCCGGGGGACTTGAGGAAGTCCGCACGAGCTACCAACGCACAGACCTACGGCTTGATTCTGTCCGACCTGCACAAAGCAGACTCGCTGCTGAGCGACCTCCCCGTCATGCAGGGCAACAGCGAAATAAGCGCAGATGCGGTGAAAGCACTCCGTGCACGTGTCTACCTGTACATGGGCAACATGGCGAAAGCCTACGAGGAGGCCAAGCAGCTGATAGACCGCGGCACCTATCCCCTCATCAAGCCGTATCAGGCAAAGCTGAACAGTGAGAACAAAATTGATCCGCGTGAAGATGCCTTTGCACAGATGTGGTTCTATGACAACGGCAGCGAACAGATATGGCAGCCCTTCGTGGACAAGGAGAATGAAATCGCCACTACCACGGGACTTTACGGTGTCGACCTTTCCACTGCTACCTACTGGGATGGCAAACATGATGCGGGAAAGGCCGGCGATTACAACAAACCGGCTTACGTCCCGACACGTGAGGTAATCAACAATCTCTTCTCCGGTGACAACGACCACCGCGCACTGGCACTGTTCGAATTTGTCCGCACTACGGTGAACGACATGAATGTGTCGGCACAGCTCTATGTCATCGCCAAGTTCAAGGGAAATCCCAACTATGCTACACTGAACAGTACTCACTGGGGAGGATATGTGCCGAACGGCAACCAGGCTCCCAAGCCCTTCCGCATCGCCGAGCAGTACCTTATTGCCGCCGAGGCGGCCTACTGTTTGGGAAACATGGGCGAGGCGCAGCATTACCTGAACCAGCTCCGTATGTCACGCGGTGTTCCTACCACCAACCTTGTCGGTGACGACCTCTACAAGGAAATCAAGGAGGAACGGGCAAGGGAACTGGCCTATGAGGGCTTCCGCCTCTGGGATCTGCGCCGATGGAAGCAGGGCGTCAGCAAACGGACTTTCCAGGGACGCGAGAACTATTACCAGGTGCCTGCCTCGTTCTTCGCCGGCGGATATAAAGTGAACATAGAGCCAGACAACTATATGTTCGTATGGCCGTTCCCGAAGAATGAACGGCTGATTAACACGAACATCCAGCCTAACCCGGGCTGGGAAGACAAATAAGGATGTATCACGCAACAAACCAACAATACGCTATGCACAAGAAAATAAGAATATGGGCGTTGCTCATGGTCGCCCTGATGGCGGTAGCCTGTCAGAAAGACCTTACCCTGGGCGGGCTTGACAATGTCGTCTCCAGTGACATCCCCTCCGTCACCCTCAAGCAGGAGGGCGAGCCCGTAGCCGTCGACTTCGCCTCACTCGGCGACGAGTGGCAGATAGAAGGCGGTGCGTATGCTTCATGGCTCACTGCCGTGAGAAAAGGGGCACTGCTCGAACTGACCGCCGGTGCCAACGAGAGTGCGGAAGAGCGGCGGGCAAAGGTCGTATTGAAGACACCAAGCGGACAGCAGATACTGACTGTAACACAGTTCGGCACCGATCCCGTCATCGCCGTCGACGGAAGCAACGGCACGGAAATCTTCAATCACGAAGCACACCCGGCTGTGGAGCTGAAGGTCATCTCCAATTCAGACAAATGGACCGTCGAGCAGGTCGACAAGGAGAAAAACAGCTGGCTTACCGTCAGCACCGACCCGAAGGAACGCAAACTGCGGCTGAGTCTCACCTCCATCGAGCGGAACAGCCAATGGGCGCAGAGCAGCCGGAGCGAAAAACTCTTCCTGACCAACGGCAACAAGCACTATCTGCTGACCGTAACGCAGAACGGATTCGTACAGTTCCAGTTCCCGGTATGGGACCTTGATAACTTCGACATCAACCGTGTCACCGCACTTGAAGAAGAAAGGAACAATCATCGGGACAAGGCTTTCGAAATCGATTCCCTCCTACCGTGGGGAACGGACACCAAAAAAGCCTTCTATGCCTTCCACTCTCCCGGAGAGCAGGCACCTCACATCCTCTACCAGCAGAAGAACTATGGTACGGATATGTTCTGCGCATGGCTGAAAGCCCCCAAAGGGAAGACCTTCCAGAAAGAGTCGTATGACAGCTGGCTGAAACAGAACAACTTCAAACCGGGTAACAAGCAGCGGATTGACACGGAGACACAATACTACAGCGACGACATTGACAAGACCCGCCTGATGAACGTCTACAATTCCGTAGACAACTACAAAATGCACGGCGGCATCTTCCAGAGTGCCTGCATGCGGTATATGGAGTCCTCCAACGATCTGAAGTTAGACGGCAACGGAAAGGTAGAGACTTTCCCGCTGTTCCCCTCAGCCTACCTGCACAACAAGGCCTTCAAGCTGAAAGAAGTAGTCGAGTTCGAACGCAAGCGTGGAATGAAACCCGACTTCAACAACCTGTACAACAACGAGAAGGTAACGGCCACCACCGAAGACCCGCTGTGCAAGTACTCCCGCCTGCTGTTCGTCCCGGAGAATGCAAGCTACGATCCGGGAACACTGGCCAACGTCATCTATTTCTTCAACTGGCAAGGCGTAACCCCCGAGGACAAGGATGCCGGCCTGCTGCCCGACGCTGAACTCAGCGGGACCGTAGGCTCCTGTCAGGTGTTCTACATGGGTGGCGAGGTGTTCTACAACCGTGAGGAAGAAGGTACACCCGGCGTGTACTCATGGTACACCTACACCCTGCCCACCAGCACCCGGCGCGCCATCGAGACCAAAGGCTACAGCCTGGTGCGCGAGGCAAGTGGCGGATTCGTCACCTACTACCGAGGGGACGAAGACCTGATCGATATGCGCCCGCAGGAGACACGTACCGTCATCAGCTACTACAAGAGCAAGCACTATGTAGACATCATCAAGAAAAACCTTAACTATTAGACATCACACACAATGAAGAAGTTCAGCAATCTATACATACTGGCTGGTATCATGGCTCTTGTCATGGGACTTTTCTCCAGCTGCCACGACGACATGCTTCCGGAACAGAACAGTCCGGACCAAGCCGCACAGACTTCTGATGATGCTTTCCCCTGGGAGCCGGGACTGGCGTTCATCAAGCTGAAAGCCGGTGTCACACCCACTACACGCGCCGCCACACAGACCGTGACACGCGCCCAGGTGTTCGACAATGCGAATGTTAAGGTAGAACAGATCTTCGACATGACCAGCGAATATGCCAGTCTGAAACGCGCACGCGGACTGGACCGCTGGTTCGTCGTGAAATTCGACAAAAGCAAGGATGTCGCCGAAGTTCTCAAAGAACTGAACGACGACCCGGCCATCGAGAAAGCCCACGGCAGCATCAGAATCGTACCGGAAGAAGCGTCCTATGCGTCCGTCACACGTGCTCCGATACAACCCGGCCAGCTGACGGCCGCCAACGACGGAAAGGGCTACATGAATTTCAGCGACCCTTACCTGCAATACCAGTGGCATTACACAACGACCAACGACGTGTACCAGACCTTCAAGACCGGAGCTGACATCGACCTCTTCCCCGCCTGGCAGAAGGAAACAGGCGACCCGCATGTAGTAGTCGCCGTCATGGACTCCGGAATCGATTTCACCCACGAAGACCTGACTGGATCGGCATGGGAGGGGAAAGACCCCAAGACAGGCGAGACCATCCACGGCCGGAATTTCTGGGCGGCCGAGACCAGCAACGGCAATCCCAATGAAATCATTCCGGGCGGACACGGAACACACGTGGCAGGTACCATTGCGGCACGGAACAACAACGGAATCGGTGTCTGCGGTGTGGCAGGCGGCAACGGCAACCCCAATTCCGGCGTACGGCTGATGAGCTGCGAAATCTACGGACACGATGACAAGAACGAGACGGCCACGACCGATTATATCGTCAAGGCCTTCGAATTCGCTGCCGAGAACGGCGCATCCGTAATGAACTGCTCATGGGGCTATGGTTTCGACCGCAAGAAGTACCTCAACAACGAGAACTTCCAGAGCATCTTCAAACACCAGTTCGACCTGCTGAAAGAGGGAATCAATTACTTCACCGACTATGCCGGGTGCGACCCGCAGGGCAAGAAAAAGCCAGAATCCTATATGAAGGGAGGACTGATCTTCTTCGCCTCGGGCAATGATGCACAGTACGACATCGACATGATTCCGGCTTCCTACAACCGGGTGGTAGCCGTAGGAGCCATCAACAGCATGGGCATTCCCACCGACTACATGAACAAGGGGCCGTGGGTGGATGTCCTTGCGCCGGGCGGCACCACGGATGCCGGAGAAGTCTACAAGGGCGTGTTGAGCACTGTTCCAAAGAACTTCGTGAACCTGTCCACCGGACCTTATCCCAATACCGACTTCACCTTGCCCGACAATCCGAACTACGCATACGCCCAGGGCACATCAATGGCAACACCGCACGTGACCGGCATCGCCGCACTGGTCGTCTCCAAGTTCGGCAGGAACAATCCCAACTTCACCAACGATGACCTGCGCCGCCGGATTCTCGGTGCCGTCAAGCCGGCCAGCCCCTATGCCGTCAAGTCCGATGCCAACCTTGCGGGCAAGATGGGTGTCGGCTTCATCGATGCTGATTTCGCCCTATCCGATGCTGAGACGGTAAAGCCAGAAGCACCGGCCGTCACCGTGACGGATTATTCAGCAGATGCAGAAAAAGGCTATTACGACGCCCAGATCAACTGGAAGGTTACGGCCGACGAAGATGCGCTGAACCCGCAGCACACCGCATTCTCCTACGACATAAGACTTTACAAGAAGGCCGACCAGACCCAACCCATACAAAGCCTTATGCGCTATTCATACGAGATGCCTGTCGGGACACCGATGGAACAGACGTTCACCGGTCTGGAGACAGACGTGGACTACGTGGTGAAAGTGGTGGCGTGCGACCGCTTCAACAACCGGTCACAGGAGGCGACAGCCGGCTTCAGGACAAGACTAAACCATGCCCCCGTCTTCACGGAGACCATAGACGAACCGCTCCGCCTGCTCGACACACAGTCCTTTTACCACAAGCTGCTGCCCGTGAAAGATGAGGACGGACACTCCTGGACCTATACGACTTCCGAACTGCCGCAAGGCGTTGAGCTGAAGCGTTCGGGCAATACGTTCGACCTGCTCATAAAGGTGGGCAAACCCGGGAAATATGCTTTTGAGGTGACACTTACCGACCAGCTGGGCGGACAGACCATACAGAAATTCGCCTATGAAGTCGTTGCACACACCGCCCCTACGGTAACGAATGTGCTGGGCGACGTTTCTCTCTTCGAGCAGGGCGAACCCATCCACATCAATCTGGCAGACGCCTTCACGGCGATGAGCGGACGCAAGATGAGCTTCCAGGCCGTGTCCGACGACGAGGAAGTGGTGAAGGTGGCCGTGAACGGCTCGGAACTCACACTTACCCCCGGCAGGAAAGGTACGGCAAACCTGACCGTCACCGCTGTCGACGGGAACAAGCGGACAAGTACGACCGTCAAGGTACGTGTGACCGACAGGAACGCTCCGGACGCACACGCCGTCTATCCCATCCCTGCACACAGCTACATCAAGGTGCTCATGCGCAGCAATGTCGACAAGGTTCATGTCATTGTCACCTCGGTACATGGACAGAAACTCATCGAAGAGACCCTGACCCCTGACAGCCGTACACACGAGATAACCCTGGGCATAGACCGCCTTGTACCCGGTACGTATTATCTGCTGCTCAAGACGGCACGTCTGACAAGCAAGCACACTTTCATCAAGAAATAAACAGCACACAATGAACAAGATCACAACGGCACTCCTCATCCTGGGCACAGGACTTGCGATGAGAGCCACGGCACAAAGCCGCATACTTCCCGTACTGGAAGGGACAACCGACGCACGCACCGCCGCCATGGGTGGCACAATGCTTGGCAACACCGACCAGATGCACATCTATACCAACCCGGCCGGCCTTACTTTCGGCGAAAGGAAATTCTCCGCCGACGCTTCGATTGAAGCACAGCCCAAGACGGATGACGGCCGGCTGACACAGTACAACCTGTCTGCCGGATACCAGTTCAAGAACCGTTCCGCACTGATGGGCGGCGTACGTTACCTGGGCGGACTGACCGTCCCTGTAACGGGAACGCACGGAGAGGCCGGAAGTATTTCACCTTATAATATAGCATTAGACCTGGGCTACTCCTTTTCCGTGACTCCTGAAATAGCCGTATACGCTACGACCACTTATGCCCGGGACCATGCAGCCACCCATGCTGACGCATGGGCATTCTCCGTAGGTGCAGGCTATCAGAAGGCTTTCAGTCTCTCCCCTGCCCTGCCTACCCGCCTTACCTTCGGTGCGCGGCTGATGGATTTCGGCAAGTCGGTAAAGTTCGACGACACCGGTATCCCGCAGAGCCTGCCGACCTCTGTCGTACTGGGCGGTGACTGGAAGGCGGACATAGCCCGGCAGCACGCAGTTCCCTATGCGCTGTCGTACCGTTATTTTACGCCGAAGGAAGCCCACGAACCCTTACTCTGCACCGGTCTGGAATACACTTACAGGCAAATGGTCTCTGCACGCATTGGCTACCGCCATGCCGACAAAGGGTCTGATGCCCTGACCTTCGGTGCAGGAGGAGAGCTGGCCGGTATCAGACTTGACGTGGCCTTCCACCACGCCTTCGCCAGCTACGGCATGAACACCTTTACGGTAGGCCTCGGCTATGCGTTCTAAAAACAGCAGCCTCCGGATTTTTTCCTTCACCTGAAAGGAAGAACGTGAAGACACATCTGCCTTGCGAAGTATCGCTCTGGAAACAGAGAGGATGAGCCGGAAAAAGGTGCGTCAAAATATGCCGGAAATAACGTGGTGCTTACTTGCGTTCCAAGTAAGGCTTATTCGGGCTGCAAGTAAGGCCTACTTGCACGCCAGGTAACGCCTGTTTGGCCTGCAATTAAGCACCTTTTCCAGACCCGTCTATATCCTCCTGATTACAAGTACGTTACAACCACCCAGGAAACAACATTCCCGAGTGATGCCGCCTGAAAGGAACAGACACGGAAAGACACAAAAAAGCCCTGACAAATAAGCCAGGGCTTCTGCGGTGTGTACGAGATTCGAACTCGTGACCTCCTGCGTGACAGGCAGGCATTCTAACCAACTGAACTAACACACCCTGCATTACAGAAAAAGAGGCCTGCGGTGTGTACGAGATTCGAACTCGTGACCTCCTGCGTGACAGGCAGGCATTCTAACCAACTGAACTAACACACCCTGCATTACAGAAAAAGAGGCCTGCGGTGTGTACGAGATTCGAACTCGTGACCTCCTGCGTGACAGGCAGGCATTCTAACCAACTGAACTAACACACCAGATAACTGGATGGAGAAAGCCCCTTTTCTGTTTTGCGAGTGCAAAGGTAACAATAAAAATCCGTACTGCCAAGAAATCAATACGCTTTTTAAACAAAAAATTGCATGACCCTTGCGTCCTGATAACCGCCGTCACAGTACAGCCACGACTTCAGAATACTGTCGCCGGTGAACCCCAGCGAGGCAAGGCAACGCTGTGATTTCTCGTTCCTTACACCGACGACAGCATAGACCTGTTTAAGGTGCAGCACATCATGTGCATAAGTCATCAGACTTGAAATGGCCGCCTGTGCATAGCCTCTCCGCCGGTACTGCTGCATGATGACGATGCCCAGTTCCGCCCGCTGATGCTTGGGATCGAAATTGACAAGGTCGATCACGCCCACCACCTCATGCGAACAGTTTTCAATCATCATGCGGATCTGTCCGTCGATATAGATATCGTTTTTCGCATCGGCAATATAATTGTGGAGGGCATACCGGCTATAAGGAACATTCGTCGAGGCAATGTTCCACAGACTGCGGTCGTTTTCTATCTGATAGAGCACATCGAGGTCTTCAGGCTCCATGGCTCTCAGCGTAACGGATACTTCATGTTCCTTCTCCATTCATTGTCCTCCTATTATCTCATTCATGGTTATAATGCAGTTTTCGCATACATGATAGAATCCTATGTGAATATTAGACTGCGGCTGCCGGGCGAAAGCCTCAAGAATACTCTGATAACTGTACTGTGCGGTGTCGTAAACTACACAGAACTCCCCGCCCTGCCCCACCAGACTCTCAAGCAGGGCGGAATGAACAGACGGCAGGCCTTCGTCTCCTGCCACATAACTCATTGCCGAAAGCGCATTGTCGGCAGCCAGCTGCTCACAACACCGCACCATCTCCTCTCCGCCCACGAATATATAATGTGGACAGGAAACGGCGACAGGACTTCTGAACCCCATCTTCTTCCGGACAGTGCCCACCGTCATTCCCACCAGCGATCCGATGGCCTTCGCATAGATAGCCGCCTTGATGGGCAGACGCCAGAGTACATTCATTCCGCCATAATGCTTGCGGAAGAAGATGAGCATGGCCTCATAGAAAACGTGGACATAACGGAAGCTGGACTTCTGCGTACTCTCGCCTTTATAATGCAGGATGCGAACAGGCAGGTACCAGTTTTCGCAACCGCCTTTCAGCAGTCGGTAACTCAGGTCGACATCCTCACCATACATGAAGAAATCCTCGTCGAGCAGGCCGACACGTTCCAGAGCCGACCGGCGCAGAAAGCAGTAAGCACCGCTGACCACCTCGATCCGCCCCGGTACATCCCACGGCAGACTGCCCATGTAATAATGGGCGAACCTGTCATGCTGTGGAAACCGCCGACAGAGTCCTGTCATCTTGTAGAAGGCCACAGATGGAGAAGGCAGGCCACGACGGCTCTCCGGAGCTCTTCGTCCACGGTCGTCAATCATCTCGACACCATGCGCACCTGCCGCAGGATGACTGTCCATGAAAGCGATGGACGACTGAATGACCGTTTCGCCCACGACCGTGTCAGGATTCAGCAGCAGCACATATTCGCCCTTGCACTGGCGGAGGGCAATGTTGTTGCCACGTGCGAAACCCAGGTTATGCGCACTGGCGATGACATGGACAGCAGGGAAACGGCTGCGGAGATATGCCACAGAGCCGTCATGAGAATGGTTGTCAACCACAAACACTTCAGCCTCCACACCTTTCAAAGCACGGAACAGACTTTGCAGACACTGCCCAAGATAATACTTGACATTGTAGTTTACGATGACAACACTCAACTTCATTTGTCCTCTTCCTCCGGATTATCCAAATGACATTCGTGCATACAGCGTTTCCTGCCGGGATAGATGAAGAAGAGACTCAGGGCCAGAATGACGGCAAGATAAAAGAACCCGGCAAGGTCGCCAAAGGCATAGTAAAAGAACAGATTGAGTACCATGGGCACACAGATCAGCATCATCCGCACGCTGCCCCAGAAGAGCAGACGGCGGGAAACCTGCTGTCCGCCGTTCCGCAGGTCTCTCCTGACGGGTCCTGTTCTGAACAGGAAGAGTGCCAGAGGGATGACGGAAAGGGTCAGGAACTGCATCAGAAACTGCAGGGTCACCACTGTCCCACTGTCCGCACCGGCCCATCCGCCGGGCAGAAGCAATCCGGTTTCAAACATGGCGACAAGCAGCACTGTCAGCAGACAGGAGCCGGCAAGTTCCGAAAGAAGTATTTTCCTTGTTCTGTCCATCACTGCAATCAGCTTTCAAAAGGCGTACGGTTCAGAATGCTTCTGCCCAGCGTCACCTCGTCCGTATACTCGAGTTCATCGCCGACGGATATGCCCCGTGCGATGACCGACAGTTTCACGTTCTTTCCCTTCAGCTTCCGCGAGAGATAGAAGTTGGTGGTATCACCCTCCATCGTGCTGGCAAGGGCAAGAATCACCTCCTTCACGCCTCCCTCGTCCACACGTTTCACGAGCGAATCAATCTCGAGGTCGTGCGGTCCGACACCGTCCATCGGCGAGATGATGCCGCCCAGCACGTGGTACAGTCCGTGGAACTGCTGGGTATTCTCAATGGCCATCACGTCCTGTATGTTCTCCACCACGCAGACCAGCGAAGCATCCCGCCTCGGGTCGGAACAGATGGAACAGACATCAGAGTCCGAGATGTTATGACACACCTTGCAGTATTTCACATCGTGTTTCACCCGTACAACGGCTTCGGCAAAGCCATCCACCTCATCGGCCGGCTGACGGAGCAGATGAAGAACAAGGCGCAGGGCGGTCTTCCGTCCCACGCCCGGCAATTGGGAGAAGGCCTCAACGGCACGTTCCAGGAGCTGGGAAGGATATTGCTGCATTGCGATTATTCAAGCCTCTACACACACGTCGTTCCGCTGACATCCCTCTCTTGTCAGTCGTCAAAAAGATAAATACCAATCCCCACCTTAAGGCCTACCGTCGAGTAGTCCGACTTCTTGAACGACTGGTCGTAATAGATGGCCGGTTCGATGGTGACTGAACGGTTGAGGAAGAAGGCATAACCCACCTCGAGACCCGGCATCATATCATTGTAGCTATGATTGGCATGGAGAAACTTCACGCCTGCACCCAGATAGAGTCCGTTCTGCGTGATGTAGTACCGGCCGGCGGCACCGACGGTGATGTGATCGGCAACGGCCTTAGACCCATTGTGTACTGCATCGACAGAAGCAAGTACCATGACGTTATCCCAAGGGAAGTATCCGGCCTTTCCCTCAATGCCGATATTGAATCCATCCTGACTGTTGTAGTGCAGGTCAAGTCCTGTAAGGGAAGCTCCCAGATACCCCTTACCTTCCTGAAACTGTGCTGATGCACAGAGGCTTACTATCATTGCTGCAACAAGCAGCATACTTCTTCTGAACATAATAACTTATGAAAAAATGAATACTAAGGATTGACAAACAGTACCCTAAGGTTTATGCCAATATGTTAAGACAAAGGTAAGGATAATATTTTGATTGAAGAAAAATATGGCATCCTTTGTAATTTATTAAGAAATGAACAGATACAGAAAACTCCCCCTCTGATGCTTTCAGGGAGGGAGTTATGGGGGACGGCGGCAAGCGGCAGACAAACGACCGCCATTGCCAGCCCGTGCAGATTCCCACTGACTGACAGAGACTATTCCTCGTCTTCGTCCTCGTCGTCAGGCACATGATCGGCCACCTTCATGCCGTCAATAGGCAATGCGCGGTCGATGACAGCGTTGTAAGAGATGGAACTCTCACTGCGCGACAGCCCGAGCGGCATCAGCTTGTCGTGGATAATCGCCATCAGGTGATGGTTGTTGTAGGCATACATCTTCAGGAAGAGGTCGTACTCGCCTGTCGTGTAATGACATTCGACAACTTCCGGAATTTGCCGCAAAGCCTCTACCACATCATCGAATTTCTCCGGGTTTCTAAGATTCAAGCCGATGAAAGCACAGGTCTCATAACCAATGCGTTCCGGGTCAATGATAAACTGCGAGCCTTTCAGGACTCCAAGGTTTGTAAGTTTCTGAATACGCTGATGAATTGCTGCGCCGCTGACGTTGCACGCACGTGCAACCTCAAGGAACGGGATGCGGGCATCCTCGGCAATGAGGCGCAGAATCTTCTTGTCAAGATGATCTAAACTTCTATGTGCCATTCTATACAATTGTAATATTGTCTACAAAGGTACGAAAATACTTTTAATCAACCAAAGGGAGACCGCTTTTTTACAACAAATTACAACCCGATTCCAACATTTTAATCACTTTTCAATTACCCGCCACCAGCAGACAGATGGTCATTCAGCTTTTCTCTGTCTGTCCATGACAGCTGTAAAGTTGACATCCAGCACATTAGCCTCCCTCAATGCCTGCTTGAGATCCATGATGGTTCCCATGTCTACATGGCGGTCGGCCTTTATGCTAACGCTGAGCCGGCGGCGTTGTTCCGGCGGAAGTGCGGCGGAGAGATGGACAAGATAGTTCCTAATCTCAGGAATCGTCGTGAGCTTGTCGTTGAGCTGGACGACCATTCCCTTTCCGTCCACCTTCCCGAGCCGGTTGACCGGGCGGCCGATGTAAATGTACTGCACACTCGACTTATTGTACAGACGGGACAGTTCCGTGGCCGAAGGTACCTGGTACTTCACGTGTACCGTCGTCTTCCGCATATGTACGACCAGCATGAAGAAGAAGAGGATAGAGAAGATCAGGTCGGGAAGGGAGGCCGTGTTCAACGCCGGTATTTCGTGTTTCCTGCTGCGATAGAGTCTCATCTTCCACCTCCTTTCACCGTCTTCTCCAAACCGCCGACAGCATATACCTCCGTAATGCGGATGGGCACTTCGGAGGCCACCTGGTCCTGCTGTTCACGGCTGCACTGGTCGAACGTCTTGCCGAACAGGCCAGACGAACGGCGGTTGCGCACGGCGTTATAGGCAGCCACCAGCTGGTTCTGCACATGGAGGTAAGTGTCGTAAGAGGCCTTACGGTCGGTCTGCAGCTGAATGAGATGCCCTTTTCCGTTGGCTTCTACGAACTGCGCCGCACGCTGCCGTATTTCCTTCATCGTCACAGTCTTGCCGTCAAGCGTCACCCTGTTACCGCCATCGATGACAAGACGGATGACCCTTCTGCTGTCCACGGCTGCAGGAGTCTTCTTCGTCCTGTCGATAGCCGGAAGCCGGCGAGCCAGCCCCCGGTCGAGATCCATGGAGGATGCAACCAGGAAGAGTATCAGCAGCATGAACGAGATGTCAGCTGTCGAAGTCGTATTCAGCCCCGGGACGCTGCGTTTCTCCTTTCGTCGGAACATCATCTGTGCTCCTTTCTGTAATAACGCGTAGCCCCGAAAGCGACGACTCCCGCCGCCAGAACAAGCAGAAGCAGCGAACTGTTGACGAACATATCCGACATACGGAGCCAGAAGGCATCCGAGAACATCTGTCCGTTGACGCTCATCGCCTGCGTAGAACCGAAGACAAAAGTCAGGACAAGAATCAGAAACGTTACACCATAGGTAATCCAGGCAATCTTCCGGGAGGGAATGCCGTTCGTCAGTCCTTCACGGCTGTTCGCTCTCCGCACGCCATACACGACAGCCACGACCGACGCAAGGACGGCCAAGCCGAGCAGAATACCCATGAAGCCGAGCAGGACATCGGTCAGCAGCGGAGCCTTGAAAGACGGGTCGGCGGCATACGGTAAGTCGAACCCGACGAGATAGAACGCCAGAAAGACAACAGCAGAAAGAGCTACTGTCACATAGAGAACACGCTGCGATATGCGTTCCTCATCCATCTTTGCCAACCCTTTTATCTTTTTCATCTTGCACCTCCAATTAATACAATGCCGTCCATCCGGCAACTCGTCTACTTGTCAACTCGTCCAACTGTCAGCTTATACTTCATGATCGCATCCAGCAGCGAGATGGCCGACTCCTCCATCTGTGCCGTAATATGCTCGATCTTCGAGAGAATATAATTGTAGAACACCTGCAGGACAAGGGCCACGATGATACCGAAAATGGTCGTTATCAGTGCCACCTTCATGCCGGCCGCCACGATCGTAGGGCTGATGTCGCCGGCCTCCTGTATCTGGTCGAACGCCATCACCATGCCGATGACCGTCCCCAGAAAACCGAGCGACGGAGCCATGGCGATGAAGAGCGTAATCCACGAGCAGCCTTTCTCGAGGTTGGCACTCTGCACACTGCCGTAGGAGGTAACGCTCCGTTCGATGTTCTCGATGGAGTCATCGATGCGCAACAGGCCCTGGTAACAGATGGATGCCACCGGACCGCGCGTGTCACGGCTCAGCGTCTTGGCCTGTTCGATGTCGCCGGCCGCTATCATATCCTCCAGTCTGCCCACGAACCGTTTGGCATCGATCTCCGACAGACTCAGATAGATGATGCGCTCAATGCAGAACGCCAGCCCCAGCACCAGCGCCAGTGCCACAAGCGACATGAAGCCCGCATTGCCCTCGATGAACTTCCGCTTCAGCGACTGGTGGAAGCCGGCATCCTTTGCCGAAGGCTTCTGCACGGCAGCCGTGTCCGCCACGCCTGTGGCATCCAGTGCCGCATCCGACAGTGTATCGGCAGCAGCGGCAGGCTGGGCCTGCAGAACTGTCGAGCAAGAGAAAGTGAGAATGGTTATGATTGCTGACAGCGCAATTATTTTCCTCATAATTTCAAACCCCTTGGGGTCTCCTTGGTTTATATACCGGCATCATTACCTTTTTACAATGAAAGGCACGACAGCTTTTTCTGGCGGGGCAGGCCCTGCCCCGATTATCTGCGCAAAGGTATATAAAAATGTAATAACCGCCAAGTCTTTGTGCTTTAAAAGATTTTAAAGACCCGTGGCTGCTACGGAACCGGCACTCCACGGGTGTTCTTGGTCTCGTCGATGACGAAGATACTGTGCAGGCTTCCGATACAGTCGATCTTGCCCAGGGTGTTGAGCATGAACTGCTGGTAGCTCTTCATATCCTGTGCATACACCTTGATGAGGAAGTCGTAATCGCCGCTGGTGTTATAGCACTCCGTAATCTCGTCAATGCCCTGCACCACGTCCATGAATTCCTGGATAAGTGCCTGAGTATGCTGCTTCAGCCGGATATTGCACAGCACGAGGATACCGTTCCCCACCTTGTGGGCATCGACGACGGCTATGTAACGCACAATGTAACCCTCACGCTCCAGCCGCTTCTGCCGCTCGAAGACCGGAGACGGCGAGAGGTGGACACGTGCAGCCAGCTCCTTCACCGTCAGATGGGAGTCCTGCTGCAGGATTTTCAGAATCCGGCGGTCTGTCTCATCTAGACTGGTTGTATGCTCCATTTCTTCCACTTTTTGCAGAATAATATTCTGTCAGATTGAACAAAACACAGCAAAGGTAGCATATTTTCCTGAATCATGCAGGATATTTTGAGGATAATTATCTTTTGCATAACTTTGCACCCACAATCCGTCAGGAACAAACAAGAAAACAAAAGATATGAGCAACATTCCATCCAACGCACCTTACCGTGCCGACATCGTGGGCAGTTTCCTCCGCCCGGCAGAACTGAAGGAGGCAAGAAAACAGTTTACAGAAGGAAAGATAGACCGCCGGCAGCTGAAAGCCGTGGAAGACCGCCTGATTACCGACCTGATTGCCAAACAGAAGGCGCACGGCCTGAAAGTGATCACCGACGGCGAGTTCCGGAGAAGCTACTGGCATCTGGACTTCATGTGGGGATTCAACGGCATCGAGGAGATAGAACTCGAACACGGCTATCAGTTCCACGGCGAGGAGACGACACCGGGCTCTATCCGCCTGACAGGACGCATCAGCGGAGAGAACCACCCCTTCGTCGAGCACTTCAGGTTCGTCAAACAGTTCGAAGAGGAGGGTATCACCGCACGCCAGACACTCCCCGCACCGGCGCAGCTGCTCGCCGAGCTTTACCGGGGCGACAACACGAAGAACACGGAGGCGGTGTACCCGGACTTCGACCTGCTCCTGCACGACATCGCCGAGGCTTACCGGCAGGTAATAGCCGACCTCTACGCTGCAGGCTGCCGCAACATACAGTTCGACGACTGTACATGGGGAATGATCGTCGACAAGGATTACTGGAAGGCGCGCGAGGGCGATCACGCCACCCTGGAGAGCGAGGCGGAGAAATACCTGAAGATAAACAACCTCGCACTCGAAGGCAGACCGGCCGACATCGCTTTCACCACCCACATCTGCCGGGGCAACTACCATTCCACCTACGCCTGCCGGGGGGCTTACGACCCGGTGGCACCGTTCGTCTTCGCACAGGAGAATGTCGATGCGTTCTATCTGGAATACGACGACGAACGTTCCGGCGGTTTCGAACCGCTGGAATACGTGCCTGCCGACAAGAAAGTCGTACTGGGACTGATTACGACCAAACGGCCGGAGCTGGAGGACGAAGCGCAGGTCAAGGCACGCATTGCAGATGCCGAACTATATGTCGCCCACGACAACCTCTGCCTCAGTCCGCAGTGCGGCTTCGCTTCCTGCGAGATCGGCAACAAACTGACCGAGGAGGAACAGTGGGCGAAGATCGACCTCGTGCAGAAGATCGCCGCCGACGTGTGGAAATAAAGATGCCTGTGGAAACACATTGAGGGCGTGCCCGACAGTCTGCCGGGTACGCCCTCATTCCGTTCATACGCCGTTCCGGTTGTCCGCCATCAGAACCGCACAGAAAAACTTAGTCGGAAATCCCGACACATCTCAAGGCTGGCTTTAAACAGCCGCCGTCACACAACCCTGTCAGCCAACTTGTCAACTCGTCGACTGTCAACTCGTCCACTCACTTCCCCGTTCTTATATTGAATTCCGTCACCTTGCTGATACTCTTCTGTCCTTGCAGGACCGTCACGGCGAATGCGACCCTCCCGGTCTTCAGTTTCTTGTCAGCCTTCACAAGTGCCGTGTAGCGGATGCCCTTGCCGGGGGCGATGCTCTCCACATGAATGGAAGGACTGATGTAGATGTGCGGATTGCCTGTCGTCTCCAGCACCGAGGGCTGAACATCATAGACAGGCTTCTCCCCGCGGTTCATCACCTCGAAGATGATCTTTCCGACCTCATTGCGCGAGAGCACACCGTCCTGGTTGTCATCCACAAAGCGGGCATTCAGGATCTCGATGTTAGGCGTATAGCGGTAACTTCCGGCCAGCTCCTCCACACTCGACTCCGCCGGAGCCTTTGTCTTGGACTGGGCGGCACTGTAATCGCCTGTATAGTCACTCCCCTGGAAGTCGTAGAGGCGGTCGTCGCCGGAGTTCATCGCATCAAATCCGCTGCTGTCACGCCTGCCGGACAGGGCGTAGTCGTCCGTCTGGCTGTAATCATCCCGCCCAGTATGGCTCCGCTGCATACGGGCCTTGCGCCGCTGCACTTTCTCATAGCGGTCGTGTACCTCATCCTGCGTACGCTGGTCGGCCTTTGCTCCTGCCGAAGCACCGATAATGGCACCGCCCGCCATGCCAACAATCGTCCCTATATCCGAACCGCGTGCGCCGCCCGCAATACCACCGATGGCACTACCCAGCACGCTGCCCAGCGATCCGCCGGTCATCGCTCCCGAGCCGGCATACGTCCCGCAGCTGCTCAGCAGGACAGCTGCCGAAATCGGTAGAATAAACAATTTCTTCATAACTTACAAATTACTTTATGTTTACAAAGGTAGTCATATACTCCCATATCCGCAAAGCCATTTCCCTACCAGACGAGGGGGAAACCCTAAAACTGCACTTCCCAACCGATCGGGAATACGATTCCCAACCGATAGGTACACCTGTTCCCAACGGCTGGGAACAGGAGTACCAGACACTGGTAAAAACGGACTTTTGTAGCAGTGCATCAGCCTGAAAACAAGAATCGCATATTTAACAATAGAAGATTATTCATTTTATTGCGAATATCCTATAAACTTCATCAAGACATTCTTTATATGGGGAAAAAAACGTATCTTTGCCAAGAGAAACGATTACTATATGGCAAGTAAAAATTTAAATAGGCTAAAAGTAGTTCTTGCAGAAAAGCGACGGACGAACAAATGGCTGGCTGAACAGTTAGGTAAAGACCAAACAACCGTATCTAAATGGTGTACCAATTCAAGTCAGCCCGATTTAGGCAATCTGATGCAGATTGCAAAAATATTAGATGTAGAACTGACTGACTTGGTAAGGTTCGAAGAATTTAAGAAAGGCAACGTATGAAACCAATTATTAAATATCGTGGAGGAAAAAGTAAGGAAATAAAGAATTTCTTACAGTTTATTCCTCATGATTACGATAAATATGTCGAACCTTTTGCGGGTGGTGCTGCCCTATATTTTTATTTGGAGCCACAGCAGGCATTGATTAATGACATAAACACAAGACTCACAGATTTCTACTTGACGGTTCAAAATAACTATGAACAGTTAAAGAAAGAATTGGACAGCTTGGAAAGCATTTATCATTCCAATCAAATAGAATATGAAATACAGAAAAAATCTGAGGTTATGCAAGGATATGTCGAAAATAAGAATGAAGCTTTGTATTACTTACTCAGAGATATGTATAATGGAAAGATTGAAAAAAAATATTTAGAAGCAACATTGTATTACTTTATAAATAAAACATCATATTCGGGAATGTTGAGATTCAATTCTAAAGGTGAATTTAATGTTCCTTTTGGTCGATATAAAAATTTCAATACCGAAATGGTATCGGAAGAGCATAGTGCATTATTGAGAAGAACAGAAATTACACAAATGGATTACTCTAAAGTATTTGAGAGATGTTCTACCACAGATTTCGTTTTTCTGGATCCTCCATATGATTGTGTGTTTACTGATTATGGAAATGTTGGCGGGAATGACTTTTTGGAACAGAACCAAGTAAAATTGGCTGAAGATTTCCGAAATTTGTCTGCAAAGTCTTTGATGATAATAGGAAAGACTGAACTCACAAAAAAATTGTATGAACCATATATTAAAGCAGAATACTCTAAGAAGTATGCGGTAAATATTAGAAATCGCTTCAAAGCGGAAAGTATGCATTTAATTATAACTAATTATAATATATAAATGGACTCTATAACTCGCATAAAGGAATATATTAAGAAGAATTTCTCCAGTTGGATAAAAGTTGACTATTCTGAATTTGATGAAAAAATCGATTTCAGAAAAGATTGGAGTGAACTTTACAAAATAAATGATGAAGAGATTATACTAATATCATATACTAATATTAGTATAACAGGGACAGACCGTCCTAAACCACAGCTAAGAGTGTTTTTAGACGAATATAAAAAGCCATTTTATTTTGCAAAGAAACACCAGTTTCGTTACTATTTGTTTTCTATATTTACCAAGGAAGATGAAATGGCAAGGGGACTAAACAATTTCAATCCCAAGGAGTATATTATTTCGATTGAAACAAATCTTGATAAAGAAGGCTCTCGAAGAGATTTAAGAAGTATTTATGATTATGCGAATGACAAACTTAAAGGAAGAAAATTTCTAAAATGTTCTCGTTCAAACTATAAAGCAGATATAAATCAGGCTTCATTCATCTATATTGGTTCACAAGACCATCCGGAAAAAGATGTTTTCGAGAATTTTGTGAATATGTTTGACTCAAGACCTTATTTGAATTCTATAAATGAATGGCCTGATGATATTAAACATGCAGAAACTTTAGAAAATGTGGTAAATATTTACCGCCCCTACATCACCGCCATCAAGTCCAAGCCATTCCTTTTGCTTGCAGGAATCTCCGGCACTGGCAAAAGCCGAATAGTACGAGAGTTGGCAAGGGCTTGTTGGGACGAAGGAACGGACGAATACAAGGCGCAAAAGCCCAAGAACTTCCAAATGGTACAGGTGAAGCCCAATTGGCATGACTCAAGCGATTTGATTGGTTATGTGAGCCGTGTCAGCGGCAAGGCAGAGTTTGTGGCAGGAGAGGTCTTGAAATTCATCGCCAAAGCATGGGAAAACACTGAAACTCCATACTTCTTGTGCCTGGACGAGATGAACCTTGCCCCTGTAGAGCAGTATTTTGCCGAATATCTGAGCGTGATAGAATCACGCAAGAGTCATGAGGATGGCACTGTAACAACAGACCCTATAGTTGAAAAGGCTAACGAAGAATGGTATTTTAATCTGACTGCCTCGCTGACATCAGACGAGGATATTCGCAAGCAATTCAACGAGCAAGGCATTTGCATTCCTCAAAACCTCATAGTCGTAGGCACGGTGAATATGGACGAGACAACATTCTCTTTCTCTCGCAAGGTGCTTGACCGCGCCATGACCATTGAAATGAACGAGGTAGATTTGCACGGAGGTCTGACCGAGCGCAATGAGCCAATAGGCAAACTCGACAAGGCAGAACTTATAGGCTATGCCGTTGATGGTGTGGATGTATATGCAGCCAACAAGGAGGTCTGTGAGACTGTGCTGACTTATCTTGATGCGGTTAATTCTGTATTGGAAGGTACACCCTTCAAGATTGCCTATCGTACACGCAATGAGTTCTTGCTTTATGTGGTGAACAACTTACCGTACAAGAAGGGAGAAAACGATGAGGAACTTCCACAAGGGTATGTCGTGGCCCGTGCTTTGGACGAGATTACCAGCATGAAAGTACTGTCACGCATTGAGGGTGACGATACAAAGGTCAGCGACAAGCTCCTTGACAGCCTAACCGAGACCATTGAAGAAGGATTGAGAGAAGTGTCGGGAGATGAGAATACCGTAAAGTCCATATCATTGGCAAAGCTGAAGGAAATGAAAGACAAACTTGTTTCGGGTTATACAAGTTTTTGGAGCTGAAAAGGTATAGATGGAACTATTGACAGTTGAGCATAAGGATTTCACGATGATTGTCGAATGTACGAAATTCGACGGCATTTGGAACAAGGCCAAGGGTAACGTGGGCGAGGACAAACTCTACTCCACTTACTCTTGGTCGGAAGGTGTAGTGTCGGTGAAACGGACAATGGATGCCGACCATGAGACAGACATCGAACAAGGCGTTTCAGCCCCAGCCACATTCTTCGACAACATGGACTATCCCATTTGGATAGAATTCAATGACTATGTGAATGACGCCCAGTTTGGTTCCATCCTGCAAAACGACAATGACCGATTTAGCTTTCGTCGTCACATCTTGGCTGGGGTTGTCAACTACAAAAACGAGATTGGGCGGAGCGAGATACAGATTATATATAAGGTAGGCAAAGAGATAAGGACATTCCGTTTCGGCTTTGAAGTTCTGAGCACAAAGCTCGATTATCATGAACATTGGCGTGTCATCGTGGAGGATATTGAGCGAGAATACCGCATGTTGTCATTGGACTATATGAGGCGCACGTTTCATGGTTTTTCTCCCGACCAAAATGGAGAGCATCCCGACATCGTCTGGTGGAGCGTGTTTGAGGGGGAGCAACAGAAATTCATAAAAGCTTGCAAAAGCATCATAGACCGCCCTCGCCACAGACTTCATGGTGAGGAAGTATATCTGAGAGCTGACAAGCTGAAACAAACTCCACATAACATTGAGAACAGGCTGGCAGAACACCGCCGAGAACCAGCATATCTCTATCGTGTGGAGCAACAGATACAGTCGAACGACACGCAAGAGAACCGCTTTCTGAAGTTTGCCCTTCATCAGATAAGCAAGCGGTATGAGAAACTGCGTCAACGCATTGAGGCCATAAGGACTGCATCCGACACGATGAAAGCAGCCATGCTTGCGACCTCGGAAACATTGAAGCGACTGCAACATCATCCGTTCTTCCGGACTATAGGACGGTTTAAGGGAATGAGCCAAGAGAGTATGGTGCTGCAAAAGGCGACGGGCTATAGCCTGGTGTACCGCACATGGAACTTGCTAAGAAGAGCCTACTCCCTGAATGACGGTCTGTATCGCTTGCAGACAAAGGATATAGCCACGCTGTATGAGATATGGTGTTTCATAGAAGTAAGCCATATCGTCAAAGAGCAGCTGCACCTGGGAGATGAAGATGTGGAGCACCGCAACCGCATGGAGATGAACGGTATTTTCTCATGGGAACTTGGAAAAGGTGAACACTCACGCATATTGTTCCGCAAGGATGGCATAGAGTTGGCTGAGCTGGTCTATAATCCTAAGAATGCCGATAAAGAAAACGACAATGTGGGCATGAAAAATCTGGTAGTGCCGACCGTGCCACAGAAACCAGACATTGTGTTGCAGCTTACCAAGAACGACTTGCAGCAAGGCATGAAAATGACCTATCTCTTTGATGCGAAGTATCGCATTGATGGCAGGGACAATGGTGTGGATACACCACCAGAGGATGCCATCAATCAAATGCACCGCTATCGTGATGCCATATACTACAAGGATTATGATGCCAATGCCTTGAAGAAAGAGGTCATAGGCGGTTATATTCTCTTCCCTGGTGACGGCGATCCGGATGGCGTGGCTGTATCGAAGTTCTACAAGACCATCAAGGAAGTGAACATTGGTGCTTTTCCTCTTCGCCCTAAGGATGTGGAGAACAGAAAACTCTTGGAAAATTTCATTGAAGAACTCATCCAAGCCAAGTCCTATGAGACCATTGCCCATGTCATACCGCAAAAGGGTACGTATGTGGAAGTTGGCAACCGTGTGCTTATAGGGTTAGTGAAAGAGGACAATATACAATATCAGGCGTTCGCTGACGGAACGGCGACCTTGTATTATACAGGAAAACAGTTCCCGACAACCATCGCCTTGCAAGACCTACATTTCTTCATGCCTTACATCAAAGGGCAAGGAGTGCGTGATGTGTATGAGATTACCAAGGTGCGGACTATTACAAGTAAAGAAGCAAAGCAAACAGACGAGGACGATGCCGATAGCAAAGCTCTCCGCTTGGCTTTTGAGCTTAAGTATGTCCGCAAACAATATGCGAACCTTCAGCCAATAGATACAACAAGAATGATTGGTTACACGTTTGTTGATACGACTTTTGAAAAGTTGGAGGAATGTATGGCAACAAACAAGTAAGTTCGCAGTAATTTTCTTATTTTGAAATAAAAAGGAAATACCTTCTAAAGAGGAACTGTTACGGCTATTAGACGGTCAACCCATCAACGCAGCAGCTATCCGCAGCATCTCACCTATACCCTCATACGTGAAGAGCTGGCACGGCTATACAGAACATCTGTACAAGAAGCCACCGACATCATCGGCAAGCAACTTGACTGTGCCCCGCAAGAGGACATCTCCGGCTATATCTTCATGGTACCCAACTGGGCGCATAAATGGTTTCGTCACAATGGGTATGTGTCAAGGATGTTAAAGTAAAAATACTTCAACTACCATAAAATAAAAACTCCCGATACATCAAGTACCGGGAGTTCTTTATTATAGAGATAATATCTATTCGGATTATTCAGCCTTTGCCTCTTCAGCTGCATTCTCCTTAGTTTCAGAAGCCTCTGCAACTGGTGCTTCTGCAACAGGAGCGTCAGCTTTCTTTGCAGAGCGACGGCTACGACGGGTCTTCTTGGCTTCGGCCTTTGGAGCCTTGGCCATATTCTCATCATAGTCAACCAGCTCGATGAATGCTATCTGGGCAGCGTCACCCTGACGGGTACCGAGCTTGATGACACGTGTATAACCGCCCGGACGGTCAGCTACCTTGACAGAAATTTCCTTGAAGAGTTCGGTAACAGCCTCCTTGTTCTGAAGATAACGGAATACAACACGGCGTGAATTGGTTGAATCGTTCTTGGAACGTGTGATCAGCGGCTCTACATACTTCTTCAGAGCCTTTGCCTTGGCGAGGGTCGTAGTGATTCTTTTGTGCTGGATCAGCGCAACTGCAAGGTTTGCAAGCAGTGCTGCGCGGTGGTCAGCAGTACGACCCAGATGGTTGAATTTCTTATTATGTCTCATTTTGTTTTTTACCTGTTGTGGACAAAGCCGTCAACTCGTCAACTTGTCAACTACTCTTTATCCAGTTTATACTTTGTAATGTCGGTTCCAAACGACAGATTCAGACTCTCGAGCAAATCATCAAGCTCTGAGAGCGATTTCTTACCAAAGTTGCGGAACTTCAGGAGATCCGTCTTGTTGTACTGTACGAGGTCGCCCAGCGTCTCCACGTCAGCAGCCTTGAGGCAGTTGAGCGCACGGACACTCAGGTTGAGGCTGGCATCGGTCAGCTTCGTCTTCAGGAGCTGGCGCATATGCAGCACCTCCTCATCAAACTCCTGGTTGCCCTCCTGATCCGGATTCTCAAGAGTAATCTTCTCGTCAGAGAACAACATGAAGTGATAAATAAGGATTTTAGCCGCCTCTTTCAGCGCGTCCTTCGGGTGGATGGAACCATCAGTCGTAACTTCAACAACCAGTTTGTCATAGTCGGTCTTCTGTTCGACACGATATGGCTCAACGGCATATTTCACGTTACGGATCGGGGTATAGATGGAATCGATTGGAAGTACGTTTACATCAGTGCAGAACTCACGGTTTTCCTCAGCAGGGACATAGCCACGCCCCTTGTTGATGGTCAGATCAATCTGCATAGAAGCCTTGGAGTCTAAATGACAAATCACCAAATCAGGGTTTAACACTTCAAATCCAGTCAGGTACTTACCGATATCACCTGCTTTGAATTCGGTGGAATTCTCTACGGTGATACTAACTTTCTCATTCTCGAATTCTTCTACTACTTGCTTGAATCGAACTTGCTTGAGATTCAAGATGATGTTGGTAACATCTTCCTTCACACCGGGGACTGAAGAGAACTCGTGCTCTACACCAGCGATACGGATGGTGTTGATAGCAAAACCCTCCAGCGATGAAAGGAGAATGCGGCGAAGAGCGTTACCGATGGTAACACCGAAGCCAGGCTCAAGCGGACGGAATTCGAACTTGCCGAAATGGTCATTGGCCTCCAGCATCACTACTTTATCAGGTTTTTGAAATGCTAATATCGCCATTAATTTAATGAATTTTATTATTTAGAGTACAACTCAACGATTAACTGCTCCTTAATGTTCTCAGGAATGTCAGCACGGTCGGGACGATGAAGGAACTTACCGCACTTGGCATTTTCATCCCACTCAAGCCATGGATACTTGCTGTGGTTGAAGCCAGCCAAAGCTGCCTCTATGACCTCAAGCGACTTAGCCTTCTCACGGACACCGACAACATCACCTGCTTTTACCTGATAAGAAGCAATGCCTACGACATTACCGTTAACAACAATGTGTTTGTGGCTGACGAGCTGGCGGGCTGCCGCACGGGTAGGTGCAATACCGAGACGGAACACGACATTGTCCAGACGGCTCTCAAGACTTTGGAGGAGAACCTCACCTGTAATACCGTCCGCCTTGGCAGCCTTGTCGAACAGGTTGCGGAACTGACGCTCCAAAACGCCATAAGTGTACTTCGCTTTCTGCTTCTCCGCAAGCTGAGCACCATACTCAGACACCTTACGGCGGCGGTTGTTGCCATGCTGCCCCGGAGGGAAGTTCTTTTTAGCTAATACCTTATCTGCGCCGAATATCGGCTCACCGAAGCGGCGTGCGATTCGTGATTTTGGACCTATGTATCTTGCCATAATTAATATGAATTCTTTTATTAGTTATAAGATGTGATTATACACGACGACGCTTTGGAGGGCGGCAGCCGTTGTGCGGCAACGGAGTAACGTCAACGATTTCTGTTACCTGAATGCCTGCTGCGTTCACCGCACGGATAGCACTCTCACGACCGTTACCCGGACCTTTGACAAATGCCTTTACCTTGCGAAGGCCGAGGTCGTAAGCGACCTTAGAACAATCCTCTGCTGCCATCTGTGCAGCATAAGGCGTGTTCTTCTTTGATCCGCGGAATCCCATCTTACCAGCTGAAGACCAAGAGATGACCTGACCCTCGTTGTTAGCCAAAGATACAATAATATTATTGAATGAGCTGTGCACATGAAGCTGTCCCAGCGCATCAACCCTTACATTTCTCTTTTTAGATGTTGCTGATTTCTTTGCCATAATTAATTTCCTCCTTAGAATTACTTAGTAGCCTTCTTCTTATTAGCAACAGTCTTCTTCTTTCCCTTACGGGTACGAGCATTGTTCTTAGTACTCTGACCGCGAACAGGAAGACCATTACGATGTCTTACACCACGATAGCAACCTATATCCATGAGGCGCTTGATGTTCATCTGGATCTCTGAACGGAGATCACCTTCTACCTTGAATTCAGCACCGATAATTTCACGGATCTTGGCTGCCTGGTCGTCAGACCACTCGCTGACCTTCAGGTCACGGTTGATACCAGCCTTGTCCAATATCTTTGCTGAACTACTTCGACCGATACCATAGATATAGGTCAATGCGATTTCGCCACGCTTGTTCTGGGGCAAATCTACTCCAACAATTCTTATTGCCATTGTTTGATAATTGATTAAATAAATGTCTTTTTTCGCCAAAAAGCATACAAAGGTAAGCATTAATTGCGAGACAGCTTATCCTTTTCGCTTTTTTAACTTAGCCCTGACGCATTTTGAACTTAGGGTTCTTCTTGTTGATAACGAACAGACGTCCTTTGCGACGAACAATCTTGCAGTCGGCTGTACGCTTCTTTAATGATGCTCTTGTCTTCATATCTCTATGTTGTTTATTTATATCTGAAAACGATTCGACCTTTTGTCAAGTCATAAGGACTCATCTCGACCTTCACTTTGTCACCAGGAAGAATCTTGATGTAGTGCATTCTCATTTTTCCGGAAATGTGAGCGGTGATATCAACACCATTCTCCAGCTCCACGCGGAACATCGCATTTGACAGTGCCTCAAGGATTGTTCCGTCCTGCTCTATTGCAGTTTGCTTTGCCATATTCTAATCTAAAAATTTTGTCTTTCTAAATGTTCTATTTCCTCAAAAGAAGATAAGATGTCTGCCTTTCCGGCTCTGACGGCAATCGTATGCTCGAAGTGGGCCGCCGGAAGGCGGTCACGTGTGACAATACTCCAACGGTCCGGCAACATAGCGATTTCACGGCTGCCCATCGTCACCATAGGTTCGATTGCAATGCACATCCCTGCTTTAAGCAATGTACCGGTACCCCGTCTGCCATAATTGGGGACAGGGGGATCCTCGTGCATCTCACGACCGATTCCATGCCCCGTCAACTCACGAACAATACCATAGCCACGTTCCTGACAATAATCCTGAACGGCCTGCCCGATGTCTCCGACATGGTGACCCGCCTGTGCAACCTCAATGCCTTTGTAGAGAGACTCCTTTGTCGTCCGAAGCAATTCCCGTACTTCTTCACTGACTTCTCCCACACAGAAAGTATAACAACTGTCACCATTGAAACCTTTGAGTAATGTCCCGCAATCGACAGAGATAATATCTCCGTCCTTCAGGACCACATCATCAGCCGGGATGCCGTGTACCACGACATCATTGACAGATGTGCAGATGCTGCCAGGGAAAGGAGGCCCGTATGGACTGGGGAAATCCTTGAATGTGGGTACAGCCCCATTGTCACGGATAAACTCTTCGGCAATCCTGTCCAGCTGCAACGTCGTTACACCGGGCTTCACATGGCGGCCGACCTCGGCCAGCGTCTTGCCGACCAGCAGGTTCGCCTCACGCATGAGTTCGATTTCATCTTCTGTCTTCAGAAATATATTCATTCCTCAAGATAAAGACTTAATAGGCAGCAACACCACCGTTCCCGCGTGTATGACCGGAATTAAGAAGTCCATCATAGTGGCGCATCATCAAATGCGACTCAATCTGCTGGAGCGTATCAATCACGACACCGACAAGAATCAGCAATGACGTACCACCGAAGAACTGACCAAAAGCATCCTGAACATTCAGGAGACCAGCCAATGCCGGCATGACGGCGATAAAAGCGATGAACAAAGAACCGGGCCCCGTGATACGGGTCATAACAGTATCAATGTAATCGGCAGTGTCCTTTCCAGGCTTGACACCAGGAATAAAACCGTTGTTCCGCTTCATATCCTCAGCCATCTGAGTCGGATTAAGTGTAATAGCCGTGTAGAAATAAGTAAATACTACAATAAGAAGCACATAGACACAGTTATACGCCAGACTCTTTGTATTCATAAGAGACTGGAGAACAGAGCTGGTATTATCAGTTGAATACTGAACGATAGCCAACGGAATGAACATCAATGCCTGAGCAAAGATAATCGGCATCACATTAGCTGCAAACAGCTTCAAAGGAATATACTGACGTGCTCCACCATACTGCTTGTTTCCAACCACACGCTTTGCATACTGGACGGGGACTTTGCGAGTACCTTGTACGAGAAGGATAGATGCACATACGACAGCATAAAGGATGATGATCTCAACGATAAACATGACGAGACCGCCACTTGTAATGGCCGTAAAACGGCTGCTTACTTCCTGAATGAAAGCCTGTGGCAGACGCGCAATAATACCGATCATAATGATCAGGGAGATACCATTGCCGACACCCTTGTCCGTTATGCGCTCACCAAGCCAGAGAATGAACATCGATCCTGCCGCCAGAATAATGGTTGCAGGAATCATGAAAGTAGTCCAGCTGACACCTGTTGCCAGAGCGCCGGCTGCCTGCATCTTCAAGTTCATCAGGTAAGACGGTGCCTGAAACAGTAGGATCACTACTGTCAGGACACGCGTATACCAATTGATTTTCTTATGGCCGCTCTCGCCTTCACGCTGCATCTTCTGGAAATAAGGAACAGCGACAGCAAGAAGCTGCATAACGATAGAAGCTGAGATGTATGGCATGATTCCTAATGCGAAGATGGACGCATGGGAAAATGCACCACCGGAGAACATGTCCAGAAGCGACATTAGGCCGCCTGCGGTCTGTGACTGCAATTTTTCCAGAAGGGTCGGGTTGATGCCGGGAAGCACAACAAACGACCCAAAACGGTAAATAGCCGTGAACAGAATGGTGATGAGGAGTCGCTGGCGCAAGTCCTCAACCTTCCAACAGTTCTTCAGTGTCTCAATAAACTTTTTCATTAACTTAGATTATAGTTGTGTTACCACCTACTGCCTTAATAGCTTCTTCGGCAGACTTAGAGAAAGCATTGGCTGAAACTTCCAGCTTCGCTTTCAGTTCACCGTTACCGAGAACCTTTACAAGTTTCTTGCCGCTGGTAAGACCCGCAGCCTTCAGCTCCTCGATTCCGATTTTGGTGAAGTTATTCTTCTCGGCAAGTGCCTGAAGAGTCGAGAGATTTACTGCGAAATACTCCTTGTGGTTGACGTTCTTGAAGCCTGCCTTCGGAACACGACGCTGGAGAGGCATCTGACCACCTTCGAAGCCAATCTTTCTCTTGTAACCAGAGCGTGACTTTGCACCCTTATGACCACGGGTAGAAGTACCACCGAGTCCGGAACCCGGACCGCGACCGATACGACGACGTGAATGTGTAGAGCCAGCAGCTGGTTTCAAATTATTTAATTTCATAATTACTGTTTCCTGTTAAAAAGATTAATTAATCAATTACTGATACCAGATGATGTACCTTACGGATCATTCCGCGGCAGCTTGGAGTATCCTCTACTTCAACAACCTGAGAAATCTTATGAAGCCCCAGTGCAAGCAAAGTGCTCTTCTGGTCTTTGGGAGCACCAATACGGCTCTTAATCTGCTTAATCTTAATTTTTGCCATAATTTAATTTCTCCGAAATTTAACCGTTAAATACCTTGTCCATACTGATACCACGCTCACCAGCCACTGTATACGCATCACGCATGGAAGAGAGTGCAGCGATGGTTGCCTTCACGAGGTTATGGGGGTTGGAAGAACCCTTCGACTTAGCAATTACGTCAGAGATACCTGCGCTCTCGAGAACGGCACGCATAGCACCACCGGCCTTCAGACCGGTACCGGCAGCAGCCGGCTTGAGGAGAACATGAGCACCGCTGAAGCGAGCCTCTGCCTCATGGGGCACAGTACCTTTCAACACCGGGACCTTGACGAGGTTCTTCTTTGCAGCGTCAGTACCTTTCTGGATAGCAGCGGTAACTTCACCAGCCTTGCCAAGTCCCCAGCCAATAACGCCCTTACCGTCACCTACAACGACGATAGCTGCGAATGTGAAAGTACGACCACCCTTTGTAACCTTGGTTACACGGTTGATAGCAACCAGACGGTCTTTCAGTTCTACATCACTATTTACTTTTACTCTATTCATTGCCATAATCGTTTAGAATTTAAGTCCTCCCTCACGAGCAGCGTCGGCCAGAGCCTGTACGCGGCCATGATAGAGATAACCGTTACGGTCGAAAACAACCTGCTCAACACCAGCAGCCTTAGCATGCTCTGCAACGAGTGCACCGACTTTCTTGGCCTGATCAATCTTGGCCATCTTCTCAAGGCCGAGAGAAGAAGCAGAAGCAAGGGTCGTACCGGTCAGATCGTTAATAACCTGCGCATAAATCTGCTTGTTACTGCGGAAGACGCTCAGACGCGGACGCTCGGCAGTACCGTTCACACTCTTACGAATGCGGAACTTTATCTTAATTCTTCTTTGTTCTTTCTTTGTTGTCATAATCGTAATGATGTATTAAAGTTACTTAGCTGCAGCCGTCTTACCAGACTTTCTGCGAATAACCTCACCCTGGAACAGGATACCCTTACCCTTGTACGGCTCAGGCTTACGGAAAGAACGGATCTTTGCACAGATGAGACCGAGGAGCTGCTTGTCAGCTGATTCGAGAGTGATAATCGGGTTCTGGTTGCGCTCGCTCTTCGTCTCCACCTTCACCTCGGAAGGCAGCTGGAGGAAAATCGGATGCGTATAGCCGAGTGAGAACTCCACCAGATTGCCCTGGTTTGAGACACGGTAACCGACACCGACAAGCTCCATTGTCTTCTTGTACCCCTCGCTGACACCAACGACCATGTTGTTGACGAGTGAACGGTAGAGACCATGGAAAGCCTGCTTCTGTTTGTAGTTCACCGGGCTGTCCTCATCCACCTCGAATGTAACCTGACCATCCGCAATGACAGTCTTGATAGAAGAATCAACCTTCTGAGAAAGTTCACCCTTAGGACCTTTTACTGTAACGACACCATCCTTGAGAGCCACTGTAACACCAGCGGGAATACTAATTGGTAATTTTCCTATTCTTGACATATTCAATCCTCCAATTAATAAATGTAACAAAGTACCTCACCGCCGATCTTCTCGGCAGCAGCCTCCTTGTCAGTCATTACACCTTTAGACGTGGAAAGGATAGCGATTCCAAGTCCGTTAATTACTCTCGGCATCTCTTTGTAACCTGTGTACTGGCGGAGACCAGGGGTAGAGACACGCTTCAAGCTCTTGATAGCGCTCTTCTTCGTTACAGGATCGTACTTCAGTGCGACCTTGATTGAACCTTGGGGACCATCCTCCACGAACTTATAGTTCAGGATGTAACCCTTCTCGAAGAGAATCTTGGTGATAGACTTCTTCAAGTTAGACGCAGGAACCTCAACGACACGGTGATGAGCCATGATTGCGTTTCTGAGTCTTGTCAGATAATCTGCTATTGGATCTGTCATAAAATATAAATGTTTAATTGATCGGGACCATCCCGACAATATTAAAAATCGCTTGAAAGCGGATAATGAACTGCAAAGGTACAAAATATAAATTACAATTCACTATCCGCATCAATATAATTTGATTACCAGCTTGCCTTCTTCACTCCTGGAATAAGTCCCTGGGAAGCCATCTCACGGAACTGGATACGGGAGAGACCGAACTGGCGGATGTAACCCTTCGGACGACCGGTGATCTTACAACGGTTGTGCAGACGGATAGGGTTAGCGTTCCTCGGTATAGACTGCAACTTGCGAGCTGCCTCATAAGCCTCTTCAGGATCATTTGAAGTAGCGATAATCTTTTTCAGAGCTGCGCGTTTCTCAGCATAACGTGCGACAAGTCTTGCACGCTTTACCTCGCGAGCTTTCATTGATTCTTTTGCCATATCAATTAATCGTTTTTAGCATTCTTGAATGGAAGTCCGAAGCCCTTCAGCAAAGCAAAACCTTCTTCATCAGTCTTAGCCGATGTAACGAAGGTTATGTTCATACCCTGGATACGGTCAACCTGATCGATATTAATCTCCGGGAAAATAATCTGCTCGGTGATACCAAGCGTATAGTTCCCCCGTCCGTCGAATTTGCTCTCGATACCCTTGAAGTCACGGATACGCGGCAAAGATACACGGACGAGCTTCTCGAGGAATTCATACATCCGCTCGCGGCGCAGCGTTACCATGACACCGATAGGCATCTTCTTACGCAGCTTGAAGTTGGCAATATCCTTTTTGGAATACGTTGCAACAGCCTTCTGACCTGTGATAGAAGAGATTTCATTGACGGCAACTTCGATGATTTTCTTATCCTGCGTTGCATCGCCGAGCCCCTGGTTGATGACAATCTTCTTCAACACAGGAACCTGCATGATTGAAGAATAATTGAACTGCTTCTGCAGAGCCGGAACTATCTGCTCCTTGTATTGTTTCTTTAACTGAGCTGTATCCATTACTTAATTTCCTCCCCTGACTTTTTAGCGATACGCCTAACAGTCTTGCCCTCACGCTCAATCTTGATGCGCGTAGCTTTACCGCTCTTCGGATCGATGAGACTTAAATTTGAGATATGAATTGCAGCCTCCTGCTTAATGATGCCCCCCTGAGGATGGGCTGCAGAAGGTTTCATGCTCTTCGAGACCATATTCACGCCCTCGACGATAGCACGCTCCTTGTCTGCAATGACCTTAAGCACCTTTCCGGTCTTACCCTTGTCTGCACCGGCAAGGACAATGACCTGATCGTCTTTCTTTATATGGAATTTTGCCATTTTATTTTTCAATTTAATCATTAGAGAACCTCAGGTGCCAAAGAAACGACTTTCATGTTCACTGCACGCAGCTCACGGGCAACAGGACCGAAAATACGGCTGCCACGGATCTCGCCTGCATTGTTCAGCAATACACATGCATTGTCGTCGAAACGGATGTAAGAACCGTCTGCGCGGCGGATTTCCTTCTTTGTGCGAACAATCAATGCCTTTGATACTGCACCCTTTTTCAATTCACTTGATGGGATGACGTTCTGTACAGCAACTACGATAACGTCACCAACACTTGCATAACGGCGGCCTGTACCACCCAGCACACGGATGCACTTAGCTTCCCGGGCACCGCTGTTATCACATACTGTAAGTTTTGATTCTGTCTGTATCATAATTACTTAGCTTTTTCAACAATTTGAACTAATCTCCATCTCTTTGTCTTGGAAAGAGGACGAGTCTCCATAATCAGCACCGTATCACCTACATTTGCCTCATTCTTCTCGTCATGGGCATGGTACTTCTTTGTCTTCTGGACAAACTTACCATAAATAGGGTGCTTCTCCTTGAACTTAGACGCAATAACGATGGTTTTATCCATTTTGTTGCTGATAACGACACCCTGTCTTACTTTTCTTAAATTTCTTGTTTCCATCTGGACCATTGTTATTTGTTAAGTTCTCTCTGAGAAAGTTCAGTTTTCATACGTGCGATGTCACGACGAGCGGTCTTAATCTGAGATGGATTCTCAAGCGGAGTAATCTGATGGTTCAGCTTCATCTTGGTGAGAGCTGCCTCAGCATTCTCAATCTTCTCAACCAAATCCTTGGTCTCGAGCTCTTTTACTTCTTTAATCTTCATCTTTCTTAAGCGTTTTTATCGAAATCACGTCTAACAATAAACTTTGTCTTAACAGGCAGCTTCTGGGCAGCGAGACGAAGGGCCTCCTTTGCAATGTCAAAACTTACCCCTTCTACTTCAAAGAGGACACGACCCGGAGTAACCGGTGCTACCCATCCGGCAGGGTCACCCTTACCTTTACCCATACGCACGTCGGCAGGCTTGCGGGTGATCGGCTTGTCTGGGAAAATACGAATCCAGACCTGCCCCTGACGGTTCATGTAGCGGTTCACTGCTACACGGGCGGCCTCAATCTGGCGGCTGTCAATCCACTTAGCCTCAAGCGTCTTGATGCCGAATGAGCCGAAAGCCAGCTGTGTACCTCTGTGAGCGTTGCCTTTGTTGCCGCGCCCGTCCTGAGGCCTTCTATATTTTACTCTTTTTGGCTGTAACATGATAGCTTCTTCTTTTAACGGTTATTGTTTCTTCTGCGATTACCCCTTCCGGAACGTCCACCATTATTGGAACGGCCGTTGCTCTTCTCCTGGGTGAAGTTGGGAGTGAGGTCAACTTTGTTGTAGACTTCACCACGGAAAATCCAGACCTTGATACCCAACAGACCGACCTTGGTAAGAGCCTCTGTCTGACAATAATCGATGTCTGCACGAAAAGTATGCAGTGGGGTACGCCCCTCCTTGAACATTTCCTTACGGGCCATTTCAGCACCGTTCAGACGACCTGTAATCTGAACTTTAATACCCTCTGCACCAGCACGCATGGTATTGGCAACAGCCATCTTGATGGCGCGACGGTAAGCAATCTTGCCCTCTACCTGACGGGCGATATTGTTACCCACGATGTTTGCATCAAGTTCAGGTTTCTTAACCTCGAAGATATTAATCTGAATCTCTTTCTTGAAGAGGTTCTTCAACTCTTCTTTGAGCTTGTCAACATCCTGACCACCTTTGCCGATAACGATGCCCGGACGAGCGGTACAAATAGTAATGGTGACGAGCTTCAATGTGCGCTCAATGACAATACGGGAAACGCTGGCTTTCTCCAGACGCTTGTTCAGGTAGGTACGGATCTTACGGTCCTCTACGAGATTATCCCCGAAGTTCTTGCCACCGAACCAATTTGACTCCCAACCGCGGATGATACCAAGACGGTTGCTAATTGGATTAACTTTCTGTCCCATTCTACTATTTATTTATCATCATTATTAGCGTCAGCCTTCGAGTCGACGAAAAGCGTGACGTGGTTAGAACGTTTGCGGATTCTGTAGCCACGGCCCTGCGGTGCAGGACGCATGCGCTTCATAGTAACACCTTCATCAACGAAGACCTTAGAGATATAAAGTTCACCGTCTTCAGCCTTGCGGTCATTCTTCGTCTCCCAGTTGTTGATAGCCGAGCGCAGAAGTTTCTCAACGTTCTGGGCGGCTGCCTTCTTGGAGAATCTCAGCACACCAAGGGCACGATTGACCTCCATTCCACGAACCATGTCAACAACATAGCGCATTTTGCGTGGAGAAGAAGGACAGTCCTTGAGCTTTGCAAAATACTGGCTTTTCAGTGCTTCCTTACGAGCTTCAGCCTTTATATGTTTTCTTGCTCCCATTATATTTTCTGTTTTCTAAATGGATTATGGACCTGCTTACTTCTTGTTGTTACCGGAATGGCCACCGAAACGGCGCGTAGGACTGAACTCTCCGAGCTTGTGACCTACCATGTTCTCAGTAATGTAAACAGGGATAAATTTGTTTCCGTTATGAACTGCAACAGTGTGACCCACAAAATCAGGGGAAATCATTGATGCCCTGGCCCATGTCTTAACGACATTCTGCTTACCACTCTCGTTCATGGCGAGAATCTTCTTCTCGAGTGATACGTTGATGTATGGACCTTTTTTTAATGAACGACTCATAATTTACTCTTAATTACTTTGATTACTTCTTGTTAGCTCTCTCAATGATGTACTTGTTTGAAAGCTTCTTAGGTGCACGAGTCTTGAGACCCTTAGCGTACAAGCCCTTGCGTGAACGTGGGTGACCACCGGACTGGCGACCTTCACCACCACCCATCGGGTGATCAACAGGGTTCATAACAACACCACGGTTGTGAGGACGACGCCCCAACCAACGAGAGCGACCAGCCTTACCAGACTGCTCAAGTGCATGGTCAGAGTTACCTACACTACCAACAGTCGCCTTACAAGCCGACAAGATCTGGCGTGTTTCGCCAGAAGGGAGCTTGATAACACAATAACTGCCTTCACGAGAAGTAAGCTGAGCAAAGTTACCAGCCGAACGAACGAGCAATGCACCCTGCCCCGGACGTAACTCAATATTGTGAATTACGGTACCGACAGGAATGTTAGCCAGTGGAAGGGCATTCCCGACCTCAGGTGCTGCCTCAGCACCTGACATCAGTGTTGCACCCACCTGCAGTCCGTTAGGAGCAATAATGTAACGTTTTTCACCATCAGCATAGTATAACAGCGCAATGCGGGCAGATCTGTTAGGATCATACTCGATTGTCTTCACTACAGCTGGAACACCATCTTTCTCCCGCTTGAAGTCGATAAGACGATACTTCCTCTTGTGACCTCCGCCCATATAGCGGACAGTCATCTTACCGGTGTTGTTTCGACCACCGGTAGAACGTTTACCGTAAACGAGAGACTTCTCTGGCACGGATGCAGTAATCTCCTCGAACGTGCCAATAACCTTGTGTCTTTGTCCCGGTGTGACCGGGTTGAATTTACGTACTGCCATCTTTTATTTAAATATTGCTGTAAAAATCAATTGAATCGCCATTCTTCAAAGTGACGATAGCCTTCTTGAATGCGTTCTTCTGTCCCTTTACGAGACCGGCCTTGGTATAGCGTGCCTGACGCTTGCCTGCATAACGAGCCGTATTCACACTTACTACTGTAACGTTGTACAGAGCCTCAACTTCTTTCTTAATCTCAAGTTTGTTGGCATCAGGCTTGACAATGAAGCCATACTTCGGCTGGGCCGGAATGGTTTTCTTTTCACCCTTGTGCTTTACAACCTTATCCACAGAAGACTTGTTTGTCAAATTGGACATCTTCTCAGTGACCAACGGTTTAATGATAAATCCCATAATTCTTCTTGTCTCCTATATATTATTACTTGATTAAGATTCCATCGATGACTTTCAGAGAGTTCTCAGTAACAACAAGCACATCAGCATTCAAAACCTTGTAAGAATTGACCTGTGCCGCCGTCATTACCTCTGTCTTCTGCAGATTACGAGCCGACAAATATACGTTTTTCTCTACTTCCGGCAAAACGAGAAGCAACTTCTTGCCATCTACTTTCAGATTTTTTGCAATGTTTACGAAATCTTTTGTCTTCGGAGCATCAAGATTGAAATCCTCTACGACAACGATTGCATTCTCCTGCGCCTTGTAAGTCAATGCAGACTTACGTGCAAGAACTTTCACTTTCTTGTTCAGCTTGAAGCTATAGTCACGTGGCTTCGGACCGAAGACACGGCCACCGCCAACGAGAACCGGTGAGTTGATGTCACCACGACGGGCACCGCCGCCGCCCTTCTGACGACCCAGCTTGCGGGTAGAACCGGCATGTTCACTTCTTTCCTTCGACTTGGCTGTACCCTGACGCTGGTCTGCGAGATACTGCTTGACTGCGAGATAGAGGACGTGGTCGTTAGGCTCAATACCGAAGATATTCTCGTTAAGAGTTACCTTGCGGCCGGTCTCCTGACCTTTGATATCTAATACGTTAATATCCATTACTTGCTAATTATTACGGTTGAACCATTGCATCCAGCTACACTGCCCTTCACGAGAAGAAGATTGTGTTCCGGAATAACCTTTAACACCTGAAGGTTCTGAGTTGTCACTCTGTCACCTCCCATCTGGCCACCCATACGCATGCCCTTGAAGACCTTTGCTGGGTAAGAACAAGCACCGATAGATCCCGGCTTGCGTGCACGGTCGTCCTGACCGTGAGTGGACTGACCTACACCACCGAATCCGTGACGCTTTACAACGCCCTGGAAGCCTTTACCTTTGGACGTACCTACAACGTCAACGAACTTCGTGTCATTGAACAGTTCAACGGTAATCGTGTCACCGAGGTTATACTCCTCATCAAACTTGAACTCGGCCAAGTGCTTCTTCGGTGTTGTGCCGGCTTTCTTGAAGTGTCCCAGCTGCGGCTTGGAAGTTCTCTTCTCCTTCGCCTCACCGAAACCTAACTGAACAGCCTTGTAACCATCCTTCTCAACAGTCTTGATCTGGGTTACAACACAAGGACCAGCTTCGATAACAGTGCACGGTACGTTCTTACCGTCGGCACTGAAAACGGATGTCATTCCGATTTTCTTTCCTAATAATCCTGGCATTTCAATTAATTATTTAAAAATGAATGTAAATGCTTTGTTTGTTTTAAATCGTTTCTTACTCGTCAACAGCGACTACACCTTGATTTCAACCTCTACACCTGACGGCAGTTCCAGTTTCATCAGTGCATCAACAGTCTTTGCCGTTGAGCTGTAGATGTCGATGAGACGCTTGAAATCAGAGAGCTGAAACTGCTCGCGCGACTTCTTGTTGACGAATGTAGAACGGTTTACAGTGTAAATACGTTTGTGTGTCGGCAATGGAATAGGACCACTGACGATAGCACCCGTAGCCTTCACGGCCTTCACAATCTTCTCTGCTGACTTGTCAACCAACTGGTGGTCGTAAGACTTCAGCTTAATACGAATCTTCTGACTCATGTCTTTGATTTAATTGATATTGAATTTAGATAAAGGCTGCCCTTCCATAAGAGTCATTCGCTATGGAAGAGTAACGCCTTAAATTGATTTACTTTACAAGGTCCGAATTGCCTTTCAGCTCATCAAGAATCTCTTTGGCGAGGTTGCTTGAAACAGGTGAGTGGTGATCATACTCCATAGAAGAAGTGGCACGACCGGAAGTGATGGTGCGGAGAGCAGTCACATACCCGAACATCTCTGACAGCGGGACCATCGCCTTCACGATGCGGGCACCGCTGCGGGCCTCATCCATACCCTGTACAAGACCACGACGCTTGTTCAAATCGCCGATGACATCACCCATGTTTTCTTCAGGGGTAACGACCTCTACCTTCATGATAGGCTCCATAAGAACAGGACCCGCCTTCGGGCAAAGCACCTTGAATGCCTGGTGAGCGACAAGCTCGAATGACAGCTGATCAGAGTCTACCGGGTGGAAAGAGCCGTCCGTCAGGGTTACTTTCATACCTGTCAATGGGAAGCCGCCGAGGACACCATTGCTCAGACAGTCCTTGAATCCCTTCTCTACAGAAGGAATGAATTCCTTAGGCACATTACCGCCCTTGACAACATTGATGAACTGCAGGTCGCCCTCTGTGTAATCCTCGTCTTTCGGTTCGATGGTTACATCAATACAAGCGAACTTACCACGACCACCAGACTGCTTCTTATAAGTCTCACGACTCTGGGCGGCCTTTGTAATAGCCTCCTTGTAGTTAACCTGCGGCTTACCCTGGTTACACTCTACCTTGAACTCACGCTTCAGACGGTCGATGATGATATCCAGGTGAAGCTCGCCCATTCCGGAGATAATCGTCTGGCCACTCTGCTCATCAGTGCGGACAGTAAATGTAGGATCCTCCTCGGCGAGTTTGGCAAGACCATTGTCCAACTTGGCAACATCTGCCTGGCTCTTCGGCTCGACAGCAATAGAAATCACCGTATCCGGGAACGTCATGGATTCCAGTACAATCGGCGCATTCTCATCACAGAGTGTATCGCCCGTACGAATATCCTTGAAACCTACACCAGCACCGATGTCACCAGCATCAATTGACTCCATAGGAATTTCCTTGTTGGAGTTCATCTGGAACAGACGGCTGATGCGTTCCTTTTTACGGGAACGTGGATTGTATACATAAGATCCTGCAACGACCTTACCGGAGTATACGCGGAAGAACACCAGACGGCCCATGAACGGGTCGGTAGCGATCTTGAACGCCAGAGCAGCCGTAGGATCGTTCTCGCTTGGCTTGCGGTCTTCTTCTTCCTCCGTATCAGGATTCGTGCCGACGATAGCCGGTGTATCGAGCGGAGAAGGCAGGAAAGCGCAGACATAGTCGAGAAGCGGCTGAACGCCCTTGTTCTTGTACGAAGAACCGAGGAGCATCGGGCAGCACTCCATGGCGATACACCCCTTGCGAATAGCTGCAATGATCTTTTCTTCAGGAACATCTTTGCCTTCAAGGTACAGTTCCATCCCCTCATCGTCAAAGTTGGCAGCCCCTTCGAGCAGCTTGTCACGCCACTCGGCAGCCTCGTCGGCGAGGTCGGCAGGAATCTCCTCGACATCGTATTCTGCACCCATCGTCTCATCGTGCCAGAGGATAGCCTTCATCTTAATCAGGTCTACAACACCCTTGAAGTTCTCCTCTGCACCGATTGGAATCTGGATGGCAATCGGGTTAGCCCCCAGAATGTCCTTCATCTGCTGTACCGTTTCGAAGAAGTCTGCACCGGAACGGTCCATCTTGTTCACATAACCGATACGTGGAACATTGTATTTGTCAGCCTGACGCCATACGGTTTCAGACTGCGGCTGGACACCGTCAGCAGCAGAGTAAGTTGCGACAGCACCGTCAAGGACACGGAGTGAACGCTCCACCTCTGCGGTGAAGTCAACGTGTCCCGGGGTATCAATCAAGTTAATCTTGTAAGACTTGCCCAGATAGTTCCAGTTACATGTGGTCGCAGCAGAGGTAATCGTGATACCACGCTCCTGCTCCTGTGCCATCCAATCCATTGTGGCAGCACCATCATGAACCTCGCCGATCTTGTGCGTCTTACCCGTATAGAAAAGAATGCGCTCAGATGTAGTCGTCTTACCGGCATCAATGTGTGCCATGATACCGATATTACGAGTCAAATGTAAATCGTGATTTGCCATTTTCTTTTTACCTTATTATAATAACTTGATTAGAATCTGAAGTGAGCAAATGCACGGTTAGCCTCTGCCATGCGGTGCATATCTTCCTTGCGCTTGTAGGCACCGCCCTGGTTGTTGAAGGCATCCATGATCTCTGATGCGAGCTTGTCAGCCATGCTCTTACCGCCGCGCTTGCGTGCGAAGGCGATCATATTCTTCATCGAGACGCTCTCCTTGCGGTCCGGGCGGATTTCAGTCGGCACCTGGAAAGTAGCACCACCGATACGGCGGCTCTTTACCTCTACTTGCGGGGTGATGTTGTCGAGCGCCTGCTTCCAGACCTCAAGTGGAGACTTCTCCTCGTCTTTCATCTTGCCGCCTACGATGTCGAGGGCTGCGTAGAAAATCTCGTATGAGGTGTTCTTCTTACCGTCATACATCAAGTGATTTACGAACTTTGACACCTTCTGGTCGTTGAACTTTGGATCCGGAAGGATTACACGCTTCTTTGGTTTTGCTTTTCTCATTTTATTTTTAAACTTTAATTCTGCGGAGGCTGTCGTCTTTCCGTTCTTCAACACCCTCTCCTGGGCATTTACTCAACCTTTGTGATTACAAATCTCCAGCAAAACTGTTTGTTTTTAGTTGCTTCTTCTTGAAGAGCCCCGGCGCATCGGCCATCACCGGCCGTTGCACCTCGGCTTTATGGATTGAAGTCTTCTGTTACTTCTTGGCCGCCTTAGGACGCTTTGCACCGTATTTGGAGCGACGCTGTGTACGGTTGGCAACACCTGCGGTATCGAGTGTACCACGAACGATGTGATAGCGCACACCCGGAAGGTCCTTCACACGGCCGCCACGAACAAGCACGATGCTGTGCTCCTGCAGGTTGTGACCTTCTCCCGGGATGTAGGAGTTGACTTCCTTCTGATTGGTCAGACGAACACGGGCAACCTTACGCATTGCCGAATTAGGCTTCTTAGGGGTCGTGGTGTAAACACGGACACAGACGCCGCGACGCTGAGGACAGTTGTCCAGAGCCGGGGACTTGCTCTTGTCTACGATGACCCGTCTGCCTTTTCTTACTAACTGTGAAATAGTAGGCATGATTTTTACTTTTTATTGTTATATATTTATTTTGTTTATTTTCAATCCATTACGAACGCAAGCTGAACGCTTTAAAAGCCTTATAATCTGCTCTGTCGTTTCGGGTTGCAAAGGTACAAAGATTCCCTTAAATGACCTAATAATAAGAAAAAGAATAATTCCCCGCACCTCTCATGTTAACAATAAATAACTTTTTATTCATTATTTAACGTACCTGCTGAAGTATTCTTTGTATCGACTTCTTGGACAAAGCAGTTCCTGCCCAAATCTATCGTGTAATTTTTTGCAGCGTCTGCCTCTGCACTTTCCTCATCATAAGTCAGCATAACAGTCCATATCCTGCGCTGAACGGCATCAATATAATATATCTGCTCATAAGCCGACAGGGTCTCGGCATTGTTATAATATTCATAACAGAGAACAGAGTCGGTAACCTTATCATTTACAGACAACAAGGCATAGACTTTTATGTATTCTTCCGATTTACTTTTCTCTTTACGCTTCTTGAACAACAATTTATGTGCTGCATCCAACTGCACCACCGGCATACGGAGACTGGAGGACAAAAGGAAATAATCCACTCTCAGACAATCAAGTACACAATCCTCCCTGCCTGCAGCACAAGAGCCATTAACCCGATCAGAGAAGTCCGGCAAAGACACCAGACTGTCTCCCAGCACTTCAAGAAACTTTTTATTATTTCTGCCTGATATATTCATAAGATACTCACCTGTATCCTTCGGAGCATCCTGCACCTTAAAACTGTCGGTTTGTATCCATTTCCCGTTTGTCAGCAGATATGTCTTATAAACAGCATTACTGTCTGGCTGGAATTCATCCCCTTTTATGTCCTTGACCATTTCCTTGTTCAAGGCAATGGCAAAAACGTCATATCGCGTTATTCTCGCATTGATATAGCGTTCCATGTCTTTTTCGTATCTATACGCCTGTTCGGAGTCTTTGCCCTTCCAATATCCTTTCTTATTATATACATCCCAGAAACTTCGTTCTTTCTCCGTGCGACCAAGAAAATAAACCACATATAACTCGGTGTTGTTTTCGCCGGAAAAACAAGGCAACATAATCTGTTCGCCATCCGTAAACCTCAATGCCGAAGTCCTGTCATTGATGTTCAGGAAGTTCTTGGCATCATCTTCTGCATTCCCTCTCAGAATATGCCCTGCCGAAGCCACGCTGCTGGCATACCCCCAAAAAGGTAAAATCATCAACAAAAACAATAAGACTTTCATACTCGTTTTTCTTTTCGTTTACCTTACAGTGGCTTCTCCACAACTACTATATGCCTGCGCTCCTGTTGCTTCCAATATTGTATTGCAACTGTCCTATGCTTTATTTGAGGATAGGCATGTAGCTGCCTGAAAGATGCAAAATCTTTATCTTTCATGGCAAGAACGTCCTTTGCCTGCTCAATATACTCCGGACAACATTCCTTATACTCGGTCTGTCTTTCCAGAATATTGTTATAGTACATCTTTTGAAACTGCAAAGACAACCCTTTAACAGCCCCCCAGTGATGCCTGTATAAATATTCCTCCTGTTCTTGAGAAGTCCAGAGAAAATACTTTTGTTTCATACGCTTCTCCAATCTGCTTCTTTCAGAAGAAAAACCCAACCATACAGCAGGTGTATCGTCTGTCGTTTCCTGCTTGACACCGATGACAATCGTTTCCTGCAGATTTACAACATGGATGTCCTCCGGGAAGAAAAGACCTGCTCCATCAAGCGTGAAGTATGTCTGTGGCATGATATATAAAGTATCATTTCTTTCTTCAAACATGAAATCTTCTTTGTCAGCATCAAGTAAATACAATACAATCCCATCAATGACATACAAATCGCCTTTCCATACGCACCCTGCCGTACTTTTCTGTATCAAACTGCTCAACAGAATGAACAAGACCAACACTTTCCTCATCCTATTCATCATACACTTAGCTTTTAGTTGATGATACTACCCTACGGCACGCTTTAAGCCTACAAGTCTCTTGCCACAGACCTCATACTCTACGGATCACAAGTACCTCATAATCAGAGCTATCACCCATTTGCTCAACATGCAGGACTCTCCTACCTTAACGCTCCCTTCCATCAGCACGGCAAAAGAGAACCTCCACCAGTACAGAAAGTTTCATCATGATGGTTTTATGCCTGCACAAAAATAGACTTTAATTTCTGAAAAACAAAGAAAGAGAAAGAAAAATGTCCTATACTTTTGTAAGGGAGGAAGTAAATATCTTAGCCACAACACCTTACTTTAGTGGATAAAAGATAAATAGTGCTGCCCAACAAACATTTCCCATATAAATTAGCTATTAGTGTCTTACTATATACATCATAATGGCCATAATGAACCACTCCTCCCACCTTCAGCCGATGTGGTGTTGCCCATCTCATGTGGTGTTATTGGTAAACACCAATGGTGATGAGTGCCAAACACCATACAATACGTTGCCGATGTAGAATAAACTTGCTGTTTTCTCCCTGAGAGAACGGCATCCGATAGGTCCTCCGTTCCTCTCTGGGGAAAACGAAGAAGTTTTCTGTTCCGTCCGCTACGTTATCCACGGATTTTATGTAATTTTGCAGCAAAACAAATGACGATGAACAAGAACAAACTGATCTACAGAAACCCTGTCTTCCTCATCGAGACCCGATTCCTGAAACTGTATATGCTCGTAGGATTTCTCCTGCGAATCATCCTGATGTACACGGCACCCGGTGATGCCTCTTTCACTGTAGGAGAGACGGTCAGACTGTTGTGCATCGGGCTGCTCGCCGATTTCGGCATGGGCATCCTGCTCGCCTTGCCGCTACAGATTGTCTACCTCGGACTGAACGAGGGGAAATACCACCGCATCGCGGGATGGGTGATAGAAGTGCTGCTGGCCGCGGCCTTCGTCTACGTGCTGTTCTTCCATACCATCTTCCACGAGTATGGCGGCGGTGCGCCCAAGATAGCCCGCCTCTTCCTGGGCTGGAAGCTGTTCAGCTTCTCCATCCGTTTTTTCTTCCCGAAGACAAGACAGGCATGGCGGAGGGTCTCCCTCTATTTCGTCTGGGCAGTGTACGTCTTCCTGTTCCTGTGCATCACCGCAGGAGAATACATCTTCTGGGGAGAATTCGGAGTAAGGTATAACTTCATCGCCGTAGACTACCTCGTTTACACGCACGAGGTGATTGGGAACATCATGGAGTCGTATGCCATCGTTCCCCTGGTCGGCGCCACACTGCTTCTCACGGCAGGTATCATCTTCCTTCAGTCGCGCCATTACCGGATGAACGTCACCCGGCTGTACGGGGCGAAGCTGCTCATCGTTCACCTCTCCCTCTATACGGTCTTTGCGACAGGCGCCTACTTCATCCTGTGGGGCACACATACGCTGCAGAGCGACAACCAGTACGTCACGCAACTGGAACAGAACGGAGCGTGCGACTTCGTCATCGCCTTCCAGGGCAACAAACTGGAATATGACAAGTTCTACGCCATGCTGCCCCAGAAGGAATGTGTGCGACTGTACCGGCAGCTGAGCGGCCTGGACAGTGACGGCAGGAAGACCGTCGGCGACAGTCTCGGGGCACAGCGTCCGAACATCGTGCTGATCACCGTGGAAAGTCTCAGTGCCGACTTCCTCACACGATACGGGAACCGGCAGAACCTCACGCCGCAACTGGACAGACTCATGCAGGGAAGCCTTGTCTTCGACAGTCTCTATGCCGCCGGCAATAGGACGGTGAGGGGACTGGAGGCCCTGTCGCTCTGTCTGCCGCCGAGTGCAGGGGAGAGCATCATCAAGCGGAAGGCCAACCGGATGGGTGGGCTTTCCGTGGGGAGCGTGCTGTCACACTTAGGCTATAGGGCGCAGTTCATCTACGGCGGCGACAGCTACTTTGACAACATGGGCGACTTCTTCAGCCATAACGGATATGAGGTCATCGACAGGAAATCCATCCCGGACAACCAGGTGACTTTCGCCAACATCTGGGGTGTGTGCGACGAGGATATATTCAGGAAAAGCCTGCAGGTGTTCGATGCCGACCATCAGTCGGGGCATCCTTTCTTCGCACAGATCATGACGACCAGCAATCACCGCCCCTACACCTACCCTGCCGGACGGATAAAGGTGGACGGCGACCCCAACACCCGGGAGGCTGCCGTGAAATACACCGACTATGCCATCGGCAGATTCATCGCCGAGGCGAAGAGGAAAGCCTGGTTCAGGAACACGGTGTTCATCGTCATTGCCGACCACTGTGCCTCCAGCGCGGGAAAGACATCGCTGCCCATCGACCGCTACCACATCCCATGCCTTGTCTATGCCCCGGAAATCATAAGGCGGGGCAAGGTGGGGAAACTCTGTTCGCAGATTGACCTCATGCCAACCGTCCTGTCCCTGCTCCACCTGCGCAGCAGCGTAGCCTTTACAGGACAGGACATCTTCGCCCCGACCTATCATCCCCGCGCGTTCATGGCGACCTACCAGGACCTGGGCTATCTGGAGGGCAACCGCCTGACCGTGCTCTCCCCTGTCCGCAAGATAAGGCAATACACCGTGTGCCCACTGCAGGACGGCACCTGCGACGAGCTGCCTGTCAGACAGACAGACCAGAGTCTCGTCCGCCAGGCACAGGCATACTACCAATATACGAACCTGTATGTGAAAGCGAAGCTGGACTGACGGCAGTTCTGCCTGAGAGGGGGACTGACAACTTCCACAACCGTGGAAGTTCCAGGATGCCGCAAAAAAGATGGAGTGGAGACTTCCGTACAGAACCGTCTCCACCCCATCATAAATCTCATACGATCATAAAGATACTGCCCGACGCTATCAGCACGGCACCGATGACGACCTTCAACGACGGCTGTTCGTGCAGGAAAAGGAAGGCAAGCAGAATAGTAATCACCACGCTCAGCTTGTCGATCGGTGCCACACGGGAGACATCTCCCAGCTGAATTGCCTTGAAATAGAAGAGCCATGACAACCCGGTGGACAAACCCGAAAAGATGAGGAACACCCACGTATTCCGGTTCACGTCCTTCACCTCACTGAAATGGCATCCGAAGATAACGATACCCCATGTAAGCAAAAGGATAATAGTGGTACGGATGGCGGTGGCAAGATCGGAGTCGACATCCCTGACACCGGCCTTGGCAAAGACGGCGGTCAGTGCTGCAAAGAAAGCTGACAGAAAAGCATACAATTTCCACATAAACATCTGTTTTTTGACGGACCGGGACCGAACAGAAAGAAGAGTACTGTTTTTCCGGGGAGACCCCTATTGACATTGTCCATCTATTTTCGCAACTTTGCCGGCAGGCCTAAGATAAAACTATTATGAAGAGCAAGCGGCAAGGAAGTACTACGGAAGAACCTGCCGTGGAAGACACTGCATTTCTACAAGAAGAGCGACCTGCTCTACCAGATGACATCCGTCTTCTGCAAACGGTTCCTGCCTGCCTACGGAGACCGTACCATCGACCAAATGATACAGGCGGCACGGTCGGGGAAGCAGAATATCATAGAAGGGACGGAAGACGGCATGACTTCCACGGAGATGGAACTGAAACTCATCAACGTGGCACGGAGCAGCCTGCAGGAGCTGAGAGCCGACTATGAGGACTACATCAAGTCGCACCAGCTACAGCTGTGGAAGAACACGCATCCCCGCTATGCACCGCTGTTCGAACACTGTCGGTCCCACAACGAGTATTCCGACTACGAGCCGTTTGTCTACCGCTGGACAGACGAGGAATTCTGCAACACTGCCGTCACGCTCCTGCATATCACGGACCGCATGATGAGCAGGTATCATGAATTTCTGCAAAAGACGTTCGTGGAACAGGGAGGAATCAAAGAGCGGATGTATGCCGCCCGTACCGGCTACCGCAGACAGCAGGATGAGCTCCTCAAAAGACTACAGCAGGATAACGCAATTCTCAAGGCTGAGAACGATCGGCTGAGGAAAGAGCTGGCAAGGATGACAGGAAGATAGCGGGGCGAGCGGGAATTAGCGAGGTTAGCAGCACTAACAAGACTAGCATTTACTAGTTCGCCAGAGCTGCTAACTTTCGATAGAGCTGATAGTTTCTGCTAGGGTTGCTAGTTTTTGCCAGTACCGCCAGGGCTTACGCCTCGACCTTCCCATTCCCGAAAGGCGCAATGGTACGAGGCCCATTGTCAGACTTGCGGGGACCAATCTCGCCGAACTCCCGCTTGTAGCGGACTATATTCTCCTGCAGGGCGGAAAGAAGGCGAAGAGCATGCTCAGGAGCGATGATGACACGGCTGGTCACGGTGGCCTTAGGCACACCGGGGAGAAGCGTGGCAAAGTCGATCACGAATTCCGAGCTTGAATGGGAGATTATCTGGAAGTTGGTATAGACACCTTTAGCGATTTCCGGTGAGAGGTCGATCTGCAGCTGCTGCCCCTCCTGATTCTGGTTGTTTTTATTGTCCATTCTGATTAATAGAATTTAGATAACACTTCGTTTATTTATTGCAAAGATAACACTTTAAAATCAGCTGCCCAAATAATAACGCAAAAGTTTTTACCTGTCCTCAGGTGTGAAAACAACCTGTCGGCAGGGCATCTGTGACGGATACACCATACAGCCTATACAACAGAAAAGGGATCCACGACATCGCCGTGAATCCCTTTTATTACCTTATGTTTATATACAAGGGGAAAGGCCTGGATTTACTCCTTTGTAACCTCTGCTGCCTCCTGGTTGGCATAATCAAGAACGTTCTTCTTGTTGGCCTCCATGCGCTCGTGCTCTTCCTGTGAGCCGACAATGAGCTTCTGCCACTGGCGGAGTCCCGTACCGGCAGGGATAAGGTGACCACAGATAACGTTCTCCTTCATACCCTCAAGGTAGTCTGTCTTGCCACGGAGAGCAGCCTCGTTGAGCACTTTGGTTGTCTCCTGGAAAGAGGCAGCACTCATGAAGCTCTTCGTACCGAGGGCAGCCCGTGTGATACCCTGAAGAATCTGAGTGGCCGTTGCCTGAACGGCATCACGCACCTGGACGAGCTTGAGGTCACGACGCTTGAGGCTTGAATTCTCATCACGCAGCTTGCGGACAGAGAGAATCTGACCCTTATAGCAATTCTCCGAATCGCCCGGATCAGTGACTACTTTCTTGCCCCAGATGCGGTCATTCTCCTCGGCGAAGTCGAGCTTGTCAACCAGTTCCTGCTCAAGGAAAGTCGTATCACCCGGGTCGTCGATACGCACTTTGCGCATCATCTGGCGAACGATAATCTCGAAGTGCTTGTCGTTGATCTTCACACCCTGGAGTCGATACACATCCTGCACCTCATTGACGATATACTCCTGAACAGCCGTCGGTCCCATGATAGACAGGATGTCGGCCGGTGTAATGATACCATCAGACAGCGGAGTGCCGGCACGGACAGCATCATGCTCCTGCACCAGAATCTGCTTGGACAGACTTACAAGATACTTGCGCTGCTCACCGGTCTTGGAAGTCACGATGATTTCACGGTTACCACGCTTTACCTTGCCCATGGTAATCTCACCGTCGATTTCTGATACGACAGCCGGATTAGACGGGTTACGGGCCTCGAAAAGCTCGGTGACACGTGGAAGACCACCTGTAATATCACCGGCACCGCCAACGGAACGCGGAATCTTGACAAGCGTCATACCTGTCTTGACCTCTGCACCGTCCTGGAGAACCTGCTCCAAGTGGCCGCCTACCGGGAGGTTGTAAGTACCGAGGATGTCAGATGGCGCATAAAGGCCGTCATCGCCCTTCTCGGCACCGACCTTGACGATATCAACCGTCGGGACTTTCGTCTTGTCACGTGAATCCGTGATAATACGCTCGGTAAGACCCGTTGCATCATCGGTTTCAGCCTTATAGGTTACACCCTCTTCCACATCGTGCAGACGGAGGACACCGGCATACTCGCTGACGATAACGGCATTGAACGGATCCCACTTACAGATAAGGTCGCCTTTCTTGACCGTGTCACCGGACTTGAAGTAGAGAGAACTACCGTAGGGGACGTTGTCCGTAAGGAGAACAATGCCTGTATTGGGATCGATGAAGTGGATCTCCGCCAGACGGCTGACAACCATCTGACACTCCTTGTCCTCATCGTCGACAAACGGTACGGTACGAAGTTCATCGAACTCAATCTTCGCCTCGTTCTTTGCAGTAATCGTTGCATTGGCAGCAGCATTACCAGCTACCCCACCGGCATGGAACGTACGGAGGGTAAGCTGTGTCCCCGGCTCACCGATGGCCTGTGCGGCAATGACGCCGACCGCCTCACCCATCTGCACCATGCGAGCAGTGGCAAGGTTACGGCCGTAACACTTCTTACATACACCCTTCTTGCTCTCACAGGTAAGTACGGAACGGATTTCAACCATCTCGATCGGCGACTCCTCGATAGCCTGTGCTTTGGCTTCGGTGATTTCCTCGCCGGCAGCGACGATGATGTCACCTGTCGTCGGGTTGATGACATCGTGTACCGACACGCGGCCCAGGATGCGCTCATAGAGCGTTGCGATGGTCTCATCGCCATTCTTCAGTGCCCGGCACTCCAGTCCACGGAGAGAGCCACAGTCCTCCTCGGTGATGATGACATCGTGGGAAACGTCTACAAGACGACGTGTCAGGTATCCGGCATCGGCTGTCTTCATAGCCGTATCGGCCAGACCCTTGCGCGCACCATGAGAAGCGATGAAGTACTCCAGTACGGACATACCCTCCTTGAAGTTGGAGATGATCGGGTTCTCAATGATCTGGGCACCTTCTGCACCGGCTTTCTGAGGTTTCGCCATCAAACCACGCATACCGGCAAGCTGGGCAATCTGATCAGCAGAACCACGGGCACCGGAGTCGAGCATCATATAAACAGCGTTGAAGCCCTGATCAGCCTCGGTCATGTGCTTCATCACACTTGCCTTGAGGTTATTGTTGACGTGTGTCCAGGCATCGATGACCTGATTGTAACGTTCCTTGTCCGTAATGAAACCCATTTCATAGTTGGCCTTCACCTGGTCAACCTCGTCCTGCCCCTTGCCTACGATGTCTTTCTTCTCATCCGGTACGATGATATCATCGAGGTTGAAGGACAGACCGGCAACATAGGCCATATGGTAACCGAGATTCTTGATACCGTCAAGGAACTCGCAGGCACGTGCCATGCCGACAGCCTTGATGACATCGGCAATGAGACCGCGGAGCGACTTCTTGGAAATAATGCCATTGAAGAAGCCAATCTCGGTCGGGATGATCTGGTTGACGATGACACGACCGACAGAAGTCTCTACCATACGCTTCTGTATCTTTCCGTCGACAAGGTCGTCAACGATGACCTTTACCTGTGCATGGAGGTCGCATCGCTTCTCGTTGTAAGCAATGATGGCTTCCTCTGAACCGTAGAAGGAGAGTCCCTCACCCTTGGCACCCGGACGAAGCTTGGTGATATAATAGAGACCGAGCACCATATCCTGTGAAGGAACGGTAATCGGCGCACCATTGGCCGGATTGAGGATATTGTGGCTCTGGAGCATCAGAATCTGCGTTTCCAATACTGCCTCATTGCTCAACGGGAGATGGACGGCCATCTGGTCACCATCGAAGTCGGCGTTGAACGCCGTACATGCCAGCGGGTGCAGCTGGATAGCCTTACCCTCGATGAGCTTTGGCTGGAAAGCCTGTATACCGAGACGGTGCAGTGTCGGGGCACGGTTCAGCATGACCGGATGCCCTTTCATGACGTTTTCAAGGATGTCCCAGATAACCGGTTCGCGACGATCAACAATCTTCTTGGCGCTCTTGACGGTTTTCACGATGCCACGCTCGATGAGCTTGCGGATGATGAACGGCTTGTAAAGCTCAGCTGCCATCAGCTTCGGCAGACCGCATTCGCCCATCCTCAACTCAGGGCCAACAACGATTACCGAACGTGCAGAATAGTCAACACGCTTACCGAGGAGGTTCTGACGGAAACGGCCCTGTTTGCCCTTCAGCGAGTCGGAGAGAGACTTCAGAGGACGGTTGCTCTCACTTTTCACTGCCGACGACTTGCGGCTATTGTCGAACAGTGAATCGACAGCTTCCTGAAGCATACGCTTCTCGTTGCGGAGGATAACCTCCGGGGCTTTGATCTCCATGAGCCGCTTCAGACGGTTGTTGCGGATGATCACACGCCGATAGAGGTCGTTGAGGTCGGATGTTGCGAAACGGCCGCCATCCAATGGAACTAGCGGACGGAGTTCCGGGGGTGTAACCGGAATAATTTTCATGATCATCCACTCCGGTCTGTTCACGCCGACTGACTGGCGGAAGCCCTCAACCACCTGCAGACGCTTCAGAGCCTCAGTCTTGCGCTGCTGGCTCGAGTCGGTTGTCGCACGGTCACGCAGCTCGCCGGCAAGACGGTCAAGGTCAATCCCCGTAAGGAGGTCGTAAACCGCCTCTGCACCCATCTTGGCTATGAACTTGCTGGGATCGGAATCATCCAGACGGTCGTTCCCCTCCGGGAGCTTGTTGTCGATGATGTCAAGGTATTCGTCTTCGGAAAGAAGGTCGAACTTGTGAGAACCATTCAGGTCCTCTTCTGTATCGGCATTCTTCATGCCTTCCACGACACCCGGCTGGATGACAACATATTTCTCGTAGTAAATAACAGCATCGAGCTTCTTGGTCGGCATACCCAGAAGATAACCGATTTTGTTTGGAAGACTACGGAAATACCAGATGTGGGCCACCGGGACAACCAGTTCGATGTGTCCGGCACGCTCACGGCGCACCTTCTTCTCCGTCACCTCAACACCACAACGGTCGCAGACAATCCCTTTGTAACGGATGCGCTTGTATTTACCGCAGGCGCATTCATAGTCTTTCGTAGGACCGAAGATGCGCTCACAGAACAGACCGTCACGCTCTGGTTTATAGGTACGGTAGTTGATGGTCTCTGGCTTGGTCACCTCACCATAGGAGTTTTCGAGGATTTCCTCAGGTGAAGCCAGTCCGATAGTAATCTTGCTGAAATTACTCTTTACTTTATTATCTTTCTTAAAAGCCATGTTTTACTTTTATTATGGGGTGTACGTATTAATCAAGTTTGATGCTCAGACCGAGGCCGCGCAACTCGTGCAACAGTACGTTCAGCGACTCTGGAATGCCAGGTGTCGGCATCGGCTCGCCCTTGACGATAGCTTCATAAGCCTTTGAACGACCCACAACATCATCAGACTTGATCGTAAGGATTTCCTGAAGGACATGAGATGCACCGAATGCCTCGATGGCCCATACCTCCATCTCTCCGAAACGCTGACCACCGAACTGTGCCTTGCCACCGAGTGGCTGCTGGGTGATCAGTGAGTACGGGCCAATGCTGCGGGCGTGCATCTTGTCCTCGACCATATGACCGAGCTTCAGGAAGTAAGTGATACCCACCGTGGCCGGCTGGTCGAACTTCTCGCCTGTCTCACCATCATAGATGTATGTCGAGCAGAGATTGGGCAGACCCGCTTTGTCCGTCCATTCCTTCAGATCGGAGAGTTTGGCGCCGTCGAAAATTGGCGTGGCGAACTTCACCCCTAGCTTACGGCCAGCCGCACCGAGAATCGCCTCGAAGATCTGACCGAGGTTCATACGTGAAGGCACACCCATCGGGTTCAGCACCAGGTCGACCGGACTTCCGTCCTCGAGGAACGGCATATCCTCTGTACGTACGACCTTCGATACGATACCCTTGTTGCCATGACGGCCGGCAAGTTTGTCACCGACCTGGATCTTACGTTTCTTGGCGATGTATACCTTCGCCATCTGAAGCACACCCGACGGAAGTTCATCGCCGATGGTGATAGCGAACTTCCTGCGCTTCAGCTCTGCATCCATCTGCTTGTACTTGCGGATGTAATTCATAATCAGCTTCTGAATCAACAGATTGGTATGTTCATCGTCTGTCCAGCCGTTGGACTGGATTCCCTCGTAGTCGAGATTCTTCAATGCGGCAACGGTGAACTTGCTACCCTTGGTGATAATCTCTGCATCAGAATAGTCCTTGACACCCTCCGACACCTTATCAGCCGTCAGTTCGAGCAGCTTGTCGACTAGAAGATCCTTCAAGTCGTTGACCTTTGCTTCCTGCTCCTCGTCGATCTTGGCAAGTGTCACCTTGTCCTGACGCTTGCTCTCACGTGTCTTGATGGCACGGCTGAAGAGTTTCTTGTCTATGACGACACCGCTCAGTGACGGATTGGCTTTCAGGGATGAATCCTTCACATCGCCGGCCTTGTCGCCGAAAATGGCACGGAGAAGCTTCTCCTCCGGTGACGGATCGCTCTCACCCTTCGGTGAAATCTTACCGATCATGATGTCGCCGGGCTCCACACGGGCACCGACACGGATGATACCGTTGTCGTCGAGGTCCTTTGTCGCCTCTTCGCTGACATTCGGAATGTCCGACGTAAACTCCTCTACGCCACGCTTCGTCTCGCGCACTTCAAGCGAATACTCGTCAACATGGACAGAAGTCAGCACGTCCTCACGCACCATGCGCTCTGAAATGACGACGGCATCCTCATAGTTGTAGCCCTTCCAAGGCATATAAGCAACCAGCAGGTTGCGGCCAAGTGCCAGCTCACCATTCTCTGTAGCATAGCCCTCGGTGAGGATGTCACCCTTCTTCACACGCTGCCCCTTGTCGCAGATCGGACGGAGGTCGACAACCATGTTCTGGTTGGTGCGGCGGAACTTAGGAATACGGTACTCCTTCAACGCCGGTTCGAAGCTGACAAACTCCTCCTCTTCCGTACGGTCGTAGAGGATGCGGATGGTCGTGGCATCTACATATTCTATAATCCCGTCTCCTTCGGCAGTAACCATCGTACGTGAGTCCTCACAGCCCTGCTTCTCAAGGCCCGTACCGACAATCGGCGCATCATTGTGAAGCAACGGCACCGCCTGACGCATCATGTTACACCCCATCAGCGCACGGTGACCGTCGTCATGCTCCAGGAAAGGAATCAACCCTGCCGACACAGAAGCAATCTGTTGCGGAGACACATCAATAAGGTTGACCGAATCTGGCCCGACAACCGGATAATCAGCATCCTGACGGCACTTGACCGTTTCACGGATGAACGTACCGTCATCGTTCAACGGCGCATTGCCCTGTCCGATAATCTGGTCTTCCTCCTCTTCCGCTGTCAGGAAAACGACATCCTTGTTGTCCATGTCCACCTTGGAATCCTTCACACGGCGGTAAGGGGTCACGATGAAGCCGAGGTCGTTGATCTTGGCATACATACAAAGAGAAGAGATCAGTCCGATGTTAGGACCTTCAGGAGACTCGATCGGGCACAGACGGCCATAGTGGGTATAGTGGACGTCACGCACCTCGAATCCGGCACGTTCACGCGACAGACCACCGGGGCCCAGGGCGGAGAGACGACGCTTGTGGGTGACCTCAGCCAGCGGGTTCGTCTGGTCCATGAACTGGCTCAGCGGATTGGTACCGAAGAACGAGTTGATGACGCTTGAAATGGTCTTTGCATTAATCAGGTCCGTCGGCTGGAACACCTCACTGTCACGGACGTTCATGCGTTCGCGGATAGTACGGTTCATGCGTGCCAGCCCGATGGAGAACTGGTTGGCCAGCTGCTCGCCTACAGTACGGACACGGCGGTTTGACAGGGGGGCAATATCATCAACCGTGGCATTTGAGTTGATCAGGCTGATGAGATATTTGATGATTTCAATGATGTCATCCTTTGTCAGCACACGGACATCCATGTCTGTATCCAGATTCAGCTTCTTGTTGATACGGTAACGTCCCACCTCGCCCAGGTCATACCGTTTGTCGGAGAAGAAAAGGTTCTGGAATACCTCCCGGGCACTGGCGTCATCGGCAGCATCCGCATTGCGCAGCTGACGGTAGATATAGTTCACAGCCTCCATCTCCGAATGGCTCGGGTCTTTGGCAAGCGTATTGAAGATGATGGAATACTTGTTGGCGGCCTCCTCATCTTTATGGAGCAGAATGGTTGATACGGAACTGTCGAGAATCTCGTCTACGTTCTCTTCCGTAATGACGGTCTCACGTTCTACAACCACCTCGTTGCGCTCAATGGAAACCACCTCGCCGGTATCCTCATCCACGAAATCCTCCGTCCAGGTCTTCATCACGTTACCCGCAATCTTGCGGCCGATGGCAGCTTTCATGTTCTTCTTGTTGACTTTCACCTCCTCGCAGAGATCGAAAATCTGGAGAATGTCACGGTCGGTCTCGTAGCCGATGGCACGGAGCATGGTGGTGACGGGCAGCTTCTTCTTGCGGTCGATGTAAGCATACATGACATTGTTGATGTCGGTAGCGAACTCGATCCATGAACCCTTGAACGGAATAATACGGGCACTGTAAAGAACGGTACCGTTGGCATGGACACCCTGTCCGAAGAAAACACCCGGAGAACGGTGCAGCTGGGAAACGACGACACGCTCGGCACCGTTGATGACGAAAGTACCGTTGCTCGTCATGTAAGGAATTGTACCCAGGAACACATCCTGAATAAACGTACCAAAGTCCTCATGGTCCGGATCCGTACAGTACAGCTTCATCTTGGCCTTCAAGGGTACGCTATAGGTCAGGCCACGCTCCAGACACTCCTCTATGGAGTATCTCGGGGGGTCGACATAGTAATCCAGGAACTCAAGGACGAAATTATTACGCGTGTCGGTGATAGGGAAGTTCTCTGCGAACACCTTATACAAACCGTCATTCTTGCGTTCCTCAGGCGGAGTATCCAGCTGCAGGAAGTCACGGAAAGACTTCAGTTGCACATCGAGGAAATCCGGATAGGGATACGGATTCTTAACGCTGGCGAAATTTATTCTGGGTTTGTTTTCTAATGCCATAAACTGAAATTGAATAATCGAATGTTTAAAGTCCGGCGACGGACTGAAGAGGGAGTGCAACTCCCTGTCAGTGTCAAAAGACACAAAAAGGTTAGGACTCACCTACCTGGTAAATCCTAACCGTATTGTATGAAATGTAAGGTAGAAGTTAAATTACTTCAGTTCAACCTTTGCGCCCTCAGCCTCGATAGCCTTCTTCAGGTTCTCAGCCTCAGCCTTTGCCATGCCCTCCTTCAGGGTAGAAGGAGCACCGTCTACGAGGTCCTTAGCTTCCTTCAGACCGAGACCGCAAGCCTCCTTGACAGCCTTAACGACCTTCAGCTTGTTAGCACCGACCTCAGCGAGGACAACGTCAAACTCCGACTTCTCCTCAGCCGCACCGGCTGCACCGGCTGCAGCAGGGCCAGCAACAGCAACAGCTGCAGCTGCAGGCTCGATACCATACTCGTCCTTGAGGACAGTTGCCAACTCATTTACTTCCTTAACAGTAAGATTTACTAACTCTTCTGCAATAGCTTTTACGTCTGCCATTTTATTCTAACTTTTTAATTTTTTGTTCTAAAAATAATATATCTTTTGACTTTATCAGATTTTACTCAGGACGCTCGCCTAAAGTCTTAAGCACACCGTGGAGGGTGCCAGCGCCTGACTGGAGAGCAGAAACAACGTTCTTTGCCGGAGACTGCAGCAATGCCACAATGTCTGCAATGACCTCGTTCTTGCTCTTGAGAGCTGCAAGTTCCTCGAGCTTCTCGGCACCGACGAACAGAGTCTCCTCTGCGTAAGCAGCCTTCAGAGAGGGAACACCCTCCTTCTTGTACTCTTTCAGCAGCTTTGCCGGAACATTCGCAGTCTGTGTGAACAGCACTGCCGTATTGCCCTTGAGAGAACCATACAGTGGTTCAAAATCTACATCTGAAGCCTCAAAAGCCTTGTGGAGAAGTTTGTTCTTCACGACGACCATATTGATCTCGCTCTTGAAGCACTTGCGGCGGAGAGCACTCGTAGCCTCTGCGTTCAGACCGGTCACGTCAACCAGATAGAAATGAGGATAACTACGGAGCTTCTCACCGAGTTCAGCGATAATTGTATCTTTTACTTCTTTCTTCATTGTACAAAACTTTTAGAGTTATTCAACTGATTTAGGATCAATCTTGACACCCTTACTCATTGTGCTCGAAATAAAGATACTCTTGATATATGTACCTTTAGCAGCAGCAGGCTTCAGCTTGATGACAGTAGAGATGAACTCCTTGGCGTTACCATAAATCTGCTCAGGAGTCATGCTGACCTTGCCGATTGAGGTGTGGATAATACCCGTCTTGTCAACCTTGAAGTCAATCTTACCCTGCTTTACTTCCTTTACTGCCTTAGCGACATCCATAGTCACCGTACCGCTCTTCGGGTTCGGCATCAAGCCGCGAGGACCGAGTACACGGCCTAAAGGCCCTAACTTGCCCATGCAGGACGGCATCGTGATGATGACATCCACATCCGTCCAGCCGCCCTTGATCTTTTCAACGTATTCGTCGAGACCAACGTAATCAGCACCAGCCTCCTTAGCGGCAGCCTCCTGATCAGGTGTACAGAGACAGAGCACACGGGTAACCTTGCCGGTACCGTTAGGCAGTGACACGACGCCACGGACCATCTGGTTCGCCTTGCGAGGATCCACGCCGAGACGGACATCCACATCTACAGAAGCGTCAAACTTGGTAGTGGTGATTTCCTTCACCAGCTTAGCCGCCTCTTCCAATGAATATGCCTTCCCTGCTTCAACCTTCTCAGCTACTGATTTCTGATTTTTTGTCAGTTTACTCATTTTTACTTCTGAAGTTTAAAATTATTTACCAGGGAAGTCCCCTTTTACAGTGATACCCATACTGCGGGCCGTACCGGCAATCAGCTTCATAGCACTCTCCACCGTGAAACAGTTGAGATCCGGCATCTTGTCTTCTGCGATAGCCTTTACCTGCTCCCAAGTTACGGATGCGACCTTCTTGCGGTTCGGCTCTCCTGATCCGCCTTTCACCTTGGCAGCCTCCATGAGCTGTACGGCTGCGGGAGGTGTCTTGATGATGAAGCTGAAAGACTTATCGTTGTAGTAAGTAATTACGACTGGAAGAACTTTGCCAGCCTTGTCCTGGGTACGGGCGTTGAACTCCTTGCAGAATCCCATGATGTTGATACCCTTGGAACCCAATGCAGGGCCTACTGGGGGGGATGGATTTGCAGCGCCACCTTTAATCTGTAATTTGATTAATCCAGCTACTTCTTTAGCCATTTCTTTGTTAATATTAAAAATTAAACTATAAGTCGAACAGTATCCGTAACAATACTATTCTTCTTTTGCGACTTGCATAAAACTCAGCTCCAGCGGATTCTGGCGACCGAAAATCATCACCATCACCTTCAGCTTGTGCTTCTCGGTATTCACCTCTTCGATGACACCGTGGAAACCGCTGAAAGGACCGTCGGTGACCTGAACCGTCTCACCCACCAGATAGGGAATATCCTGAACCTCATCAAGTTCAGTCTCTTCCACATTGCCCAGCAGACGGTTGATGTCTGCCTGACGGACAGGTGAGGGGTCGGACATACCTCCAAGAAATCCCAATACATTAGGCATGAAACGCAACGTAGAAGCTACGTCTGGACTCATGTTGGCCTGGACAAGCACATAACCGGGGAGACTCAGTTTCTCCTTGACGACACGCTTACCGTCTTTACGCACAGTTGCGTGTTTCTCCATAGGCAGCAACACCTCGAAGACACGCTCAGCAAGTTTCTCGTTCAGCCGCAGCTGGGCATCGATATATTCCTTTACCTTGCCCTCTTTGCCACTGACCGCCCGAAGAACATACCATTTCTTTTCTGTATCAGCCATTTTCCTAATGAATTAACCTGGATATACGAAATTCATCACATGCTGGAATACGAAGTCCATGGCAAACACAACCAATGCAATGACAAGGGAAGCAGTTAAAACAACCATTGCACTATGTGTAAGCTGGGCACGTGATGGCCATGTAGTCTTATGCGCAAGTTCGTCGTAGCAGTCCTTGCAATAATTAACTATCTTCTTAAACATAAAATCTTCTCTTTTTGCACGGGTTGAAGGACTCGAACCCTCGACACCTGGTTTTGGAGACCAGTGCTCTACCGACTGAGCTAAACCCGTAAGTCAGTTCCCGGTTCCGGAAGAACCGGGAACTGAATATCTGTGTAATCTACGACTTACCTTGTAATTACTTGATGTCGTCGAGGATTGCAGTAATCTGACCTGAACCTACCGTACGGCCACCCTCACGGATAGCGAAACGGAGACCCTCGTTCAGCGCAACCTTGTAAATCAGGTCGACCTCGATCTCAACGTTGTCACCAGGCATTACCATCTCAACACCCTCCGGGAGCTTGATCTCACCTGTACAGTCCATTGTACGGAGGTAGAACTGCGGACGGTACTTGTTGCCGAACGGTGTGTGACGGCCACCCTCTTCCTTCTTCAGAACGTAGATGGAAGCCTTGAAGTGATCGTGAGGAGTGATGGCACCCGGATGTACGACTACCATACCACGCTTCACCTCTGCCTTGTCGATACCACGGAGGAGCAGACCTACGTTGTCGCCTGCCTGACCCTGTGCGAGGTTCTTGCGGAACATCTCGACACCTGTGATGACAGACTTCTTGTCCTCACCGAGACCGAGCAGCTGGACTTCGTCACCCACCTTGCATACACCTGTCTCGATACGGCCGGTGGCAACAGTACCACGACCTGTGATAGAGAAGACATCCTCAACTGGCATCAAGAACGGCTTGTCAACCTCACGTACAGGCTCCTGAATCCAGGGGTCAACGGGGTCCATGAGCTGCATGACAGAGTCAACCCACTTCTCAACACCGTTCAATGCGCCGAGCGCAGAACCGCGGATGATCGGGGTATCCTCTTCGTAACCGTACTGCTCGAGGATTTCACGGACCTCCATCTCAACGAGGTCGAGCATCTCCTCATCGTCAACCATGTCACACTTGTTCAGGAAGACAACCAGACGAGGCACGTTCACCTGACGGGCGAGCAGCACGTGCTCACGGGTCTGAGGCATAGGACCGTCGGTAGCAGCTACAACCAAGATAGCACCGTCCATCTGAGCGGCACCGGTAACCATGTTCTTCACATAGTCGGCGTGACCCGGACAGTCTACGTGTGCGTAGTGACGTTTTGCTGTTTCGTATTCGATGTGTGCAGAGTTAATGGTAATACCACGCTCTTTCTCCTCCGGAGCATTGTCAATCTGGTCGAAAGACTTGACATCTTCAGAACCGAAGCCCTTCTCGTGAAGAACCTTTGAGATTGCTGCAGTAAGAGTGGTCTTACCGTGGTCAACGTGACCGATAGTACCAATGTTTACATGCGGTTTGGTGCGCACGAATTCTTCTTTAGCCATAGCTTTTTCCTATTTAATATTAAATGAATAATCTGTGCTTTTTAGTTACACTCACTGAACGGCGGAAGAGCTGTAACTGAGAGTTGAACTCAGGACCTCTTCCTTACCAAGGAAGTGCTCTACCACTGAGCTATTACAGCAAAACCACGAGAGCGGAAAACGGGACTCAAACCCGCGACCCCCAGCTTGGAAGGCTAGTGCTCTATCAACTGAGCTATTTCCGCAGATTACATTTCCGATGTGGGTAGTGATGGATTCGAACCACCGAAGCAAGAAGCAGCAGATTTACAGTCTGCCCCATTTGGCCACTCTGGAAACTACCCGTCATCTCAATGTGTCCTCTCAGCCAGAGGAGAGCCTCTTGTCGGATTCGAACCAACGACCCCGAGATTACAAATCACGTGCTCTGGCCAACTGAGCTAAAGAGGCATTACTTTGCAGCCGAAGGCTACTTGTCGTAAAACGGCTGCAAAGGTAAGGCTTTTATTTTAATCCCCAAAATATTTCAAGGATTTTTTCAACGCTTTCTCTGTTTTTCCTTATGCTTGGTAAGCTGGACCTTCATCGCATCCAGACACAGGTCGACACCTTCCTCGAACGTGTCGCAGGTCTTCTCCACGAACAGCGTCGTACCGGGAACGGTGACGGAAAGGCTCGTGGTCTTATTTAATGCGGTGGCCGGCTTCTCCACCTTCAACTGCACCTCTACTTTCTGAATGTCTTCGTAAGACTTTTCCAACTTTTCGGCCTTCTTGTTGATGAAGGCCTGTAACTTCTCGGTAGTGTCGAAATGAATCGACTGAATCTTAATTTCCATAGGTACCTCCGTTTTTTAAAGGTTAAGCCCTTGGATGGGCATTCTTATAGACTTTCTTCAGCTGCTCGAAAGTGGTATGCGTGTAGATCTCCGTCGTCGACAGACTCGCATGCCCGAGCAGCTTCTTCACACTTTCCAGTCCTGCCTCATGATTGAGCATCGCCGTGGCGAACGTGTGGCGGAGAACGTGCGGCGTGCGCTTCTTCAGCGTCGACACTCTCGAGAGGTTCTTCTTCACCAGCGCCCTCACCTGTGCATTCGTCATCCGTTCACCCTTTTCCGTACGGAACAGGGCCGGGGATCTGTCTCCCGTCCTGGCATCACGCACACACCGGTAGGCGGCGAGCGTCTCTTCCAGCTCCTTTCCGAAAGGAATGATACGCTGCTTGTTCCGCTTGCCGGTCACTTTCAGCTCGCAGGTGACATCGTCGACATCCCTGTCGTCCAGTCCTGTCAGCTCCGACAGGCGGATGCCTGTCTCGTAGAACGTCACAATCAACGTGCGGGCAAGCACGTCTCTGTAGCCGTCTGTCCACATCGCCGGATCCAGCAGCTGTTCCATCTCCGATTCCTTGAGGAACTGCGGAAGGGGCTTCTGCCGTCTGGGGCCTTGCAGGCCGTGGACAGGGTCCTTGCTGACAAGTCCGCATCGGAGGGCGAACCGGTAGAAAGACCGCAATGCACTGATCCGCCGGTTGACGGATGATGCGGCGTTGCCCTTGTCCATCATGTCCTCCATCCAGTCTCTGACGACATCCGTATCTACAGACTCCCAGGTAATCTGAGGGCCGAGTTCCTGGCAGAATCGCTCGAACGCTTCCAGGTCCTTGCGGTAGCTGATTACGGTCATCGGGGAATAGTTCCGCTCTAACCTCAAGTAATCCAAGAACATATCAATCATCGGCACATTGTCGGATCGTTTATGGCAACGAATTTACGGAAATTAATCCGGACTACCAAATTTTCAAGGAAGATTTTACTCCTCTGCGTCGCGAAGCTTCTGTACGTAAACGGCATGTTCCATCTTCAAGCGCTTCTTGACAGATGGCTTGTCAAACTGCTGACGAGCACGGAGCTCTTTTACGACACCTGTCTTCTCAAACTTTCTCTTGAACTTCTTGAGCGCGCGCTCGATGTTCTCGCCGTCCTTTACTGGTACAATAATCATGCTTTTTGTTTTAAATTATTTATTGATTAAACATCTGCGAAAGGGCATGATACCACTTTTGCACCTGCAAAGTTACACTTAATTCTCCTAACCGCCAAACAATTGCGGATTTTTCATCCGGACAGGGTCTTAAAACAGTTAAAACGGCTTTACAGGGACCTTCTTCCCAAAAGAGCCAGGCAGCACCTTATTATTAATAATGTCATCCAAAGCCATATCCATGATGGATCGCCTGCCCCAGCTTCCGGCAATATACATCATAATCTGCCGCATGACATTGAAAACATCCGCAATCTGCAGAATAAAGCATATTCTGCCGCAACAGGATTTTTTGCACCTTTGCGGCAGAATCAAACATAAAATCATTCATACAACCCAAAGACTGCCTACAACAAAAGTACATTTTCGATTTGCTGTCACTTTTTGATATTCTTCATGCGTACATTGTGCATCATCTTGTCATGCATTTCTAAAGCCTGACGGAGTCCGTACCGGGCTTGACACCGAGGATGAATCCCACCAGCATCCATGGCGTTTGCCATCAACATACTGACAGAGAATGCCCTACCGGCATTTCAAACAGAATAAAACAAAAAACGTAACACGTGTTTCACAACAGATGTTACGCTATAAACTTAGAGAGTTGTAAAATCATTCAATCAGGTTATTTTTACCTTTGTGCCTCTCGCCAGAGGTCACGACGAATTTATGTTGTCTGGTAAAAGAGTATCACATAATTGCATTGTCGAGACATCAGTCCTTCCATGGGCTGTAATGCGGAAGTTCCGTACCTTCCTCCGGGAAGACATCGTTTCCTTTTGCCTCAATAGGTTTGTGAGGGTTGTAGGGTCCCTGTACGCCGGGACTGGCTGTCTCCATCAGACCTTCCTGCACAACCGTCACCACGATGGTGGCGGGGCTTGTATATCTTTTCTTTCCCATTGTCTTTCAATTTTTATTTGATTATCACTTTCTTTCCATTGCGGATGCATACACCGTGCTCCGGCCGGCTTACGCGCTGTCCGTTGAGGTTGTACCAGACATCCTGCTTCTCGCTGTCTTCCGCAGCATCAACATTCTCGATGCCTGTCGCCTCACCATCGTCGAAGACAAATGTCACCTTGGCACCTGCCGGCAGGGACCCGAGCTTGGCATACGCCTTGTGGACCGTAAACCCGTTGACAGGAGTCTCTGCCTTGCGGAACATCCCGTCCTGCATGACGTAAACCGGTGAGCCGGGGGAAGCATTGACCGCCGCATCGTTGACCGTCACGCCCTTCATGACGTTTTCCGTGATGGAGTAAGACATGTTGTCGTGCTCGCCGATCGTGTAATAGAAATCGGCAGGTGTGGATTCCTTGTCAAGAACTTTCAGCAACACGCCTGTTCCGGCAGGAATGTAACCATAGTTGCCGTTGACACCGCCTTTCAGCTCGACACTCGTCATCCGTACGTGATAAGAGCTTTTACCATAGTCGCCGCTGCCACGAAGAATGGGAGTACCAGCGACGAAAGCCGCCACCTTGACAGTGTGTTTTTGGGTCAGGTAATCGGAAAAGTCGGTATCGAACTCACGTGCGAACGTTCCATACTTGCGGTTTATCTTGAACGCCGCATTTCCGTCGCCCTGAATCTTGTAGTCCAGCGCCTTCGCATAATTGCTCCATGCCGCTTTATAGTCGGACAATTTCGACTTCTTCACATAGATTTTCTGCTCACAGTTTCCTGTTCCCGATGCTCCCCGGAAGAATTCGCTGAAGGCAGCCCCGAGAGAGAAATACTTCTGCGAGAGCTTCGTGGCGGGCGTATTACCCGTGAAAATCACCTGTCTGATGGTCGTACTGGCAGGACTGATGGTGCTTTGACCGTTGGCGGTAGTAACACGCTTCGTCTTTGTCACAAAAGCCATGGCGCCAATGTAGTCTACAGCGGCCTTTACAACCACCTCCTTCATGTGCTCGTTGGCATTCTCAAAGGCATAGTCGCCGATAAGCCCTACCTTGTAGGTCTTGGATGTACCGCCCTCATCCGTTTTCACCTGTTCGGGCAGGACAAAAGTCTTCACATCAGCAGTAGTGGAGAGGAAGTCGACTGTCGTGGGAGAAGTAGGGATATACTCGTCCGTGGCAGCCGAAGTGCCTTCGGCCTTGACCGTGAACGATGGCTTCAAGGTGAAATTCTTCCAGAACGGGTCACTCTTGTACTTGTCGAGGAGGCTCTTGCGTACATAGACCGTGATGTGACTCTTCGCATCGTCTGCAGCCACCTTTCCATTGTCGAACGACATGGTGTTTTCTCCCTGATCAATGTGGTTCCCCGGTATCATTTCATCGCAAAGCAGCGTCACCGTCTTCAGAGCCGGATTCAGTCCGAAAGCACGTATGCCGATCGCATTCACCTTGGCCGGAATGACAATATTCGTAAACCGATTGCCGCCTTCGTAGAAAGCATAGTTGCCGATCTTCGTAATGGACGGCGGCAGGAGGGTAAAGTCGGTGCGTGCCTTGCCCGGAGGGAATATCAGCAGTTCGCTCTTGTCCTTGCTCAGCAGAATACCCTGTACACTGGAATAGTTCGGGTTGGCGGCATCTACATCTATGTTGGCGAGCTTCGAGTCGTACTTGAAAGCCTCCGGATGGATATTCGTACAACCTGCAGGCACATTCACACGCTCTAATACGTTACAGTTTTTGAATGCCTCCTTCTCAATGGACGTAACACTTGCAGGTATTTTGAGGCTCTTGATTCCACTATTGGAAAAAGCACCCTCGCCAAAGGAGATAATCGTACTGTTATCTGCGAAATTCACTGTTCCCATTGCAGGAGTATTGCCAAAGGCATTGTCACCGATAGTCGTCACAGAAGCAGGGAAATCAAAAGACTTTAAATTCTCCAAATCAGCAAATGCACTGGATTCAATTGTCTTGAGTTTGCAGCTCCCCTGAAAATTGAAATTCGTAAGACTACTGCAGGCTACGAAAGCACCTTTCTTGATTGTTTCCAGTTGAGAGCCGTCAGGGACATTCACCGTTTTCAACTTGTCACACCCGGCGAATGCGGTTCCTAAAGTCTTCAATGACCTGGGCAGCGTTGCCGTAGTCAATCTTGGACACCACAAAAATGTTCTGCTCCGTAATTCGGTTATCTTCGATGGTTCTTCAAAGACAACGGTCTCGAGAAGAATTGCTCTGAATGCTTCAACCCCCAGGGACGTGATCCCTGCCGGTATCGTCATCTTCTCAATCTTTGCATCCATAAAAGCCTGTGTCCCTATTTCCGTTACACTGCTGGGGATTTTGTACTCTTTTTCCACCCGTCCTGTGGGGTAAGCGATCAGTTTTGTTTTGTCCTTATTGAACAACACTCCTTTTTCATCCGAAGAATAATTCGGATTGCCGAGCTGGACAATATACTTCGTAAGTCCCTTCATGGACGCAAAAGCCCCTCTACCAATAGAGGTAAGACTACTTGGAATGGTGATTTCAGAAATATTATGACAGCCTGCCATGCAGTAATCACCCAATTTTTCTACTTGATTAAAATCTATCGATGTAAGTCTGTAAGCACAATAGAATGTGTAACCATACGGAATGGATTTCACACCATCGGGTACTTTGAATGTAGCATCCTCCTTGCCAGACGGATAATAAATCAGTTCACTCTTGTCTTTATTGTACAACACACCATCCACACTGCAATAGTTGGGATTGCTGCCATCAACTTCAATCTCTTTCAAGGATGCCGGGTGATAAGAAAAAGTCGGCCAGCTTCCCATATAGATATATTCGACTGATGCCGGGATGATTAGTTTCTGCAAGGTAGAAGTTGTTCCTATAGCATATATAGCGATACTCTTAGTATTCGCATTGATTTCATACTTGCCGCCTGTAGCAGAAAAATCCATGCCGCAAGGAATGCAGATCAGTTTCTTATGCCCTTGGGTATAAAGCACACTGCCATCCGATATAAAGGCAGGATTCCCCGATTCAACCTTTATTTCCTTCAATTTAGGACAGCTACCCAACAGCACATTTGCCCGAGGTTCAATCTCCTTCACACTGGCAGGAAGTGTCAGGGAGGTTATATTGGCCCTGTGAAAACAATAATTCGCTAACGTAGTAATCGTATTGGGAAGTTTCACCTCCGTCACCTTCTCGTCCCACACGGTGGGGTCATTCGAGTCGTATGCTCCTCCAATCTGTGTCACCGTGAAATAGACATCCTTGCCATCGAACACCTTGGCGGGGATTTCCACCATCCCCTTGACTCCCCTCACGTTGTATACAGCCAGCTTAGGACTGGATGCGCTGGCGTCAATGACACGATAGGTAATGTAACCCTTTCCGTAGGGCATTTTAATGTAATTACCTACAACATAAGCCTTCGCTGCAATACCTCCCATCATCATAACGAGCAGAATGGCAGTTCGCAGACACATAAGGCGGGTAAACAAAGCCATCCTCAAGACGGCTCCTCTTCCGAATTTGTTTTGTTTTTCTCTCATGTTCTGTTTTGTTTCTCAATATAACAATTCAATTAACATCTATCAAACCGTTCAGTCATATGATTATGAAAGCTGGTGTTGCAAAGTTATGGAACAGCACGAAAAAACGCCGCACAAAGACCTTGAAATCTTTGTGCGGCGAGAGAGAATTGTCAAATCAGGCAGGAACTTACCCCCCCGAAACAAAATTTAACAATCTGAAAGCCAATTTATTACATACAACAACCGTTTTTTTGACATCAAGAAAAGGTCATGCGCTGATATTCGTGTCATCTCCCTGCTGTTTCTGCCGGCGTATGTTGTAACGCATGGTGCGGATGCTGCCGTTGGAGACGTTCATGATCCGGGCAATCTCGGCATCGTTGTAGCCCTTCTTCCAGAGATAGAAGAAGATGGTGGGCTTCGCCGTCAGCTTCTCGCTCAGGGTGGCGAAGACGTCCGGATCGATGAAGCGTGCGTAGCAGATGTAGCGTTCCTGCGTGCCCTTGTCCCAGCCTTCCATCGTGGCCGTACCCCGTTCTATCGATTCGTAGAGGGGCTTTCCGTCGATGATCCGGTCGGCCTGCGTCTTGGAGTATTCCTTTACCTGCCCCTTGAGCTTCCCTATCTCGTGCGTCTGCCGGTAGGTCTTCCGCCTGAGCTTTCCCATCCGTTCGCGCGACCTGCGGATGTAGCGCCGTGCCAGCAGGAACACATATCCGCCTGCCAGCAGGACGACGATGCCGGCGAACGTCATCCGCAGGCGGTTCTGCCGCTGGTTTTCCTGTTCCAGTTTGCGTGCGAGGTAATCGCGCTCCTGCACGGAGGCCTCGTTGATCAGCCGGGCGTTGTGCCGTGCCAGTGCCGTGCCTACCGTGTCGAGCCGGCGGCGTGCGTGCAGCTCTTCGTCCTTTGCCCCCGTGTCGCTGTAGAACCGTGCCAGCGACCTGAGGAAACTCACCATCGGGGTGCGGTAGCTGCCGTCGGCACGGTAGAGGGAATCGGCCAGCGTCACGGACCGCTGCAGACATCGCTGCGCGTCGGCCGGGCGGTGCTCCATCCATGCGATGCGTGCCAGCCCCAGCTGGGCGTCCGGCATCCGTCCGTCGACCATCAGGGCGTGTGAGAGATAGTATTTCGCCTTCGGCAGGTCGTTCTGTTCCAGGTAGTAGCTGCCGAACACCTCGTTGAAAATATCGAACCGGTGGTCGTTGAACTTCGCCCTTTCACGGATGGCGAGGCGCAGATAGTAGTCGGCACTGTCCTTCTGGCCGTTCTGCCGGAAGATGGTAGAGATGTCGTAGTGGGTGACGAGCAGCCCCACGGGGTCGTCCCTGCTGTCCATGAGCCTCACCATCTGCTGCATATAGCGGACGGCCATGTCGAAGTTGCCGAGCTGCTCGTAGACGGTGCTGAGCTGCTGGTAGAGACGTGCGCGGAACTCCGGGTCGTCATCGGGGAGGATGAGGAGGGCGTTCTCCAGCGCCACCATGCCTTCCACGGGCTTTCCGTAGCAGAGATTGCTGATCATTCCCTGCCAGTAATAGCTCTCGGCCAGCTTCGGGCTGTCGTGAGGCTCCAGCTTCTGCACGGCGGCCGTGATGACGGAGTCGAGGCGGGGCGGGAAGCTCTGCGTCATATAGTTCAGAAAGAACTGCGCCTTGGCCTTGGCCAGCAGCATCCGTCCTTCTTCCTCGTCCGACAGGCCGCCACAGGCCAGTATGCTGTCAGTCCGGTGGAGGACGGCCGCTGCCAGTTTGGGGTTGTCCGACTCCTTCTCTATCTTCCGGAGGGAGGGGTTGCCGCTGCAGGCAGCAAGGAACACGATTGCCAGGAAAGCGATCCACAGGCTTCTGTTCGTGTTCTCGTTTCTCTTCCGGTTCATTCTGTCAGATCTGTTTTGTTCCATAGTCTGCAAAGTTAAACAATCTTTTGCAGACTATGGCTTTTTACCCGAGGTTTGCGTTTCCCTCCCGGCCTATTTGTATAATCCGGACAGTTCTTTGCTGTTTCCCGGTAAAGTCCGGCTGCATACGATTCGCCCTGTGGCCAAGAAATCAAGCAGCCCAATTCAGACCGAAGAGGGATGAAATCCGTCCTGATGTCTTTTTGCTTTTTTACCCTTTTACTTTTATGAATATCCGCAATCATCCCAATCAGCAGATGCTATGCTTGAAACTCGTCCTGTTAGTACATATACACAAGGAAGAAGGTACTCTGACAGCCCATAGAAAGGGTAACAGAAAATCTTCCAAGCAAAGGTTTCCTTTGTTTTTATCACATGAGAAAGGGCCACTTGGACAGTGAAGTCCAGATGACCCTTCATTTAATTGTTTATCTGGGGAAATGCCGGCGTTGTTTCTGTTCCTCCTCATCTTCCATGGACAACTTGTAGTTCTCGATTTCCTGTTGGAGGTTCTTGGCGTGCTCCTTGAACATGAAGTCCCGGAACGGTACACTCGAATCTTCCTCCCTTGACTTCACCAAGGCATTGATATATTCGGCCTTGTCCTCTTTCAGAACTTTATTGGGAACCAACCCAAACTCATTCTGAAGATGATTCATGATCAACCTCGACATTCTGCCGTTGCCGTCTACCCATGGATGAATCGTCACGAGTTTCAGATGTGCGTCAAAACTCAGACAATACTGCCCATATACATCAGGATTCTTTAAGAGATGATCTCGTCTCTCATTCATCTCCCCGCAGAACTCTTTCAGCTTCTGTGGCACCTTCAGATAATTCATATAGGATTTTCCACCCTGTCCGGCTGTTACGTTTACCAGGCGTAAATCTCCTTTTGAAGAATCGAAGGTACCGCCAAGCGTGTTATATGTAGTACCGGTTCTCCGCATTACTATTGACGAAAGTTGCTTTAGCATATCAACAGAGAAGGGTGTATGTTCCTTTGCCAGTTCCATGCTTTGCTCATAAGCGTCTTTCAAGTCAAGGTTCATGTTTTGTTCTATGATGTTTTTCCCTTTGGCTGTAATGCCTTCGTCAAAGAGCAGCTGGTTCTCCACCTCGCTCATTGTTGAGCCTTCTATGGCCGTTGAATGCGTTATGATGGAATACAGACAAAACTTTCCATAATCTATCTGTTCCTGGAAGCCCAGTTTCCTATGTTCTTCCAGTATCTCGAGAAATTCTTGCTTATTCATAATCATCTTGCATTTATGACGGCAAATATACTAACTTATACGGAGTAATACAATTTTTTCTGCAAGAAAAAGCCCATCCTGCCGGATAACGCAGCATTAACGTTTATGATTTAAAACGAATATCCGCAAGTACGTGTCAAGGATACATAAGTCCGCAATTTTTATACCAAGGATTGATGGTCCAGGCAGAATAAACTTTGCTGACTGGGATGATTTCGGATATTCAAATTTACTTTTCCAACATTCCCTACCGGCCGGGAACAGGATTCCCAAGCCTTGGGAACAGAAGTCCCGACCGGTTGGGAACAGCATTCCCGACCGACTGGGAACAACTACCCCGACCGGCCGGGAAACCATAGAACCGGCAGAACAAGGAGAAGGGAGACGGCCTCAGAGCGGGCGGGCAGCCGCCTTCAGCCATGCTGCTTCAGCAGCGGAGAGGTAAGGGGAAAGCGTTTCACGGACACGGCGGTGGTAGCTGTTCAGCCATTGTCGCTCCTCCGCAGTCAGCATATCCGGCAGGACCGGCGTCGTGTCGATCGGTGCAAGGGTGAGCGTCTCGAACCCGAGGAACTCGCCGAAAGGCGTCGTCGCAGCGGGAACGATGAGCAGGGTGTTCTCGATGCGCACGCCGAACTTCCCCTCGAGATAGAGCCCCGGCTCGTCGGTGACGGTCATCCCCGCCCGGAGCGGTGCCGGCCGCCACTCCATGCGAATCTGGTGAGGACCTTCATGCACATTCAGATAACTTCCAACCCCATGTCCCGTTCCGTGCAGGTAGTTATACCCCTCGCGCCACATCGGCTCGCGGGCAATGGCATCGATCTGCGAGCCGCACACCCCGGAGGGGAAACGGCACAGGGCAAGCTGGATGTGTCCCTTCAGCACCAGGGTGTAAATGCGCCGCTGCTCCTCTGTCAGCCGGCCCAGGGCAATGGTCCGTGTGATGTCTGTCGTACCGTCTTCGTACTGTGCCCCGCTGTCTATGAGCACCAGCCCGTGCGGCTCTATGGGGGCGTCTGTCTCCGGGGTCGCCTCGTAATGCACGATGGCACCGTGCGCCTCGTAGCCCACGATGGTGTCGAAGGAGATGCCTTTGAAAAGCGGCTGTTCGGCACGCAGTGCCGTCAGCCTTCGGTCGAGCGACATCTCCGTCTGTCCGCCGGCCTCAACGGCAGGCTTCAGCCAGGCCAGGAATTTCACCATCGCAATGCCGTCGCGCAGCATGGCGGCACGGAAGCCGTCCTGCTCCACCCTGTTCTTGACGGCCTTCATCCCGGGGACAGGCGACTCGCCGAAGACGGCCTTGCCCCGCTGCAAGGCAGAGACCAGTATGTGGTTCGTGGTGGAGTCGTCGACGAGCAGGTGTCGCCCAGGGTAATGTTCCAGTCCCCCGGCAACCGCTCCGTAGGGTTCTACCGCAATATTCCCGGCTGCAAGACAGTGCCTCACCTCCTCCGGGAGTTTCTCCTCATTTATATATAAGGTGACGTTTCCAGGCGTTATCAGCAGGTAGGAGACGAAGACGGGGTTGCAGTGTACGTCGCTGCCGCGCAGGTTCAGCACCCAGGCAATCTCGTCCAGGGCAGTCACCAGCAGGCCGTCGGCCCCCCGGACAGCGAGGATCTTGCGGATCCGGCTTATCTTGCTTGCGGTCGTTTCGCCGGCATACTTCAAAGGATGGAGGCATACCTTATGGCCGGGTATCACCGGGCGGTCTGTCCATAGCGTCGCCATCGGGTCGGCATCTGTCCGCACCCGGATGTTCCCTCTTGTCGCCAGTTCCTGCGTCAGGGTGGCTACCTCTGCAAAGGAATTGACGTTGCCGTCCAGTCCGACGACGGGCTTCTCATACGCCGCCAGCTCGTCGGCAAGCCATTCGCACACCGTAGGCGTGCCTTCCACACGGAGCTTCATCAGCCGGTATTCCGTACCTGCCAGCTGTTCTGCGGCAGCGATGAAATAGCGCGAGTCCGTCCACAGGGCGGCGCGGTTGAGGGTGACGACGGCCGTCCCCGCCGATCCCGTGAAGCCGGAAATCCACTCGCGGCTCTTCCAGTGGTCGGCGACATACTCGCTGTTGTGCGGGTCGCTGCTCGGGAAGACGAAAGCGGAAAATCCGTTCGCCCGCATCCATTCCCGGAGGTTTTCAATTCGTTCGTTGATGGTCTGTTTCATATCATTGTCTGTTTAAGGTCGGTCGCAGTCAGAGCTTAAGGTGGGGTGTAAAACAGGGCGGGGCGGTCAGTCGAAGTAGGGATATAATTCTTTGAATCCTTCGACAATGTCCTTGATGAGACCAGGGTTCGCCGACAGTTCCTTCTTGTTTATCAGCAGGTACGCACTTTTGGCAAGATTATAATGATGTTCAAATTCTTCCGTGTTAAAGTAAGTCTGCATATATCTGCTATATACACGGAATATCTTAGTTTCCAATTCAGACTCACCGATTGAATTGGCTCCGATAAAGCCGAACGAAGCCTTGTCGTCCCGTGCTGCCACCTCTTTTTTCATAATCGCCATGCAGGTCTGGATACATTCTCTTGGCTCATTGAGTCCTGTCAGAATATTATATTTTCTGCTACTGTCCCTATGTGCTTTCAGGTGGAACTTGACGGCATAAAAATGTTGTCTATAAACCTCCACCCAAACCCAATAAGTCTGATGGCTCTTGCAGGACTTAAACGAATATAGGAGTTTATAGAGCAGAAAGCCCTGAGGTCCGTCCCAGGGCTCTTCTATCTTACTTACAAATCTGTAAGGATAATGATTCAGTCTCATGCCCAGAAAAGGTTAGGTGTTAAAACAGGCATCCAGTCTCAGTCTTCTGGCTTCCTGCTCCGGAACACGTACAAAGCCGTTACCGCTGAAGAGAATTTCTCTCTCTTCTGCAGAAAGGTAACTTGCGATTCTTTGAAGGTCTTCTAACTTCTTCTTCTCCTGGTATGCCTGTTTTCTGGCAATTCTTGATGCGAGGATTGATACTGTTGTTCCCATAAGCTCATTCTTTATCTGCTGCAAATATATGAATATTAGTTGATAATCCCAAATGTTTGGAGACTTTATTCCCAGGAGCATTGAGACCGCCAGGGTCATGTTTCCACGCCACCCCCGATCCGGCAGGCGGCCGTCAGCCGGACAATGCGTCACCGCATCCGCTTTTCCCTGACAGGCCGGTTTGTCAGACGGAGTTGGCAAAGCCCTTCCTTTTTTATATTTAATAACACATTTATCACGGTATATTCTTCTCGCATGGTCTTTTTTTTCGTAACTTTGCGGTATCGTATAAAAAGAGAATCATACTCTTAAAAAATATATTTATTATGAAGTACTTAACAAACGAGAAACTCGTCATCGTCGGTGCCGGCGGCATGATCGGTTCAAACATGGTCCAGACCGCACTTACACTCGGTCTTACCCCTAACATCTGCCTGTACGACATCTATGAGCCGGGCGTTCATGGTGTGTTCGACGAGATGGAGCAGTGCGCTTTCCCGGGTGCCAACCTCTCTTATACCGTTGACCCGGCCGAGGCTTTCACCGGTGCAAAATACATCATCTCTTCCGGTGGCGCTCCGCGCAAGGAGGGCATGACCCGTGAGGACCTGCTGAAAGGCAACTGCAAAATCGCAGCTGACTTCGGTGAGAACATCAAGAAGTACTGCCCGGACGTAAAGCACGTTGTCGTTATCTTCAACCCGGCTGATGTCACCGCATTGACGGCTCTGATCCACTCCGGTCTGAAGCCCAACCAGCTGACATCACTCGCCGCACTCGACTCTACCCGTCTGCAGCAGGCACTGGCTCACGAGTTCGGCGTACAGCAGGACAAGGTTACCGGCGCGCACACCTACGGTGGCCACGGTGAGCAGATGGCAGTATTCGCTTCTCAGGTGAAGGTCGACGGCAAGCCGCTGTCAGAGATGGGGCTTTCTGCCGAGCGTTGGGAAGAAATCAAACACCACACCGTGCAGGGCGGTTCAAACATCATCAAGCTGCGCGGCCGCAGTTCTTTCCAGAGCCCGGCTTACAACGCTGTCAAGATGATCGAGGCTGCCATGGGCGGTGAGAAATTCACCCTGCCAGCCGGCTGCTACGTCAACGATGAGAAGCTCGGCTTCAAGAACGTGATGATGGCCATGCCTACGACCATCGACGCTACCGGTGTCCACTACACCGAGCCTACAGGTACGGCAGAGGAGATGGCGTCTCTCCAGGCTTCTTACGAGCACCTCTGCAAGATGCGTGAGGAAATCATCAGCCTCGACATCGTTCCGGCTGTTGCAGCGTGGAAGAAGGACAATGCCAATCTGTAAGACAAGCTGACAAGTCAACTGTCAAGCTGACGAGCTGACAGCAGGTATTATCAAAGAAAGGCAACCGACATTTGCAGTCGGTTGCCTTTCTTATTTCACTGGCATACGTGTAAAGGGTTCAAGGGTTTTCTCCCAAAAGCTTAGGAGCTTTTTCAAGAAAGCTTAAGAGCTTTTCAAAGAAAGCTTAGGAACTTTCCGAAAACAGTCTGCACGCCATTTCTGAATTACCCTCGCCCCGTTCTGCCTGCTTTCTGCCACTGACAGAAGCCTGGCACAAGGGCTGAGACTATTCTATCTCAATCCTGACAATGCGCTGGTTGAGACGGCGATAGAAATAAGGAATGTACAGGGGCAGATGGAAAAAGAACGGGAACCGCCCTTCGTCGTAATCGCTCATAAAGTACTCCTTCCTCACGTGCAGCCGGCTGTTCCATGTCTCCATGTCCTTTGTATTGAGCAGCGACCACTTGAACTCGGCACCCTTTCCCATCTTCCGCAGCATATCATGCTTCTTCTCGCGTCCGACAAACATAAAGGAAAGCATATCAAACAGCACGGTGGCTGACGGCAGCTTGTCGCAGATGTTGCGGAACAGTGCCTGCACCTTTTCCTCCGGGAAATACATCAGCACACCTTCGAGGATAATCAGAACGGGCCTGCCATACGAGCTTACCTTGTCCAGCCAGTCGGTCTCGAACATGGATTCAGACAGACAGGTGTTGCGGTCCGTCTCTGTGAGGAAGCGGCGGCGCAGGTCGACGGCCTCCGGGAGGTCGAGGTCGAACCAGTGTGTCACCTCCGGCCGTCCCAGCCGCTCGTACCGTGCATCCAGCCCCGCCCCCAGCTGTATCACGACAGCATCGGGATGGCGGGCAAGAAACTGCCGGGCCTCATTGTCAATCAGCTTGGCACGGATGCAGCAGCCCAGTTGCGAGAACTTTACATTATTGAACTTCGAGAAGTCATAGTCAATCTGTCCGATAATCTCCTTTGCCTTCTCGTCACGCAGCAAAGGATCGGGACGGTCGGTCTCCACAGCCTTCGCCCACAGCGTGGTAAGCATCGTCTCGGGAATCTCCGTCAGAGTGGATTTGATCTTTTCCATCAGCATTCAATATTAATAATGTAATGATGCCCTGTCCGCTTCATAAGTACAGACCTCTTATACTGGTATTACACAGCAGTACAGGGCTTCATCTTTTACTTTACAGTTATTCAGTCAGAAGTGGCCTCGTGTATATGATTCGTTATGATGAAGACAATCATTGACAAACGGATAATGCCTGTCAAAGTCGTTGGTGCAAAGATAGGGAATAACCTGAAGCCGGACAATACCTAAAAATCGGTAAATAGACATTTGCGACAGCATTTCCTT
>OBLF01000185.1_pt1 | contig 77943 bp, 60 predicted proteins | sample 1519231 | NCBI WGS metagenome assembly OBLF01 (sample SAMEA2602895, study PRJEB22501) | metagenome
TCTTGTCAGTAGTACGGCTGAACTCGTAGTTGGAGTAGAGTACGTCATACTCCTTACCGCCCAATTCCAAAGTTGCTCTGAATGAACTCATGATTGATAAATTTTTAAGTTGTTAGAAAAAAATGATAACGAGGCACCCTTGTCATCTCCTTTGTCGGAAAATAAATATAGGGGTGCCATGTACATGTTCCTCCTCTCTCGAGTTCAAAGATAATAATCAGAAGCGTTATCAATATCTTTGACTATAAATAGATAAACTGTCTGCAGCTCCTTTTAAGGCCTTATCTGCAGCTATTACCCTAACTTCTTCTTGTATAAAAGTACTTATAAATGGCGAAACAAATGTCACTTTTTCTGCAATACCACTATACTTATCCCATGTTGTTAAGTGATTTGCTCTCCCCATAGCCGTAGTATGACGACTTGGATTATTCATTCCTCTATGATTGCCACTGTTATTCGTATAAATTGAACTGTATCTATAATCATTCATAATATTCGTGATAGCTTGATCACCGGCATTTGACCCACCTTGTCGACTATTAGCAATAGCATTATTCAAGGTTGATGATTGTCCTTTAAAATCGACTTTGAACTGTTCTTGACTGGAGAGAATGGTTGATGGTAGCCATGAAGAAAATCCAGAATCAGGTGTATTATTATCCTTTTTAAGTGTTACGTTTGGATTCAAATCTTCTGAAGTCCCTCCCCTGTTCATATTCTTATATATTTGATTATCATCAGACTCATTCAATACTCTTAATCCATAGCTTTCAGCACTAGTTGCTATTGTAAATAGGTCTGCACCAAACTTCTTATCTATTATAGCCCCGACTGCTAAACCTATTAATGTTGGAATAGGTTTAAGAATTAGACCACTACCTGTAAAAAAACCTCCTGCTGCAGAGACAATTCCATTAAGAGACATATTTGCTATATTCCAATTCCTAATAACAGCTGCTGCAGCATCTGCAGCATCTTTATTAGGAAAAGGTAATAAGACTCCTCCTTCTTTACAGTGCAGAACGGCATAGTGTGTAATAGCTAACTTCTTATTAAACTTCACTGTTTGATGTGCATGCTCCCAAATACACGGATTTAAGAGTTTATTACATTGACACTTGGCTGTATCAAAGAGACCACCTTCCCATGCCCCAAGCAATGCAGCGCCAACAACAATACCAACACAAACACCTGCGACTAACCATCCAGGACCAGGTATCATCATTCCTACCATAGCAGCACCTGCAAGAAATCCAACACCCATAAAACCTCTTTCCAAAGTCTTACTAACAATAGAGTTCCATTTAGTCTGACATGGAAAATCCTGCGAAATGTGTGTATCTACGTCTACCAGTAAGACTTTTCCTTTACTACCCCACTTTACATTTGTCAAATTATCACGACGACAAGAAACGACTGTTAGTTGTCGTGAACTTCCTGCTATTGCATTAGTGCAGATTACATATGTTTCTCCAGATGCTAAATAACCACTCATATTCTTATAATTATAATGCTATAAAAAGCGCCTTCCCCCTGTTTTGCTATATATCTTATAATTAGCCTTTCTCACAGGATTCCAATAGGCAAATACATATTTGGACTCACCGAATATCGTATAATGAGGCATCTTTCTGAGCTTCAAAGTCTTAACAAAAAAGACAAATATCCATTCATACTTTCCAGGCTCGTAGAATTTAGGTAGATGGGAGGGCATACTGATTCTGATTTTCTTATCATTAAAGCAGAAAACCATTTCCCCAATCATCCCTCTACTTACATCCACAGCCTCTATATAATATAGGTTATCCAATGTATTTGTATATACCAACTCTCCACATGAATAATACTTAAAGACACAAGCATCTGTAACCTCTATTCTTTTCTTGCGTATTGTTACTACGATTAACAAAAGAAAGATACTTCCTGTTACTAGTCCTGTGATACTGATAAAACGTAATATCGACTCCATACCATACGTAGGAGCAAAGAAGGCTTTATAAACTATACCTCCAATAATCATGGCAAACATCATTATACCAAATAATACCCATACATTCAATGGCGTTGCATAGAAATTAAATACTTGATTCTTCATGACAAATTTAGACTCTATATTTTATGTAGCTTATATTCACAAATGTGTTCTACATTATACTCTACTGCTTCCTTTACTATTAATCTAGCTTCATTAACTAGATGCGTTTCCTTATTAAAATTATAATTAAGTTGATAATCAACATTATACTCTGTAAAAGAATATTTTATGATTGGCTGAAAATTTACCCTATATAATTTCTCAACATTCTGCTGAATATCCTTAGAAGGAACACAATGTCCTGACACAAGAATCCTCACTTGATTATTTTGGATACCTTTTGCCTTATATTCAAGAGTTAATGGGAAATACACCTGCTCAAACAATGCCGATGCAAACATCTGTGTCTCTGAATGGTCTAACTGACACTTATCCCAAAACAAATGCTTATTAAACATTATTGCATAAAACAAAGTAGCTTGGTATTCATTTACATCATTTGTGTAATCTAGAGAGAATTGTTTGTCACCGCATAATATCATATTCTTATACGCTTGTGGATTCTTTTCTTGAAGCGCTTTGATAAACTCGTTCTGAATAGCAGGAGAGGACTTCAACTGATTCCACATATCAAGTTGTTGTTGTTTATTTAAGATAAACGCAACTTTACCATTATCATCGTACTTAAGTTCTATATTATTACGGATTTTCTCTATTAGAGTTACAAAATCAAAAACTTTACTGAATGTCGGGGGCATTGTTTGAAAATAATGCTCTTCAAGTTTTATATCAGCTTTTGAATTATTAAAATCTAAGCCCACTGCAAATTGAAATTTTTGTTCAGTACTTGTTAAAAATTGTCCTTCTAATCTTGTTACATTGACTTGCTGGCACCTATACTTTGCTTTAAATGGTACACTATTGTTCTCTGGTTGGGAAACTTTGTTTTTCTTCTCACGAGCTTTCTGTATTATCTTTTCACGATATTTCTTTTGATGTTCTATAGAATGCAACATAGCATCAGCACTTCGTGTAGGACCGAGGTCTGGGTCATCTTTGTCAATAACATCTTCCTCTGTTAGCCCCAATGAAGATAACAGACGAAGTTCTTCTTCCTCCATTTTATTATTATATTTTTGGACATAAGCTGTAAACTGCTCATCGTTAGTGATAACTCTGTTGTTCTTGCTAAAATAATCTTTGCCCATATTTTCCTTATTGTCCATAAAAACTTTTTTGCTTCCAACACCAATTAATATTGACGTTTTTTCCATTTATAGTAATATCTAAGCCGCCACCTTTAATGGTTACCCCTGCTTCGTCAGCTTTCAAGCCCTTTGAAGCCCCTTCATCACTACCAATAGCAGCACTGGTAGTACCAACAACAGAAACCGTAGCTGCTTTAATCGTAACTTTACCTGAAGTTAGGTCTATATAAGTATTTTCGTCAATCTCCAAGCGAATATTTGAGGAACCCTTTAACTTTATATTACCAGCAGAATCCATTGTCAAGCATGATGGGGCACTTTCCCCTTTTTTAGCAGTTCCAACATTTATAGAAGCATTGTCACCTACATTTACCGAATGAGTAGCTTTTGCATTCAACGTTGAGTTACCTGCACCATCAAAGTTCATACTTACGCCTCCCTTGTCGTGCAGCGTGATACTTCCTTTAGAATCATCAAGTTTCAAGGAACTGCCGGTGCGACTGGTAAGGCTCTTGCAGTTGTTGCCTTGACCACCGCCACCACCAGTTGTTCCATTAAACAGGCTACCCATAACGTATGGTCTTGCAGGGTCACCATGGCGGAAACCGAGGAGGACTTGGTCGCCTACCTCTGGGATAAATACAAAACCACGGTTACTCTTTACGTCACTACTGCTACCGCCATCTGGTGTCATCACACGCACCCAGCCTGTCTGCATACCATCTGTCTGCCAGTTCATACGCACACGTATGCGACCACTGTCCTTTGGGGTCGTCGTTCCTAGTCACCGTAGCCATCTGCGTCTCGGCATTCGGGAAACGCACGTCAGGCATGGGAATCACCTCAAACATCGAAGGAACCGCCTTAAAGCGGTTGCAGTAGTAGCCGTCCCCACGTACCTCGTGGCTTGTCTCGGTGATAATAACTCACCCAGCGTCTTGTGGGAGAGTGTCCTCAGCGACTGGTAGAAGGAACCGTCAATCTACACCACGCTGCCCACACTCAGCCCTGTCAGGCTGCTCTAGGCTGCGACATAGTGGCTCACGACCGACTCGGCAGAGTACTTACGGCGCATATACGAGCAACTTATCCTCTTTCAACTCAAAATAAATAATAGAATAGAAATCACAAAACCTTTAGTAATATACGATTGCGTCGAATAAAGAATAATATATGTTTCTTTTTATCATAACAAAAAGCGATAGCATAAACTCGAACAACATCCCTATCCTTTCTAAGAGGACAGAAAAATTCAAGCAAAATAACACTTCTAAAGCCCTTCTTGCTTTTTTTAAGTTTAATATACATAATCTACATTCTCCTCTGCTCCTTCGGAAACTCCTTATCAACAATCCGCTTGATAATATAGTTACGAATGAGCAAAGGAATACCGAAAATAAAAATCACCGGAATGAAAACTGGCACAAGAAGATGCAAATAGAGGTTAGCACGCCTTGACCTGAACGTTTCGCCTTCAAGATTATTACCTGTAGGTATGGCAATAATCTCATTTCCGAAGAAGTAAAGCCATAGAGAGATGAGGATGATGATAGAACCTATCACATAAGCATTGAGTACTGCCTTCTTGACAATCCTCGGCCGCTCCTTCTCGGGTACGCGCTGCAAAGAACGTACTGACTTGGCTATATTGTTTGCACGAGTATACTTGTCACCCAAGAATTTTTTTAACATCTTATTCATAAGTTTTTCTTTTAGCCTTAACTGCCTTGAAGTATAAAATAATAAGGGGTTCCTGGATGATTGACATCGTCTCTTTCAAACAGTTGCAGTCCCTCAAAGAAGACATTGTCATCATTGACCAGCTTGTCACAGACATGATTATGAATCTTATAAATGAGTTCAGATACTGTGAAGTAGCTGCCATTGTCTGCTTGCAGGAACACTTTTTCTTCCCTTGAATCTTCCAGTTCATCGTCCCAATGCTCGTACTGTACCAGGATACGACTGCCAATCAGTTTCAGCTCATCCGCCCAGACATCAAGGATGTATTCGCCAGTGATTTCTTCATTATACGCTTGCAAATCGTCTGTAAACGCAGCCAACGAAGAATATCTCTGCTGCCTGAAGCTCCACGCAATGCCGCATAGCAATTCTTTTGGGAATCCTGTACGCTGGTCTGTTTCCACAGGCTTTACTTGCTGGACTTCTTCTGACAAGGCATCTGTAAAGAAACGACCCGTATCCTTGCCGTATTTCAAAGCCAAGTCATAGTATGACATACCGGCATCCTCGCCAATCATATCGTAGATGGACTTGCGCAGCTCTGGTAACAGGTGGAGGTCGTGATAGTTTATCCTGTCGCTATAGGCCTTATATCCTTGCAGTAACAAAGCACTGGAGTAGTCTATGCTACCCGACTTCGAGCCCCTGATTTTATATTTTTCTTCCTGCTGGCGGGACAATTCCGTCCGAAACTTGAGCTCTCCACGTACAAGGTAGACCCCATCGTCATAGTTCAGAAAGAATTCAGGAAAGTCTAAGGTGTGGAAATCAACTGTCTCATAGGCATAATGCGTCCAGTCAAATCCCTGTCTGTTCCGTCGTTTGAAGCTGCTCTTATAGATGAAGCTGCCGGGAATGATAAATTCCCGACTATGTAATTCAGGTGTGTCGGATATTTCTTTATACACAGCGGCCAGATAACAGTCTGAGAAGAAGTCAAGAGCGCTATCCTTTCCAACCTGTTTCGTTAGCCGGCTAATATCCACAAGAATCTTGCCAAAAAAGTATTTCCTGTAATAATCATTATAGACATAAAAGATATCACCTTCTTTTATCTCTTTCTCAGCATGGGTTATGCCCCTGTTTAACTTGATTGTCATAATTCTTCTTTGTTACTTCATTACGTGTATTTTGCAATTTCATAACACCACCATATTTATAAATATAATATTATTCTATATATGCAAGACGGCGGATAAAGTCAAAGTCCGACTCTTCGTATTGGCAGATATAGTCTTTGTTTTCCTTGAATGCAGGATTCAACTCTAATTGCACCTTAGCTTCTGCACATAGTTTCTTAACCACATTTCCAATCGTTGTGTCATTCCATGAGAAGCAGCTGTGTGCCGTTTCCATTCTGTAAGTAGCAGAGTAGCCAGAAACGATGATACATTAAAAAAGAGGGATCCAAGCACTGAAATTCCAAATGCTTGTAATCCATATCTTCCCCAATTTCCTTTGCTAATTCCCATCTTTGCTCAGATATGAATAAACCAACCTTAGAAACCAAAATTGTCTTACTCGCTTTATATGTAATAAAACCTATTGTAAGTGCAAATAATAACAAGAACAGAATCGTATATTCTTTATTTATTATATGTCTTCTCCACACTCTATCATTAAGTTCTTGCTTGATTTTCTTCTTCTAAACAGTCCATATACTCTTTGAAAACATTTTAATATACAATGAAAAGGATGAACCAGAAGAGTAAAAGTTTACCAATCCATTGGTTTATAGACAATTTCTTATCAAGATATTTTTTCTCAATCCATTCAAATAGTATAGTCGAGAATGCAAATAAAAGAAAAAAGTAAGAGATAGCGAATCTAACAATATCTGTATAGAAATAAGCTTTTGATGGTTCCTTGTCTGCCATTAATCCAAAACACGCATCAGGTAGCAAGAATTCGCCTTCATACAAATAAAAATAGAGTTTATCACTATTCTTGATTTTCTCCTTATCTAAAAAGAATCTACGTTGTACCCCTATTATAGGAGCCCAATTATAGAGGAAATAAGCCTCCTCTATATGCTTTCTCGTTTTTACATCATAAAGATTGTTGACAGTTATTAGGCGTAGGGTAATAGCATCACCCCTACCTTGTACAGAACTCATTGTTAACTTCCCATCTTTACTTAAGTCTAAATAAACCAACCTTGCATTACTCACTTCATACGTAATAAGACCTATTGTAAGCGCAAATAATAGCAAGAACAGAATCGTACATCCTTTATTGATTCTATTATATGTCTTCTTCATACTCTAATATTTTAGCTCTTGCTTTATTCTCTTCTTCTAAACAGTCCATATACTCTTTGATAGCATTTTTTAGCAAGGGATTTTCTACTGCAACTAACATGTCCTTTAAAAATGTCATCCCTAAAGCTGTTAAGATACTACTTTTAGTAAAACTATCTTTAAAACCTGTCGTAAGATTGGACTTAGCTCCAGTTGGGGTGTACTGCGAGCCTGTGGTCGTTTCTATCCTTGTTCCTGTAGCCATGTAACCATCCCTGTCACTTGCACTTGCTTCAATGTTAAAAGCAACATCTGTCTTTTTATCTATGGTACTGATGATGGCACCATTTTTAATATTAGAAGTAGTAGTTGAGGACCCTATTTCTTGTTCAGCGAATGTATATAAATCAAATCTACTAGAGGTTTCTATCTTATATGGACTTACACCATTGGTATAAACTTTATCTCCTGCAGGTAAATCAGGTAGAGTAGGAATCGTATTTTTATTATCATTTTTCTGAGTCTTTATATCATGGATGTTTGTTTCTGGCGGAGTGACATTAATGTCGAATACTTTCTTTACTATACCAATTCCTCCAGTAACAATAGTACCACCGGCTAATGAACCTCCCGCAAAGAGACCTGCTTTGCCCAAACATTGGAAACCAATCTTTGTGCCAAATTTTGAGAAACCTTCAAGTATACCTTTGCCAATAGTTGTTATTCCTTTGAATCCACCAGTTAGACCTGTTGCAAAAGCCATTACAGCAATAGTTCCGATATCAAAAGCAGTACTGTATCTGTTAAGTGATATTGCAGAATCTGCTGCTGATTTTGAATAGAATATCATAATCTGTCCACCAAGCTTACAAGGCAGAAGAGAGTCTGATAGAAGTAACTTCTTGCTCTCTATCTCTACATTGGGATGACATCCTTGCCAATTATTTGTGAGCATACCACATAAACAAGGTATGAGTGCCCCTAAACCACCTCCAACGGCAGCTCCTCCTGCTGCTATTGCCCCAACGATAGCAGCACCAGCTAAGCCTCCTGTTGTAACTGTAGCAGCAGCGATTATTCCAGCTATGAGGGCTCCTATGATAGCAGCACCAACGGCTATAGCAGCACAATTCATGTTCCTATCCATCCTATCTTCTTCTGTACCAACAAGTTTTCCACTTTCCATTGTGACAGACGACTGGCTTGTGACGGTCAACTGGCTATTTATAAGGCCTTTAGTACAAACTAAATATACTCCATCAGGAACTAATACTTGTGACATAGCTTAATTGTTTTTTATGAATTGTATATTAAATGTTTGCTTAGAAACAATAGATTTATTAGCCGTATCTTCTAAAAATTCAGCTATACAATCTCTCATTACGCCATAACGAGTTAAATATCTATATTTAGCTTGATACAATACATTGTAATCAAACTTAGCATCATTGCAAATTGCTTTGTATTGCTTATCGTATAGTGTCTCTAATTTACTCCTGTCAATGTTAAATCTTCCTGCTTGAATGAATTTCACTTCCTGAGGAGTACTTGATATAAAGTTATCTTCTATGACAACTGGGAATTTTTCACTTTGATATAATTGTGACTGTACGATAACTTTATGTATGGGTTTCTGAGATCGTTCTCCATAAACAGAAGGCAAAAGAAATTGATAAAATAGTGAATCCTTAATAGCTTGAAGGGAGTCACTAAAATCTTTGTCTGCTCCTTCTATTATTGATATGACACTATTATCTGTTAAATTCTTTTTTAATTCTCCTTCACGTAGATTCATCCAGCGTGTGAATATTTCTGACTGATTCAACACTTCTATGGGAATTCCGCTGGAATTAAGTCTAAGTTGTATATCGGTGAATGGCACATTAAAAAGACTCATAAAGTCAATAAACTTTTTAAAGATTCCTTTGTATTCAAGTAATCTATGGTTTCCCATTTTAATGTGTATAATCGCCCCTTCATCTATTTTATTAAAAGAAACAATATTAAAGTCAAATTCTGTCTTTGTCACATTTAAAGTCATTCCTTTCATATTTATCTCATTATATTGGGTAACTTTATATAATAAGGGAAATTTTAATACTTGGGTATATAGAGACAGTCCTTCTGTGAAAATGTTTTGTGATGTATCATCCATATCTTTAATTCAGTTTAATTTTGCCCTTGTCTATTGTTGTTGGGCCACCTGTAATTGAGTTAGTCCCCGATATCGTATTGTTTTCTCCTTCAATACTATTTGTTGTTCCCTTTATGCTTATTGTAGTACCATTAAGATTAATATTAGGGCTTTTTATATTAACACTATTATTATCCATAACGATAGAAGAACTTCCAACCGTAAAGGTAATAATAGAATCAGCAGATAAAAAAACGTTACCATTTTTTTCAAGTATGAGTTCACTATTAGTATCCCCTGCTGAAAGACCTATTTTTGATTGAGCATCTATGCAAGCATTTCCTGCACCATCAAAGTTCATGTTTACGGTGCCTTTATCGTAGTGTGACGCTACCTGCAGAGTCATCAAGTTTGAGGGAGCTGCCACTTCGTGTGGTGAGGCTCTTGCAGTTGTTGCCCTGACCACCTCCGCCGCCAGTGACCCCGTTGAACAGACTGCCCATGACGTAGGGTCTTGCAGGGTCACCATGGCGGAAACCGAGGAGGACCTGGTCGCCTACCTCCGGGATGAACACGAAACCGCGGTTGCTCCTTACGTCCTTGCTGCCGCCGCCGTCAGGTGTCATCACGCGCACCCAGCCTGTCTGCATGCCGTCCGTCTGCCAGTTCATGTGTACACGCACACGGCCCTTTCCGTCAGGGTCGGCATTGCTGAGCACGGTTGCCATCTGCGTCTCGGCCAGCGGCATGCGCACCTTCGGACCCGGCAGCGCCTTTACCGTGGCGGGGATTGCCTTGAAGCGGTTCCTGTAGTAGCTTCCCTGGCTCACCTCATGTGTCATCTCGATGATGATGAAGTCACCCAGACTCTCCTTTGATATGTTTCCTACACGCTCTAAGAAAGAACTGTAGAGACTTATGACAGAACCTACACGCAGGGTAGGCACCTGACTCTCTGCTGTGATGTAATGTGTCTCTGCCGTCTCAGCCGCTTGCTTACGACCCATGTAATTAATGAGCTCCGTCTCATTACTGATACGTGGCAGCGCATACTGTCGTGCAGGTTTTGAGAACATTCCGAGTGATGCACGGAAAGCCTCGCCCGAAAGTTTGTCATGCCCATAGGCCAAGTCTGGTGTCATACGTTGCATCTCACGGTCAGCACCAGAGTGGTAAGAGAATACCTGCTCAGAGCGTGCGAGGGTCTGTAAACCATCAGAATAACAACTTTCAACAACATTGCAACAAGCCCCGACACCTATAAACCCGCCCATACCGCTCTTTCTCATAACGTATTACCGTTGTATTGATAGCCCCTTCTAATTACTCCTTTTTAAACCGCTCCTTGAACTCTTCCTTACTCATCATATAGGTGAGGTATAGTTCTACTGCTCTCTTGTAATAGGCAGGTCTACTGAATGCATACTCGTATTCCTTGTCATCATAAGCACTTCTTAATCGTTGCAAATCATAATCATAGTCTAACACAGGGACTGGGTTGTCTTTAGAACCGTATCGAGGAGAGTTTAGTTCGTACTTGTTTATCCGAGCTTTGATGGTCTTACGATAACGTATATCCTTTACAACTATCATACTTTGCCTAACAGTCTCCCGACTCTCTGGCTCGATGACGAAAACACAGAAGTGTTTCTTATAAATACTATCATAAAAAAGAATACTATCAGTTCTAATTCTTTCTGTTGAGTTCATTAGGACACCTGTCATTATGCTCTCAGGTCCATAGCTGACATCCTTTGCTCCTTCTGGAATATGCAATGTAACATACTCCGACTCGTCAATATACTGCTGTGCATACTTTTCCCCATTATTCCGTGTGCAGGTGTAAATCAGATTACCAATTGCCAACAACATTGCAACAAGCCCGACACCTGTAAACCAACCCATATTAATCTTTTTCATATATATTATCCTCGTATTGATACTACATTAATAGAGTTTGATTTATCATCTATATCTGCAGAGTCATTTTTTCTTGAAGCTTCTTTTTTATAATCATCGATATGATTATCAGCTGCAATCCCAATTCCTACATTTACCACAGCTCCTACAATCCCAGCAACAAATCCCTTTCCCTCAATAGCCTTGAAGTGCTTAGAATGTACAGCTGTCCTTATTGCGCCTTTTAATTGTGTATCTATATTTTGAGTTAAAACTCCCCATCCATATTGGATATAGCCAAAGGCTGTCTTTGTACCAGTCGTTATCATTGCAGGTGTATTTCGTATAGCAGGACCTGCATTCTTTAAAGTCTCAATTGTTGCTTTCTGTTCGTTTACGCCAATTTTATTTATGACAGCACCCACAATTGTTTTCGGAACACTTCCTGCCACATTGCTTCCTACCATAATACCAACTCCGACACCAGCAGCTCCAGCTCCACTTGCCAAACCTGCACCATAGGTTATAATTCCTGAGACTGTGTTCTTTGCAGTTGTTGATAGCTTCAAGCCCCAACTGAAGTATGAAGGTACAGCTAAAACTGCCGCACCAACGAGTGCGACACCGCTTGATGCTGCAGTAAGAGCGGTTATTGCACCCATAACAAACTGAGAACCCATCTTCCAATAAAAAGCATTCATATTACTATCACTGATAGCTTTTGCAGCATCCATAGCTATCTGTTTATCTAATATTATATTGATAACGCCTTTATTCTTACAGTTCATAAAAGATCTGTTCAGTAAGGCTGCGTATTCATTAAATCTAACAGATGAGCTTTCAGCTGACCACGTCGATTCCAGAGTACAATCACAGGCATTTGCAATACTTATAATTCCCCCCACTCCAGAGATGACGGTTGCGCCTGCAGCTGCATACATAACGCCTGTTGCAGCCAAGGCAAGTCCTCCTGTGGCAACTGTTGCTACAACCAACGCACCTATACATATACCTGCAGCTAACGCTTCAAATCCTCCCCAATCCAGACCTTTTTCCACACATTCAAAAGATTCATCAATCTTTCGGTCTTCAACTGTCAGAAGAATCTTGGAACCATTTGAGTGGGCAACTGTTTTATCACCACGTGATGGTAATAACTTACGTGGTACACCGCATGTCATGTTTGAACAAATGACATAAGCCTCTGCAGGAATATACGATTCAGCCATATACTTATACTAATTTTCTCAGTTTAAAATCTGTAATTACCTCCAAGTTATTGGTAACTTCTTCTATGAATAAAACATCTGACTGGACAATGAAATTATATTTCGTGTTGATAACGCATTTTTCTACCATAGAATAGTTATAGTCAGAAAACTTATATTGAATCATTGGTTGAAACTTTTTCTCATAGCCCTCTTTAATCTGTGATAACGGCAAAGTGTCTTTGTTCATCTTGCTTTTTCTTTGAATGAGGACCATATTTGGAGACTCTTTCAGAATTTCCTGAGTAAAATCTAATTCAACGGCAATCCCCTCAAAGAGCTGTGAGTTAAAGATCCGCTTATATGGGTCGAAGAGGTTCTTATCTGTAACCAAATACTTATCAAAGAATGTATTGACAAACAGTTTTGCATTAAACATCATACTCAAACTATCTAAGTTGTGAGCCTGTTCTTCTGCAACCTTAAGGAAATACTCCAATTTATCACGAGTATCTTCTTTTCGGATAAAATCGTATTTTTTTCTCAGAGAGTCCTTACATTGATTCCATTGTTTGATAATCTCATCATGGTTTAAAATCTGATTAACTTTGCCCGTCTGTTCGTCAATATCCAATAATACATTAGAGAGTAGAGCTTTATCTACCTCCATTAGTAAGTCAACTGATTCTTTTAGGGGTTGTGGATTAGCATTAACAATGTTGTCTAACAACGTTACTAAAAATACTCCTTCCTTATTATCAACATTTTGAACTACTTTAAAATCTTGATTAACTTGGGAATTATTAATAGAAACACCATTTAGACGAGTTGCAGACATTTGTTCACACCTATACTTTAAGATGCGTTCAATATCTCTTTCTTTGTTACTATCCTCCTGTTCTATTACTATGTCTTTTCCTGTCTCTTTCTTTCTCCTTGCCGCTTCTATGACACGCTGCTTATACAGTCTTTGACGATCTATAGACCGCAGCATAGCCTCAGCACTTCGTGTAGTGCCGAGGTCTGGGTCTGTTTTATCAATAATGTCTTCCTCTGTCAGCCCTAATGAAGATAACAGACGAAGTTCTTCTTCCTCCATCTTATTATTATATTTTTTGGCATCAGCTGTAAATTGTTCACCGCCAGTGTTTACTCTGTTATTTTGATAAACATGACCTTTGCCCATATTTCCCTTATTGTCCATAAAAAATCTTTTGCTTCCAATACCTAATTGATATTGACATTTTTTCCATTTATCGTAATATCTTTGTTACCATTGATATTAACATTTTCAATATTCTTAATAGTAACATCTGTGTTAACGATTACTCCCGTATCTTCACCATTCGTATTAGCTATTTGCGTTACAGAGGATCCTATAACCTTTATAACAGGAGAGATAATATCAATTTCACCATCTGTTAATTGAATATAGGTACTATCATTGATTGCAATGCGAACCTTGGTATGTCCAGATAAATCTATATTACCATCTTTATCCATTCGTAGAACACTGGCATCTTTACCGACAGTTGTTGTTGCAGATGCTTTGGTAGCTAAAGTTTGGTTACCACCACCATCAAAGTTCATGCTTACACCGCCCTTGTCGTGTAATGTAACACTCCCTTTTGAGTCATCAAGCTTAAGGGACCTGCCGCTTCGTGTGGTGAGGCTCTTGCAGTTGTTGCCCTGACCACCTCCGCCGCCAGTGACCCCGTTGAACAGACTGCCCATGACGTAGGGTCTTGCAGGGTCACCATGGCGGAAACCGAGGAGGACCTGGTCGCCTACCTCCGGGATGAACACGAAACCGCGGTTGCTCCTTACGTCCTTGCTGCCGCCGCCGTCAGGTGTCATCACGCGCACCCAGCCTGTCTGCATGCCGTCCGTCTGCCAGTTCATGTGTACACGCACACGGCCCTTTCCGTCAGGGTCGGCATTGCTGAGCACGGTTGCCATCTGCGTCTCGGCCAGCGGCATGCGCACCTTCGGACCCGGCAGCGCCTTTACCGTGGCAGGGATTGCCTTGAAGCGGTTCCTGTAGTAGCTTCCCTGGCTCACCTCATGTGTCATCTCGATGATGATGAAGTTGCCCAGACTCTCCTTCGATATGTTTCCTACACGCTCCAGGAAAGAGCTGTAGAGACTTATGACGGAACCTACACGCAGGGTCGGCACCTGGCTCTCGGCCGTGATGTAATGTGTCTCGGCCGCCTGCTTACGCCCCATGTAATTAATGAGCTCCGTCTCATCGCTGATGCGTGGCAGCGCATGCTGTCGTGCCGGTTTCGGGAACATTCCCAGTGATGCACGGAAAGCCTCGCCCGAAAGTCTGTCATGACCATAGGCCAGGTCCGGGGTCATACGCTGCATCTCACGGTCAGCACCTGAGTGATAAGAGAACACCTGCTCGGAACGTGCGAGTGTCTGCAGGCCGATGTCAAGTGAAGACAGCGTCGTTCCGTATTCCAGCCTTATAGGGTCCGCCAGTTTCCTTGGCTTGCCAAAGATAAGTTTTGTCCCATCGAAATACATCCACTCCTGATACTGATATGCAAGACGGCGGACAAAGTCGAAGTCCGACTCTTCGTACTGGCAGATATAGTCTTTTCTTTCCCTGTATGCCGGATTTAATTCCAATGACACCTTAGCCTGTTCGCACAGTTTCCTGACCACATTCCCGATGGTTGTATCATTCCATGAGAAGCAGCCAGGGGCTGTCTCCATTCTGTAGGTAGCGGAGTAGCCGGAAACGATGATGCATCCAAAGTCACTTCCTTCTCTGTGTAACTGTATGTTTGTCACCACACCAACAAAGACAGGAGTACTTGCAGCCTTAACGACGATGCTTTCTCCGAGCCACTCTTTGCTGCCGCTGATATTGTGCACATATCTGTTCCCCCCCCGACTCTAATTCTACAGCCATTTTAAACTCATGATGTGCACCGATGCGCTGATCAATATGAAGAGAAATAAACGAAGGAAGTGAATTCTTCCCGATTGTTATAGTGATGGGGTTAAATGGAATGGACATTGACTATAAATATTTTTTGAGGTAAACTTATTAAGTATACGGGCTAATATCCTCCTTAATTATATATAGATGTAATTCTTAAAAGCATAGCCTTTCCTTTAAGGTTCGGTCGAAACAGTCGAGACCAGGCAGCAAAGGGCAGAGAGGACCATGCCAGATACACAAGCACAGCACAGTCCTCTTGTTTCCTTAGACCTATGAACGAGGCCAGCGGTTGTCCAGCTCGGCATTGCCCACCGTGATATTCTCAGCAGAGAAAGTCATGGCGATGGTCATGGGAGCCTCGTTGTTGACGTCGAGCGTCTCCTTGTAGTGGACGATGTAAGCATTCTTGAAAGAAATCTCCTTCATCTTGGCGTCCTCCTCGCTCTTCTTGTAGACGATCTTACCCTCAACAGGTTTGAACTGGCTGTTGAGCATGGCCTCGATAGTGGAAGTGTCATCCGTGGACTCGATGGTCACGCTGATGCGGCCGCCGGAGATGCTTGACGCAGGCTGGCCCTTCTTGTCAGTAGTACGGCTGAACTCGTAGTTGGAGTAGAGTACGTCATACTCCTTGCCTCCCAATTCCAAAGTTGCTCTGAATGAACTCATAATTGAAAAGTTTTAAGTTGTTAGAAAAAAAATGATAAACGAGGCACCCTTATCATCTCCTTTACCAGAAAACAAAAAAGAGAAAACCTCAACAACTTCTTGAAGTCTCCTCTGTACGGCTGATGAACAGTCTTGCTCTTGAAAGAAGAGGAAGATTTGCAATCTGTTGTCTTACGATGCCAAAGGTAAAAAGATATTTTTATAAAAGCAAAAGAAAAACATAAAATAACACGGGTTTAACATCTGATAAGCTAATTCTAAATCTTATTACGATTTTTTAAAGTAAGAGAGTTACCTAATTCAGCATGGGGCTTCACCAATTAGAGTGCCTCTTGCGTCCAGAATTTCAAGAAGTGTCACACAGAGAAAGAGAGAGAACGGAGGGGTATTATGTACAAAGCAACGGTAGGCACGGATGCACTGTCGGTGCATGGAGCAACGGAGGTTGTCTGCAAATTATATTAGAACTTTATTGCAAGGTCTATTAATGAACTCAACAGAAGAGTTATAATACTTATCCTGAATTCAGGTTGTCAGTGTGCCGAGAGAAAACACTAATGGTGTTGAGGGTGTACACCCATGGTGTCAAGGCTTAGTACGGATTATGTTAAGTATTATAATCGGATAGAATGTGGTTTGTTATTTGAAAGCTTTTTATATATGAACTTTGCAGCCGAGTGCTACACAAAGGAATGATGCGTTATGAGAACAACTTTCAAGGTGTCTTTCTACCTACCGCTCAAACTATGAGAACAAAGAAGGTAAGTCGCCTGTAATGCTCCGTGTATTCTTTCACCAGGAGATGGCTGATTTCGACTCTATGAAAATTTTTGTGGACAAGTCACTGTGGAAAGACACTGCCAGCAGACTTAGAGGTCGGACGGCAGAAGCCTTGTCTGTCAATGCCGCATTGGACTCCATTCCCACTACACTGGAATGGGGTCTACTACAAGTTTGAGGATGACGATTTCCTGATTGAAAAGATGGACACCTGTGTGTATGTGCAGGCCGGCAGATAGGTGTGCTGTGTTTGATGCTGGAGGACCGTACAGGACGTGTGTCCTGCCTCTTATCGCAACTTCTTGCTCATTCTGCCGTCTGGTGTCACACGCAGTTCGATCACGTAGGTTGTATCGGCATCAGGAATTCCGATGACGACGTAATAGTAAAGAGCTTTCGCATCCGCATGCGTGAAATACATCCTGCGGAGGATGCTCCGGAAAAGGAAGTCTTTCGGAATGAGCGACTGGAACTCTTGTTTCCGGAAGTCATGGGCAAAGACAGGAGTACCGTGATTGAGCAGTCGCAAGGAGGCGACGTTGTCGAGATACATATTGTCCACTTCGACCCCGTTGTCGTTATAGGTGGATTTGATTACTTTGTCGGAGGTTGTTTCTACATGAACCTTGCTCTCGAAATAGCCTAAGTCCGTGCGGATGATTGTGTCTTGCGACTGCTCACGGAAGGTGTTCATCGCATAGACATGATAGCTGAAAGCGGAGCGGAGCGTCTTGTCACCGCTCTTCACAAGTCTTACCTCGTCGCCGTTCTGGTTGGTGAACTTCAGCAGATGGGGCGCCTGTTTTTCGATTTTATAGCCGTGCAGGTTCTTTCCCTGCAGATAGAGCGTATCCTGGTAAACCCAGAAACGGACGGGCATACTGGCCGAGTCGGGATAGAAGATGCTGTCTCCTCTCACCAGCATGGCAGGGTCGCTGTTCTCTCCGTTGGTCCATAAGCCCTGCAGCATCTCTTTGGCCTGTTTGTCTTCGTGCGACTGCTGGTAGCCGGTGCTGTGGTTGTGGCAGGAGGCCAGCAGTAGCAGTACGCATATACTGATGATTGTCTTCTTCTTCATAATACGTATGAATGACATTTGATGACGCACCGTCGTCCGTCCGGGAATATTCCCGACGGACGAAAGCCGTCTGTGTCCGTATGTCCTATTCAAACAGCCGGGCATCCTTCAATGCCAGCCCTTTGTTGAGATCTTTGTCCGAAAGCATGACATCCTTTGCATCCACAGGCCAGTTGATGCCTATCGTCTCATCGTCCCAGCGGATGCTTGCCTCGGACTGAGGAGCATAGGCGTTGTCGACCTTGTAGGTGAATATCGCCTCATTGGAGAGGACCAGGAAGCCGTGGGCGAAGCCGCGGGGGATGAAGAACTGACGTTTGTTGTCCTCGGACAGTTCTACCATGACGTACTTGCCGAAGGTCGGTGAGCTTTTGCGGATATCCACTGCCACGTCGACTACCTTGCCTTTGATTACACGCACCAGTTTGGCCTGCGAGAATTCGCCCTGCTGGTAGTGCAGTCCACGAAGAACCCCGTAGCCCGACTTTGACTCGTTGTCCTGGATGAACTCAACATGATGCCCGATGTGTTCGTCAAACTCTCTCTGTTTGAATGATTCAAAGAAATACCCTCTTGCGTCATTGAACACCTTGGGTTCAATCACCCATACTCCCTCAATATCCGTCTTGATATACTTCATTGTATTTAAATTTTAGTATTTGTCTGGTAGCCAGATAGAGCCGGTGCGTGCAGTGGAAATATGCTTTCAGATTGCCGAGCACAGCCTACCTTATGCAAAGGTAACAAGAATTATTGATTATAAAAAGGATTCCTGGCTTTTTCGTCATCCCTGCAAATTTTTTAAGATAGGATACTTGCCGCTTCCAAATAAAATAATTAATTTTGCAAACGTGATAAAACTCGACCGACATATCGAAATACTCCTACTGGAAAATGACTGTGTCATTGTTCCCGGGTTGGGAGGCTTCGTGGCTCATCATGTCTCTGCAAGATATGATGTGAATGACGGCCTGTTTCTGCCTCCTTACCGTACGCTTGGATTCAACGCACAGCTGAAGATGAATGATTCGCTGCTGGTGCAGTCGTATGTAGATGCCTACGACATGAGTTATCCCGAAGCACTCCGTAAGGTGGAAAGTGAGGTGGACGAGATTTACCGCCTCCTCGGTGAAGAAGGTTTCTTCGAGCTGACCGACCTCGGCCGTCTCTCAAGGAATCATGAGGGGAAACTGACTTTTGATCCTTTTGAAAGCGGAATCCTCACGCCGTCCTATTATGGCCTGGGTAGCTTCGATTTCAGAAAGGCTGCTGCCGTCATGGGTGAAGAGAGCGGATCTTCCGTATCAGGACATAAATCATCCCGGCACGGAATCCTGTATATTGACGAATCTGATGGAAAAGACAAGCGCATCAGCATCAGTATGCGTGCCGTCCGCAACGTTACGGCTGCCGCCGCATTCCTTACAGCTGTATTCCTTGTTGCTTTCCCGGGATCAACACGCAACGGTGTTCCCGGCCAGCAGGTGAAGAGCGGAGTTCTCTATAACATCTTCGATTCCAGCGACACATCCAATATCTCTGGACAGTTCAGGCCTTTGCGGGTAGGAAGAGGTCTTTCTGCAGACAATGTCCAGGCAGCCTCTCCGGTTCCTTCCCATTATTGGGCAATCGTCATGGCAAGCCACGTTACGGAGAGCAACGCACGCGCTTTTGTCGCCAGATTGCGGAAACACGGACTTGAAGACGCACGTGTTTATGAAGGTGCGGAGAGTATGAAAGTTCTTTGCGGCTGTTTCTCAAGTCAGAAAGAGGCATACGAAAGGATGAAGATCATCAATGCCACCACTGTGTTCAAGGAATCATGGGTAATTGAAATCGGAAAGTAAGAAATCTCCTCAGAGTGGGATGTGATTGCGGAAGGCGGTCAGGATAAAGCTCCATTATCGTTCTCTGCTGTTTATCATCCGTCGGTGCGGCCTGTCAGCATCTGTTTCTCCGCCTTCATTTATATTTCTCTGCTTTCGGGAAAGAGGGGAGGGAACTTCTGGTGTCAACATCTACTATTATTATATATATGAAACGTGTCAGATGCCCAAAATGTGATAATTTCATTACTTTCGACGAAACGAAATACAAGTCGGGGCAGCGTCTTGTCTTCCAGTGTCCACAATGCGGAAAAGAGTTCGGTATCCGTATCGGTATCTCCAAACTGCGCAAGACACAGAAAGAGGAGAACAACGAACCAGGACCTGACGAACAGGAGAATGAATATGGATCACTGCACGTCATCGAGAATGTCTTTCATTTCCGGCAGGTCATTCCGCTGCAGCTTGGTGAGAATGTCATTGGCCGCTACATGAAAGGCAATCCTATCAACTGTCCTATAGAAACTGTCGACCCCAGTGTTGATATGACGCACTGTGCTATCACCGTCAGCCGGAACAGGAATGGGAAACTTCAATATGTGCTGCGTGACGGGCCGTCTTATACCGGAACCTTTGTGGATAATGAAATTCTCGGCGACCGCGAGCGGCGTGTCATAGAGAATGGGACTCTCTTCACTATTGGTGCCACGAGTATCATCCTCCATGCTCCGGGGAAATGACTGACCATTCCTGGCATACAGAAAGCGAGGGTGTAGCAGAAGTCAGATTCTTTTTTGAAAGTCTTCAGTCTGAAGCGAATCTATATGAAAAGCCCATTTCAAAACTCGTTTGTGAGTAGAGAAATGGGCTTTCCTTTGTCTGGGGAGAATATCAAATTGCAGATTGAAAGCTGTTGTCACACCGCCGATAGATCTGATATAGAACAAGAATATGGGTGATAGAATTATAGCCTATAGAAATTTTCATTGCATTTATAGATGAGACGTAGCTTCCGGAGTATGGATGGCAAGACGGCTTCCTGTCTGCTTTCTCTCGTCGGAATGGATAGGGCAGCGGCACAAGACATACGACTCTCCATCTCGATGAAGGGTGGAAGGTGTACCCAGCCCTCCGCTGTTTTACCGTTGCCACCACATGGGCGTAGCATAGTCATCCGGACCGCCCAGGTATTCTACCGCTTTGTCGTAATTAGACCGGTTGTTGATCTGTTCGTTCTTATCGAAAGGTATTCTGTTAGGAGTCGATAAGGTATAGCCGTTCGTCGGCTGCGGAACGGGGAAGATATGCGGATATCCCGTGCGGCGTATTTCGTCCCATGCTTCCTGTCCGTTGGGGTAAAGGGCAATCCATTTCTGTACTATCAGCCGTTCCATCTTTTCTGCTATCGAGGCATCTTCGTCCCATTTAACCGTAATCAAGGACATTCTGGGAGCGTTGCCGCCAAAGCCTCCCACGGCATCCACGTAATCGGACTCCATGGACATATTGTCCTGTAGATAGGCTTCCACACCTTCTGCCCCCCACTGTCGGAAGGAGAGGGTGACTCCCTGCTCATAGAAATCCTTTGCCGTTCCTCCGCCCATATTCCATCCTCGTAGAACACCTTCCGCCTTACAGAACGCCATCTCGGAAGCTGTCAACCATACGCCCGGTGTTGTCTCCGATACGTTCGCAGTAGAGTAAAGACGCTTTGCGAGGAAGTTGCTCCCGATCAGCGCACCGGCCCGACAGCCGATGAACCTGCGGTCTCCTGGCTGTTCCGGCTGCTGGAAATACCGGCCGAGCCTGGGGTCTCTGTAGCCTGTCATGTAACTCTCAAGGTCAGCACAGATGCGGCTGTCCCCCCATGATACTGCCGTAGTCCATAGTCCCGATTTGTTATAGCTTATCGTACAGTTGTCCTCATTCCGTTCGATTACGCCATCCCTCACGGCTTCTTCTGCCAGGGAGCGTGCCAGTACCGGCTCCACATTGCTGATGCGCACGGCGATGCGCAGTCTGAGCGAGTTGGCAAACTTTCTCCATTTCCTGAAATCCCCCTTGTAGACGAGGTCGTAGGGGGCGAAGGCAGTCTGTTCTCTGGCAAGATTCGCATCCGCCGAGATGTATTCGACAGCCTTTCCGAGGTCGCTGATCAGCTGTAAATAGATGTCCTTTTGAGACGAATACACTTCGGCGTTGTGTGTGTCTATGCTGAGCGGGAACGGTCCGTAGATGTCTGTGAAGCGGAGGAAGGCCTGCGCACGGAGTATCAGTGCCCAGGCATAGGAGATGTTGTCCTTTCCGTTCAGCTTCTCCACTTCGTTGAAGGCCGAAACGATACCGGGTGCATAAGAGGCCGGCCAGGCACACCAGTTGTTGCTCGCATTGAAGAGGGTGTGGTTCTTCGGCAGCACCTTGGTGTAGGTGGTGTAACGTCCCAGATAGTTGCCCACGAAGTCGATCATCGTCTGGTAGGCGTTTTCCTGCTCCGGAAAAGCCACTCCCTGCATCTGTATAAGGAAGGAACCGGCGGCGTAGTTGTCGCGCTGCAGTTCCTCGGGCGAAAGTCTGCTGCCGGGGCGGTTCATGTCCTCGAAGTTACCCGTGCAGGAGATCAGGGCTGCCGGCAGGAGGAACAGGTATGCAAGTATCTTTCTGCGAAACATCATGGCCTACAGTTTTACGTTGACATAAAAGCCCAGTGAGCGTTGGCTGGGCTGCATGAAATAATCGAATCCCTGATAGTAGATATCCGTCGAAGGTGTCGACTCCGGGTCGAAGGGGGCCTTGCAGTACAGCATCCACAGATTCCGTGCCGTTACGCCCAGCGTCACCTTTGCGCCGCGGAGCAGCCTGTCGGTCGTATAGCTCAGGTAAAGCTCCTTGACCCTGGCGTTGGTAGCTTTGTAGATATATTCATCCCAGATGGGCGTTTCACCTCCCACTACGGTATAGTACTTCTCCACCGGTACCAGCCGGCCGCCTACATTGACGCCACCGGCATTCCTCAGTCGGGCTGTCTTCCTGGATACACCATACGAGTCCATGAAGGCCTGCGTCTGCGACACACAGATACCCCCCAGCCGGGCTGTCACCAGCAGCCCGAGCTCCAGTCCTCTCCACGAAAGGCGGTTGTTCAGTCCGACCTGTGCTTTGGGCAGTACCGAACCTACCCGCTTCGGTGTCGGCAGTTCCATCTGCATGACCTGTCCGTCGGCGTTGAGCTGGATGTTCCCTTGCGCATCCCTCTTATAGTCAGTGAAGGTGTAAAGGTCGCCCATCGTACCACCTTGTGTCAGAATCACTTCGCATCCGTTCAGCCCGCCTTGCCGCAGGGTCTCGTTGGGATTGTCGAGCAGTCTGACAATACGGTTGCGGTTCATGCTGTAATTCATGTCCACCGACCAGTGCAGCCGGTTCCATGTCTTTCTGTAGCCCAGACTCAGTTCCATTCCTCTGTTCCTTACGTCTCCGGCCTGGATGTACTCCCGGTCGTAGGCACCGCCCAAGGTAATCTGGCGGAGGAAAGTCTGGTTTTTCGTGTCCGACCGGTAGAGTGTCAGCTTCACCGAAACGGCTTCCTTGAAGAGATAGGCCGTCAGTCCCGCCTCCCACGAGTTTGTCCGCTCGGGGTAGAAGGTGTCGGGGAATTTGTAGGTGACTGTTCGGTAAGTGCCCGTGGAGGGTACGTACTCATAACGCCAGGCAGAAGAGATGTTGGGCGGGATAGCCGAACCGACGGAAGCCCATGATGCGCGGAATTTCAGCAGGTCGACGAATGCCGGCAGCCTGAACAGCTTCGAGAGGACTGTCGACAGTCCTACGGAAGGGTAGAAGAAAGACTTGCGGGCAGTGTTGCTGAGGGCTGAGTCCCAGTCGTTGCGGCCGGTCACTGTCAGGTAGATACGCCTGCGCCATCCTGCTTCGATACTCCCGAAAAGGGAGTGGATGGCGTGCCGTGTAATCTCGAAGATGGGGCGGTTGTCGCCTGACACCTTGCTGTAGTCGATGGCGTTCGGCGTGAAAATGTTCGACGGAGCCTTCAACCCTCCCTGGAAGCCGGTCACGTCATACGACGTGTTTGAGAAGGCTGCACCGATGTTCGCCTCAACCGAGCAGTCGCTCCAGTGCCGGGAGACATCCGCCATGCAGTCGGCATAGAACGCACGGTCGTTCACCTTGCAGTAACCGTAATATCCGTAAGGAGAGTGTGCAAAGACATCCAGCGTAGAGGCATACCGCTTGTCCTCAATCCGGTTCACCGCCTCGTCCCACCGGATTCTTCCCTCGAGAGTCAGCCAGTCCGCCGCACTGTACTTCACGCCCAGGTCCGTAAGGTATCTGTTGCGCTTCGTTGTCTTCACCATGCGGTTGGTCACCCAGTAGGGGTTCTGCATCTTCAGATCGTCGCCGTAGTTCCAGTTCTGCAGGTTGATGTTGCGTGCCACATCGAAACGCTCGAACTCCCTGACGGCGTCGAAATGCTCGCCGCGCGGGAAAAGGTAGACAGAGGTCAGGGGGTTGAAGTACTGCCCCTGTGCCAGCATGTTGCGGTCGTTCTCCCTTGCGTACTTGAAGGAGAACGTAAGCCGCAGTCTGTCCTTCAAGGTTGAAAAGACATTCTTGAATGCCAGGTTGTATCGCTGGAAATCATTGTTGGGGATGATGCCGCTTACGGTTGACGAGCCGAGAGAGAGGTAGACCTGGTTGCGTTCCGTCCCTGCCGTGAGTGTCGCGTTATGGGTGAAGTTCACTCCTGTGCGGAAGAAGTCGGCTGGTGTAAATCCGCCGGAGGCTGCTGTATCCTTCGTTCCCCACGACTTCATTTCGTTGGGACGGTTTCCATATTCGTTCTGGAATTCGGGCAGGACAAAAGGCGAGAGGAACTGCGTGGCCGACGACAGTTCCACCGACAGCCGTCCCACTCTGCCCGACTTTGTCCTGATCATCACGGCTCCCTGGGCGGCGGCCGAACCGTAGAGGGCGGCGGCCGCCGCTCCCGTCAGCACCGAAACACTCTCCACGTCGTCGGGATTGATGTCGGCAATGCTCTCCGCACCGGGCTGCTGGGAGTAGATGCCGCTTTTGATGTCGTCGTTGCTGCGGTTATTCACCGGGATTCCGTCAATGACGTAAAGCGGCTGGTTGCTTTGTGCCAGCGACTTCGGGCCGCGCATTACCACACGTGCCGCACCTCCCATGCCGGCTGCCGACTCGTTGACAGCGACTCCGGCCACCCTTCCACCCAGGGCGTTGGCCAGATGGGTTGTCTTCACCGTGTTCATCTCCTCGCCGTCCATCTGCTTGACATTGTAGTTCAGTGCCGGACGCGACCGGCTGATACCCAGGGCTGTCACGAGGACATCGCCCAGCTCGTAAAGGTTCTCCTTCAGTACGAACAGCTGGCTGTGTCTGCCCTCGGCGCGTTTTTCCACCGTGTTGAAACCGACGCAGGAGACCACCAGCACGGGGTTCGGTTTTTCCGTTTTCAGAACAAACCGGCCGTCCAGGTCGGCAATGGTATGCACCTTCGGCGTACCTTTTACCATGACCGATGCCCCGATGAGCGGATTGCCTGCCGCATCCTGTATCTGTCCATGGAAGGTGTAGGCGGCCGGTGTCCCGCGCGGGTCCTCTCTGTGCGGCGGAACGGCCGGTGTCGGACCGGGCGGTGCGGTGGAAGGTTTCGTCTTCTTCAGGTAGATGATGTTGTCGATGATTCTGTATGTGAGACCTGTATGTGCAAAGAGACGGTCAAGGACAAAGTCTATCGGCAGGTCATGGATGGAGACGGCGTTCACCAGCTCCCTGCCCAGCTCGTCGCTGTAGAAGAAGCGGTAGCGGGTCTTCGATTTGATGCGCTGCACGACGGTCTTCAGCGTCGTACGGTCCGTCGTCAGCGACACCTGTGCAGCGACTGTCTGTACACCGGCCAGCAGGAGGGCGCACACACAGACTACAAGAACAGAATATCTACCGAAACGGTCCGTTTTCATCATACTTCAAGGCAGCAGGCGTGCAGATTTTTTCCACGCTGATGATACATTGAGTTTGTCTTTACAAAGATAGGCAATTATCTTTATACAAGATGTAGACTTTCCATATTTTACATAAATTAACCACTCTGTACCCTTTGAAAAGTATAAAAAAGTGTATCTTTGTCACACAAAGATGAACGTTCTCCTGCTTGTTTCGGACTGTCGTTGCGGACAGCCTGTCATCGGCAGGAAAAAGAATCGATAATGACACTACCAGAGCAAAGGTTCAGACAGCTATTCAGAGACCTGTATCCCTCTCTTTCCTTTTATGCCGCACGCCTTGTCCATGACGATGAGGCTGAGGATGTCGTACAGGAAGCCTTCATGGAACTGTGGAAGCATAAAGACGATGTTGATGACGAGAGCCATATCAAGGCATTCCTCTATCGTGCCATCTATACCCGGTCGCTCAATGTCATCAAGCACCGTACGGTTGTCAGCAACCATGCTGACAGCGTGAAGAAGGTCGCCCAGCTCAGAATGGAATACTACAATCCGGAAGCTAACGACGTTATGGGTTATATCGAGGGGGTGGAGATGCGCAGGCAGATCAATGATGCCATCAGCGAGCTGCCCGCCAAGTGCCGTGAGGTCTTTGTCCTCAGCTACCAGCACGACAGGAAGAATAAAGAAATCGCCGAACAGCTGGGCATTTCGATACGTACCGTTGAGGTGCATCTGTACAAGGCCCTGAAGTCTTTGCGGCAGAAGCTGAGGCACAGGGTATGACAATCCGTGGCTGCATGGAAGTCTCTCATTTCCAAAGTTCGAATGACATCTGTAACATTTTGTCGGTCAGACAGTTGCGGATGCGTTGAGAAAAGGTGCTTAGTTGTGCTCCAATCAGGCCTTAGTTGGACGTCAATCAGGCCTTAGTCGGAAGCCGATCGGGCCTTGGTTGGAAACCGATCAGGCGTGGGTTGAAAATCACATTGACAGATGCCGGAAAAAGAGAGACAGAGGACAGCGGTGCAGAGTCTCCAAAGCAGAAGTCAGCCTGCAGGAAAATCCTATAACATTTTTTATTATTTGCCTTTACGTAAATAGGCGCATTCAATTGTTATTAGGATAAGCAGCGGAAAAAGAACTGCGATGAATGTAAGAAAAGAAAAAGAACAGTATGGACGATATAAACAACAAGACCTTCAAGGACTATCTCGCCGGAAAGGCAACGGACAGGGAGATGGAACGGCTGGCCGAATGGCTGGCATGTTCAGAGGAAAACCGGAGAGAACTCTTCGGTCTGGAGGCAGCTTACCATCTGGGGAAGCCCAATCCGCTTGCGACACCGGAGAAGATAGATGAGGCCGAGGCGAAACTTTTCAACAGGATAGGCGACTACGAAGCGAAGAAGAACCGCAGCCGTTCTTTCCGGATTCTGCGCTATGCCGCGGCTGTCCTGGCAGCTGTCCTGCTGGCGGGCGGAGGGCTGTATGCCTATTTCCGGCAGTCGGTCGAGACCATCACCGTCGCTGCCCTCGGCGGAGTGAAGAAAGTGGTGCTCCCCGACCATTCCACTGTCTGGCTCAACAGAGGTGCGTCCATCAGCTATGCCGAAGGTTTCGACGGTACGGAGCGGAAGGTGAACCTGAAGGGAGAAGCCCTGTTCCATGTCACCAAAAATCCTGAGAGACCGTTCATCGTAAGCAGCGGCGGCGCATCGGCAAAGGTACTGGGCACGACCTTCAACTTCAATGCGAAAGGTACGGGAGACGAAGATGTCATCAGCCTGATAGAAGGACGTCTGGAGGTGACCGGACTGGCCGGACAGGGAAAGGTCGTACTGCATCCCAACCAGAAGGCTACCGTCAGCAGGAATGCCCCGACCATCCGGACAGAGAACGGCTATGCCCCTGTCGATGCAGTGTGGCGCGACAATATGATTCCGTTCAGCAATCTGCAGATCGGGCAGATTGCAGGCATTCTGGAGCAGGTCTACGGTTGTAAGATTACAGTGGACTCCAGGCTGGAGTCCGGGAAGACTTATACAGGCGTCATCAAGCGGAATAAGGACATAAGGAAGGTGCTGGACGGACTTTCCTATACCGTCTCTTTCCATTATACCATCAGCGGCAGGAAGATAACCCTCTCTGAATGACGGTCGGGAGGGGACGGCCTCATGCCGCTTCCAACTAAATCTATTCTGATAATTCATTACCTGAAACGAATATGACAAGACTTTCTGTGCTTCTCATCGGAGTACTCGTGCCCTTATTTTCCATGGCACAGACAGCTGCCCCGGAGTGGCAGAGTCAATACAGTACCGGCCTGAACCGGATTGGACCGCACGCCTATGTCCTGCCCTGCAGTTCGCCCGACGAGCTGCAGCAGCCCGGCGGCTACGAACATTCGGCTTACTACATGACGCTCAACGGCAAGTGGAAGTTCCATTGGACGAGAAACCCTGACCGCAGGCCCAGGAACTTCTTCCAGACGGACTTTGCCGTACAGGGATGGGCCGATATCGACGTGCCTGGGAACTGGGAGCGGCAGGGCTACGGACTGCCCATCTATGTCAACGAGACCTATGAGTTCGATGACAAGCTCTTCCACTTCAGGAAGAATCCACCCCTTGTTCCGTATGCGGAGAATGAGGTGGGGTCGTATCGCCGCACGTTCACCGTCCCGGCGGCGTGGAAAGACCGGCGCATCGTACTATGCTGCGAGGGTGTCAAGTCGTTCTTCTACCTGTGGGTCAACGGACAGTATGTAGGCTACAACATGGGGGCGAAGATGCCTTCAGAGTGGGATGTCACCCGGTATCTGCACGATGGAGAGAACGTCGTGGCCATGGAAGTCTACCGCTGGAGTGCCGGCTCCTACCTGGAATGTCAGGACTATTGGCGCATGAGCGGCATCGAACAGGATGTTTATCTCTATGCCACTCCGGCACAGTACATTGCCGACTATCATGTATCAGCAGGTGTGGAAAGACAGGACGGCGGATCTTTCAGGGGCAGCTTCAACCTTTCTGCAAGTGTGAAAGGGGCCGGGCAGGGAACGGTCGGTTACGTGCTGACTGATGCGGAAGGGAGGCCGGTGCTCACAGAGGAGAGGCCTGTCAGCGGCAGGGAGAAAGACGTGACGGTGGACTTTGCCCCACAGACGGTACAGAATGTAGCGGCATGGAGCGCAGAACATCCGAATCTCTATACACTGCTCATCACATTGAAAGACAGGCACGGGAACGTCGCCGAACAGACCGGCGGCAAGGTGGGATTCCGCACCATAGAAATCAAGGACAGGCAGCTTTGCGTGAACGGAACGCCCATCCTCGTCAAGGGGGTCAACAGGCACGAGCATTCCGGATGCGGCCGTACCGTGAGCAAGGAATTCATGGAACAGGACATCCGCATGATGAAGCAGAACAATATCAACCTCGTGCGCTGTTCGCATTATCCTGCGGATTCCTACTGGTACCAGCTCTGTGACAAATACGGTCTGTATGTCATCGACGAGGCGAACATCGAGTCGCATGGAATGGGTTATGGAAAAGAATCGCTGGCAAAGGACAGTACCTGGCTTTCTGCCCACATGGACAGGACGCAGCGTATGTACGGTCGTTCCAAGAACCACCCGAGCATCATCATCTGGTCGCTGGGCAATGAGGCCGGCAACGGTACGAACTTCGAACACACCTACCGCTGGCTGAAGCGGACGGACACGACACGGCCTGTGCAGTATGAACGTGCTGAAGAGAATTTCAATACGGACATATACTGTCCGATGTACCGTCCGCTGAGCCACATGGAGGCCTATGCAAAGCGGACGGACACCACGCGCCCCTACATTATGTGTGAGTATCTCCACGCCATGGGCAACAGCTGCGGCGGCATGAAGGAATACTGGGACCTGATAGAGAAAGAACCCATCCTGCAGGGCGGAAGCATCTGGGACTGGGTGGACCAGTCGTTCCGTGAGATTGACAAGAACGGAAACTGGTACTGGAGCTACGGCGGCGACTACGGTCCGAAAGATGTCCCCAGCTTCGGTAACTTCTGCTGCAACGGTCTGGTAGCGGCCGACCGTACACCACATCCGCATCTCCAGGAAGTGAAGAAGGTCTATCAGAACATCAAGTCCGAGCTTGTCTCGACCGGGAAGGAGATAACCGTAAAGGTGAAAAACTGGTTTGACTTTACCAATCTCAACGAATACCGGCTCGACTGGCGGATTGTGGATGAGAACGGGAAAGTGCTCTCCGACGGTACACAGCACGTAGACTGTGCGCCCCACGAGTCGACTGTAATCATTCTGCCGTCCGTATTTTCCGGAACAGCCCGGGAACTTTTCCTGAATCTTGAGTGGCATCCGGTCCGTGACGGACTTGTCCTTACCCGGAATGATGTGGTGGCCTACGACCAGTTCGGACTGAAGACCGCATCCGACTGCACCGTTTTCCTCCCGCATGAGAAGCAGGGTATGCGCTATGAAGTGGATGGGAAGACCGGTAAGCTGACCTCCCTGAAGAGCGGTGGACGGGAATTCCTGAGTACTCCGCTGTCGCTCAGCCTTTACCGTCCTGCCACCGACAATGACGGCCGTGACCCGTACGGTCTGAGGCTGTGGCGTGAGGAAGGCATCGACTCCATCAGCCAGAGGGTGACGAAAATCGTCCGCAACAGAGATGTGACCCGTGCAGAAACGGAGATACTGAGCCGAAAAGGAAATGTCATCGGTAAAGCTGATTTCACTTACAAGCCGCAGAAGAACGGCGCACTGGCTGTAAAGGTGACCTTCATGCCAGACACAGCTGTCATCAAGTCGCTTGCCCGTGTCGGACTTTCTTTCCGCATGGACGATTCGTTCGGCAAGGTGGAATACTACGGCCGGGGAGACATCGAGACCTACAGCGACCGCAGACAGGCCGGACGGATAGGACGCTACCGGACGACGGCAGAGGCGATGTTCCACTATTATGTGAAGCCGCAGGCAACCGGGAACCGTACTGATGTTCGGTGGATGTCGCTCTCCGACACGAAGAACCGCCTCATGGTGGCTGCACGTTCTCCGTTCCAGTTCTCCGTCGTGCCGTTCTCTGACAGTGCCATCGACCGTGCAACACATATCAACCAGCTTTCCCGCGACGGCTTGCTCACCATCCATCTGGATGCGGAACAGAGTGGGGTAGGGACTGCTACCTGCGGTCCAGGTGTCGCCCCGAAATACAGAGTACCCATACAATCTGCAACCTTCGAGTTTGTCCTCTATCCAGTTGCCTCTAAGTAGGCGGCGGACAGCAGGACGCTAAAAGCCCTGTCCCTCTCTGTCTCCAGACCTGGAAGACAGAAGGGCAGGGCCTCTTCATTTTATCCCGTGTGTTTCTGAAAGCGTCCTCGATGCTTGGCACTCCTGTTTCCTGTGTCGTCTCCGGGTCTGCTGTTTCGGTCTCCAGTGCCTGCTGTGCCGGTCCAATGAAGCCTGGTGACCGATTCCCGGTGCTTTTCCTGACTTGTTCTCAACCGGCAGGGAAAACTATTGGTTGTAGCCTGAATCGGCTTTAGCAGACTTTCTTGATTTCTGTTCTATGCATGGGAGGCTTGTACGTAGTTTCTCCTTACCGATCATACAATATCGGTGGAAAAAGGCGTTGGCAGGATGATAAATGTAAAATACTTTCTTCCCGTTACCCAAAGTCCATTCTGCCTGTTGCAGACAGCTGGATGAGGCTGTCGTACGGAGCAGTCTGAAGGTAGGTACTTGGCTCGTTTCAGTGGATTGGATTCGGATGGGCTGCAGGCGGATTTCTGCTGCTTCGTCAAGCCTGTGTAATGTGAAAAATAAGTTAACAGTATTGTTTTTGTATATAATTTGATATGGGTAAATGTAAAAAAAACTCACATATTTTGAGAATACATTTTATTTTACAGAAACTTTTATTACCTTTGTTTGCAGATTTGTATCGGACATACGCAGACAGGAACGGTAAATGAGAAAACAGATTTATACATCCAGGAATTTATGGAACCAGATAATCATCTGGCTCCCGCTCTTCCTTGTTCCGATGATGTATGCCCCTCATGGCGTTTCCTTATTGCAGAATGGTGTTTTGCCGTATATTGTCCCGCTGTCCATGGTAATAGTGGGCTATCTCAATTATTTCGTGCTCTCACCCCTGTTGCTGAAAGGGCACAAAAAGGAGTTCTGGACACTCAACACGCTTCTCATTCTGGTCCTGTCCATCGCACAGTATGAATGGCTCTGCTACACAGGAAGTGAACAGTACATCATGACTTTTCCTTACCAGATGCTGTCAGCAGGGAAGGAAATCAGTCCCCACGTGGCTTTCATCCTCCGCAACTTCTTCAACCTTAGTGTCTGTGCCGGCGTGGCGACTTCGGTTCTGATGGCACAGCGCCTGTCGAAAGCTGAAGAAGAAAAGCGAGCGGCGGAGACGGCTATGACGAAGGCGGAACTGATAAATCTCCGTCAGCAGGTGAATCCGCATTTCCTCCTCAACACCATGAATAATATCTATGCGCTTACGGCGTTTGATACAGAGAAGGCGCAGAAAGCAATCATCGACCTGTCGAAGATGCTCCGCCATATCCTCTACGACTACCAGCAACCCTATGTGAGTCTGAAGGAGGAAGCGGAGTTCCTGCAGAACTATGTTGAACTGATGATGATCCGCATACCTGACAATGTCGAGATAACGCGTGAATGCAATATCCCGGACTCCTGTCGGATACTCGTCGCGCCGATGATATTCATCTCGTTGCTGGAAAATGCCTTCAAGCATGGAATAAGTACCGGGCACAGGAACTTCATCCATATCAGTCTGGAGGCTGACAGCAAACGTGTTGTCTTCTCTATCCAGAACAGCAACTACCCCAGGGGAGAAGCGGAAAGAAACAGACACGGAATCGGACTCAAGCAGGTGGAGAGGAGACTTGAACTTGCCTATCCCGGCAAGTACAAGTGGGAAAAAGAAATTGACAGTAAACGAAATATCTATTCATCCAAAATAATCATCTATGACACTAAACTGCATAATCATTGACGATGAACCTCTGGCTGCCGAACTGCTTGCAAGCTATGCCAGGAAGACACTCTTCCTGAATCTGATCGGTGTCTTCAACAGTGCGGTAGAGGGGATTAAAGTTATCCGAGAGAACAGGGTTGATCTCATTTTCTTGGATATTCAGATGCCTGAACTCAGCGGACTCGAGTTTGCCAAGATTCTTCCCAAGGAGACGAAGATCATCTTTACAACCGCCTTCAGTCAGTATGCCGTCGATGGTTACAAAGCCAATGCCGTTGATTATCTCATGAAGCCAGTCAGCTATGATGATTTTCTGGCAGGTGCCAACAGGGCATTGGAATGGTTCAGGAGTGTCCGCCAGTCGGAGAATGCCTCGGACGACCGCTTTATCTTTGTCAAAAGTGAGTATAAACTGGTTAAAATCATGTTCGATGACATCCTTTATATTGAAGGTCTGAAGGACTATGTCAAGATTTATCTTACAGACGGCCGCGATCCGGTCATGAGCCTGATGAACATGAAGAAAATTGAGGAGTCGCTCCCCAAACCGGAGTTCATGCGTATTCACCGTTCCTATATCGTACACATGAGGAAGATAGAAGGAATCGACCGCTTCCGGGTTGTCATCGGCAACGCCATTCTGCCTATATCGGACAGCTACAAGACGACCATCCAGGATTATCTTGACGGGCATACGTTGTAAGTGTTCCAGTCCGTACCGGCATGACACGAAAAAGACACCGGCTTCTGCACAGTCCCTGTCGGGGCGACGTGCAGAAGCCGGTGTCTTTCTCGTGCATATCCGCAAAGAGATATGTGGAACTGTAGGGGCAGATGATGAACGGTCAGTCTGGGAGCGGTCTTCTATCCCTGCGCCTGTGTCGACAGGCTGTTCAGTCGTGCGATATATTTCCCAAGGATGTCGAACTCAAGGTTGACGACCGTCCCGATGGTGATATACGCAAAGTTCGTGTTCGTTCTTGTATAGGGAATGATGGCTACCTTGAAACTATTGGCAGTCGGTTCACAGACGGTGAGAGAGACCCCGTTGACAGTGACGGAACCCTTATCAACAGTGAAGTATCCGCGTTGCATCATTTCACGGTTGTAAGGGTATTCGAAAGTGAAATAGGTGCTTCCGTCTGCATCTTCCATGTTGATGCATTTTGCAGTCTGGTCCACGTGTCCTTGTACGATGTGGCCGTCCAGCCTGCCGTTCATGAGCATCGACCGTTCGATGTTCACGCGGTCTCCTACCTGAAGCAGCCCGAGGTTGGACCGTTTGAGGGTTTCTTTCATGGCAGTCACCGTATAGGTGTCGTCCTTGATGCGTACGACGGTGAGGCAGACACCGTTATGGGCAATACTTTGGTCGATTTTCAGTTCATCGGTGAATGAGCAGCGTAACGTGAAGTGGATATTTTCCTGTTCCTGCTCTATCCCGGTAAGGATTGCCATTTCTTCTACGATTCCTGAGAACATTGTTGTTTCCTTTCTTTTTTCTATCCTTTTTTCAGGAGTCCTGTCTGCCGAGTCCAGTTTCTATGAGAAAGTCTTTTTTGACTTCAGCTTTGTAGAATACCCCTGCTGGGATTGTTTTTACTTTGTATTGAGAAATTATAGGGAAGATGCTGTTCCGTAATGCGGACCATCCTGTCGGCTTCGCAGGTTCCTATGTGGTTTCCCATTCTTCATTTCCGGATTTTCCTGTATCTCTTCTGAGGTGGTAAGGGTCTCATCTGGGACTTTCCAGGACTCTCATCAGAGATGCTGCGGGCTCTCATCAGGAAGTGCAAGAATCCTCATCAGATATGTTCTGAAAAAGGTGGAGCTCCTTTGGGAACCCCACCTCAATCCCGCTTTCTTTTCGGAAGGGGGAATAGAAAAGTCGTACCGACGATGTGATGAAAAGTCCGAGTATCAATGATAAGAGAGCTCCTCGTCGTTGTAATCCACTGGCCTTGCGGCTTAGTCGCAGAAAGCGGTTTATGTGGCCCGCCATTGACAGAAGAAGTCATCTCGGGTTTTCTGATTTATTTGATGACTATCCCGATCGAATCGATACGACTGAATCTGTATCCTTTCTGTGTGCAAAGTTAGTATAAAGATTTTTATCTTCCAAACATTTTATGATTAAATGTTGTGTGTCAGGAGGGGTGTCTTTGTGTTTCTGCACCGGGAGGATGAAGATTCTGTAATGTCATTTGCCCAGCCAGGCACATCGGTCTTCCTGCCGGCAGTCTTTTTTCAGGCTGTGCCCTGTCTGTCGGGACAGGGACTTCAGCCTCAGATGAGTGCGTCCTGCAAGATCTCGCCCAGTGTAGGATGAATATGGATGATGTCGCGTATCTCTTCCAGCCGGGCATCACGGTTCATCAGTGCAGACAGTTCCTGGATGAGGTCGGCGGCATGTGCTCCGTATGCGTGACCGCCCAGAATGATTCCGTTCTCGCCCACGAGAACCTTTATCATTCCTTCCGTCTCTTCCATGCTCAATGCTTTCCCGTTTGAACGGTAGAATCCTTTCCGGGTAGCGTACTTGATGTCCTGGGCTTTGCACTGGTCTTCCGTCCTGCCCACACAGGCGGCTTCAGGGTAGGTGAAGATAGCGGCTGGCATGATGTCAAACCGGATGAAGTCTTTCCTGCCGAGAATGTGGTTGACAGCACGGAAACCCTGGAAAGTCGCAGCATGTGCCAGCATCTGGCGTGCATTGACATCGCCGATGGCGTAGACGCCTTTCACATTTGTTTCCATGTTGTCGTCAACCGTGATACCTCTGGGGTTGAATTCGATGCCTGCTGACTCCAGGCCGATGTTCTCTACATTGGGTTGCCGTCCGGTGGCAATGAGTACAAGGTCGGTCTCCACGGTCTGTTCCTTGCCTTTCCTGTCGAAGACGACCGTCGTGGCATTCTGCTCATTCCCAGAGGAAGTGATGATCTGTCTGACGGCACTCTGCATATAGAATGTGACGCCCCTCTTTTCCAGTGTTTTCCTCAGCCGTTTGGCAATGTCGCTGTCGACAGGGGGCAGGCATTCTTTCATGAACTCGATGACCGTCACTTCACTTCCGAATGCGGCAAATGCGGAGGCAAATTCCATTCCTATGACTCCTGCTCCTATGATTGTGATCCGCTGTGGAATTTCCTTGATGGAAAGCAGTTCTGTGGAGGTGACGATATGTTGTTCCCCTTCCGGCTGATTCCGGATGTCTTCTTCTTTCATGAAAGGAGGCATCTTTGAACGTGAACCGGTGGCAATGATGATGTTTTCCGCCTCCATCCGTTTTCCGTTCACCTCGACGACATGGTCGGAGACAAAATGTGCCTCACCCTTTATGAAATTGATGCCAGGCTGGTTGAGCAATGCACTTACACCTTCCCTGAGCTGTTTGATGATTTCTTCTTTCTTTTCCATGACTTTGGGGAAGTCGAGTGGAGGAGTTGTTCCGTAGAGGGCGGAAGCGGCAAGCCGCATCTCAGCATCATGGGCAAGGCATTTGGTAGGGATGCATCCTGCGTTGAGACAGGTTCCTCCGGGCTGGGCCTTCTCGATGATGGTTACTTGCAAACCATTCTGTACAGCATAGGAAGCGGCTCGGTAACCACCTGGTCCCGAACCGATTATCAATAGATCTGTTTTCTCCATATTATCCTCTTGAAATAGAGTTTGGGTTCTCATTGTATGGTATATTCACGTTCCCAAGGGATTTATCCCTCTTCTGCTTTGTCGTTGACGAGTTGTCGGTAGGTGAGGACCGGATGCTTGGCTGCAAGAACATCGTCCACGCGTCCGATAGGTGTGCTGTGGGGGGCCTCCTTGACAAGCTCTGGTGTCTCGCGTGCCTCCTTGGCGATGATGTGCATCGTCTTGATGAAGCTGTCAATGGTATCCTTGCTCTCACTTTCAGTCGGCTCGATCATCATCGCCTCATGGAAGAGCAATGGGAAGTAAATCGTCGGCGCATGATAACCATAGTCAAGCAGTCGCTTGGCAACATCCATGGTTGTCACCCCGGTGCTCTTATCCTTCAGGCCGTCAAACACGAACTCATGCTTGCAAAGTGTGTCGACGGGAAGTTCGTAGTCATCCTTCAGACACTCCTTGATGTAGTTGGCATTGAGTGTTGCAAGCGGCCCTACTTCTTTGATGTGGTTTCTTCCGAGGGAAAGGATGTAGGTGTAGGCACGGATAATAACGAGGAAGTTGCCGAGATAGCCGCCTATCCGGTTGTTTGCAGTGGAATACTCTTCGCTCAACTTGGATTCTTCGACAGAAAAGCCCTCTTTCGTCTTGATGACATGAGGCTTGGGCAGGAAAGGTATCAGTTTCTCGCACACGCCGACAGGTCCTGATCCCGGACCGCCGCCGCCATGCGGTGTTGAGAAAGTCTTGTGGAGGTTGAGGTGGATAACGTCAAACCCCATGTCTCCCGGACGTGCAGCACCTAAAAGCGGATTGAGGTTGGCACCGTCGTAGTACATCAGCCCGCCACAGTCATGCACGAGCCTGGCTATCTCCGGGATGTCTTTCTCGAAGAGCCCAAGGGTGTTGGGGTTGGTCATCATCATGCCGGCGACATCATCGCCCAGAAGTGGCTTGAGGTCGTTGACATCCACCAGTCCTTCCGCAGTGCTCTTCACCTCTACGATCTCCAATCCGCATACAGCGGCAGAGGCAGGATTGGTTCCATGGGCAGAGTCGGGCACGATGACTTTCGTCCGTTTGGTGTCGCTGCGCTGCTGGTGGTAGGACGAGATGATCATCAGACCTGTCAGCTCTCCGTGTGCCCCGGCGTAGGGGTTGAGTGTGACATCGGCCATGCCGGTGATGGAGGCCAGTGCGCGCTGTATACCGTATTCTGCCTCCAGTGCGCCCTGCACAGTCTCAGCAGGCTGCAATGGATGAAGGTCTGTAAATTCCTTCATCGATGAAATCTCCTCGTTAATGATAGGGTTGTACTTCATTGTACATGATCCGAGCGGGTAGAAACCATTGTCAACACCGAAGTTGTTCTCACTGTGATTTGTATAATGCCTGACGACTGTCATCTCATCGCACTCTGGCAGTTCCGCATCTTTAGCTCTTCTGCAGAAGGCTGGTAAGGGATGGTGTCCGAAACGATTCTGTGGAAGGCTGTAGGCGCGTCTTCCTGGATGTGACAGCTCAAATATCAGATTGCCATATAGTTTATTGTTCATTGTTGTTTAGATTTAGAAAAACGTGGGTTGGCTATAATAATCCTACCAGTGTGTCAATCTCTTCTTTCGTGCGTTTCTCCGTAACGGCCAAGAGAAGTTTGTCATCATCTATCTTGATGCCAGGGAGGATTCCGTTTCTGACGGCCTTGTCGAAGAAAGCGTTGCGATTCTTTATCTGGACGAGAAATTCATTGAAGAACGGTTTGTCATAAACGAGCCTTGCCTTTTCTGTGCCGACAAGCTGCTCACAGAGGTAATGTGCACCGTCGTAACTGGTCTGGGCAGCTTCCTTCACGCCTTCCTTGCCCATGATGCTCATGTAGATAGTTGCGTAAAGTGCCATCAGGCTCTGGTTGGAACAGATGTTGGAAGTGGCTTTCTGTCGGCGAATATGCTGCTCACGTGCCTGTAGGGTCAGAACGAACACACGCTGTCCGCGGTTGTCATGCGTTTTTCCGACAATGCGTCCAGGGAGCTTGCGCATGAGCTTTTCGGTCGAACACATATAGCCGGCGTATGGACCTCCGAATGCCATAGGCAGTCCGAGGCTCTGTACGTCGCCTACGGCAAGGTCTGCCCCCCATTCTCCCGGGGTCTTCAGAAGAGCGAGGTCGGAAGCGACGCTATTGACGATAAACAGTGCTTTTCTGTCATGGCAGGGTTCGGCAAAGCCTGTGAAGTCTTCGATGATACCGTATCGGGTAGGCTGCTGGACGATGACGCCGGCTACTCCCCCGTTCTCCATCTGTTTCTTCAGGTCCTCATGCGAAGTTACGCCTTCAGCGGACTTTACAGCTTTGAGTGTTACTCCGTGGAAGTGTGCATAAGTTTTAAGTACACCGATGATGTTTTCGGAAAGCGTATCAGAATACAGTACGGTGTCAGCTTTCTTGGCATTGTGGAAAGCCACCATCATGGCTTCCGCAGTGGCAGTTGTCCCTTCGTACATCGAGGCATTGGCAATGTCCATGCCTGTGAGTTCTGCAATCATACTCTGGAACTCGAAGATATAATGAAGTGTTCCCTGTGATATTTCTGCCTGGTAGGGAGTGTAGGAGGTGAGGAACTCTGACCGGCCCAGTAAGCTGGGGATGACGCTCGGTGCGTAGTGGTCATATACGCCGCCTCCGGCAAAGCAGGTCAGCAGGTTGTTCTTCCGTCCGAGTTTTTCGAAGAACGCACGTATTTCCAGTTCGCTCATTGCTTCCGGAAGTTCATACTCTTCTTTGAAGCGGATGCTTTCAGGCACTTCGGCATAGAGACCGTCAAGATCCTTTATGCCGATGCGGTCAAGCATCTGCTGTATGTCCTCGCTTGTGTGAGGTAAAAACTTATGGTTCATTTTACTTAAAGATGGTTTAGGTTAGTTGTAGGCGATGATAGGCGATGATAGGCCTTGGTGGGCGTTGATAGGCCTTGATAGGTGTTGATGGAGCTGGAATGCATGATGAGTGTTGATAGGCGTTTGTGAAAACGCCTATCAATACCTATGGAGACTCTGAACTCCTGTCTCATTCCGTGGCCCGTGGTGTTCTTCCGATGCCCTGCGGGTGTCCTGTTGGTATCCTGTTGACGTTCGGGTGACATCCTGCTGGATCCTATGGGTCAAGATGATTTTCTGAAGAGAGCTTCATGTACACTGTGGAACACCCTGTAAGACCGTGACGCTTTATTCAGCGCAGAATTCCTCGTATGCCTTTGCATCCATAAGGTCCTTAAGCTCGGAAGTGTCGGTAAGTTCAACCTTGATGATCCAGTTCTCGAATGCATCCTTGTTGAGAAGACCTGGTTCGTCTTCCAGAGCCTCGTTGACTTCGATGACTTTTCCGGAGACGGGAGACTTGAGGTCGGAGGCGGCCTTGACACTCTCGATAGCACCGAAGTCTTCGTTTATTTCGATATCATCGTCAACCTCTGGCATATCAACATAGACAATGTTTCCCAAGGCATGCTGTGCGTAGTCGGTGATGCCGATGTAACCAACGCTGCCGGCAACTTTAACAAACTCGTGTGACTCTGAATAGTAGAGTCCTTCAATAACTTTTGCCATAATATTTTTCTTTTTAGAATTATTTTTGTTTGGGTTTATAAATGTATAGCTGCCATAAACGTTTATAGGCGATTATAAGACAATTATAAACAGTTACGGCTGATTATAAACGGTGATAAGCGATTATAGCATTTATAGGCTGTAAAAAACAATCATGAGGGAAATTTACTTCTTGTAATGCTTCTCGTAGAATTTCTTTTTGACAACGGTACCGGGGAAGGTCTTCTTGCGGATTTGAATTTCAACCCTGTCTCCCATCTTGATGGAGGCATCCACCAATGCTACGGCACAGCTCTTTTCTGTTGAGATGAGACGGTAACCGGTGGTGACCTCGCCAACCTCCTTGTCGTCCTTGAGAACCTTGTATCCATGGCGTGGAATGGCGTTCCCCTCCAGTTCTATGCCGCGCAGACGCTGGGAAACCCCTTCCGTCTTCTGGCGCAGGAGGGCCTCCTTGCCGATGAACTCTTCCTTGTCGAATTTCACGAACATTGACAATCCTGCCATGACAGGCGAGATCTTGTCGGAAAGTTCATCGCCATAGAGCGGCAGTCCGACCTCAAAGCGCAGTGTGTCGCGACAGCCCAGTCCGCAAGGTTTTACCCCGGCTTCCATGAGCTTGTCCCATGCCTTGATGATATATCCCGGTGTTCCATAGACCTCAAATCCGTCCTCACCGGTATATCCGGTGCGGGAGACAATGACTTCCTCACCGTCTTTCTCCAGTCGTTTCACTTCGTAGAATTTCAGGTCCTTGCAGGCAAGCCCGAGTACGTTCTCCATCTTCTCCTCGGCTTCCGGCCCCTGTACGGCCAGCTGTCCGTAAGCATCACTCTTGTTTTCGATGATGACATCGAACCCCTCAGCATTCTGTCTGATCCATGCCATGTCCTTGTCGATGTTGGCAGCGTTGATGGTCATGAGGTAAAGCCGCTCGTCGAGCTTGCAGATGCACGTGTCGTCCACGACACCTCCATCCGGATAACAGAGCATGCCATAGAGCACTTTTCCTGCCGGCAGTCCCGTCACGTCGTTCGTAAATATGTGGTTGATGTATCTGTCGGCATCTGGTCCCGAAACGATTACTTCCCCCATGTGGGAGACGTCAAAGACACCGCAGTGCTCTCGTACGGCATTATGTTCTTCGATGATTCCGGTATATTGGATAGGCATGTCGAAACCGGCAAATGGAGTCATCAGTGCGCCTGATTCGACGTGTCTGTCATACAGGCAGGTTCTTTTGTTTGTCATATTTGTTTAGGTGTTTGAAATTGGTTCTTCTTTTGGCTCCTTGATGGATATTTGAATTGGCTTAGGTTCAAGTCTGTGTGCAAATATAGAGAAAAGAAATGAAGCTGCAAAATAAAATCTGATAAAATGATGTTAATAATTTGAAAGTATGAATAAGCAAAGTTATACATACTTGGCAATGAGTTGTTTTCGTTATTTATTCGTATTTTTGCACACCTTATTATAATAGGGTCTCATGTTTATGAAGAGATTACAGCAGTTTTTTATTCTTGCAGCCTGCCTGTTGGTCATTGCGGTGGCGGCTGTCCAGCGTGACGGCAGACTATGGGGCATCCCCCTGTCCGATGCGGCAAAATCGGCTGCCAGGAATCAGGCCGATACACTCCGGGTACTGGATGACGGGACGGTCGTCATCAGCACTGCCGGTCTGGCAAAGGGTGTGAAAGGTTTTGGCGGCCCTGTCCCTTTGGAAATCTACCTGAAGAAGGGCAGGGTGCAGCAGGTGAAGGCACTGCCCAATTCGGAGAGTCCCGACTTTTTCCAGGAAGCCAGTGTCTTGTTGAGCCGGTGGAACGGAAAGACCCCCGAACAGGCTCTGGCAATGAAAGTAGACGGCGTGAGCGGTGCGACTTATTCTTCGCGCGGCATTATCGGTAATATGCAGGTGGGTCTGCGCTATGCGTCCAGAAATGTCCGGGAGGCCTCTTTCTTCGACAAGCTGGATCTCCGTGCAAAGAGCATCATCGGTCTGGTCGTTGTCCTCATGGCTGCCATCATTCCGTTATTTGTGAAGAACAGACGGTATCGAGTGTTCCAGCTCCTGCTGAATTTCTCCGTTCTCGGTCTTTGGTGCGGAACATTCATCTCCTGGTCGGTCATCATCGGTTTCATGTCAGGCGGCATCAGTGTATGGGTTTCCCTGATTCCGATAGTGATGCTTGTCACGGCGTTTGTCTATCCTCTGTTCGGCCGGAAGAATTACTACTGCACCCATGTATGTCCTCTGGGATCGGCACAGGAGCTGGCAGGGATGGCATACCATCGGAAGTGGAAAATGGACAGGCGGACCGTGCAGCGTCTTGATCGTTTCCGCAAGCTCCTGTTCTGGGTGCTGATGGGGCTTATGCTTGCCGGTGTCTGGTCACAGTGGATGAACTACGAACTCTTCGTGGCATTCATCTTCCAGTCGGCTACATGGACGGTGCTTCTGATGGCTGTGCTTTTTCTTCTGCTGTCTCTCTTCGTCCCGCGTCCTTACTGTCGTTTTGTCTGCCCGATGGGAAGCCTTTTCAAACTATCGTCTACAAAGGTAACAAAATGGATATAATTCCTTCCGACCGGATAATTGTATTGCCAGATGCTATTCTCCGGCCGGCATGGCATCAGCGGATAACGACGGTCCGGAACCAGTCGCGCAGGATGCCGCCGTACTGGTCCTGACTGTCGGCGCATAGCACGACGACCCGGCTTCCGTCTGCGAGGTACGGTCCGAGGCACATTCCCTCGTAGTTGGCAAGGTTCTGCCGGAACAGGGTAAGGGTTGTCTTCCACGCTGCAAGCAGCCTCTTCTTCAGATAAGGGCTGTCGGCACCAAGCCTTCTTTCCGGGCTGACCGGTGTGGACAATGCCGGATTCACGCAGAAGAGTCTGTTGATGACAAACGAGCCGAACTTGCCCGGTTTCACCAGGAACTCACGTTCCAGGACAAGCAGACGGCCGTCGTCCAGAGCCGCCATGGCCGGTACGCCCATTGCATAATTCGAGACGGAGGAATGGTGCTCCGGTGTCTCCATCAGATAGGCATACTGGTCTCTGGGCTGGAAATTGTCGTCAAAGCTCTGCAGCCGGAGCCTGTTTCCTATTTGGTTTCTGGCATCAGCCTGTTTCCCGTCTGTCGCCAGTGTGCTTTCAGAGGTTGTCCAGAAACGGTGCGTCACAGCGTTGTAGGTCAGGGATTCAAAACCGTAGCGTGATGTGGCACAGGCGAAGATGGCGGGGACAGAAAGCTCCCTGCCCGTCAGTTTCCCATCCATCCCGTACTCCAGGATTCTGTTGTCTGCCTCGCGTGAGATCAGCAGCGTACTGTCTTTCGGAAAGAAGGCGATGCCTTCCTCGTCATGGTTTGTCTCTCCGGACGAGCAGAACCTCTCTATCCGGACACCGGTAAGGTCTCCGCTGACGGCATCCGTCTGTATATGGAAGATGAAAAATCCGCTCTGCTGTGCTTTGTCGGAGACGACGGCATAACGGTCGCCGCCCAGCCAGGTCAGCCCGCTGTAGTTCCCTTTCGGTACCGTGCGCTGGAAATAATGCTGTGGATTGACCCGCACAAGCTGTGGAACCTGTGAAAAGAGGAAGTGCGGTATGAAGATAGAGAGAAGAAACAACCTTGATTTATAATCCATAAGTAACTGTTCTGCAATAAGCAAGCCTTTAAGGGGCTTTATGTTTGATTTGGATATTGCACATCTGCCTATCCTTTACAGTCCGGTCTTCAGGCAGGTTTACTTCCCCTTTCGTTTTAGGCAGGTCCTGAAAATCCCCTTTGATGTCTTTTGTCTTTTAGCCGATCAGATTCTGTTTTCTTCTTGAAAAATCATAGCGGGGCTATGCGATTGAAAAAGAAAGCGGAAAGATGCCGCATGAAAGACAAAAAGGCACAAAGAGTTGACAATATCCATATCAACGACAGACCAACGTGGATTTTTCAGACTATGCCTTTATGTTTCTGGTGTGTGAGTCTGGCTTATGAAGGCTTTATCCTTCCCCTGTAAACTGTTTCAGTCGCTGTTCCTCCGAGAGACGGCAGATGAGCAGTTTACCGTTCTGTTCGGCGACAATGTATCCGTCAAGTCCCTGGATGACAACCTTTTGTTCCTCTGTCGTGTGTACGATGCAGTTCCTGCTGTCAAAGAGGCGCACGTCTTTACCTATCACCGTGTTGCCGTAGATGTCATGCTGTGTCTGTGCAAGCAGCGACCCCCATGTGCCTAAATCGCTCCAGCCGAAGTCGGCAGGACAGACGAAGATTTCCTCTGCCTTCTCCATGATGGCATAGTCGACCGATATGTTTTCGCATTCCGGATAGACCTCATCGATCACACGCTGTTCGTCGTCCGTCCCCAGGACATCCATGATGCGCTCGAAGATACGGGCCACGCCGGGCTGGTAGATGCGGAAGGCATTGACGATGGTAGAGGCACTCCAGATGAAGATGCCCGCATTCCAGAAGAAGTTGTTCTGTTTTATGTAACGTTCGGCCGTCTCCAGGTCGGGTTTCTCACGGAACTGGTCGACACGGAAAATCTCCCTGTTCCGGGCGGAAGCTGTGGAGAGGTCGGCCTGAATATATCCGTAGCCCGTTTCCGGACGTGTTGGCTTCATGCCCAGGGTGACGATGGCATCGGTCTCTGCCGTGAACTTCAGGCAGTTCCTTACGACCCTCCTGAATTCTGTTTCGTCGGTCACGATATGGTCGCTCGGCGACACGACGATGTTCGCCTTGGGGTTCTCCTTCTTGATACGCCAGCTGACATACGCTACACAGGGGGCGGTGTTGCGGCGGCAGGGTTCGCTCAGGATGTGGCTTACAGGGATATCCGGCAGCTGCTCATGTACCAGTTCTACGTATTTCTGGTTCGTGACGACCCATACATTTCCCGAGGAAATGACATCTGCGAAGCGGGTGTACGTCAGCTGTATGAGTGACTTGCCCACTCCCAGGACATCGATGAACTGCTTGGGACGGTCTGTTGTGCTCATCGGCCAAAACCTGCTGCCTACTCCTCCCGCCATGATGACAAGATGATTATCCGTTTGCGCCATAGTTATGTTTCAAAAAATATGATCAAAAAATTAATATAACTGCAAATATACAAATAAAATTGAAAAACAACAATTTTAAACACTATTTTTTCCTGACAAGCAGCCGGTCCGGGATTGTTCCCGCTTTGTCAGGCTGTTTCAGTCACACAACCTCCAGGCCCCATTGGCTTTTCAGGAAAGAGAAGAAAAGACAGATTTTTGTCCGACGGATTTCCTTCAAGCAGGGAGATCTGCTTTTATCTGATGGGTTCAGATAGATTGTCTGTTCTTCTTAGTCCCATACGGAAAATCGGACAATCATTTAATCCTCAACGATCAACTCCCGGCAGTTTTCAGGTCTTCTCCAGAGTACAGAAAATCATGAGGGCAGCATCCTGATTTCATCCGTTCTTAACCATCTGGAAACCAGTATGTTATAATCATGCTTCCAGAAGGTGCTTAGTTGCGCTTCAAGTAACGCCCGATTGAAGCCCAAGTAGGCCTTACTTGAATGCCAAGTGAGGCCCTTTTGGCAAGGTGACTATCAGATACCAGGCATCAGCACTACACCTTCCTGTTTCTTGCCGTCCATCATGATCTTCAGCGGGCGGGGAAAGCGGACGTGGCGGACGTGGGCTGTCTCGTCTACGGCAGGCAGGGCATCGAGGACACTGCGCTGGTAAAAGCCGTCGTGTTTGTAGGGATTGATGGTGAAGTAGCCCACACCGAAGGAGGTGAGGTTCTGGAAGAAGTGTGTTCCCTGGCTCGGGTCTACACGGTAGTGCTCCAGCCCTTCTTCGACGATGACTCGCGCTGCGGAGATATGCGGCCACTTCACGGGAATGCCCAGCCAGGAATCGCTCGATCCCCAGCGGCCTGGTCCGATGAGTACATAGTTGCGGCCGGCATCGAGGAACCTGCGGTTGATCTGTTCGATTTCGTCGGCGATGGCCGGGTTGTCCTTTGCGGTAAAGGAGGTGTCCGTCTTCACATAGACGACATCCGTCACGTCGTCCGAAATGCCATGTCCGAGGGAGTTATGGCTCCTGAGCAGACACCGTTCGTCTGGAATGGAAGCAAGGTCTTCCTCCAGCATCTGTTTCGTATCGACGATAGGGCGAATCTGCAGAAGGTAGAGCTCCCCCGTCCTGTCGCTGTTCAGATTGACGGCGAACTCGATTTCCACAGGCCGGCGCATGGCTTCCGCCCCGTATCGCATCGCCATCTGGAGCAGTTCGGGAAGGGGGAAGACCTCCTGTTTCAGTACGCCGCAGAAGGAAACAATCTTGCGCCCTTCTTCGTAGGCTCCGTCGTAGATGGCCTGGTCGTCGGGCGAAAAGGTGGAGACGATGTACTGCAGGCTGCCATCTGCCTCAGCCTCTTTCACCTGCAACTTGAGAATGTTAAAGCCGTCGTCCACCTTGAAGTCTTCGCCTACGTGCTGCATATCGAGAGCATAGAACTGTGTCTGGGTTTCACGCAAGGCCATCTTCAGCTCGCTCATCTGCAACACCTGGTGCGGATGGAACGGACAGACGCGCAGGGTCTGGCCGCCGTCGACGATGTATTTTCCCAGGCCAAGCGCCAGGGAGGCGATGCCCTCCTCGGCCTTCTCTTCCCCGATGGGATAGTAGTTCAGGGAGCGGAGGACACCCGAGATGTTCGGGTAGAAGCGGCCGCCGTAGTCCTTGCCTGTCACCTGCTGGAGAATGACCGCCATCTTTTCCTGGTCGATGACGTTGCTCGTGGCAGTCATGTAGGCCTTGGAGTCGCGGTAGTAGACGGAGGCATAGACCGCCTTGACGGCACACGCCAGCATCCGCAGCATCTCGTACTTGTCTTCCAGACAGGGTATCATATAGGTGGAGTAAATGCCGGCGAAAGGCTGATAGTGGCTGTCTTCCAGCAACGAACTCGACCGCACGGCAATCGGCGAGTGTGTTGCCTCGAAGAATGCGAAGAAGTCGGGGATGAACGCATCGGGCAGCTGGGCGTGCAGGAAAGCATGGAGAATCTCGTCGTCGGGTGCATCGCTGAGGGCGATCTGGTAGAGGTTGTTCTGCTCCATGAAGCTGTCGAAGACATCCGTACACAGGACGACCGTCTTCGGAATCTGCACCGTCGCGTTCGGGAATCTGTTGAAGTCGGGATGCCGTTTGATGACATTGTCGAGGAAGGCCAGTCCGCGTCCTTTCCCGCCCAGCGAACCGTCGCCGATGCGGGCGAAATGGGCATAGCGGTCGAACTTATGACGGTCGAACAGGGCGACGACGCCCACGTTGCGCATTCGCCGGTAGGCGACGATGGCATCGAAGATGATCTGCCGGTGCATGTCCACGTCCTGCAGCTTATGCCAGGTGATGCCCTTCAGGAAGGAAGATACCGGGAAGATGGCACGGGCGGAGAGCCAGCGGCTCACGTGGTTGCGTGAGATGTGGTAGAGCATGGAGTCGCGTGGAATCTGGAAGATGTTGTCCTGCAGCTCTTTCAGGCTGCGGATGCGCATCACCTCCTCGTGTGTCCGGGGATCACGGAAGATGAAATCTCCGAAGCCCATGTGCTCTTCGAGCAGGTGGCGGAGGTCCACGCTCATCTTCTTCGAGTTCTTGTCTACGAATCGGAAGCCTTCCGCTTCCGCCTTCTTCCGGTTGTCGCCCTCCGAGCTCTCTATGATCAGGGGCAGGTATTCGTCTTCCTTTCGGATGGCACGGAGCAGCTTCAGTCCGGCTTCCGGGTCTTTCGCTGAAGTCTTTTCCTTCTGTTCCACATTATTATTAATAGGGAACCTCACGTCGGAGATGACGCCCAGACAGTTGTCCTTGTAGCGTTGGTATATCTCCCATGCTTCGTCATAGGTGCGTGCCAGGACGACTTTCGGACGGCCGCGCTGGCGCAGCGAGGCATCGTGTCGGGTGAGGGCTTCCGTGGCGAAGTTCTGGCTTTGCGTGAGGATATAGCCGTACAGGTTCGGCAGGATGGAGGAATAGAAGCGGATGGAGTCCTCTACAAGCAGAATCATCTGTACGCCCACCTCGCGGATGTCATGGTCGATGTTCATTTTGTCCTCCATCAGCTTGATGATGGACAGGATGAGGTTGGTATTGCCCAGCCAACAGAAAACATAGTCGAAGATGCTCAGGTCCTCATGCTGGATGCGCTGCGTGATGCCGTGGGAGAAAGGTGTCAGCACCACACAGTGGATGCCGGGGAACTCCGCTTTCACGGCTCTCGCCACGTCGAAGGCGTCATTGTCGGCATTGCCCGGCATGCAGATGACCAGGTCGATGTCTACCGTGCTGAGTACCTTGGCAGCCTCTTCGGTTGTCGAGACCTGCGTGAAGGTAGGCGGATAGCGCAGCCCCAGTTCCATGTACTCGTTGTAGATTTTCTCTTCCACACGTCCGTCGTCCTCGAGCATGAAGGCATCGTAGGGGTTGGCTACAATCAGGACGTTGTAGATACGGCGCATCATCAGATTGACAAAACTGACATCTTTCAGATAAAAATTGCTCCATTGTGGGGGGATCTGCTCACTCATCGCTGAAAACTTAATTTTCGACAAAAATACGAAATAAATACAAGACATCCTATCTTTTCGCTACATAAATGATATATTTTTTATTACTTTGCACGCCGGTATCTTTCCCTGGTAATCATGGCGGCAGCCGAGAAGCCAGTGGAAAATTAAATTTTTTCGATTTTCATTTGGTGGTTTGACAGAATTTGGATATATTTGCCGTATCATTCTGAACTGGATGAAACTACCTAACATAAACAAATAAAAAGTCAATTTACTATGGAAGTCGAAAAAATCATGCAGGCACTGGAGCAGAAGCATCCAGGAGAGTCAGAGTATTTGCAGGCAGTACGCGAAGTGCTCGTTTCTGTAAAGGATGTCTACAACCAGCACCCGGAGTTCGAGCGCGCAAGCATTATCGAACGTATCGTGGAGCCGGAGCGCATCATCACTTTCCGTGTGCCATGGGTGGATGATCAGGGCAAGGTACAGGTGAACCTCGGTTACCGTGTACAGTTCAACGGCGCCATCGGTCCGTACAAGGGCGGTCTGCGTTTCCACGCATCCGTAAACCTCAGCATCCTGAAGTTCCTCGGTTTCGAGCAGACCTTCAAGAATGCACTTACCACACTGCCTATGGGCGGCGGCAAGGGTGGCTCTGATTTCTCACCGCGCGGCAAGAGCGATGCTGAAGTCATGCGTTTCTGCCAAGCCTTCATGAACGAGCTTTACCGCCACATCGGTCCTGACGAGGATGTTCCTGCAGGCGACATCGGTGTCGGCGGACGTGAGATCGGTTATCTCTTCGGTCAGTACCGCAAGCTGACGCACCAGTTCCAGGGTATGCTCACAGGCAAGGGCAGAGAATGGGGCGGCTCTATCCTCCGTCCGGAGGCAACGGGTTACGGTGCGCTCTACTTCGTTCACCAGATGATGGAGACCCACGGCCTCGACATCAAGGGCAAGACCGTTGCTCTCTCAGGTTTCGGAAACGTAGCATGGGGCGCTGCCAAGAAGGCTACCGAGCTGGGTGCGAAGGTCATCACGCTGAGCGGTCCTGACGGTTACATCTACGATCCGGCTGGCATCAGCGGCGAGAAGATCGAGTACATGCTCGAACTCCGCAGCAGCGGCAACGATGTCTGCGAGCCTTATGCAGCAAAGTTCCCGGGCTCACAGTTCTTCAAGGGTCGCAAGCCTTGGGAGCAGAAAGCAGACATCTATCTGCCATGTGCGACGCAGAACGAGTTGAACGGCGAGGATGCCGACAGGATTCTGGCTTGCAAGCCGCTGTGCGTAGCCGAGGTTTCAAACATGGGCTGTACCGCAGAGGCTGCCGACAAGTTCACCGCTGCCAAGCAGCTCTTCGCTCCCGGAAAGGCTGTCAATGCAGGTGGCGTGGCTACATCAGGCCTTGAGATGTCGCAGAACTCGCTCCGTCTCTCATGGAGTCCGGAGGAGGTCGACCAGAAGCTCCATTACATCATGAGCTCTATTCACGAGCAGTGTGTGAAGTATGGCAAACAGCCTGACGGTCATATCGATTATATCAAGGGTGCCAACATCGCGGGCTTCATGAAGGTGGCGAAGGCCATGCTCGCACAGGGTGTCGTATAATAGAAACCGGTTTTCTCTTCCCTCCTCCCTGTCTTTCACGGCAGAGAGGAGGACAGATGCCGCAGGAGAAGGCTGGTTGTGTTGAACAATTGTTATGTATAGAACCAGACTTCTCCTGATGGCGTTTTTCTCGTTCATCAGTATCCTTACGCAGACGGCACAAGCCCAGTCTGGCGGAAAGGCTTCTTATTACAGTAACGGACTGCACGGTCGCCGGATGAGTAACGGTGAACGTTACGACCGTAATGGGTTTACCTGTGCGCACCGCACACTTCCCTTTGGAACACGTTTAAGAGTGACGAATCCCCGTAACGGCAGGTCGGTCATCGTCCGTGTGACGGACCGTGGCCCTTTCGTCCGTGGACGTGTCGTCGATCTGTCATATGCTGCTGCACGAGAGCTGGGGACACTCTCCTGCGGCGTGGCATACGTGAAGGTCGAGGTGGTGCCGAAAGAGACCGAGATTCCATTCCCGTCGGAGTCGACTGGGGGAATCGAAATGCCTGAGGTGGAATATGGTACTGCCGGCGTATGCTATGAGTTCATCCCCGAATGGGAGAAGCCCGAGGAGGACAGACCGAAGGAAATAGAACGCAAGGTGAATACACGCCTGAATAATAGAAGGCTCCCGGTGCAGACAAAGGTGGAGAGGGATGGAAAAGACAATACCCCAGAGACACGTAGCGGGCTGCAGTCGTCGAAAGCGAAGACGCAGGCTGTGGCATCACGTGGCGCACAGGCTGCCCAGCAGAACAGACAGGGCAAGCAGAACACACAGCCTGTCAGCCCGAAAAAAGGTTCAAGCAGCAGCTGGACCAGTTTTTTCAAGCGTGTCAAAGACGGTGTGGCAGGACTGTTTGAATAATATGCAACTGTCACTACCTTATTTTTTGATTTCTTGCAGGCACTTTTCACTGCAGATTGGAAGTGGTAGGGTAGGGCTTTCATTCTCTATGGAGTATTCCACAACAGACGTGGAATGAAGGAGGATGGCACATGAAGGCAAAATGATACAATGGGAAAGCTGCGTTCGTAAATAGAACCTTACTGTATGGAATCTTGAAAACAGTCCTTCGGGTTATACAGCTCGGGAAACGGTTCCGTCCCGGATGTCAGTAAATGCCAGTGCAAGATTTGTCATACCTTGCCCTTTGTCTCTTTATGTTATGTGCATTTCTCCTGTGAATTTTGTTTTCCTTTATTCTGTTTCAATTGTCTCAACGCGTGGTTTGGAAGCTGCTGGCGCAATAGGCTGTGGGTCGCCGGACGAGCTGGATGTTCCTTCGGAAGCCCCGGCCTGGTCGTCGGGAGCAGCTGCGGACGACTCGTCACGGCGTACCTTGTGGTACGCACGGTCGCGGCCGCGAATACTGTTGAAAACCTTTTCAGCCTGCTCCTCCTCCTGACTGTCGGTCGAATCTTTTGCTGTCGTGTCCCTTGCTATTGTGTCGAACTTCGCTTTGTTGTTGTCGGCCAGATTTGAGTCTGGCTCGATGGCGGTCTGTGTGTATTCCGGATCGTTTTTGTGCTGGCTGTAATAGAAGAATCCGAAAGCGACAAGGAAGACGGTTCCGATGATGATGAAGGCGACCATCCCGCGGCCTAGCGTCGGTTCGTCATCCCTGTCCTCGTGATGCAGTGGTGCACCGCAGTGGGGACATTGCTGCTCTTTCTCATTCACCTCATTGTTACATTCCGGACATTTCATATCTGTTTCTTTGTCTTTGGTTTCCACTGGCAAAGGTAAAAGAAAAGGCAGAGATGGCAAAACGTTTTCGCTTTTTATTCGTTTCTTCTTTCTTTTTTGTGTAAATTTGCAGCTGGCTTCCTGATGTGCCTGACACGTCCATCTGTGTGACGGGATGTATGTCATACCGGTTCTGGCACAGTATGGAATAGAGGAGGCAGGCTGCACCCGGCAGGATGGAAACAGGTTCTCCTCTATAGGTCGTCTGCATTTTTCTGCAGAGAGCTTGAAAGTAAAATGATGCTGTCATATATCAAATTCCAGTTGATGAAGAGATTTTTACTGGTGTCCGTCGTTCTTTCGTTTGCCACAACAGCTTATGCGCAGCGGTCGATCGATGGCATTCAGTTCATGGTCAGCCGCCAGAAGGCCATGGAAGAGTTCACGCGCCGCTTCGGGCAGCCGGTCTCTGAGACGTGCGGGAAAGCCGTTTTCAGCAATGTAGTCTTCAATGGGGAGAGATTCTCGGAGGCCAATGTCTTTTTTGACGACAGCGACCGGCTTCAGCTTGTCAGGCTGAAGGATATCTGTGCGAGTCATGCGGAAGCCGTGGAACGGATGGGTGTCTTGTGGAAGAAGTACGGGCAGACTTACAGTACGACGGAAGGCATGAATCATGAAGACGGACGTTTTGTCGTCGGGTATGACAAGGACGGGATGCGGTTCTTCACCATTGCCACTTTCCGCAACTGCTGTGACCTGTCATTTGGTCCTTTCTAAAGTTACAGTACATTTGGTCCTTTTTCTAAAGTTACAGTACATGATGAGAAAATCATTGATATTTATTATTCTCCTTGCTGGCTGCCTGGGTGTTTCTGCCCAGAGCCTGCGAACAGTGTGGATAGAAATGCCCGACAGCATCATCCCTTATCTGAGCAGGAGCCAGCGTACGGAACTGGTCGATTATGTCGACATGAAGGCAGAACCGGCTGTCAGAGATGCCTTGGGCGATACGGTGCGCATCGAGCGCATGACAGACAGTTATCTCTCTGTCAGGCTCAGCAGAAGCAGCCGGCTGGAAATCCGTCTGCTCGACAAGTCCACACTGGCACTTGTCCGGACGTGGGAGGCCCCGGCGGCAGAGAGCAGCCTGCATCTGTTCAGTCAGCTCTGGCAGGAGAAGAAGGCGGTAGTCGTGTGTCAGGAGACGATTTCCAGACCCGATACGATGAGTGAGGAGGAGTTTGCAGAACTGAAGTCCCTGGCAGTTCCACGTATGCGGGTCTTCCATCTGTCGGCCGACCGACCCTCATTGTCAGTAAGCTGGAGTTATCCTCTGCTTTCGGCCAAGGATGCAAAGCGTGTGGCAGCTCTGCTGGAACCGAAAGAGCTTGAATGGACCGGCACAGAGTTCCGGTAGCAAAAAATGCTCACGTGTTTGGTCAATTCTGATAAAATCATTACTTTTGCGGTCATAAATCAATTACTGAAAACATGAATTTGAAGGTACGTTTGGCACTGATGAACTTTCTGGAGTTTGCAGTGTGGGGGGCTTATCTGACCTCTATGGGTCGCTATCTCGGTAATATCGGCATCGGTCCTGAGATAGGTTTGTTTTATTCCATGCAGGGTGTGGTGTCGATTTTCATGCCGGCCCTGATGGGTATCGTAGCCGACCGTTGGGTGCCTGCACAGCGGCTGTTGGGTTTCTGCCATCTGGTTGCAGGTCTGTTCATGTTTGCCACGGCCGGCTACGGTCTGAGTGTGGGCGGTCATGCGGAGTTCTCCATTATCTTCACGCTTTATTCGCTGTCGGTAGCATTCTATATGCCGACGCTGGCACTTACCAACTCTGTTGCCTACAGTGCCCTGACGAATGCCGGCATGGACACGGTGAAGGACTTTCCCCCGATACGTGTATTCGGAACGATCGGATTCATCCTTACCATGTGGCTGGTCGACCTTCTGGGCTTCCAGAGCAACCAGAACCAGTTTGTCACTTCCGGTTTGGTGAGCATCATTCTGTTTCTCTATACCTTTACGCTGCCGAAGTGCGAAGTCAGTAGGGGTACGGACAAAAAGAGCTTTGTTGATGCCTTCGGCCTGCGTGCCTTCACGCTGTTCAAGCAGAAGAAGATGGCCATCTTCTTTATCTTCTCCATGCTTCTGGGTGTGAGCCTTCAGATTACCAACAGCTTTGCCAATCCGTTCCTGTTCAGTTTCGGCGCACAGCCTGAATTCGCCCAGGCCTTCGGCGTGCAGCATGCCAATATTCTGATCAGTCTTTCACAGATCAGTGAGACCTGCTGCATCCTGCTGATTCCTTTCTTCATGCGTCACTACGGCATCAAGAATGTCATGCTGATAGCCATGTTCGCATGGGTGCTGCGCTTCGGACTGTTCGGTGTGGGCAACCCTGGTTTTCCAGGTGTGTTGCTCTTCGTGCTGTCGATGATAGTCTACGGCGTTGCCTTCGACTTCTTCAACATCTCGGGCTCGTTGTTCGTGGACAACAGTACGGAGCCGGCACTCCGTTCGTCTGCACAGGGACTGTTCATGCTGATGACAAACGGCATCGGTGCGACGATAGGGACGCTGGCAGCACAGGCCGTCATCAACATCTATACCCATCCGCAGCAGGTGGGGAATGACACGCTGACTGTCGGCGACTGGCCTGCCTGCTGGTTTATCTTTGCCGGCTATGCCTTTGCCGTCGGTGTCAGCTTCGCACTGATTTTCCGTCCCAAGAAGGCATAAGAAGATAATCATCAGGTAAGGAAAAGGAAGTTTTTGACGAAGGTTTAAGGAACTGTACGGCAGAAATACAAAGAAGTATTCAACAAAGCATAAGGAAATATCCGGCAAATCCATAAGTGATTTCCCTATAAGATACAAGAGGGTTCATAATGAGCAAGGTCCAGCTGATATATACAGGCGTTTCCCAGATTGTGGGCGGTCCGGAACTGGGACTGCTCATCCTGTCAGACCTTTCGCATATACGGCAGGTTGCTATTGTATGTGACAGCCGCATGGAGTATGAACTCAGCCTGCGGGCAGCGGGCACGTCCCTCACGGAAAGACTGCTTCCAGAAGTGCTGTGCAGTATAAATCCCAGGATGACGGGGGAACATTATGAGGTTCTTTTCAATTCGATCATTGACGGACAGTACAAGGCACTTCTGGTCGATAAAGACGACTTGACACTTACCCCCATCCGTGCTTCCGATGCCGTTCTGCTGGCACAGGTTGCGAAGCTGGACATCTTCATGGAGGAGAGTCTTTTCAAGCGGCAGAGTGTGGATTATCATGCGAACAAGAACAAGATAGCTCTGCCGGTCAATGCGCTCAGCATGGAAATGCTGCGTCATGCGCTGGACAAGGCGATAGAGGAGGAGAACTATGAGTTGGCTTCCATGCTCCGGGATGAGATGAGGCACAGAAAGAAAGACGCATAACCGGAGATTTCTCCTGCCGTAATCGTCTCCAGAGAAAAACGGACAATGAAAGAAGCGAGATATTTTTATGTTCCCAATGCAGCTGCATTGAACGAGCTGCCGGCTGAAGAAGCCGTTCATGCGCTGCGTGTCCTCCGTCTGAAGGAGGGTGACGAGATGTTCCTGATGGATGGAGAAGGAAACTTCTATCAGGCGGAGGTCGTACTGGCAACGGCAAAGAAATGTGTCTATACCATTCGTCAGACCATGAGGCAGAAGCCTGCCTGGTCGGGGCGGATTCATCTTGCCATTGCCCCTACGAAAGACATGGGACGCATGGAATGGATGGCAGAGAAAGCCACGGAAGTGGGTTTTGACGAGATCAGCTTTCTGGACTGCAGGTTTTCCGAGCGCAAGACGCTGCGTGCCGACCGCATAGAGAAAATCGTTGTCTCGGCGGTGAAGCAGAGCCGTAAAGGTTGGAAGCCGCTGGTCAACCCGATGTCTTCTTTCATTTCGTTTGTGGAAAACTGTCCTGACAAGGGACGGAAATTCATCTGTCATTGTTATCCTGAAATTCCTCGTACAGACTTCTTCACGGCAATCACCAGTGCATTGCAACCTGGGATTTTCTTGCAGAACGGGCTGGAAGCGCAGAAAGAACACCCCTCTGGAGCGGCGGATATTACGGTCCTGATAGGGCCTGAGGGCGATTTCTCCATCGAGGAAGTACGCCTTGCCATGGCACATGGCTTTGAGAGTGTCACACTGGGAAAGAGCCGTCTGCGTACAGAGACCGCAGGACTTAGTGCCGTTATGATGTCGCAGCTTGCACGTAGAGTGTAAGCTGTTTTTTTTTGATGATGGGTGATGATGGGCTTGTTATAGGCGATGATAGGCGATGATAGGCAATACGAGGATATGATAGGCGATGATGGGTGATGATGGGCTGTGGTGGGTAGAGGGTAGGATAACCACAGGTCGTTACAACTTTTTTACGGTTTACCGTGTAAGTATCGGAAAATTTGCTTATATTTGCAACATACATTTAAATAACGTTATTACTTCATTTTATCTCTTAGCAGAACTATGCAGAAAAGATTACTTCTCCTGGTTATGTTGTTGCTTGTGATGACAACTTCTGCCATGGCACAGATTACAACATCAGGAATCAGCGGAAAGGTAACGTCCCAGGGCGAAGATGTCATTGGTGCTACCGTTACTGCAACCCATGTACCTTCGGGAACAGTCTACCGGGCTGTGACGAACATTGACGGCCGTTATACCATCCAGGGTATGCGTGTAGGCGGACCGTACAAGGTTTCAGTGGCTTACATCGGACAGAAGACAAAGACGTTTGAGAACGTGACGCTCCGCCTCGGCGAGACGGAAGATCTCTCCTGTTCGCTTCAGGACGATTCCAAGGAACTACAGGAAGTCGTCGTGACAGGAAGCGCCGGCGTCAACGCTACGAAGACGGGTGCAGCGACGAGCCTCAGCTCCAAGCAGATTGCTGATATGCCGAGCATTACCCACGGTATTGCCGATGTGGCACGGCTCAATCCGCAGCTGACCACCTCCAACAACGGTGCCATGTCGTTTGCCGGAACAAGCAACCGTTACAATTCTTTCATGATAGACGGTGCTGCCAACAACGATGTCTTCGGCCTTGCTGCCGACGGTGCCAACGGCGGTCAGGCCGGTGCCCAGCCTGTTTCCATGGAGACGATTGAGCAGATCCAGGTGAACGTTGCTCCCTTTGATGTCCGTCAGGGCGGTTTCACGGGCGGTGCCATCAATGCCATTACCAAGAGCGGAACGAATGTGTTCCATGGCAGTGTCTATGGATTCGGCAACAACCAGAACCTCATCGGGTCCAAGTATCCTCTCGCTGACGGCGGCTATGCGCCCAAGTACAACAAGCAGCAGGAGTACAATGCCGGCATTACCTTCGGCGGCCCGATCATCAAGGACAAGCTCTTCTTCTTTGCCAACTATGAGAAGACCAACAAGACCTATCCGAACCTTTACACGCTCGGAGCGGAGTCGTCTGCCGTCGATGCAGCCAAGGCCAGCGATGTCCTTGCGAAGATCGCCGACCTTGCACAGCGTCAGGGCGTGAACTATCCTACAGCTCTCTCTACCGAGGATATTTACACAAGGAGTGACAAGGGCGGGCTGAAACTGGACTGGAACATCAACGAGACCAACAAGGCCACCGTACGATGGAGCATCGTCAGTGCGTCCCAGCTGAACAATGCCGGTTCGCGCAAAGCCCTCAACGGCAGCAGCTATGCTTATCCGTTCAAGAGTGTCACCAACTCGTTCATCGCCGAGCTGCAGAGCCGCCTGTCTCCGTCGGTGGCCAACGAGGCACGTGCCAGCTATGTACGCGTAAGGGACAAGCGCGACATCAATGGCGAATATCCGAGCATTTCTGTCAACAATGTCGGCGGCGGTTCCGTCAACCTGGGCATCGAGCGTTCCTCCATGGCCAACCGTCTGGACCAGGACATCTACACCCTGGAGGACAACCTTACCTGGTACAAAGGCAACCACACCTACACTTTCGGTACGCACAACGAACTGTATAAGTTCACGAACCTCTTTATCCAGGATCTTTTCGGCAGCTATACCTTCAAGAACTACGATGCCTTCAAGAGCTACTATGAGGATTATATTGCAGGAACAATAGATCCGGCGAAGTCTTACCTCAACCAGTACCGTTACGGTCATGCCAATACTGACGTGACTGGCGACCCGAGGTGGGAGGCTTCCTTCGGTGCGGCACAGCTGAGTTTCTATGCCCAGGACAAATGGGACGTTTCCAACAATTTCCAGCTGACTTACGGACTCCGTATGGATATGCCGATCATCTTTGATGCGCCGACGGCCAACGAGCCGTTCAACCAGTATGCCGAGACGAGAGGATGGAATGTCAAGACCAACCAGAAACTGTCAAGCACACCGCTCTGGAGCCCGCGTGTAGGCTTCCGCTGGGACATCAACCACGACCACAGGTTCATTCTCCGCGGTGGTGCCGGCGTGTTTACCGGTCGCATACCGTTCGTATGGATCAGCAACAACTACTCCAACACGGGTATCCAGCTCTCTACCTACAATTCCTATAAGACCAACGGACTGGACCTGCTGCTCGACCCGAATGCACAGGAGGCTAATGCCTCGAAGCTGAAGGCAACTGGCAGCCAGACCATCAACGTCTACGACCGCCACTTCAAGTTCGCTCAGAACCTGCGCTTCAATCTCGGCTTTGATTTCAATGTGCTGGGCATCAACTGGACAGCAGAGGCCATCTACTCGAAGACGCTGAACGACATTCTCTACCAGAACCTTGCCTACGAGCAGACCGGCAAGACCTACGGCCAGGTCTACGGCAGTGCAGGCGCACCGGTCGAGGACAACCGGCCGCTTTTTGCCAAGACGACGAACGGTACGCCTTTTGCCAACATCTACAAGCTGAGCAATACGTCGAAAGGTTACACCGTGAACCTGAGTCTGAAGGCGGAGAAGCATTTCAACTTCGGTCTTGACCTCATGGCAAGCTATACCTGGACACGATCCATGAGTGTGAACAACGGCGGCTCTTCCGTTGCAGAGAGCAACTGGAGATTCAATTACACTTACCGGAATTCCAACGACCCGGAACTCGGTCATTCGGCCTATAACGTCCCCCACCGTCTTCAGGCATCTGCTTACTATCATGTAAGCTACGGCTCGAAGAAGGAGTGGCAGACCACCGTCGGGCTTATCTACCAGGGACGCAGCGGTTCGCCTTATACCCTCTATTACTACGGTGACGTCAACGAGGACGGTGCCAACGGAAACGACCTGTTCTTCATCCCTACGGATGCCCAGATTGACAGGATGCGTTTCGACGAGACCGACTTCTCTGCCAATGCACTTACCAGAGCCGTCTTCGGCGACGGCTTCACGGCACCCAAGCTGACGGAAGATATGCAGCGGCAGCTGATGAAGTACTGGATCGGGCATGACTCCTACATGAAGAATCACCGTGGCGAGTTCTACAAGCGTTATGCCGACAACCTTGCCTTTGAACATCACTTCGATGTGCATTTCGCACAGAAGTACAGCTTCAAGGTGGGCGGTCAGATGAATTCGCTCGAACTGAGCTTCGATATCATCAATGTCGGCAACCTGCTCAACAAGGACTGGGGACATACCCATGGCGACGGCTTCGGCGTTTACTACAATCCTGTAAACTACCAGAAGAACGGTCACTACCAGTTCACCGGCGGCTATGCGACACGCGACTACAGCGACTATTACAGCCGCTGGCGCGGTCAGCTCGGGTTGCGTTACACTTTCTAAATCTTCAGAAACAACAATAGGGAAAGCAGGGACTCCGCCGGAGTTCCTGCTTTTTTCGTGTATGCCATCTAATAGGAAAGGAGCATTCCTTATCTGTCCGGCCTGTTATTCGACATTTTTATGTAATTTTGCAGGAGATAAATTCAAAACGAGAAACATCATGATCATTGATTTCGACAAGATTGCCGAGGAGCACATCGAAGGCTTCAAAGGCGGAGAGGGAAAGCTCGATATGCGGGCTTATGTGGACGACAAGGCACGTATCATGTATTCTACTTTGCGGCCGGGTGCCAGCAGCGGCCGCCATCAGCATACGGGTACGTTTGAGGCGATGTATGTCCTCAGCGGTGAGCTGACCGTTCATTACGACGACACGACGGAAGTGGCAAGGGTAGGGCAGATGCATTATTGTCCGGAGGGACATTTCCACTGGTTCGAGAACCGGACGGACCACGATGTTGTCTATCTTGCCATTGTACCGACGTTAAGATGACCGTGACTACGGTAGCGTGATGTTCCCAACCGATCGGGAACTCTATTCCCAGGCGTTGGGAACGGCCTTCCCAGGCGTTGGGAACGCTGTTCCCCACTGTCTGGGAATTCCATTCCCTACTACTTGGGAACTGCACTGCCTTGGCGTGTCATGACTTTTCCTGATGTCAGCACAGCCACTTCTTCATCTCGTTTTTCCGAGTCTGTAAACATCCTTTTGTAAGTTTACAGGATTGTTTTTCTCTCTGCTCCACATCTGTTATTCTCACCTTTGTCACCTATGAAGACAGGGACTCGTTGTCTATGTCCGTATGAAATCATTGTTTTTAGGTATTGACTGGATTGTACATTCTTATTAATTTTGCCACCAAATCAATCCCAATGGCTAAATCCATATACGTTGTAATTCTGTTTCTGGTCACAACCCTGGCAGCCCATGCACAGCATGACGGCGACCGTGCTGCACGTCTTCTGCAAGGAACAGTCACCGCCTCTGATGCCGCACAGGAGGTGGCAGGGGCTACGATACGTGTGTACCGGCAGAAGAAGCTGTTGGGAGGAACCGTGTCAGACGCTGCAGGGCATTTCATCATGAAAGGCCTTCCTCCAGGTGTCCTGCAGCTTCGTGTCACAGCTGTCGGCTACCAGCCTGTCGACACCATCCTGCAGCTTCAGGAAACAGGCTCCGTGCGTATCTATATGCAGGCACAGAAGCAAGCCATGAACGAGGTTGTTGTAACGGCAGCGGAAAAGAAAGGAATGACAAGTACCACCATCATCGGACAGACAGCCATGGAACATCTGCAGCCTTCCTCGTTTGCCGATCTGCTGGCACTGCTGCCCGGTGGAATGACGAAGCCACCTTCGCTGGGCAGTGCCAATGTCATTACGTTGCGCGAGGCGGGTTCTCCAAGCTCACAGTATGCCACCTCCTCGTTGGGTACGAAATTCGTGATAGACGGACAGGCCATCGGCACGGATGCCAATATGCAGTACATTGCGGGTACATTCCAGGGGGATGCCGATAACAGCAGAAACCACACGAGCTACGGTGTGGATATGCGGGAAATACCTACTGACAACATTGAGAAAGTGGAAATCATCCGCGGCATACCATCCGTAAAATACGGAGAACTGACGAGCGGACTGATCAGCATCACGAGAAAGCATACACAATCGCCCTTGCAGCTCCGCCTTAAGGCCGACGAATACGGAAAACTGGTGTCGCTGGGAAAAGGTTTCCTGTTGTCGGGAAAGTGGAACCTGAATGTTGACGGCGGTCTGCTCGATGCCCGCAAAGAACCGAGGAACAGGTTCGAGACCTATCGCCGCCTCACCTTCTCAGCCCGCCTGCAGCGCAAGTGGGAATTGGGCAGGCATTATGTTCTTGAATGGAACGGAGCTACGGACTATGCCCTGAACATAGATAATGTGAAGACGGATCCGGAGATCCAGATACATAAAGACGACCGTTACCGGTCCTCGTACCTCAAGATGGGACTGAACCAGCAGCTCATGTTCAGGAGAATGGAGCAGACCGGATTCAAAAGTGCATTGCTGACCTATGCCGCCAGTATTGCCTTCGACCGAATACACCAGACCGAGGCCGTCGCCTTGCAACGAGACTATGCCGTCCCGCTGGCTTATGAGAGCGGTGAGTACGACGGACTGTTCCTGCCGTTCCAGTATGTGTGCGACTACCGTGTAGAAGGCATTCCGTTCTACAGTACTGTCAGAGGTGAGACGGAATGGGCGGCACGGACTGCATCCATGCGCCACCGTATAACGGCAGGTGCAGAATTCCAGCTCAACAAAAACTATGGGAGAGGACAGATATTCGACATCACAAGACCCCTGCATGCTTCAACGGCCCGCCGCCCCCGATCGTACAAGGAAATCCCGGCAACGGATATCCTGTCTTTCTATGCGGAAGACAATGCGACCATGCCTGTCGGCAGACACCGGTTGACGCTGATGGGCGGCATCCGTACTACCCAGCTGCTCAACATCCCGGGCTATTACGCCATACACGGCAGAATCTTCACCGACACACGTATCAATGCCCAATGGGACTTTCCGCAGTTTGCAGGCTTCAGGTGCTATGTCTCCGGCGGCTTCGGAATGATGACGAAGATGCCGACAATCCTTGATCTGTACCCTGACTATATCTATAAGGACATTACGGAACTGAACTACTGGGACATCCGCCCCGAATACAAACGTATCCATATCCGCACGTACAAGCTGAATCCCGTCAATCCCGACCTGCAGCCGGCACGCAACAGGAAATGGGAAATACGCATGGGAGTAGACAGAGGTGCGCATCATTTCAACCTTACCTATTTCCAGGAAGACATGAAGGACGGCTTCAGAAGCACCACGACAATACGTCCGTTTACTTACAGGAAATACGCTACGTCGGTTATCGACCCGTCAAAACTCACCGGACCGCCGGCCTTGGATGCCCTGCCATCTGTTACTGATACCATCTTAGACGGATACGGAACGACCGAAAACGGATCAAGGATAAAGAAGCGGGGCATAGAGTTCCAGTATTCCTCACCGCGCATACCTGTCATCCAGACCCGCATAACCGTGAACGGAGCATGGTTCAGGACCGTATACGAGAACAGTATTCCGCTGTTCAGAGCCGCACCCAATGTGGTTGTCGGCGGTGTGGCTGTTGCCGACAGATATGCCGGATACTATCTGAATACGGATAGATATGACAAACAGATCTTTACATCTAATTTTATCTTTGACTCGTATATCGACAGATTGGGACTGATTCTGTCGGCAACGTCTGAATGTTTCTGGATGAGCAGCACGAAACGCCCGCCAACCTCAAGTGTCCCCATGGGCTATATGGACATCACAGGTACGGTACATCCTTATACCGAAGCCGACAAGAACGACCCTTACCTGCGCTGGCTTGTACTGAGCGGTACGGCAGGGCAGGACATGAGCAATAGGGAACGCAGCTATATGCTGGTCAATTTCAAGGCGACAAAAAAGTTCGGCAAGCATCTTTCCTTGTCTTTCTTTGCCGACAGGGTACTTTACATTGCCCCTGATTATGAGGTGAACGGGTTTACTGTACGCCGTACGTTCTCGCCTTATTTTGGAATGGAAATGGGACTGAAGATATAAACCTAATTATAAACAGACAGATATGAAAACGTTAATCAAAACTTTCTTTGCCATCATATTGGTGTCAGTTCTTTTCAACTCCTGCACCAATGATGATGTTTCTCCTGGCGGTTCTGCCGTGAACTATGCCAAGTTCGGACTTGACATCAGCCTGTCCCAGGCATTCAGCGGTGTCGATTCCCTTGTCTCCATCAAGGTAAAGGTACATAATGTGTCAACAGGAAGGGACAGCTCCTTTACTGTTCCGTCCGTCAAATGCCTTGATGTGGAGGGAAAACTGCAGTCGTCCATCAGTATTGATACGCTCAATATCGCCGAAGGGCTTTACAATGTAGAGCTTGAGGCTAATGCCGTTCATCACAGCAAGCTGAAGACTAAAAGCATTGTCCGTGGCAATCTTATGAACCAGTCCTTGGTGAAAAGCACTGCTTCTACGCTGCCTCGTTTCGCCATCGACCTGTTCTTCCCCAATATGGGTAATGGCTTCGTGATTGCTGAAATCTTTGCCGCCCGCACACTCCGCCCCAGTGGCGACCCATATACCGGTGACCAGTACTTCAGAATTACCAATAATTCGGATGAAGTGCTCTATGCCGACGGGCTGTTCATTGCGGAGAGTGCCTTCCAGCAGATGATACACCAGGACTATAAGCCTTATGTTCTGGACAAGGAAACACCGGTACAGTACATCACCAAAATCCCGGGAATGCATGGTGTAGACAAGAAATATCCTGTACAGCCCGGTGCTTCGCTCATTATCTGCGACAATGCCATTGACCATACCACAGCCGACAGGAATCCCAACTCTTTCAATCTTTCAAAGGCCAACTTCGAATGGTATGACGAGTCGACAGACCCGAGGGTCACTGACATTGACAACCCCGATGTCCCCAATATGGAGCGTCTCTATACCTATTCACGCACGATATGGGGCCCGCACGACCGTGGTTTTTATTCCTATGTCATGGGTTTCCTGGGAGTGGACAACCATACCTTTACGACCGGAAAAGACTACCAATACGATTATTCTTACCGTTTCGTATACGGGACGACGGTCAAGGACATGAAATTCCATGCTGTAAAAGTCCCCAACACATGGATTGTAGATGCCGTAGTACTGGCCATCAAAGACAAGAAGAAATGGAATGTAATCAGTCCGACACTGGACAACGGCTATGCCTGGTTCTCCACAGTCGACCATGACCAGCAGCGTTATGGCAAGTCGGTGCGCAGGAAATACGATGCCAGGAAACATAAGCTGATTGACACTAACGACTCTCAAAATGACTTCGAGACGGTTAAGGCTGATCCATGGTATGTCTTCAAATAGGCCGTGCCGGTATTCCCTCTTTGTGCTTCTGTGCGTCTCCCCTCTCTGTGGAGCCGCACAAGAGCACATACAGCCGTCCCTGTCTTCGCATTCACATTCATTGGAAGCTGTACGGGAGACTACCCTCCGGCTGCCTTCTTTGGGCTACTTGAACCCATCAGACATAGTCTCCAATCTGAATGAATTTACCCCCAGCCTTTCGCAGGTACAGGCCGGCTACCGCCATGACGGAGCGTCTCTCGCGGCCGATGCACAGCAGGGGACCGGTGCGGAGCTGATGTTCTTCAGAGCACAGTCGCACTTAAGAATCAGCAAGAAGTCTGTGGCATGGGGGGAAGCCGTCTATGAGAACGGCAGCAGGCAGGGTATATCATGGAATCTGAACAGCGATTACCAGCGTGTGTTCCCTTATGTCATTGCCGATACTGCCACTGTATCAATGCGGCGCGAGTACTATTTGTTCAGGGGCGGATATGCACACCAGATGAACAGACTCTCCATAGGAGCTGAGATGAGTTACCGCTCTACAATAGAGTACCGCGACCGTGACCCACGTCCCAAGAACACGACACTTGACGTACAGCTGCATTTTGGAGGAGGCTATGCTGTCTCCGCACGGCGTGTCGTAGGGCTGTATGCCGGCATCGGGAAGTACACACAGCAGAGTGACGTACAGTTTATGAACCCGCAGGGCAACCGTGTCCTGTATCATCTCACCGGTCTGGGCATGCAGTATTTCCGTTTCAAAGGATTGCAGAACGGCGTGAAGTATGAAGGTGGAAATTACTCAGCGGGGCTGTCTACACATACGAAGGACGGGCTCGGGCTGCAGGCTTCAACGGATCTCGAGTATGAGAACATCCAGAAACGGCTTTCCTCCGAACGTGACATTCCGATCTGTGATGTTTTCCAGACGAAGTGGAGAGGTGAACTAAGCTGGACAGGGCAATGGAGACAGTGGGACTGCAAGGCAACATTCTCCGCCGAGACAACGAAAAGAGAGGGGCAGGAACGCTATTATGACAGCGGACTGACAAATTACAAGGAGATAGCAAGCTCCAGACCTTTCATTTACCAGCACCAGGGCATGCAGTTGTCGCTCTCGGCGTTATATAAATTCACACCTGCCATTTGGCTCGTCATGCTGCCGAGACTGGCTTATGACGTAGACAATACGCAGTACCTGACCCCTGTTCGACAACTGAAAACAGCTTTTCTCGTACCTTCCTTGAAACTGGATCTGTCGAGAATGTTCTCAAGAGGCCTGCTGTCAGTAGGCTTCCTGTCTCATGTAGGCAGGCAGGTCCACCATCATTTTGTCTTCACTGAACCCCAAGTGTTCGACAAGCCCGTCGGGATGTTCCGCAACAACGCATTCATGCAGCAGGCAAGCTATTGGGACGCAGGGCTTCACATCCGCTATGATTTCAGACTTGTCAGGTCTCTGACTTCCGCTTTCATGCAGATGCAGCTGGGGCGCAGGTGGTACGACAACCACCAGCATGGCCACAATCTTGAAATTTCAATGGGCGTAACACTCTGAGGCAGGCGGCAACGCATTGCCTCCTGTAATGATTCATTTATTAAATATCAATTGCGTATGAAAAAGATCTTACTTACCCTCTTCGTCTTGTTCAGTACGACGTTTGTCTTTGCACAGGACGATTACAAGGTTCCCACTGATGCCTATTTCAATCAGCGTGTTGTACAGCTTACCAAGGCCGGCACGCTGGAACAGACCGTGATGGAACTCTATGGTGACGTACATGTCCAGGGCATCAAAGTCACCGGACCGATGAATGATGCTGACCTGAAGTTCCTGGCCAGACTTGCGAAAGGAGGTTCGCTGACGGACCTGCATTCGGCGAACTTGCATGATGCGGAGTTTGAAAGCATACCCGAAGGCTGCTTCCAGAACCTGACTTATTTCATGTATATTTACTTCCCGAAGACGCTCAGGACCATTTCTGACAATGCCTTCCAGAACTGCGACCTGATTTCGGTAGTGTTGAACAATGGCCTGGAGAGCATTGGGAAGCGTGCCTTCTACAGTACTCACAGTAAGACCCTGACGATACCGGCCTCTGTAAAGTATATTGGAGATGCGGCTTTTGCAGGCAGCAAAGATTATACGGAGGTGAAGGTCGATCCTGCCAATACTGTCTTCAAGATGATTGGGTACATGCTTTGCGATGTCAGCAGACATAAAGTACTGCAATGTTTCAATATGTCCGAGGGCATCGTGGAAGTCCCGCAGGACATGGAGAGCATCGGTGATGAGGCCTTCTCTCCGTTGAAGAAGGTCACGGCTGTCCGTATTCCTGCTTCTGTCACCCATATCGGCAGTGAAGTATTTAGTATGACTTATGCGCTGCAAAAGATTGAAGTGGCATCGGAAAATCCTTCTTTCGCAGCAATTGACGGCGTACTCTTCAGCAAGGACAGGTCAGTCTTGTGGACCTATCCGGCCTCCAAGGACGGAAAAAGCTATACCACTCCGGCTACGGTCAGACAGATTGCCGACGGTGCCTTTGCCCAGGCGGGCGGTCAGAATGCCCATGCCGGGATGAAAGGCAAAGAAAAACGCGAGAAGAATCTGGCCAGGGTAACGGTCAACGAAGGTTCTGAAACCATCGGAAAAGATGCGTTCCTCTTCAGTGGACTGGAGGAAATAGAACTTCCCAAAACGATCAGGAGCATCGGAAGCAGCTGTTTCTACTATACAGACCTAAGCCGGATCACCCTTCCGGAGGGCATCACCCGGCTGGAGGATGCCACCTTCGGAGCCTGCGGCAGCCTGGAGAGCGTCACTTTGCCAAGCACGCTGACGTATATAGGTAATGACATCTTTGCCGTTTACAACACTTCCCTCACGGACGTTTCTATCTATGCCCCTGAACCGCCTACCTGTGCAGCCGGTGCTTTCAACACCTTCGACAACAGTGTGACCTTGCACGTTGTGGGAGGAGCGGAAAGTAAATACGAGGCTGACGGTACTTTCGGTTCCGGACTGTTTGACAGCATTGTAGGAGACCTTACACCGACCCGTATCAAGTCTCTTGACAAGGGGATGAACGGAGCTGTTGAAACAGGTATCTACAGTATCGACGGCAGAAGACTCCAGCACAGAACACGTGGCTTGAATATCATCAGGATGAGTGACGGGCGTGTGCGGAAGGTACTGGTCGGTCCGGCAAATTGAAAATGAAGGCATCGGCTTTGATATTCCCAACCGCTTGGGAACAGCCTTCCCGGGCGTTGGGAATGCTGTCCCCGACCGTTCGGGAACGTCATTCCCGACTGTCTGGGAATCGCGCCGCCTGTAATTCAATCAAGTAGGGCGGACCGCGACTGTACAAGAAAAGCGGCATGAGACACGCATTGTGCAATGTCTTCATGCCGCTTTCCTTTGTCTGGCGGTCAGCAATGCTGACAGTTAAAGTCCTGTTGCCGTACCTGTGGAAAAACTACTTTCCACAGCTGCAGCCTGTCCACGGTTTCAGCTCCTTGAAGAAGTCGTGCCCCTTGTCGTCTACGAGAATGAAAGCCGGGAAGTCCTCCACGGTAATCTTCCAGATGGCTTCCATGCCCAGTTCGGGGTATTCCACGCACTCAATGCTCTTGATGCTGCTCTGGGACAGTACGGCTGCGACACCGCCGATGGTGCCGAGATAGAAGCCGCCGTGTTTCTTGCAGGCATCCGTAACAGTCTGTGTGCGGTTGCCCTTGGCAATCATGACGAGCGAGCCGCCGTGGTCCTGGAACTCGTCGACATACGGATCCATGCGGTTGGCCGTGGTCGGCCCCATCGAACCGCATGGGTAGCCTTTCGGTGTCTTGGCCGGTCCGGCATAGAGAATGGGATGATCCTTGAAGTACTGTGGCAGGTCCTCGCCGGCATCCAGCCGAGCCTTGAGCTTGGCGTGGGCAATGTCGCGGGCAACGATGATGGTTCCCTTAAGATTGACACGTGTCGAGACAGGATATTTCGTCAGTTCAGCCCGGACGGCATCGATGCCCTTGTCGAGGTCGATCTCAATCCCCTTGCTTCCTTCGCCCGGCTTGCGGTATTCCTCCGGAATCAGTTCGCCCGGGTTGGTGTCCATCTTCTCGAGCCAGATCCCCTCTTTGTTGATCTTCGCCTTGATGTTGCGGTCGGCAGAGCAGCTGACCCCCATGCCGATAGGACAGCTGGCACCGTGGCGGGGCAGGCGGATGACACGGATGTCGTGGGCAAGATACTTGCCGCCGAACTGTGCGCCGAGCCCGATCTTATGTGCCTCAACGAGCAGCTTGGCTTCCAGGTCGGTGTCGCGGAAGGCGCGGCCTGTCTCGTCGCCGGTAGTGGGAAGGCTGTCGTAATACTTGATGCTGCCGAGCTTTACAGTGAGGAGGTTCTTCTCTGCGGAGGTACCGCCGATGACGAAGCAGATGTGGTAAGGAGGACAGGCTGCCGTTCCGAGGCTCTTCATCTTCTCTACGAGGAACGGAATGAGTGTGCCCTCGTTCTGGATGGTGGCCTTGGTCATGGGGTAGAAGTAGGTCTTGTTGGCGGAACCGCCGCCCTTGGCAACCATCACGAAGCGGTACTCCGCACCCTCGACGGCCTCGATGTCGATCTGTGCCGGGAGGTTGCACTTGGTGTTCACCTCGTCGTACATATTGAGCGGAGCATTCTGAGAGTAGCGGAGGTTCTCCTCGGTGAAGGTGTTGAACACGCCCCTTGAGAGTGCCTCTTCATCTTCAAACCCGGTCCATATCTGCTGTCCTTTCTCGCCATGGATGATGGCGGTACCCGTGTCCTGGCAGAAAGGCAGTATGCCCTTCACGGCCGTCTCGGCATTGCGGAGGAACTGCAGGGCGACGTACTTGTCGTTCTCTGATGCCTCCGGGTCGGTCAGGATTTTCGCAACCTGCTCGTTGTGCGCACGGCGGAGCATGAACTCGCAGTCGTGGAAAGCCTCCTGTGCCAGCAGGGTGAGTGCCTCCTTGCTGACCTTGAGAATCTCTTTACCTTCAAACTCACCGGTGCTGATACCTTCCTTTGATACCAGCCGGTATTCGGTGTCATCCTTGCCCAATTGGAACATTGGGGCGTATTTGAATTCAGCCATAATGTTTTGTTTGCCCGTCAGAGGAAGTATCAATGACCCATTGGCCTCTCTGATACAGCTCCGCTCGGGGTTATCTGTTTGTTATATGATGTTTTTGTATGTTTTCGTCAGATATCCCCTCCCGGCAGGGAGGGGATAGATGTGTGTCTTCTGAGCGGTCAAGAGGGTGGGATTCCTCAATATCCGAAGATTTCCTCTGTCGTTACCCGCTTGATCGGAGCGATTTTTTCCAATGCCTTCATGTCCAGCTCTTTCTCGTCGCCGAGGATGATGTACTTGTAAGGTTTGTTGGCAATGTACGTCTTCTCGAAGTCGATGATGTCCTTCAGCTGCAGAGCCGGCAGAGCCTTGTAAATCTTCTCGTTCAGTGAGTAGTCGAGTCCCAGCCGCTGTGCTGCGAGATAAGACGTAAGGATGCCGTATTTCGTTGTACGTGCGGAGGCCAGGCTCTTCATCAGGCTCTGCTTGGCGAGGTCGAAGCCGGCCTGACGTACCGGCATATCGTTGAGTAGTTTGTTGAACTCGTGTACACAGTCCATCATCTTGTCGTTCTGCGTGATGATATAGGTGTAGAAGCTCTCCTTGTCGCCCAGACGGTAAGGCTCGTCATACCGTGCAAAGGCTGAATAGGCCAGTCCGCGTGCCTCGCGCAGCTCCTGGAAGACAATGGCGTTCATGCTGCCGCCGAAGTATTCGTTGAAGAGTGCGATGACGGGGGCACGGTCGGCCGACCATTCCTGATTCTCGTTGTGGAGCTGTACCATGTAGATGTTCTTGGCATCGTAAGGTGCGATGACGACCTCGTTCTTTGGTGTCGTCTGTTCCACGTAGCGTTTCTGTGCAGGTACAGCGGCGAATGTCTTCGGCGACTGAACGGTCTTCGTGACGAGCTGGTCGATGGCTTTCAGACTTGACGGCCCATAGTAGAGAACTGTCATTTTGTAGTTCTTCAGACTTTTCAGCATCGTAAGCAGCTCCTGTGGGTTCATCGCCTTCAAGGCCTGTTCGCTGAGGATGTTGCGTGTCGGGTTGTAGGTTCCGTAGGTCGCATAGTTCCTGAGTGCGGAGAAGTTGGCCTGCTGGTTGGCCTTGTTATCGCTGCGGGATTTCAGTATCTGTTCTACATAGAGGTCGTATGCCTGCCTGTCTACCTTTGCATTGCTGACCAGGTTGTTCAGCAGAGCGAGTGCCTGCGGCAGGTTGGAGTTCAGACCGTTCAGCGTGATGTACGTACGTTCGTTCCTTTCGCTGATGCTGTAATCGCACGCCAGCTTGTAGAACTGCTGTTTGATCTGTTCGTTGGTCAGCTTGTCCGTACCTAAATAGTCGAGATAGCCGGCGGCATAGTTGAGCTTCGGATTGTGTTCGTCACCGAACGGAAGGACGAAACACAGCGTGAACAGGTCGTTCGTCGTGTCCTGTTTGTAGAGTATGGGCAGGCCCTTCCTCGTCACGGCCTTGGTCAGATCACGTTTGTAGTCGACGAACTGCGGCTGGATAGGTGTTGTCTTCGTGTTTACGATTTCTTCCAGGAACGCACTGTGCTTGTCGTTGTTGGTAGGGATAGGTGTGATGGAAGGCTTTTCCACCTTTTTGATTGTCGTGTCGTTGCCCTGTTCCTTGTAGACGCAGGCAAAGCCGTTGCTGAAGAACTTTTTGGCATAGCTGACGATGTCTGCTTTGGTCAGTTTGGATATCCGGCTGATTTTCTCTACTTCCCGCTTCCAGTCCTTGTGGTTGATGAAAGCGTCCACGAACTGGTTGGCACGGAACTGGTTCTTGTCGAGCTGTGTGTAGTAGTATCGCTTGTAGTTGTTGACGATGGAAGGCAGCAGGTCGTCGGAGAACTGTCCTTTTTTCAGTTTCTCTATCTCGGCCAGTGCGAGGCTGCGTACCTCTGGCAGGGTCTGTCCCGCCTTTGACTGTCCATAAAGATAGAAGACGGAATAGTCGGTCATGTCATTCACGCCAGCCCCTACATCCTGTACCTTCATCTTCTGGTTGAGGTCGAGGTCGAAGAGACCGGCCCGTCCGTTGGACAGCAGCTGTGCAATTACCTCGAGCGTGTCAATCTGCTGGGAGTTGGCGGCTTCGGCTCGCCATCCCATGAAGAACATCGGTGCCTCCTTGCCGATGACGGTCGTGTCGGCAGGAGCAGTGAGGACCGGCTGGGCAGCATACTGCGGGACATCAATGTGTACACTGGGCTTCCAGCTGCCGAAATACTTGTCGATGACGGCTACTGTCTCGTCGGGATCGAGATCGCCCGACATACAGATGGCCACGTTGTTGGGGACGTAGTATTTGTGAAAATAGTTCTTGATGTTAACAATGGACGGGTTTTTCAGATGTTCACCCCGCCCGAGGGTCGTCTGTGTTCCGTAGGGATGGGTGGGGAAGAGTTTGGCAAACAGAGCCGCATACATCTTGCGCCAGTCGTTGGAGAGGCTGATGTTGTATTCCTCGTACACGGCCTCCAATTCAGTGTGGAAGCCGCGGATGACCATGTTCTGGAAGCGGTCGCCCTGCACTTTCGCCCATGTGTCTATTTCGTTGGACGGGATGTTCTCCACATAACAGGTGACATCATTGTTGGTATAGGCGTTCGTGCCCTCGCTGCCGATGGCAGTCATCATCTTGTCGTACTCGTTGGGGATGTTGTAGCGGGCTGCCAGCTGAGAGATGGAGTCAATCTGGTGATACCGCTGCTTGCGTGCCTTGGGGTCGGTGATGTGGCGGTACTGTTCGAAGCGGGCCTCGATGGAGTCGAGGTAAGGGCGTTCAGCCTCGGCATTCGACGTGCCGAAGTGTGTCGTGCCCTTGAACATAAGATGTTCGAGGTAGTGTGCCAGACCCGTAGTCTCCTTCGGGTCGTTGCGTGAACCGGTCCGTACGGCGATGTACGTCTGTACACGTGGCTTCTCCTTGTTGACGGACAGATAGATTTTCAGTCCGTTCTTCAGCGTGTAGATACGTGTCTGCATCGGGTCGCCCGGTACGCTTTCATAGCTGTAACGCTGTGCCTGTGCAGTCAGGGTGGTCATCAGGAGCATTGCTCCCAGACCGATTTCCTTCAGGAGGGTGAGGCTAATGGAATGTTTTTTCATAAGTCAGTTGTTTTATACAATACTATAAGGTATGATTTGTCAGTTCTCAAAGTCAATCTCATGATCGAGGCTGTTGACGAACGACTCGAAGACCTCTCTGTCAACGTCGCCCATCTCGTACTCTTTCTCTGCATCCTTTCGTATCTCTGCAATCCATGCCCGGCGCGCCTCGACATAGTCTTGCCTGATACGTGCATCATCTTCATCGGTAATCTCCGTGATGCCGTAGTATTCTAAGATCAGGCGGTAAGTCCATGCCCACTGGTAAATCCGGTAGTTGTCGTTGATTTCGCAGAAGCGTTCGACCACTTCCTGTATCGTCTCCAGACTGCCGTTCTTGATATCGTCGATCAGCCGCCGCTCCTCCGATACAGGGAGCAGAAGTCCTGACAGATCGTCCCATTTTCCGGTGCCTGTTTCGGTCTCCGGCTTCCCGAAGAAGCCCCACTTGTGTGCCCGCTTGAGTACGGCTCCCATGTAGATGCGCAGTGCGATGTCGTAGTATTTGATGCCCTTGCGCAGACTGCTGGCGTTGATGACGTACTCGTGGTAGTTGTACGACGAGACGTTGTCGCCGCTTGCCTGCCGCAGATTCTCGAGTATCTTCTTGCCCCGGAGAATCTCGCCGACGGAGAAAGGCGACAGCCAGTCGAAGTTGACGATGCTCTTCTGCGACTGCTGCGGGCGCATATCCCGCTTCGGCCACTTCCGTATGTCACGGTAAAGACCGACGGTGGTGATGTTCCTGCCCGGCACGAGGAACATCTTGTCGGCCTCGGCGATGAGGTAGGAGAAGGGCAGTGCAGTGGTGTTGGGATGGTGCATCAGCTTGCCGAAGCACACGGAGAATGTACCGATGGTTGCCGGCATGAGCAGATAGCTTCCGCTTGCCGTCTTCGTGCCGCGCTCCAGTATGCCCCAGTGCATCGGCCCCATCTTGTAAGCGTGGTTGGAGAAATTAGTCCCCGATCCTGCATTGTAGAACGAAAACATACCGCCGATAAGCAGCGAACTCTTGTGATGGGAGGCGCAGAACGGACCGCAGAAGGCTGCACAGGCTTCCCCGTTCGCCATGAACGAATTGGCGAAGAACACGCTCTGTGATGCCGTGAAGCCGTTGGCTATCTGACAGGCTTCACCCACGAAGCAGTCCTGCATCTTCACGCTGTTTACGATACTCGACCCGTCAGAGATGATGGAGTTCTCGCAGATGACGCCCGTCCCGATGTAGACACTGGCGTTCTCGGAGCTCAGAATGGTACAGTCGCTCAGCCGGCTGGCTCCGGAAATCTCGCAGTCGTCCTGTATGACGGTATTCGTAATCTCCTTTGTGTTGACGATCTTCACGTTGTTGCCGATCGTCCCGCGCTCGGGATTGGTGCGGGCAATTTCCTCCGACACCAGCCGGCGGATGGCATTCTTGAGGTCTTTGTCGTTGAAGTGTTTCACCATGAAGGCGGCGAACTGGCTGTTGAGGTCGTGGAAGAGAATCACGTTGCCGTCGCCCACCTCGTTCAGTACCGAGATAAGGTTGCCCTCACCGTAGCTCGCTCCTTCAGTCGTCTCCATGACGGAGATATTGGAGATGAGGCAGTCGTCGCCGATGGTGTAGTTGTTGATATAGTTCCCCACCTTTTCTATCAGACAGTCATTGCCCACGGTCACATTGCGCAGGGTGGCGTCGTTGATGCCGGAATGCTTGAAGAAGTCCTTGGTAATCTCGACATTCTTCTGGCAGCAGCCCAGCCGGATGTCGCCGTAGAACATGACCCGATGGAAGAACTTTGCCTGGAATCCGTCTATGGAAACCTCCACCCGGTTCCAGTCTTCAGCCCAGCAGCTGTTCTTTTCCAGTGTCTCTATCTCTTCAAAGGTAAGGGAACGGTATTGCATACTTCTTTTCTTTAATTGTCCTGACAGATGGGTGAGCATAGGGAATGAGTTGTCCCGTCGTTTTTTACTCCTCTATGTTATAGAGGAAATCGTTGTAGGGATATTTCTGGACGTGCAGCTCGCGCACTTTCTTGTAGAGCACCTCCCTGAACTCGTCGATATTCTCCTTTTTCTTGGCGGATATGAACAGGCAGTTGTCGTGCTCCTTTGCCATCCACGTCCGTTTCAGTTCGTCCAGCGTGATGTTTTCTTTCGTAGCAGGCGTGAGGTCGTCTTCTTCCTTTTCCACCCAGTGATAGTTGTCAATCTTGTTGAAGACGATCATCGACGGCTTGTCGGCACAGCCGAGGTCGGCCAGTGTCTTGTTGACGACCTGTATCTGTTCTTCAAAGTCAGGATGGGAAATGTCTACGATGTGCAGCAGCAGGTCGGCTTCCCGTACCTCGTCGAGTGTCGACTTGAACGAATCGACCAGGTCGGTCGGCAGCTTGCGGATAAATCCCACGGTGTCTGCCAGCAGGAAAGGGAGGTTTTCCACGACCACCTTGCGTACGGTCGTGTCCAGTGTGGCGAAGAGTTTGTTTTCGGCAAAGACCTCGCTCTTCGCCAGCAGGTTCATCGTCGTCGACTTGCCTACGTTCGTATAGCCCACCAGGGCGACACGGATCAGCCGTCCGCGGTTCTTGCGCTGCGTGTTCTTCTGTCTGTCTATTTCGGCCAGCCGCTGTTTCAGAAGCGACATACGCTGCAGGATGATGCGGCGGTCCATCTCCAGCTGGGGCTCGCCCGGTCCGCGCAGTCCTACCGATCCCTTTCCGCCACCCGATCCCGAGCCGCCGCCCTGTCGTTCCAGGTGCGTCCACAGACGCTGCAGGCGGGGGAGCATATAGCGGTACTGCGCCAGTTCCACCTGTGTCTTGGCGTTGGCCGTCTGGGCGCGCATGGCAAATATGTCGAGGATGAGCGAGGTGCGGTCCAGTATCTTCACACTGAGTTCGTGCTCGATGTTGCGCATCTGCTTGGCAGAAAGTTCGTCGTCGAAGATGACCATGCCGACCGGATCATCCTCGTCTTCTTTCTGTTTGATGTATTCTTTTATCTCTTCGAGTTTTCCCTTGCCGACATAGGTGACGGCGCTCGGGCCGTTCACACGCTGTGTAAAGCGTTTCACGGTGACGGCGCCGGCCGTATCGGCCAGGAACTCCAGTTCGTCAAGATATTCCTTTGTCTTGGCTTCGTCCTGCTCCTTGGTAATCAGACCGACGAGGACGGCGGTCTCTGCCTTGACATCAGATATGATGAATTCTTTCATTCGGTATGCTTCTGTTATGGCTTGTCTTCATGTGTGGCAGCGTGCTTCCCCCTGTCCGGGTCTGTACAGACTGCCACATGGCAAAGGTAGTTATAAAATTCGGAAAATGCTAATGAGCGACCTTGAAAATTGCCTTTCCGTTGACGGCGGCGGCACCAGAAGCCTTTATGCAGGCGTTCAGAAGCTGTACTGGAATCCTATCGAGGCAAATTCTTTCAGCTGCCAGTAGGCATGATGGTCGTCACGTCCCACACCGTCGTCGAAGCGTGGATAAATGAAGATGCGGCTCGAGATATAGCGGTTGAACTGGAAGGTGAAGGTGTTTTCCCATTCCAGTTCCGAACGTTTGTAGGTGGAATAGCCGTAGAGGCGTGTCTTCCATGACAGCTGCTCCAGCAGCCGCCATTCCAGGTCGACGGTGAACTCTGAACCGAAGTCGTGCAGGAAATGCCGTCCTTCATCGATTCCAAGCCGGTCAGAAAGCTCGAGCATACGGGCGTACTTCATGTTATAGGCCAACGGGGCCAGATGGAAGTTGCCTTTCAGGTGGTGATCCAGCCAGTCGACGGCATAGTCCATACCGAGGGAGAGGTTCAGGTTCAGCGGCGAGAGGAAGGCGGCATACACCTTCGGGTCGTTCGAGCGGTAGGAACGGGAGAACTGTGTGTTGCCGATGAACTGCACCGTATAATACCAGCGTTTCGTTGCCTGCAGGCCCAGTTTCGACGTGAGGCGTATCAGGTCTTCCGTGCTCTTGAAGTTGTGCAGCGAGTCCGACCGGCTGCTCTGCAGGCCGTACTTCAGTTCCAGCCGGTTCTCCCACTTCACCTTCTGCTTGTTGTTGTAATTGGCCTGCATCACCAGCGAGGCCAGTGCCGAATAGTTGCTTTCGCCTCCTTTGTACCAGTTCCCTGTCACATAGTTCTGCAGGAACTGCAGGGCATAGTCGCCCTGGAAAGTCCAGAAGTTAGGGCGCAGCACCATGACTTCGACCGGTACTGTCTGTGGGTCGGCAGGGCGCAGAGGGACTTTCTCCACCAGCTTCACATCGTGATGGATCGGTGTCTCAATCTCGTCGAGCTTCGTCTGCTGGGAGCGCAGCGCGCGGTCTGTCCCTGCCACGAGGTCGGGACGCGACAGATAGAGGCGCATCAGCTCTGCAAGGAAAGGATTGTCTTTCCTGCCACGTGTAAACAGGTTCTCTGCCACATTGCCGTAATAGGTCAGCGGCATGAACAGCTGCATTTTGTTCCGGCGCAGCCGGCTGTCACGCTTCCAGCCTGGTGTCTTGCGTGAAAAGATGCTGTCTCTTGCGGCATCCAGAGAGTCGGCATACGCCTGTATGCTCTCCGTATGCGGCTTTATATCCTTACGGACGGACACGGGACGGTGAACCTGGGCGGCGGCACCCAGCCCTATGCCCAGAAATATCGTGATTAAGAAGTTCCGTTTCATTATTCTATAGAGATAACAGGTGCAAACTTACGGTATTTTTTTCAATTTCCAGTTCAGTTTCTGGAAATTCTTGTTTGTTGCAGTAAATTATGCGGTCTCAATGCGTAAACGGCATTACAATTCAGGGTCGGGCGGGATGCGGATTGCAACCCATGCCTGTCTTGATTTCAATCAGGCGTTACTTGGCTTGCAACCAAGGCTTACTTGCACGTCAATCAGGCGTTACTTGCGATGGAACTAAGCACCTTTTGTTGTGTTTCTTGTAATGTGCTGGAAATCAGATGGTTCGTTTGATGCGATGTACAGCTGTGGCAGCTTTACGTTCTCCGGGAGCTATGTGTCAAAATACAAAAGCATGGACTTTACCT
>OBLF01000188.1_pt1 | contig 77340 bp, 93 predicted proteins | sample 1519231 | NCBI WGS metagenome assembly OBLF01 (sample SAMEA2602895, study PRJEB22501) | metagenome
CATAATCCTTTCGCTGTCAATTCTTCTGTTTCCGAATCGATTAACTGGAATTTCAGCGAAGAACTTCCGCAATTTATGACAAGAATTTTCATTTTTGTATACCCCCGTTCGTGTTATTTGAATCTCACCTCTCCATAATAACAAAAACCATCCCAATTTACAACTAAAACCGAGACGGTTTGCACAATTTTATTCCCAGCAGGCTGTTAGACTCACGGGCTCGCACCGGCACACTTTACTTCCTGCTGCGCAGGCTGCCCGTTCGTTAATGATGCAAAAAAACAAATGCCGCCCTATACGGGCGGCGTTTATTTTTCTATTGTATCAATTATGTCGTGAGCATAGCTCACTCGGTAACTTCGCCGTTCTTCAATCATGCAAGCATGCTGACTCACTTGCGCGCGTTACATGAGCTGTGCCTGAACAGCAGTTAATGCTACTACTCCGACGATGTCTTCCCAGGAACAACCTCTGGACAGGTCGTTTACGGGCTTTGCGATACCCTGCAGCATTGGCCCATAGGCTTCCGCCTTTGCCAGTCTCTGTACCAGCTTGTAGCCGATATTGCCGCAGTCCAGGTTCGGGAAGATCAGAACGTTTGCCTTACCTGCAACTTCGCTGCCAGGCGCTTTGGATTTTGCAACAGAGGGCACAATCGCTGCGTCAGTCTGCAGTTCACCGTCCAATGTCAGTCCGGGATACTGTTCGTGTGCAATTTCTACCGCTTTTACAACCTTATCTACCAGAGGATGCTTTGCGCTTCCCTTGGTGGAATGGGACAGCATCGCGATAATCGGTTTTGCGCCGACAAGGGTCTTAAAGCTCTTTGCACTGGTGTCTGCAATCGCTGCAAGCTCTTCAGCGGTCGGATCCTGATTCAGGCCACAATCTGCAAACAGGAACGTACCGTGCTCGCCGTATTCACAGTTGGGTACATCCAGAATAAAGAAACCGGATACCAGCTTTACACCGGGTGCGGTCTTTAAAATCTGCAGCGCCGGACGCAGGGTATCTGCGGTTGCATGGCATGCACCCGCCACCATTCCATCTGCATCATTTGCTTTTACCATGATAACACCAAAGGTCATGTTATCGGTCAGCAGAATCTGACGTGCCTTTTCGGGCGTCATTCCCTTATGCTTTCTCGTTTCGTATAATAACTGAACGTATTCGTCCAACTTCTCACATTTCGTAGGATCGATCACGCGCACACCGGTCAGATCAACTTCCAGCCATCCTGCACCATCCATGATCTTTTCTTCATTGCCAACCATAATAATGTTGGCAATCCCCTCTTCGATAATATGGGATGCTGCGATCAGCGTTCTCTTGTCATTCGTCTCCGGAAGTACGATCGTCTTTCTGTCCGATCTGGCTTTTTCTTTGATGATGTCAATATAAGACATTCTGCTTCTCCTTTCATTTTCTAATTTTCACGTTTTCGTTCTCGATGTCTGATAGATAAATTATAACATTTTCCCCATTCGAGACAAGGCAAATTTCTCAAATCTTTGTATAAAATGAAGGACACAGTTCACTCGTAGAGCTCTACAAGCAGATTTCATGCTTGCATGAAAAGATGCTTGTAGAGCTCTACGAAGGGAGCGCCATTTCATGAGCAAAAACAGCTGCGCAGCAGCGAAAAAGCAGCGAAGCTGCGTTTTTTGCGACTGATGTGACGCGGGCGAACTGGGCAAACCAGCTCCGGACACAAAAAAAACTGCCGCCGGCAAAACCTGCCGGCAGCAATTTTTCATGTTTTTTATAAAAGTTTGTGCAGCTTACATCATACCCATGCCGCCTGCACCGCCGGCGGGCATTGCAGGAGTGTCTTCCTTAATGCTTGCAACAACGGATTCGGTTGTCAGCAATGTGCTTGCAACGCTGGTTGCGTTCTGCAGAGCGCTTCTGGTAACCTTTGCAGGGTCCAGAATACCTGCGTCGATCATATTTACATAAGTCTCATTCAGGGCATCAAAACCGAAGCCGATCGGGGACTCTTTTACCTTGTTGATGATAACGCTGCCTTCCAGGCCTGCGTTTGCTGCGATATAGTACAGAGGAGCTTCCAGAGCCTTCAGTACAATCTTCGCGCCGGTCTTCTCATCGCCTTCCAGTGTATTTGCCAAAGCTTCTACATCCTTTGCAGCGTGGATATATGCAGAACCGCCGCCTGCGATGATACCTTCTTCTACTGCTGCACGGGTAGCTGCCAGAGCGTCTTCCATACGCAGTTTTGCTTCTTTCATCTCGGTTTCCGTTGCAGCGCCGACACGGATCACTGCTACGCCGCCAGCCAGCTTGGCAAGTCTCTCCTGCAGCTTTTCTCTGTCGAAATCAGAAGTGGTCTCTTCGATCTGCTTCTTGATCTGTGCAACTCTCGCTGCGATTGCAGCCTTGTCACCTTCCCCGTCAACAATGATGGTGTTCTCTTTCTGAACCTTAACAGATTTTGCACGGCCGAGCATATCCATTGTGGTCTCTTTTAATTCCAGACCGAGTTCGGAGCTGATCACCTGTCCGCCGGTCAGGATTGCAATATCCTCCAGCATAGCCTTTCTTCTGTCGCCATAGCCAGGCGCTTTAACAGCTACTACATTGAAAGTGCCGCGCAGCTTGTTAACGATCAGGGTGGTCAGAGCCTCGCCCTCTACATCCTCAGCGATGATCAGCAGCTTTGCGCCGGATTGAACGATCTGCTCCAGTAAAGGCAGGATCTCCTGAATGTTAGAAATCTTCTTATCGGTAATCAGGATATACGGATTGTCCAGAACTGCTTCCATCTTATCCATATCAGTAGCCATGTATGCAGAGATATAACCTCTGTCAAACTGCATACCTTCTACCAGATCCAGCTCTGTCTTCATGGTCTTGCTTTCCTCGATAGTGATAACGCCATCGTTGGAAACCTTTTCCATCGCATCTGCAACCATCTGACCAACTTCATCGCTTGCTGCAGAAATCGCTGCAACTCTTGCAATGTGGTTCTTACCGTTGACCTTCTGGCTCATCTTCTGAATGGAATCTACGGCACACTCGGTTGCCTTCTGCATACCTTTTCTTAAAATGATCGGATTTGCACCTGCTGCCAGGTTGCTCATGCCAGCGCCGATCATTGCCTGTGCCAGAACAGTTGCGGTTGTGGTGCCGTCACCTGCAACGTCATTGGTCTTTGTTGCAACTTCTTTTACCAGCTGTGCACCCATGTTCTCGAATGCATCTTCCAGCTCGATCTCTTTTGCGATGGTCACACCATCGTTGGTGATCAGCGGAGCACCGTAGGATTTATCCAGTGCTACGTTACGTCCCTTGGGTCCAAGGGTTACTCTGACGGTATTTGCCAGCTTATCAACGCCGGCTTCCAGTGCTGCACGCGCTTCTGCGCCGTATTTAATTTCCTTTGCCATAATAAATCAGCCTCCTAATTCAAGTTTAAACTTACGCTTCGATTACTGCCAGAATGTCTGACTGCTTTACAACGATATATTCTTCGTCATCCAGTTTCACATCAGTACCTGCGTACTTGGAGTAAATGACCTGATCGCCAACCTTAACTTCCATTTTCACTTCTTTGCCGTCCACCACTCCGCCGGGGCCAACTGCAATGACTTCTGCCTGCTGGGGCTTCTCTTTATTCTGTCCAGGAAGAACAATTCCGGATTTGGTTGTCTCTTCTGCAACCAGCTGCTTTAATACAACTCTGTCACCTAACGGTACTAACTTCATGATAACTGCCTCCTTATATGAAAATTCATACTTTCGTATTTACTGTTAGCACTCATTTGTCCTGAGTGCTAAACACTATATGTATATTATGTTTCTTCGGTCGATTATGCAACACAGCTGAGCGCCGTTCATGTTCTATTTTCTTTTATTTTCTTTTATTTTCTCGTTATTTCTTTCATTTTCATATCAGGTTTATGAAAGTGGAATTTCATACTTTTTTTAGAATTTCACTCTGCCGCAGCAGGATCCCCACAGAGTATTTTGCATCGTATGGGCAATTTCATTTCTTATACGCAAAAATTCTATACACAAAAAGGCACATGCAAAAGCTGTTACCCTTTTCCATGCGCCCTGTATTTTCCATTCCTGACAACAGAAAGTTCGTAGAACATGCATTCTATTGTTTCAGATTTCGAAAGCTGCTTCCTGTATAAAGAAGCTGCAGCCTGTCGATAAACCAGTCTGTCCAATATTGCCAGAATTTATACTCTGGACAGATAGAAAATTCCTTTTATATAGGAAGAAACAGGCTTTTTGTTCTGCTTTTGTTGCTATTTTTTATATCCTGTATCAAATTTTCTGACATGGCATTGGATTAAATTTATTATCCGCTGCATATTACTCCAGTATTATTACCTTGTGCACTGCGCCGACAATGCCGCGTGCGGCGAATTGCTGCCGTGCGATCTCCGCCAGCTCTTTTGTCCAGACATCCGCTACCGATACTGTATAGATCACGCCCAGCTCCACCGCAGGCTGCGACCACAGCATCGGATCCTCATAGGCTATGTCAAGGTCTACATCGCCTTTGATGCCCTGGACCTCCCCGCAGCTCGTGTACTGCCACCCAGATATATCACCGTCAACATCAGGCTTGAATTTCTGATCCGGCTCATCATCAAACCGCATTGTACGATAGCCGCGATAATAACGTGCTATCCACAACCGTGTCCCGGCAAACGCATTAAAGTCAAACCAGCGCTCCTTATACACATACAGCCCAACATACAATCCAAAACCGTACCCTGCTGCCGTGATAACCTCCTGCGCCGCACGGATACTCTCCGTCAGCTTTGCAGCACCCAGCGGCCGCAACACGTCCTTGTCCTCTACATCCCACCAGACCATTGTGCCGGTCATATGATGCGATCTCAACAGTTCCACGACCTGCTGTGCTTCCTGCCGCGCTGCGTCCTGTGTAGCTGCGTAGGTATACTTATATACAGACACAGGTATATTGTGCTTCCGGCAGCTCTCCAGATTTGTAGCAAACTGATGGTCTGCCTTGCCTGATCGGCGCACGCTGCGCAGGATTGCAAAGGAAACCTTTGCCGTTGCCACCTGCCCCCAGTCAATCTCGCCCTGGTTATCTGATACGTCAATTCCTTTCCACATATTTCTCCTCACTTAACCTCACTTTCTTTTGTACCCCACGCTCATCCCTGCGCCAGCATCGTTTATCACGGTCGTTGTTGGGCTGTAGGTTCGCAATGCCTTATAAGCGGCGATTGTTTCTGGCGAGAGCGGTGTGCGGATTGGAGTTTCTATGCAATAGTAGATTGTAAGCGGATTTCCTTCGGAATTTTTCTGCACGCAGAAAGCGTTTAATTCCTCTGATGTGTCAAAATACGGTTTCATTTTTCCCGGTGTTGTCCAAACGAAATCATACGAATTATTTGCCCAAAATTTTCCATCCGCAAAATACCTTGATGTACATGGGGATCCCGAGATGATTCCCGGTGATGTTTTGAATGGCAGATTCCAATAAACAGAATTTGAACTAGCAACAAACTTCACCTTTTCCCCATCCACCACAGTTTTGCCAATCCGCTGCACCCTCTCGCCCTTCGCAAGGTCAATCTCGTCCGCTACCCACTGCTGACCTTTCTCGTCCGTATAATTGCCTCCGGAGGATACGGGGATTCCGGGCAGACCATTTGGAGTTGCGATAGATGCAAATTGCGGCTCATGGTAGGGTTCATATGAGGTTGCTGTATCACCAGATTCAAGCTGTGGGCATACAGTCTCGGCGGCAGTCTCCCCACTGCGAACCATAGCCTGCAGCGATATATATACATCCTCTGTAAAAACACATTTGATAGAGCTGTTATATTGGCAATAGTAGGCATTTCCTGTATCGCCGTTTAATGACACGGTGTTTATGTATACCATTACGTGTTCGCCGCTTCCGCTTAATACATACCTTCCTGCTGGTATTTTTAACCAGCGTACATCTGGATATAATATAGCCGTCCCCATGAAGGAATCTCCCAAAGCGGTTCCTTCACAAACTATTTCCCCATTATTTTTCACAGTCCATGTAATCCCATTATGGGTTCGACCACTAAAAAAGCGCAATGGATTTAACAGATTCTTCCCCCGTACCTCAACTCCAATTGTCTTCCCCTGCCCTACGCTCTCTATCTCCTGCGGGTACTCCGGTGACGGGGAGGGCTTGCCGCCGGTGTAGGGCTCGTAAGGAATGGTAGCATCGCCAACGTTAATCATAAGCCCTGTAAAGATTGTTGTTTTACCGTTCGATTCATTATAGGCTGTATCCGAATAAATGGTAAATGACACAACCGCATTCGTAGCGATCATAATCACGCTTTTTGTTTCGTGACTCATATTTCTATAAACACTATTTCCGTCCACATATTTCATTGCGCATTGGAATTTAGTACCCGCAGGTACTCTATTCGCCGATTTTATAGACACCCGGTATCCTCCTGCTGGCAATGGATTTTTGAATTTGTATTCTTTTAATGTCGTTACCACTTCCTTTTCGGAGCACGGCAGGAGGTTTGCCCCAGTCGTGCTCCCCTGCGTTGATATGCCGTGGAGGGTTAGGGATGTGAAGCGGTTTCCTTTGACCCCCTCCAGCATGGCAGGGTTGCCTGTAACAACCGTCTGCTCTCCTGCCCCTCCCATGTGATACAGCACGCCCGGCGACGCACCTATATATCCCATGCCTGTAATAAATTCCGGTTCGATTTTTCTCATAGCTACCACTCCAACGCCTGTACTTCAACACAGTTTTCTTCCGCTGCGTCCGCCATAACATACACCGTATCAATTAAATCTCCATACTGCCCTGCACAGAAAGAGACAAGCAGCTGCGCGCCCTCTGACGGGATACGGATCATGCCATCTGTTTTCGTGCTATCCGGTGTTACGCCTACCCAGATGTCCCCTGCTGAAAAATTTTTTATCATCGCCCGGCGGCACTGCGTCCCCAACTGGACAGGGACAATCTTGCCTGCCTGCGTGGAAGCTGTCTTTACGTTTAATTTTTTCATGATGCACCTCCATCATTTCACAACGAAATTCTCCCATTTCTTATATGCGTCCACATAGGTTTCCTGTTTGTCACCGTTGTGGGTAATCTCATAATACATACCGTCTGAAACAGTCGTACTAAGTAGCACCTTGTGATTCTGCAGGGACTTGCAATACCAAACCACAAATACGTCATCCTCTGCAATTTGCTTCTTATCGGTTTTGTCCGCGCGACTGTTAAAATAGTCCACGACAATCTTCTTGCATTTCTCCAAAAAATCTTTGCTTCCCATACTTTCAATCCTCCGCATAATCTTCGATCACAGCAGTCCCATACTCAATGGCACAGATCTTTTCATCTTCTGCTCCTTATTATTTTTATGGGGCGACCGAAGCCGCCCACAAAATCACGCTTAACCCTGCGCCGGGAGATAATCGGATCACATTACCCTTTCTTCCGTTCCGTCGCCCTGAGAATCAATCTTATTCTTCAACACAGAGACATATTTCATCAGCCATTCCGGCACCGGTGCTCCCATGCGTCCTGCATTTTCGATTATGGATAACAATTCGTTAAGGACGTACCATACTGCTACCAGCAGTCCAAAAAATGCCTTTGTCGCTACTTCAAATCCTGCCTCCGCTGCCACTCTGAGAATCAGATAATCAACAACCATCGCCACAGCAATCACGCACAGATAGCCTACTTTTTTGATGATGCCCTCCGCACCGCGCCGGGAACACCATCCATACGCCGGATCATCCGGATGGTCAAGGGCCTCCCTCTTGCTGGCCAGCATCCCTGTGATGTAATCCATAACCATCATCCCCATCAGCACGCCCATGACGGGGAGCAAAATTCCCATTTTTGCCGACAGCCATGCAATAAACGCCGCTACCGTCCCCTGAATTGCAATGTATACCTGTTTCATGTGTTCCTCACTTTCTCCCATTTTGGGCAAAAATTAAGAGCCTTTCAGCTCCTGTTTACTCTGTCACTTCTTTCCACTGTCCTTCGGTCCCCATCACTCCCGGTTCCCATACGTTGTTGTCTACCAGAGACTCCCAGATTTTGCTCTTATGCCTAACTCTATCGCCCTTTTTATACCCGTTGGTGCTTAACGGTTGTTCCCAGTCCGGGATCACTCCGGAGTCTGGGATCAATACTTTGGCAAACAGGGACGGTGCCGCCTCTGGTGTCCACTGTGCCTGCTTGTCGTGATCGGTGAGCACGTTATACAGCACGCCTTTATAATTGACGCGCTGCCCTTTGGTCAGATGCGTCCCGCTTTCCAGCGCTTCCCAGTCAGCATACAAAGACGGCACGCGCATCGCCTGCGCATCTGTATTATCAACCGCGCTGATCTTAGCCTGCCACAGCATTGCTTTCAGATTCTCTTTTGCCTTTTCTGTAAACATATTATTTGCCCTCCAAAATTCCGTTGATTGCATCGATACCAGATGCGATACTGGATACATCGTTTTCCAGCTTTGCGACCTTATCAGTCAGCCCTTCCGGAAGTTCGGCTGTTTCAACTTTCTCCATGTGTACTGTACAGACATCCACATGTGTTTCTGCAAATCCGCTTTCTGTTGTCTTGTCCTCCTGTGTGTAATCAATAGACGATACAATGTTTGGAGTATATTCGAGCCTCGCAATTTTTTTGAATCCAGCATATCCACACATCAGATCAATGCCAACATAATATCGCATTACTGCTGTATTATCCGGGTTTGAAAATGTTTCGATAATGCTTGCCACATCCTTGCTAAGAACAGATATATGTAAGCTATTCCCGCTCTGGGAAATTCCGTCGATTTCCAACTCTTTCCCCGATTTGAATACAATTTTTTTCATAACAATACCTCTTTTCCCTAAAATTAATAATTTAATGTAATTAATCCACCCGTTTTATCACCCCATTGCCCGGGGCGGCTCTTACTACCAACTTTAGCTCCAACAGTCAGATGCCCTTGTGCATAATCATCTTCAACCGTAACTAAAAGGTCATCTCCATTCCAACGCACACATCCGGTAGCCCACTCTTTATTTTGCCCGGCGGGAGGGTCAATCCAATACCCGCCAACCCCCGCAATGGTTCCTGATCTACCCAATTTTTTTAATACTGGATCAGCACCTCTGTTGTAATAGAAACTGTATAAACTACCCGGAGCATTGTCGGAATTCCTCTGTTGGATATGCCCCCATGCGGTTACTCCGCCATCAGAGTGCATAGTTCCGGAATAAAACTGGGTGTTATTAACAAGTACAGAAAAATTGCAATTTCCGTATTTTCCCATTAAATCAACATCCACCAGTAAGTGTTTCAATACCGATTTTTCATTTGTCTCGCTTAACGTTGCAGAGCCATAATATTTACTCATTTTATTTTGTAAATCGTTACCTAGCGCAACAACCGCTGTCTTTGCGTTTGCAAATCCATTTGCTACCCTTTGTTCAAGATCGTTCATGTTTTTGGTATTAAACGCATCGCCCTCCTGCGAAACCTGCCCCTCGCTACGGGATACGTCATATGTTACAGTTTCTCCGTTTGCAACATTTCTCAGCAACCGCCGTCCTGCAAATTCCACAAGGCGGGCTTTCCACTCTTTTGGCGTAAACCATGTCTCTGCCATTATAAAATCCCTATTCCTTCCCCGGCGTAGATTTCATCGCCGCAATAATAATAACTGTCCATGACGCGGTCATATACATATTTGACATCGTGTAAAATCCGCTCTATGGCATTCCATTTTTGATAAGTAACCAGCGGCGTATCTGGCGTAACTGGGGTATCTTTCAAGGTACTCCATGCGTCCCGGATGCGTTGTACATTATCACGGATTCTTTTAAAATCACTTACTCGTGGGATTTGATTCTTTTCCCACGTTTTCGTTGTTACAGTTATCGCTAAAATTCCAGCGATTTCCCGGATATTCCCTTCAATCCTGTTCAGGTCTGAGGCATTCAGCGCGCCTTTCATTCCTGCAGCCCATTCTTTTTTCTCCGTTTCCGTGATTGTCCCCGCAGCATATTTTTGCGTAAGTAGTTTTGCCCGCTCCACATCCTCCTGTGTCCGGTCATATACCCATTCCATTAGGTGATTCCCACCTCCTCATCAGCATACAACTCGCCAGAATAATAATCTTCTGATGTTATTTTATAATATCCTCTGTACTTTGCCGTACCCACAAATCCACCCGTGAGGTCAATACTGAGGGATTCTATACAGGCGACAAAATTACCATGCATTTGCAAGGTATTTTCGACTTCCGCCCAGTCCCCCGCTTTTTCCTCGGCGGACAAATGACGCGTCTGAATAATCTGCTGAAGCTGATAATAATCAAGTATATTATCTGCAACCTTCTGGGCTCTTTCATAATTCAAAAGCGTTCCTGTAAATGTTTTTGTGTTCCGCACCTCGCCGGACTTTATATGCTCGATTCTGGACAGTGTAGCCAGTTCCGTGCCAACATATTTGCGCCCTGTGATTGCAACCTCCGTACGGGCGTTTCCCGCGATTTCAAGCACAACATAATACGGCATTTGTTTAACTATCCTGCCTGCTGACGCGGACATATTAGCCGCCGGATTGGTAAGCTGAATCGTATGCACGCCTGGTCCATACGTTCCTTTCGTGATCTCGCTTTCCGTTTCATCCAGCACCCATGTCTTGTATTTCACATTCACATCTGACACATACGGATCTGTTTTTAAGGACGTTGAAAACTTCCGGCTGCGCGGGATCGTTACCGATGTTCTTCGGTTCGCCTTCCGGATTTCAATGCCAGATTTTCGGGATGTGTTCGAAATCGCCGCACAGGCGAACAGAACTTCCCTCAGAGCCTTCTGACAGGATTGGATTTTCAGTGTTCCATATAGTGGCATGTTTGCCACCTCATTGTCCACCGTATAGTCCACAATCCCAGCCGCCCTCATGATTTCATCAATCACGCTTCCCGCCGGTTCTCCTGCATAAATTCGCCCGTCCTTAAAATCGACGTTTGCCAGCATACCTTTGTAGTCGATTGCGGATATTTTGCTGACATTCTTAGTTGTGCTGTTGGAATCCATAAAAAATACGCCCAACGGCATTTCCACTCCACCAACGATCTCATATGGCAGCATTTTTTGTTTTTTCTGCAGGGTTTTATGCAATCCATTCGGATTGCCGATGTTAAAGGTATCATCAGGGTCAACAAAATCAAAGGTAAGCTTATCCGTCTTGATCTGGTTACTGATTGGATCTATGTCATTCACAAGTTTCGCGTTTTTTATAACCTCCGGTCCCCAGATATACGTTGTGCCGTACTCAATGTAGTTCAATTTTACATTGCGCCACGGCAGGGCGCGAATAAAGCGGATCTCAATCCGTCCATACTCTTCCACTTGATTTTGAGCAAAATAATCCAGCTTGTCCGGGAAAAAGCGCTGCCGTGATTTATATGTGCCGCTCAGGTCATACCATGTCACTTCCATCTCAAGCGGATACGTTTCAGAAAAACAGAATGTCAATCCGACCGAAGTATGGTTTTCTGTAAAATCTATCTGGATCACAGGCTGTTTTGCAAAGATCCCATCTGCCCCGGATTGTACGCTGGAAAAAAACGGGATGTCTGTTGGATGATCCGGCATCTCGTGCAGGCTGCCATCCAGCGCAAAAAAATTGTGCTCCAGAGTGGCATAATCAGGCGGACAGTTCCTTGATTTGAGTAGCCCGATATTTCCAAAAACCGCATTTGTTTCGGAACTTTCTTTCGCGTCCTGCAATGCAGTTGTGTCATAAAGTCCATATTCCACAAAAAAATCTGTTGTCATCCCGGCCTCCTTGCCGGCGCCTGTGCTGTCATCTTACAGGTAAAACCTTTAAACTGCGAATCTCCCACCAAAATTTTGGAGTATTCATCGGATACAGATGAAATATACCCGGTAAAACGGTATACACCGTTTCCTGACGGCAGCTCAAAATCGTGAAATTCAGCTGGCTCCGTCATCTTATCCCAGAATGCGTCATAGTCTGTGGTTTCCCCGAAAGCCGTGCTTGCCCCGACGGTAAGCGTGAAGTTGTAATACACTCCGATCAGCTCCCGGTGGAGCACGCCATCTTCTGTTCTCTCTGCGTACTTATCGAGAAAATCTGCGCTTCTTTTCAGGGACACCATTGGCAGATCAAAATATGTCCCGTCCACTATGATGCCCTGTGTAAATTTCATATCAGACCACCCCCAATACTTCTACGTTGTATCCCTGCCGGGACGCTTCCTGCAAAATATCCTGCAGCGTTAACCTTGCGAACTCCTGACCATCCACGTTTAAAGATATCGTAGGGTTCAGTCCTCCATAACCGCCTCGGTTCATCACATTTTCCAATGCCTGTTCGATCGTGGACAGCGGCGTTTCTATGTTGGTCTGCCCAGATGGTTGATCTCCCAGAACTGCCAGGAAAGGATTGCCGCCTCGAATCACAGAACCGGACGCAAGTGCCGGAATGTCGATCGGTCTTCCTTCGTCCATACTGAATGTACCAATCTGTCCACCGTGAGGAATATTGGGGTTAAAAACAGCTTTATGCGTGAACGCATCTTTTATATTATTACCGATATTGATAATGGAGCTCTTCAGATCGTTAATCAGGCCTCTTGCCCATTCGAAAAATTCTGACAGGAAATTTTTTAATGCATTGATCGTATTTACAACATTTTCCTTAAATTTTGTGAAAATGCCTTCTGCTGTTTTCCATGCGCTCTTCCAGTCACCGTCTACCAATTGACGGATAATCTTCATGCAATCCCGGAAAAGATCTGAAATTGTTTTCGTAACTGCATCGATCAGATTCCAGAATGCCTTAAACACGTCTTCCGCGGATTCCCATATGCCTTTCCACCATTCCAGGACCGTATCTTTGATAAAATCGATAAACGCCGTAAGTGCGCCAATCAAAACCTCCACGACACTGATAATCACTTCTATGGCAGTGCTGACAAAATCAATGATATATGGTACAGCATACGCCACAATCCACTCAAAAATAGGCTGTAAAACAGATTCCCAGAACATCTGCAAATACTCCGCTATACTTCCGATTACATCTATTACGGTATTGAGAAGCGGGGTTATATATTGCGTCAGCAATTCCGATATTTTTTTTGCAAGGCTGTCCAAAACCGGCTGCACCGATCCGTTCCATGCATCCAGAAGGATACCTACTATCTCAGAAAGCCCGCTTGCAATGCTTTCAAACAGCGGGTGGATTTTCGAATCATAAACTTTCTTCGCGTGGTCGAACACCTGGTCAATCGTCTCTTTGATGCCTTCCAGCACTGTAGCCGCTGAACCGAGAAGACCCTCCAGCGCGGTTTTAAAGGCTTCTGCATTTTCGATGATCGGGCGCGTCAGCATGTCCAGAAAGTCCCTGCCGATTCTCAAAGCAAGTTCAGCCAGTCCCATCGCCGCAGCCGCGATACTTCCAATCAGCGCAGCCATGAACTGTATACCCTCTTCACTTGCAAACGCTTCGAAAATGTATGCAATGCTCTGGAATAACTGTGCAAGGATTTCGTTGATCTCTCTTCCGATATTAAAACAGGAAATAAGAAACTGCTTGATCCGCTCCGTATTGTCTTCCAGATACTGACCGATCCCACCGATAAAGGCTGCAGCGATCGTCAACCCGATGCTTGCAACAGATCCAACTAGGGAACCGAGCATGTACATTAAGGATTTCGCCCAAGCATCTGCGGCCGTCCGAACATCAGGGTCGTTCCAGATGTCAAGTATGGCTGTTTTGATCTGTTCCAGACCTTTTTTGATCGCATCAAACCGATACTGATAATCTCCAAGTCCGTCCCAGAAACCATCCATAAATGCATCTTTCAGTTCTTTCAGATAGTCCAGAACCGGAAGCATCTTTTCCTTGAGCTCGTCCCACCAGTCCAACATTTTCTCATCTACCGGCACTTCCTCGAACATATCTTTCGGCTGCGTGCCGGATGCTCCGCCTCCGGATGAATCCTGCTTCTGGAGCACATCCAGATCATCAAACTTTGCCAACGCCCCAGCTGCCTTTTTTGCAGCTGAGCCAGTTTTATTTAAAGAACTGTTATACGAATCCTGAATCTGTTTTGCCCGCACAAACGTATTCTTGCCACCAAGAATTGCAAAGAACTGACCGATATAGCTGATCGCTTTTGCAATCGCATTGATCAGTTGCGTCAGCCACGGAATCACCATCGAAACGATCGGCGCAAACGCTGCCGCAAATGAATTTCCTAGCGTCGACATCGCATTTTTCAAGGACTGCACCGTGTTGGCATACTCATTTGAATATCCCATCAGGTTTGTAAAGCCTGTTTTCATTCCTGCTATCATGGCATTGAACGCTTTGGATATCCAGTTGAAGATCAACAGGGACAGCATAATTCCTTTCAATCTGCTCGCCATCGTGGAAAACAGAGAACCCGTTTTCTTCGTACCCTGATTCATCTTCCGGTATGTTTTCTTACTTTCTTCCCCGACCTGCTGGATTCCTCTTTTCAAATCCATCTGCTTCTGTCCGGTGTTCATCAGCTGCGCTTTATAGTCCTTTATTGCCTGTTCTGCACGCTGCCACTGCACATATGCTTCATCATAATCCGCGTCCCCGAACCCCTTTCCCTTCCGGTCAAGCTCTTCGAGAATGCCTTTATAGTGCGCTGCCTTCTCAGATAGGTTATCCCAGTCTTTTTCTGTTTTCTGAAAGCTGGTCATATCCGCTTCGCCCAAACCAGCGCCTGACTGCTGCAGGACGGAACTCACTTTTTCCTTCAACATTCCGAACATCTCCGGAATATCCTGAAAGCTCTTTTTGATAAAGGCAATCATATTCCGGGTAGGTGTGAGCTGCTGCTCTATGCCATCCGCCGCGTTATCTCCGAGCCCTTTCGATGCATCATTGACTTTCTGTGTTTCTTCCGCCATGCTACGCATCGCCTGTTCGGTTTTTTGAGCTGTTGCAGACAGTCTCTCCTGCGCTGCTTCCATCTCATCGGTATTTCTGGAAGCATCTTCAATCAGATTCCCGCCCCAGTCAAACACCTGCCCATTGTTCATGTGAATTTTGGTGTTCCGATGCCGCCCGGTATCCTGCATAGCCTGATTCAAGCGCTGCGTTTCTTCTGTCGCCTTTCGTGTTTCCTTGGCTAAGTCTTGCACCCCGCCGGCCGCTCTCTTCGCAGATTTTTCGGTGCTGTCATCCAGCTTTATATCCTGCACCGCTTTCTCTGCATCGCCTGCTTTTTTCTCAACTTCGCCCAGGTCCGCTTCCAGATCAACGACTCCGCTTTTGTCGACAACTGCTTTTAACCGGATCTCTCCATCATAGGTCATTCCATCACCTCAATCCCGCCAGCTTCAAAAATTCCTCTGTTGCCAGCCTATCTTCGTTGGTCTCTTCCTCCTGCGCGCCGATAGCGTAACGCCGTTTTGCTTTCCGATAAAATTCTTTCTCATCAGCGCTCATTTTTCCGGTTACGATCTTGCCGCGGATATCTGCAACACGCGTAAACGCACACTCATCCAGTGTTGTCAACAACCCCATAAATACCCAAAAGTGTATTTTCACAGTGTTAAGGTCTATTCCGTATTGCTTTCTGAATGCGCTGTAAATCCTCCATTGATCCATGTCCCAGTCCATAACCGGGGTCGAATCTTTTTCCGATTTTTCGCTGTTGTCCGTATACCAGCCGCCGAGGAACCATCGAACCCCGTCTGTGATCTCCTGTGCGGTTCCCGGAAGTTCAAAAAAGAGAAGGTCAGCCATAAGCCATACCTTCTCTCTCTCAGAAATCTCATTGTCTGTGCTGATCTGCATCATCTGGATTCCAATCTGGAAATCCGGATCAATCCGATACCCATGCCATTGCGTCGGAAGCGGATCGAGCAGGATGTTAAACATCACCTTTGGGCTTTTTGGTATTTGCCCCTTTTCTCCGGCGGTTATACTTCTCTGCCATCCGTCTGTTCCGCTCCTGTCCAAGCGCATGCAGAACATCGCCGATCTGTTCGATAAAGTCCATAATCAGTAATTCATCCGGGACAATTTCGCCGAACACTTTCCTGCAGCAGCCTTCCCCGAAGACCTTGTCCAGACGCTCGCAGCATTCCTGATACGTTTCCGTCCGCTTTGCGGCATACATCCCCAGAACTTCCGGATCATCCGCTTTTTCCCCTGCGTGATCTTTCTGGAACTGGTTCAGATCCTTTTCTTTTTCCTGCAGCCAGGTCATCAGATCTGCAAACCGATCAAAAACCGAGCTGTCATTGATGGAAATTTCCAGATAATCGCCTTTGTCATTTACGCCGATCTTGCGCAGGCCGTTGTCGACCCGCAGCTCTTTGTAAAATTCGCTCATCCTGCCGCCCCTTCCGTAAATGTTTTCTTCGCTACGTCAAAGGTTCCTTTCACTGCCGAACCCTTTCCGCCGAGTTTGATATTATTCACGACATTTCCGCCAGCGTCGCCGCCTGTGCTGTTTACTACAACGACACACTGGCGTTTATATGCCGTATACACACCGTCAGAAACCTTATCCCGCAGACGGAACCGGACATAACTGGTTACCGCCGCCGATCCGGTCGGCATTTCATCCACCATCTTATCGATCCATGCCTGCGCATCATCGTCGATGCAGTCCTGCTTTTCCACCTCAATGGACGGCGTGTAGGACTTTACCTCCGAATCCCCGTTTTCCTGGTTAATCCACTGCTGTGTCTCTTCCTCTGGGTTCATTTCCTCAGATAATGATGTGATACCATCGCCCAGAAGCGCCCACTTTGGCGTTTCCGTACCCATCGACGTATCGACATAATGTAATAACTCGTGTCTTTTCATGCTGACCTCCTATTATTTCATAAAAAATTGCGTATAAAAAGAACGCCCCGAAGGACGTTCTCATTATCATTATGCTGTTTTCTGCATTACCTGATTCAGTGCACAGTCACAGGTATCATTTACAAATTGCCTTACTTTTGAAAAGTTCTCGGCATTCTGTTTACTGTCTAACCTCTGCAGCCACTCCTGACGGAAGGCTTCGATTTCATCCGGTGACATCTTGAGCATTTCTCCAATACATTCCCGGGCAAGACTGATTATTTCTTCCATCATGCCACCTTCATATTCATCTGTGCATTACACTCTCTTACCTGTTCTTCCAGATAGGTTGGAAGTTCATAGCAATCGACCAACTCATGGGCTTCATAAATGTAGCGGCGTTTCAACGCTTTATAAGACTTGAAGCGCCCTTTATCATCATATAACCCAAATTCACGCTTGATCTGATTATAAATGTCGGTGTACACTGCTGCGCGAACTTTTGTGTCCCTGTACGCATTGCTTTCCTTTCCACCCATCATTTCCACGCCTTTGCGCTTTACATGGTTGCAAAGCTCATCGGCTTCTGCTCCGTACAGAGGAATATCGTATTCCAAACGGTCGATCCGATTCTCAATCTTTGTTACGCGCTTATCAACCACGATAACCGCACGAAGCTCCGTTGAAAGACCAGATAAATCCGAGCCGCTCTCTTTATATTTCTTTTCGATCGCGATGAAATAGCGGCGCACCTGCTTTCCTTTCTCGTTGCGTTCCAGCATAGCCATTTCTTTGGCAGTATCCAGTTTGATGATATGCTCATTTCTGTATTGCCCGGAAGGTGCTAAAATTTTAGCAGCTTCATAATCCTCGTTTTCAATAGCTTCGCAATCGTTCAAACGGTTACGAATCCAATCACGGTAATTACTCTTTACTTCAAGCACCGTATGAAGCTCCGTTCCATACACCACCTTCTCCCCGGTGCTGGTTTTATAAACCGGAACAAGTTCATTTTCAATTACTGTTAAATTTTGCATAATAATTCTCCTTTTCACATGTACAAAATTTTCGTTACATTTTAAATATGTAGGAAATTTTCTGGTTGAAAGAAGTCTCACTCTGCATTATAATATTTACAGAAAGAAACTTCTTTCGGTTAAAACAACCGTTTGTGCTGTGGTAGGTGCGACGGTTGTTTTATTTTTTTTCATCTTCTAAAATCCTTTTAATTCCCTCTCGTAAAGCATCTGTTCGAGTTATTCCCAGTTTTTCACAATAAGCAAGCAATCTACGGGCAGTCTGCTCATCAAGCCTGGCTTTAACTTCTACATTTTTCGGATTTTCAGAAGGCGGTCTTCCTTTTTGTGGGCTCATATTTTTCACCTCACTTTTTGTGCCACAATAAAATTGTAATTATTGCGCCACAAAAAGTCAAGAGGTTTTTCAAAATTTTTCCGTCCTACCTACAGATTTAAAAAGAGCGCAGCATTTCGCCACGCCCAACCGAGTTATATGGGGAGGTCAGGAACATACCCTGACAGGACTCATCCCCTGCTCTGTCATTCTCCATTTAGTTCTCCTTGCGATACACGACCTTGATCGTCATCTGATATACAGCGCTGTTGCTGTCTGCACTCGTCAATGCAAACGGGGTGGAGATTCCCAGCCCCGTACATACATATCCATCCAATACAGGGTAATCGCCTGTGCGCCCTTTCCGGGAAATCCACTCAGCAATCCCCTGCCCCCACGCATTGTTTGAAATTCTCTCTGCCTCACTTGTGGCATCCCTCCGCACCATCAGCTCGTAATAATCCGTATGGATTTCCAACCCACTGATGAATTTTTCCACATGCTCCTGCGGTGCTTTCATTAGGCTGTATGCCGTGGACTGGCTCGTCAACTTTTCAACGCCGATCCGGTCAGCCTCATACTGCCCTAAAAACTGTATAATGCTTTCAATGATCGTCATTTTTTAACCGCCTTTCTCGCTGTATCCTCCACGGTCTTAATGCCGCCATCCTGCATTGCCCTGGTAATCCAGTGCGCGCCTCTTTTAGGGGCTCCCTGATAATTCAGGTTTCTGTCTGTAGGGATTTTTGACACGTTCTTTCGGGAGCGCCAGCCGTCTTCCGTCATGAATCCGGCTGCATGGGTGATCGGATCCACATATACCTTACCTTCATAGACATAATGGGCATAGGGTGTCCGCCATACAATTTCCCCACTTCCGATCACAGTGTGCATGATTGCACTGCGGATCAGCCCTCCGCCGTCTGCCCCGCTGGATAAATCCTTCGGCGTATACGGTTCGCAAACATCCAAAATGCTCTGATCAACCGCTTTCTGCACGCTCCCGCCATCTTCCAGCCCCAGCCGTTTTATACATGCCTGCGCATCAAACCTTTTCATTTTGCCACCACTCTGATATGTTTCAACCGATTACGGTTCCGATTATCCGATACTGATACGATCACATACGCATCAAAATCCTTTTTCAGCTGCGAAATGCTGTAACCGTCCCCGATCTCCTGAGCCACTTCGCCACACACAATGAAGTCCGTTCCATCTGCCGGATTCAATGTCCAGGAACCGCCCTTATCCTCAAGAGACGCATATTCCTTTGGCGATACATAAAGTGGATTCCTTTGATATGTCCGGGTAAAATCAACCGTAACCGATTCTTCTGCCTCATCCGTAAAGACACCCTTGTCCGCCGTAACCCTGCGCTTCCCGTGTCTCCACTGGACGCCCCTTACCACGCTGCGGTTCCATCTTTCCTCGCCGTTTTCCAGCCGGTAATTATATACTGTCATAACATCATCAAAGAATGCCATTACATCGCCCCCATCAGCCCGGTTCCAGAAAGCCAGCGGAAGCATTCTTTCCGAAGCGCTTCTTCTGCTTGTTCCGGCGTCACCAGCTCATACGTTTCAGAATATCCATCATTCGAAGCGGATTTCACGTTGTCACCTGCACCGTCCTGTTCCAGTTTTGCAGAACGGTTTATCAGATTTGCGACGCACGCCTTGACCTGCTCTCCCTTGTATCCGGTAGCATCCCGTGCCCGATAATGGGTCAGAATATCCACCTTCATCTCAGCGGCAGGCAGGCGGCGCATAAATTCATCCTCTGTCATTTCTTCCAAAGGGAAGTGGTTGCTGTACCACTCCCAGTCTATATACGCCATTCCTGCCCTCCCGTCACTCCTCTTCTTTCGTCTTCGCTGATTTCGTCTTTGCCGCCTTACGGAGCTCTTCATTTTCCTTTAAAAGAGCTTCTTTCTCTGCTTTCAGCTTCTCAAGTGCATCCAGCTTCTTCTCTGCTCCCATACCTACTGTTCTCATATACTCCTCCTTACGCCTTATGGCTCAGGTAAATACCTGCAACCTTATTTTTATAAACATCCACCAGACCGTACTTGCGGTATTTCACGATATCTGCATCCGCATCAGGGTTTGCCGATGCCGGAATCACATTGGAGACCACATGCTTATCATGCTTGATGATCGCAGGTTTGTGGATAATCATGAAGTTGATTTCCTTACCGGCATCAGCCTTCTTGTAATGCCCTGCTTCTTCGCCTGCAGATTTGCCATCTAACAGGTCAATAGCCGTATAGAAGCGCCCCTGCGGTACAGCTTTCTTGATAGCAAAATGGGAAAGGATCTCTTTGGACTTGTAGGTGTCCAGCATCATCAGACCGTTCAGCAGGTTTGAGGTTGCATACAAGATTCGCCCCTCCTCCGGCACCTCATCATCGTCCATTTTATTTTTTGCCAGAAGAAGCTCTTCCAGAAATGCCTTCGCATCTGCCAGCGTTTTTGCTTCCCCCTTTGAAATACCATCAATCCCTGCCAGTGTTGCGAAGGTAAATGCATCGGCTTCGGGCGCAACCTTTGTTCGCATCAATTCTGCGCCTGCCATACCAAAGGCAAGGTTGTAGGTCTCCTGATTATCCATAGCATCTACAGAAAGTTTCGAACCGCGGTCATAGTTGTATTTCGCTGTCTGCCACTTAAAATCAACTGTTCCCTGTGTGTAACCACTATTGCGGTCATAATCGCCCAGACCAGTTACTGCAATCTGAGGATATACAATTTCATTCGCGTTCGCCCCTGCCCGCGCCATTGCAGGATCCCCTGTCAAATCTGCTGTTACAGATTCCCTTTTATATACCTCATCAAGCAGAGGTACATAGTTCTTCGCCAATACGATTGTGTTCGCCATTCTTCATTTTTCCTTTCTACTCACTTTTTACCGGCGGCAGCCCCATTGCTGCGCGCATCATCGCATCATCTGCATTGCTGTTCTTTTCCGTAACCGAACCGATCACGGTTCCTGTTCTGGTAGGTTCGTCTGTCCCAAAAAGCATCTTGCTGTCTTCCGCCTCCGAAAGCGCTTTCAGAGCCGCTTCGATGTCCTCTTTCTGATTTTTGGAGCCCTTGAGCTTATCCAGATCCAGTAACGCGCTGATTGCTTTTACATTCCGACCTTTCGCCGCCAGGATGCTCCCGGAAATAAGGTCATTAAAATCACGATCTGCGATTTTATTCGCATAATCCTGATCTTTGTTGGACAGTTCCGTCTGCAGATCAGTAATTTTCTGCTCCAACGCTCCGACATCCTTGCCGTCAAACTTTTTCAGATCCTCTTTCAGCTCATTGATCGTCGTTTCACTGGTAGCGTTTTTCTGCTCTGCTGCTGTCAGTTTCTCCTTCTGAGCATCATAGTCCTTGATGGTCTTGTAATTTTCCAGCAGGGCTTTTTCAAAGTCCTTTTTCTTGTCCTCCGGCAGTTCCACGCCATACTCTTTCAGCAGGTCAAAAATGTTTTTCATAGTGACATCCTCCTAAAATAATTTGTGAATCGGGCTTTCCCCGATCGGAATTTATGCAATAAAAAGAACCGGTGCTTTATCGCATCGGTTCCCTACGCATCATTGATTATTTATTGTCTTTAAATCTGTCTTTAAATCCTACTTCGTTCCCGCAGTCTTTATCAGACCTTTTTCGCAAAAACAAAACGTCGTCCGGAATTCCGTCTGGATATGCCGGACAACTATGGTTGTCATGTCCGTAATGTACGCACGCAAAGCATACTGGAACTTTTATCATTTTCTCCACACCTCCACATACAATTCAAGAAGCTGATTCGCTTCATCATTGATTTTGCGTCCTTGCCGCTTTTTCACAAATGCTTCCGCAATCGTCTCTGCCCCATCTTTGGACTTCCAGGCATAACGCGAAACCCCATTGGTATACATCGGTTCAATCTTCTCATCCAACGCTTCACACTCTTCCATCGTGTCGCATCCCTCATAAGTAATAAAATGCGCAAGCTCGTGTTCCGTAAACTCTTCTACAGAACGTCCTGCAAAAAAATAACCGTCAAAAATATCTTTCCTGTATGCACTGTCCGACCACATGGCATTGGCATTATTAAGAACCAAAATCCTTCTTAATTCTCCACTATTATCAGTGACACGAGCAAGCATCGGCACGTTCAAGTGTTCTTCATCAGTATAATTTCCAATCTCTATTTCATCAAGTCTGAACTGATATTCCCTGCTCAATTCAGCTATCGTATGCTTCACTGCCAGAATATCTTTCGCTGAAATATTTGCATTTCGGGCACTTCGATTTATTTTAACATTATAAAGATCACCTAACCTGATCGGCTTTTCGATCGATTTTCCTGCATTCTTATATTCTTTCCAGGCCTCCGTTTTCGTCAGATCAGTGCTTTTCCCTTCAACCCTTGTCCGTTCCAGTTTCGGTCGCAGACCGCAGGCATCGCAAAACTGGTTATACTCCTTTGTCTTCTGACGGATTTTTGCACGAATGTCTTTGGTATTCTCACCAAGTGTATCCAGCGCTTCCCGCTCCCGTTTCAGTGCCCGAAGCTCACGCTCCCTCCGGCGCATCCCCTGCGTCATATCGTAATAACTGTAGGTTTTGCCGTTAATCTCCCGTGGTCCCGGCTCTGGATCGGGCTTCGGTAGCTCGCTGATCCCCTCAAACCACGCGTAATGATTGTGTCGGCAGTTCACACCATGCAGACCATCCACCGCACCGCTGCTTTCCTGCACACTGTATCCGGTCGCATCCTGCAGATCTGTGATTTCCATTCTGATCCGCTTTTCTTCCTCCGGATGCTGCTTTCCATCAATGCTGTAGACCTTTCCCTGCCATTCTTTATGGTTCTGAACTCCGGTGCCCTTATCTCGGGCACCCCAGTGCTCCGATACCCTTACCAGGGTAACGTCATTTTCCAGAATATTCGCATTCGAAATCTGCGCCGCCAGCTGACCAGCCGCCGTATTGACGCACATTCTGACCGCAGTGTCTATCTGATAACTACGCCCGCTGTCATAGTCAATCGTCCGCAAACCGCTTTGAGCCAGCTCCCTGACTGCATCCTGTACGCATTGCCGCTGCGTTGCCGCCCCACTGGTAAGCTTTACCACCGCTTTGTCGAGCTCCCGCCGGTACACCTCCCGCACCGGTTCGATTCCGGCACCGGTACGAAACCCGGTTGTCTTGGTAATATTCTGCAGCTCGCCTTGCGTCTGCCGCTGCATCGCCTTCGTGATCTGTGACAGCTCTTTATTTTCTTTCAGGTCAGCCCCCGCAGCATCCCACAGGCTGAGATCATTCTCCCATGCCATAGATGCAGCAGTTTCCATGACATCCTTTTCTACCGTCATCACTTGCCCATCGATCTGTTTCAGCAGCTCCGCCACTTCCCGTTTATACTGCAGCGTGTTTTCTTCCACCTGCTTCTGGTATTCTTTATCTGCCCGCAGCAGCTTCATAACACGCGCCCGAATCTGTGCCGGGCTGTATCCCAATGCCTGCAGCGCTTTCACTTCCAGCTCTGCTGTTCTGGTGTATTTCAGCGTATCACGGATGCGCCGTGCCACGTCTGCGATTACCCAGCTTTCCAGATGCTGGTAAAGCGGCACCAACGCGCCAGATAGGACATCCAGCTGTTCATCACTCAGCATTGCGGCACCACCTTTCAGTCATCTGTCTCATCACCCAGATCCGGATCCTGCTGCCCCTCTGCAATGTACTGTCTTGCCTGCTCTTCGTCGCAGTTCAGGCGAGCCATCACATACCGTATCCTGAAAATGGGGATGTCGGAAAAGCTCACCGCATCGGAACGCATCTGCTCCATTTCAGCGTCCTTGTCTGTAATATAGGAATCATCAAATTCCACATTCACATCTGCTCCAATATCCCAGCTGCCGCCCTGAAATGTATTGGCAAACCACAGGGCAGCTCTTACAATGTCCTGTATGTACCGTTTTGCAGCCTGCCGCTGCCGGTTCAGCTCCTGCATGGAATCCTGACGTTCTCCAAAATATTCCGTTGCGGTCTTGATCTGTCCACCTTCGAAACTGTATTTCTTTGTACCGTATCCAAACATCAACGACAGCAACGAAAGTGCAAGTTCCAGCGCCTTCGTAATCTGCTCCGTCCGAATTTCCGGATTATATTCCTGAATCAGCTCCTTTTGTGTGGGAAGCCTTTCGCCCAACAGCACAAACAGCTTCTTTGCCTGCTCGTTCGGGGTGATCGGCTTACCGCTGCCATCAAACTGACACAGCATCTCGTTGATGAGTATCAGCTTATCCGCCTTGTCCAGATCTCCGTACAGTACATTAAATGCCAGTTCCACAACTTCCAGAGCTGGAATCGCATTGTGCAGCTTCGGCAGTCCATACCCAACCATATCGTCAAGGTTGTTGACCTCTGCATTCTGCAGTACAGCGAATGGCTTTACATTCCCCAAACATAACACAATGGACTTATCTTCTATCTTCGCTCCATACTCGTCAAACACAGCTGTCTCCGCGGTATAGTTTTCTGCCCGGTCTTTCGTGAAGATCACCAGAGTTGTCTGTTTTTTCCCTTTTTCCAGTCCGGTCCCGGAAAAAGCCGCTTCTGTCACGACATCATTTTCGACGGTCAGCGGAATGTAGCTTTCTGCTTCCACATAGTTCAGCCGGATGCGCCCGCCCTGCACCCTGCCACTTTTCATGATCGTTGCATCATCCAGGCGTACATAACATGCTGCCGTTCCATCCGCAGATACCTTTTCCAGTTGTTTCCTGTACTGTGTCTGGAACTCGCTGTCCGCCAATATTGCATTTACAAAATCTTTCTGCTGTTCCGTGCTTCCTGCATTCACATCCAGGATTTCGCACAGGTTCGCATCATCGCTGCAACACCGCTTCGCAAGGTTTAACTGTTTCAGGTCATACGGTACATTCTGGACTGTGTTCCGGCGGTGGAACTCTGGAATCTTCCGACTCGCATACCAATCGTCGCACGCATGGATCAGCTCAAGCGCAGTCGTATTCACTCGGTATCCGCGCTTTAAAAGATAATCTGTCACACAGTTTTCCACTGTCCTCACCTCCCAAGGTCTACATACTCTACAAAATCCAACCAGCAATAACAAAAGGCGTCCCACCAGTCATTGCAGTTAGCAATATTTTTATCTTCTGGCTGGTCAGGGTGATCCGGATCCCACCGTAGACGGCTGATCGCTCCGATTACGCTTGTGCATCGCCGACTGATCATAAGCCGTCCCATTGAAAACAGCATATCAACAGTCTTCGGTCGCTCTGTGATCGGGTTTTTCCGACATCCGCTGATGCTGCGCCACGGCAATCCTGCGGACTTCGCTGCATTTCGCAGGCTGTTAATCATTGTTGTACTGGCACTGTCCGGAAATATCCAGTCAACATCTCCGTATTGCCCGATCACCATGCGGTAAAATTCAACGAACTTATCACAAATCCGCTTACTGTCAACCTCTTCAGTAACCGGCAGGGAATCTTCTTCCAGTACAAACAGGTTCCGGTATCCGTTCAGCCAGCCCATCATGACAAAAGTGGTTTTCGATCCATTTCCGCCAAAGTCAATGCCGATCGTAATGCGATCCAACCATTTCTTTTTTCCTGCTCGCTGCGCTTGCTTGATGCGAACTTCAAACCATTCCTGTAGCTGTGCATCTGTAAAGAGATATGGATCCGGACAATCAGCAAAATAGCGGAAGATGATTCCCTCCGCTACTTTTCGTTTTCCCAATATGTCTCTCTCGTACCAGACCGTCCCCTTGTGGTATGTTGCCAGGATATCCCGTAGCCTGCTGCCGGATATGCTGTAATTATCCGCGATCGTAAAATGCCCATAATTATAGCCATATTCCGGATTCTGCAGCTTTTTTTCTTCATGAAAGTCCAGGATATCCGTATAATACCAATGTCCCTCTTCTTTTGGATTCAGGTCGTGGAATACTTTTCTGTCGGAACTGGAAAGTGTTCTGTCAAATGCTTCCCGAAGGAATTTCGGGTGGCATTCGTTTGCTTCCGTGATGTAAGCCATCCCGTAGGTATTGCCTTTGATCAGCTTCTCATCCCCATCTTTCCCGCCGCCCGACACCAGCACAACCTTCTCTCCGGCTTTCGTTTGCACATAAACGCAGTCTCGGTCTTTATACTTCCCTTCCCGGCAACGTCCCTCAAAATAATTCAGCAGTCCGTATTCGTCGCAATCCAAAATATTAAGCTTCGCCGTCGCAACGGAAACGCCTGCAACGAGATGGATTTTATTTTTGTGCGTTTCCAACAGCGTACAGAATGCCATAACTTGCAGCACATTCTTTCCGCCACGCTTGCCGCCCTCCGCGACGTTAAACCAGTTTGAAAAGCAGCGTTGGAAATATTCCATCTGCCGGACAGAAAAAGGCGCAGGCTTATTCATCTTCGTAATCCTCTATGTTCCGGTTTGGCTGCGGACTTTTCAGAATCTCTGCCAGCGTCTGCATGTTCTCCACAATGGCAGCTGCCGCATCACTACCGCGGTTCCTTTTCTCGTCCTGTACAGCTGTTTGGGATCGGATCTGTTCAATCCTCGCTTTCTGTTCATCTGTTGCCAGTTCCCAGTTTTTATGCAACATTTCATCATACTGCTTTATCATGCATCGCAACTCGCTCTGTGCTCTTGCCTGCGATTTTAAAAAGTCCGCCTGCTTGTCCCATGCCTGCTGCGTTTTCCACGATTCCCCATTTACCGAATTACTTACCATTTCCCGCGTCTTGTCCGTCTGATCCCGCACATACATGATCTGCTGTGCCCGGATTATCGCTGCATACGCAATCTGTATCTGGTCCCACAACACATCCAATGGATTAACCGGCATTTCTGCGATAATAGAAAAGGTCTCCTCCGGAAGATATTTCCGAAAAAGACCATGTTTCTCAGCATTATGATTTTTCAGCGGTGCACCAGCTCCCTCCGCGTTGTGGTTTCCTGGCTGACCGCCGCGCTTTCGCTTCGCAACGTTGCGTTTTTTTCCGTTTGCAACGTTGCAATCCCATTTCTGTCTATTTTTCCAGCTCCGGATTGTCCCCTCAGGCAACCCGAGCTGATTTGCAATCTCAACCAGCTTTGCTCCCCGCTGGTACATTTCATGGGCTTGCTCTACCCTTACATCTGCTTTCCGCGGCAACCTCACCACCTCTCATTCATTTGTTTTGATGTTACAGACCCTCTCAGACCTTGCGACGGTCTTTCACAGCATTCCGCTAAGAGGGTGGAGTTCCGACACATGTCGGCAATGGACCATGCAGGAATCGAACCCGCGACCGACCGGTTATGAGCCGGATGATCTACCACTGATCTAATGGTCCGGATTTTTAGGGAAAAAGAAAGAAGCAGGTTGTTATGCCTGCTTCTGTAATCCGTTTATTTTTTTCATAAGGGCTTCCTGCAGTACCTGTGAAAAATTTATGTTTTCACGCACGGCAGCTTCGTTCAGCCACTCCGGAATTGTTAATGTCTTTTTTACCGCTTTTGAAGAATGTCTTCTGCGATATTCTGCCATATCAAATTCTACAATGATAAGCGTTCCATCCTCTGCATCCACACGATCCAGCGGAGACGCTTCTGGAATAACTTCTCCCGCATCTTCCATTGTGCTTAAGGACAATCCCAACGCATCCACTGCCATCTCATACGCGTCCTGCATGTCATCCCCTTGTGTCATACACTCTGGAATATCCGGAAAGCTTACCCAGAACCCACCTTCCTCCGCTTTATGAAAAACTGCCGGATAAAATAACCTTTCCATATATAACCTCCATTTCAGGTGGCAGGGCTATTTCAGCCCCGCCTGTTTCAATATTGCCTGCTCCAATCCCTTTTTCAGGTCTTTGGAGTGATAAGGAACGACTACGGTTCTGCCGCTATCCTGATTTCTCATTTTAACGTGAGAACCATTCTGGCTGAGAATAACATACCCAGCTTTTTGCAGGAAACTTATCATTTCCTTTGGTGTCATTGGCATCTTTTGTATCTCCTTTCCTTATCATGGTTATATTGTAACACGTATTTATACGTATGTCAATGGTTGGTGTACAAAAATACCCAGCCGTTTGACTGGGTATCATGCAGAAATCATAACTCAAAGGAGGAAACTGATTGTTTCAATCTTTGCAGTATATACTATAACATAGTTGATCGGGACATTTGGGACATTCGGGACAAACTTTTATAAAATAAGATATTTATTCCCGTTTTTCCAGCCTATTCGCAGCTTCTTCCATAAGATTTTCGTAATTTTTAAGCGGCATACCCATAACCATACCCCCAATGTGATAGCCGCTTGCAATCTCTCCTAATAATCGCAATTCCTTCGCGATTCTTACATTGTCCACTTCGTCGTATGCGCAGATATGAGTATGTTCATGTTCTTCGCATTCATCATAATCAGTAAATTCTTTACGACAATATTTACATTCATACACAATCCTTTTGCTTGGCATAGCCTTTCTCCTAATCTAATTTCCTATCATAAACCGCTGGAACTCTTTTTTCACACTATCCCCCGTTGCCTTCCTCCCCATCTTCACAGCCACTTCTTCCCATGTCAGCTCTTCGAGGAACTTCCATCGGATGATCCGCTGCATCCGCGCCGGGATCGTCAACATCCACTCTTCTACGTTCAGCTTAATCTTCTCTGCGTTCGCTTTCCGGCGTTCCAGCAAGCCTTCGTCCCACCGAAGCGCACTGTCGTCTGCATATGTAAATGTCGTCCCCTCGATCTTGAAATGCTGCGGCTGGTAGGGGAAATCCGGATTGCTCCCGCTTACATTCGTCTGGATGATTGTCTTGCGCTTTTTCTTTAATGCCCGGATGTCCCGTTCTGTCTCCTGGACCAGCGCACATGCATCTATGTAGTCGTTTAGGATGTTTTTATCCATCGGTGCCACCTTCTTTCTCATCCATTTGCTTACTTAAATTTCAGTTTAGTGCGTATTTCTTATTAAACGCTCAATCGTTTCTTTTCTGCGTCCCAGTCAAAAGAGGCACACGCGATACAGCGTTTGCATTGCTCTATAGGCTCGTCGTCACACTCACTGCCAAAGCCCAAACAAGCGCCGCTCCCGTCTTTTCCTGCAGTTCCATGTCTCTTCTGTAAACCGCACTTTATCATTCGCTGCTTTATCCGGCACTGTTTGCATATAATCTTTTTCCCCGTTGTGCAGCCCTCTTGTCTTGCATAATATGCCGCCCATATTTTACTTATTCCGGTCCCTGCTATATACCAGCCTATGATCCTTTCGCCACATATATCGCAATAAACCTCTGTGCTTACTTCTCTGTATATAGGCATTTTCTATCTCTCCTCTAAATGCTCACTTAAGCAAATTTCAGTTGATTTTCGCTGTCATTTATTCTCAGATTCGGAAGTCTTTCTCCAATTTTAAGGTGCGAGCAGTTCGCCCTGACTAATGTTTCCGCCATAACTGGCACAACACTATTCCCAAGCCTTGCAACCTGCTCTTTAATCGGGTATGGCTTCCAGTCAATATCGCGGTCGATTATATAATCATCCGGGAACCCCTGCATCCGCTTCAGCTCCTCCGGTTTCAGCATACGCAGAAAAATGTCTTTGATTATATATGCCTCTCCACCTATATCCAATATCACATTTACAAGCCCGAACCGGTCTTTTGTCGTAATTGTGTCTAATGGTCTGTCTATTGTCTGGCAGCCCCCGCCAGAACCATAATATTTAATCAGAAATGCACTGACTAATCCGAAATGCCCTGGCGATGTTGTTATCGTGTGCAACGGTTCATCGCATCCTTGTCCAATGCCGCTCTTGTAAAACTTTGTAATAAACGCTGTGACAAGTCCGTACCGGTTACTGGTATCTATAGTCTTGATCGGCTCCGATAGTAACTGCCCTCTGGCATACCCGGCTTTCTGCTCCCCGTGATACTGAATGACAAATGCCACCGCTCTTTTGTCCCGAACCACGTATGGCTCGCTTTCCAGAATATACTTCCGGATTCCGTTTGCAATTCGTTTCTGTGTGGCCTCTGCCAGCGGCCTTGGTCTGTCAAATATGGATTTTCCCAAATCAGACCAGTCGATGTACTCTCCACACTGCTTCCATTTTGGCTCCGAATCTTTAAGATGCGTCTGCTCCGGCCAGACAATATCTTTCCCATCTCTCCTAAAAATTGCATACCAGCGTTTCCGCGTTGTCGGTGCTCCGTAATCAGCAGCCACCAGCTCCCTACTATCGAATATGTAGCCCAATCCCTTCATGGCAGATATAAATTTCTTGTAATCCTCGCCCAGGCGTTCTTTGATAGGATGTCCATTTTCATCAAGCGGGCCCCACTGTTGTATTTCCTCAACATTTTCCATGATAATCACATCTGGCAAGATTGCTTTTGCATGTTTGTATACCGCCCACGGAAGGATTCTCAGTCCACTTTTTCGGGGCTGTCCTCCTTTTGCCTTGGAATGGCTTGTGCAGTCCGGCGATGCCCACATTAGCGCAACACGACGCCCTTTTACATATCTTTGCAGGTCAACCTTAAAAATGTCCTCTGTCAAATGCAGCGTGTCCGGATGGTTGACTTTGTGCATGCGGATTGCCTGTGGATCATGGTTGATTGCAATATCAACTGGTCTACCCAATGCCATTTCAATTCCCACACTTGCTCCGCCTCCTCCTGCGAAACAATCTATTATCAACTCTCTCATAACCTGCTGTCCCCCAAAAACGTGCTTGCCATCTGCTCCTGCCAGCTGCAGGAGGTGTTCTCCTGCGTCGGATCCAGATCAGCTGCATCCTTTCTTCCAAGCAGGCTGCATTTTTCTTTCAAGTTCTCAACTTCTTCCGGGCTCAGCCCTGTATCTTCATACTCCATCAGTTTCCAAAGTGCGCCATGCAGGATTTCCCATAATCTTTCTATGATAACTCTCCCCTCATAAAGGTCTTCCCAACGTATTTCTCTTAAATTCCAGTTCCCGGAATCGTCCTTTTCTGTCATTCTACTCATGCCTTCTTTTTCTCTCCAAACTTATAAATATACTTTACTATTTGCATTATTATCATTGCTATGTTTACGTTTTTCCAGCTCGCATTTGTTGATATTTCACTTTCATTATGCTACATTGTAAATGGATTTTAACCGTTATTCCCAGGGAGGTATTTATGAATACGAAAACAAACTATGTAATCCTGCTGCTCACTTTCATCATTAACCTTTTTATGGCTTTTTCGCTAAACAGTTTCAGCACAACAGAATTATATTTACCCATGATGTTCCTTTATTTTCTGTCAGGGCTTGGGGCTTTCATTGACAAAATATCCTGCTATTCCGATCCATGTTATAAAGCTGAAAAAATCATCTCTTGGTTCGGTCTTATTATTTGTCTTATCAATGTCTGTCTATATCTTATGTATTCTCTTCATTTTATTGAAATGTCTTTTCAGTACAATGGAACAAATTATCATGTTCTTCTTCAAGGAGTACCGAATGCTTTCTTTACTTTTACCTCAGTGAATATTACCCCTTTTATGATTATTTCAGTGCTTACAATTCCCTTTTCCTATCCTTTATTTGGGATAATTCTTTATCTTAGAAATCGGCAAATTTCACCGAAAAAGATTAGGAATATTTATTTCACACATAAAGAAGCTCTCCCCGTGCTAATTCTTTTTTCCATCATCTTTGGCATTCTAGGCGATGGATTCTGTTTTCTCAAATCATACTTGAAACAGAACCCGTTTGGCACACCACAATACAAAATCTATTTCATTTCATTTTTCATACTTGGATTCTTTATATTTGGTATTTATCAGTTAAAACACTATACCAAAGAAAACTAATCACATAAGGAGAAGAAAAGAATAGCCAATAGTCCTGCAAAACTTGAAAGCAATGTCAACTCCACTGTCCTGGCAGGATCAATGCTTCCTGCCAGAATGAACAGCATCAAGCAAACCAGAATTGCTATTATACCCATTATTCTTAAAATATCATTTTCATCCATTCTCTTATTCCCCATTATTATATTTTTTTCAGTTATCCTATACTGTTGCTTCTCTGATCTTATCCAGTTTCTTCACGGTGGCATCCTCCGTATAATGGATCTTGCAGCATCACAATATTTTCTCCAATCCGGAACATCAGGTAGGTTCCCGCAGTTATTACACTGATCAGAATCGTAAATACAATCATCAATTTCTTCATCTCCCTTTTCCTCCAGAAATAAATGCCGGGAACTTTCTTTTCTCCTCCTGTACTTCAACCAGCTGTGCATCTTTATCCATCATAAATTCGATACCAGATTTCTTTATCGCATCCTTGTACATCCTGCCATACAGCTCTGCATTTGTGATGCATGTCCGGATTCCATGCTTGTTTTGAACCATGACAAAATGAGGATATTGCTGCACCACTGTTACCTTCTCCTTTTTGGCGGAATGTCCTGGAATTTCTTCTCGGATATATAATTTCTCACCGGGTTTATAAATTTTTACTGGTTTCATCACCCTATCTCCTTTCGTTGGTAATATTTTCTGAGAACTATGTACATATCTTCGAACAGTTGTCCCATGTCCGAGTTAAGTGCCCTGTATTTTTTTAACACCTGATCACCTTCTCGATACAGCTCATCCCATTCATCTTCCTTCAAACGTTTGACTCCATATTTCTTAAACAGATGCCATATCTCCGTCTGAATCTGATATAATGTCTTTAATTCATCCATAATTTCCTTTCTAGTAACACAAGGTAACAGGTTAAAAGCACCAATGTTACTGTTTTGTTACCGCTCAACACCGCATAAATACTGGGTTTCTGGGAAAGGTAACAAAAGTAACACGTTTTTTCAAGGCTCTTACGCGCGGGAAACTTTTTTCTCGCAAAAGAATATTTCTATGTTTTTCGCGTCTATAAACGCAGAATCGCTTGTTACCTTTGTTACTTGTTACCTTTCAGTCAAACGGAAGCTCTCCTTGCATGTATTCCGGCAAGTCATCCAGGCTCGTAAATCCTTCATCCAGTGCTTCCACAGGGTTCCGCTGCATACGGAGCCAAACACACCTTGATGTTGTTCCGGCAATCTTTTTCAGCTTTGTAGGCTGGTTTGACTGAGTTTGCAGAAGCCCTTCACGGTCTGCCCAGCTAAGAAACGCCTTTTTTGAAAACTTCCCGTTTTGACAGAGCGTGTCAAACACATTGTTATAGATGATCGCATATCCCTTTTCAATCACGCCCCATTTTTCTCCGACTGAAATGTTCTGATCAAACTTGCTCCGGTTGATGTCAATCGCTGATAAAATATATTCATAGCAGCGCTCATTGTCAGATACCTCATTTCTATCTGTCAGAACGCGCTGAGCCGCTTCTAAGCTAATGTATTGGCCATCTTTGAACAGATAGTCTGTTGTGATCTTATCTGCCGTCAAAACGATGCTGAGCGCAATACTCTGCTTCTGCATTTTTTCATCATCAAAAATCTTGTTTTGAATATTCTTGTTAATCTGCCTTAGTTCTTCTGGATCCATATTCCGGATCACTTCTACAAAGTCTCTTCCTGCATGCCCATAGTTCTTTTTTAATATGTCAACTGTTCTCTGTGGGTCCTGGTAGATATGCGCTGCATCACATTCCACCTCCAAAATTCTGTTAATAGCTCCCCCCTGATCAACATAGGATGAAAGGGGCTTCTCTCCATTCGTAAGAATTGCGTTTTTCCAGCGGTTCTCCCGATTCATTCCCAATTCTTTATTTGATCGTGACTTACCTTTCCCAGAGCACAAATCATATACGATTCCCTCAAAGTTATCCCTGATCCGGGCCGATACCTTGCTTGTATCATCTAAAATCATCGGGAAACTGTTGAGCAGATCTGCTCTTGCTTCCAGGGCAACGTCTGTTGTTTTGAAATCACCAATATAATTATTTTCATCCGGGTTTGCCCAGACCGATGCCGCCAGCATCAGCGTGACGGTCTTACCTCCCTCTGTTTCTCCCCACAGATCCACGATAAAGGGCAATCCTCCCAACGGCGAAACCAATACGCTTGCGAAGGACGCCGCCAGCATCATTTTAATCTCCATCCGACCTGTTTTCCGCAGCTCCGAAACATGCTTGTACCACCGCTCTGCACTCCCTTTTTGTTGGATGGACTCAAAAATTTGTCCAAATCGAGCATCCCCATCAAAGATTATGGAAGTATCGTATGGAAGAAAATCTTCTTTTACCCATCCCAGTTTTGAGCTTGAATACTTAACTTGTATATCACGGTCGTTCATGTTTTCAACATCTGCCAGATACCGGACCAACAATTTTGCATTTTCAGATGTCACCGCAATTCCACGGCTTGACAGCCCGACTATCTTGCTTGCAGATGTGACTGTAGTTTTTGGCACGACAACCGTATTCCACCTTCCGTTCCGCTTATATGCAATCTTTATCTGTTCTTCTCCGGTCTGGACATTCTTCATTCGTTCGATCGGCATAATTGGATGATAACAAGCCTGTGCATCTATCGTCCCTGTGTTCTGTGCCCAGATACCATCTTCTCTTGCTATCCATGATCCGCAGAACATCTGATTAAACGGCCCTTCAAAATTTGTCCAGTTATCAAGGGAGGAAATTACATTTTTCTGGGCTGCCTGTTTCATGCTCTTTTCTGCCCGTTTATAGGCAGCTACCATTGATTTGAATTTATTCTTTGCCCCCAACTCTGCAGCTCTGTCCTCCAGAGTAAGAAGTAGCCTTGCCTTTTGGATCTCATCCTCTTCTGAAAAAACTTCATCCAGCACCGCATCCGAAATCACGTCTGATGCAGTCATGGAAGCGATGCTCTGCATCTGTATTCACCTCTTCCTGTTTAAATATTCCAGCTTATACGCTGCAAATTGTAATTGGTTATAAGAATCACACCATGCGTCCGACAATGGCTCAAACAGGCGCACACACGTCCACAGAAGCCTAATTGTCCGGCGCAGTATCTCTTTCTCTGCTTCTTCTGCCCGCGCTCTGCCAGCTGCCGTTTCCTGCCGCTTCTGACGCTCATATTGACGCCGGCGGCGTGCAAACCAGCTCTCCTTTTTCGCATCCGGATATTCCCCTCCCAGCTCCAGGAACGCTTCCCGAAACGAGATGCCCTCATACTGTTCCAGAAACGTAAAAATATCCCCGTTTGCCCCACATGCAAAGCAATGGTAATCTTTGGGATAAATCTTCATGGAAGGTGTCCTGTCGCCTTTATGGAAAGGGCACGGGATGAACCCTGCCCTGTTTGGAGCAGGCATCCCGCAGTGCTGCAGGATTTCCTGCATAGATACCGATTCTTTAATCTCTTCCCTTGTCATGCTCCATCCTCTGCCGGAAGGTCAAATTCTCCGTGTTCCAGCCGCTCTTTCAAATCCCGTTTCAGGATCTCATAAATCAGAGTCGAAGTCGTTTCCTCCTTGCACATGATCAGCTGTAGGTCATAGCGGTTCTGCCATGCAAGGATGGAAGCTAGAAAGGCAGCAGGATTGTACTGGCTGCGATACTTTCCTGCCAAAAGCTTCTCCCAGGTGGCATTTTCCACCAGCAGATAAATCCTCGCTCCGTTCTCCTTTGCCCTGGCAAATTCTGCTTCGAAACGTTTTCTCGACCGGGTAAAGCATCCTGCCAGCTCATCCAGGTTCATCTTCCGTTCTACTACGATTGGAGATATGACCTCATGCGAGGAATATTCTAAAAAGCGCTTTCCGTCCGGCAGAACGAAGTTATAAGCATAATCGCCATAAGATAAAGCTTGTCTAACATAATCGCAGGGGAAGCGGCCGTACCGCTCCCTCGCCCGTTTTGTATCCTGTTCCCGCGTATCCACCAGTATTACCATGGAACGCAGGCAGTCATCTACTTCAAAATGATTCATTCCGGCCTCCTTTAGAACGGGAGTTCCTCATCAATCTCGTCCGGAATATTCATAAAACCATCCGTCCCAGGTGTGGCACCTGCCGGATAGGTACCTTTCTCAGGTTTCAGCAGCGTGTCCTTCGGGATCGTAAACTTTCCATCGCGGATCCTCTGCGCATCTGTCAGGCTGTGGCAGTTTGTAAAGAACCCGTGCCGGCCGCCAAAGTCGTATTCCTTGTTATTAAACAGTCCGCCGATCATCTTGCCTTTCAGGGTCTTCTCATCCCAGCTCCAATGGTATTTCTCGTTGGAAGACTCGAATGCTTCCATGACGGTCTTAAACCGGCGCTTCGTCCAGTTGTCCTGATCAGTACCATCGTCCTTGGGGCAGTACAGGCGGTAAACACCTTTCCACTTCTTGTCCTCCTGCGTCTGGGAGTCATAATTACGTTTATAAAAGCCTGCCTGCTCTCCCTCTGCAATATCAAAGGCAATTACCAGTACGTCACTGTTTCCGTTCTTACCCTCATCCAGACGCACATTCTGCACCTTTAAAACATATCCTCCTACAGGCAGCTTCTCATTCTCCGAATATGCCTGCGTGCTCTCGTAATCATTCCATTTTTTCATTTTCTTCTCCTCTAGTACTCTTTCAGCGCTTCGATCACTGCAGTGATATCATTATCAATTTCCTTGTCCTCAAAAGCACCCATCGGGCTCTTTGCTGTGGAAAGGTTTGCCTGCGTCTCAAATACATACCGTCCGTCCACGCATTTGCTCAGAAGCACTGTCGAAAACTTGCTTTCCAGCGTGATCTTGTCCAGCTTTCTTCCGGATGTCTTGATCCGCGTAAACATATATCCGTTTTCATCATGGTCTGTCTGCGTATGTGCCACAAACACAACTGTCACATCGTCCCTCATGGTCAGGGAATAATCGATCAGCTCATAAATACTCTGCGCCAGATCCTGCCACTTGTCATATCCTTTTTCCTTTGACCGGCGCATCTCATCCGCTACCATCAGGCCGTTGATCGTATCCACAACAACTACCTTGATATGGCTCATGTTCTTCTGCTCATTGACCTTACGAAGCGCCTGCAACGCAACCTGCGGGAAGTCCGTCACCAGATAGTTTTTGCTCTCTCCATTGAACTGGCTTTTCCAGCCCTTCCAGGAAAGTCCTTTCTTATCACAGTCGATATATAACGTTGTTTTCGGGTCAAGCTTTCTCATAGATGTTGTCTTTCCGGTGCCGGACTCTCCGGCAATGCATATCACATGGCTCATTGGTATTTCCTCCTGTTTTGATAACCTACCTACGGTTCCGCTGCTTTTTGGCAGCTTAGTTTGATAACTTCTCTCAACGGTTATTTAATCCTCAGATGCTCTCCTCGCTCTTTCAGTTCTGCAAACGGCAGCGTCTTGCCGGCAGTCAGTGCTTCCCGGATCTTTGCCGTGTCCGGAATCTTTTTCATATAATCGTCCGTGACTGCAGTTTCATCGACTTCCAACGGAGCAGCTCCTCCGTTTTTGCAGATTGCAAAGGAATACAGGTCTGTTTTAATTTTTTTCCGGTTGCAGAGGATCATTGCGCTGCGCAGCCGGTCTTTCAGCAGCTTGCTTCTGGAATGCAGCTGCCCGGCACGTTCTGCCAGACGGTCTGCCTCTTTTTCAAACTTTGCTGCCTCTGCATCCAGCTCTGTCATGATCTTGGCATAAGCATCTGCCTTCTCTTCCAGCTCCCCATCCATTCCTTCCAGGGTGTCCGTGATAACTTTCATCTCCAGCTCATCCGCTGATTCCAGCATTTCATACAGTGCCAGATACTGGCCTGTGATTTCATACAATGTACTCATTTTCTTCTCTTACCTCCTGTTCAGTCTCCTGCATTGCCTGCATAATTCTTTTCATGCGCTTTTGCGCTTTTGCTTTCATATCTATTGTCGGGCTTGCATTCTCTCCGGATTATTTCTGACCTGTATACATGTCACTCCTTCAGACATCTCTGAAATCTCTCAAAAAGCTCATCCATTGCTTTCTCGATTTCATCCATTTCCGGCATTGTCTCACGCTTTATGTCAAATGCTTCTTTCATGCCCACATTCAGCGCTTTCCGCAAAACATCCTTTGCCGTTCTTTTGGGAACGCCACTATTTAAAAGCGTTTCGGTCACAGCTGCAGATGCCACCGAAAAATCCACAAGGACATCCCAGCCCGATCCTTTTATGGTTACTTCTCCGTTTTCTGATTTAATCATTGCATTCTCTCCATTCCCGCCTTATACTAAAGGCGTAATATTTTTCATTGGCGCTGGTACTTTGGTCGGTTCAGCGCCTTTTTCTTTTCCGGCTTCTTAATTCTTCTTCGCGTGCCGCGCACAGCACTGTTGCCACAAAGCAGCCGGCGGCGGCGACCGTCAGTACCGTCGGCGTGATCATCATGCCAAACGTCTCCCACATAATCAGCGCTGCCATAAGCAGCACCGTTCCGGTCATCAGACACACATCAGACTTGTCCATCTTTACTTTCACCTCCTGTTCTCCAGCTCAAAGATCGCCCACCTCAGCGCCGAAGCCGCTTCGGTATCCTTTTTCCGCTCTTTTTCTTCCAGCAGCTCATAAAGCTTGTCGATCTTTTTCTGATCCATAAAACACACCTTCTCTTTCTTTTCCCAGGACCCTATTGAGCTTCTCCCGCATAATGATGTAACGGAATCCTGTCCCTTTTGAATTTGGAAGGACAAGGCCAATATCAATCAGTCCGCGCTTCATGTACTCGCGCAATCCCTGCGGATTCATTCCCAGTTCCCTTGCCGCATCCAGTAAACTTACTCTTTCGCATGTGCTCACTGCTTTCACTCCTTTCATCCGGTTTTCAAGTAACGGTTAATGAAATACTGCTGTCCTTTTCCAGTTACTTTTGTCGTCTTCGTAGTAACATTGCATCCATTCCCATCTATATGAGTGGATTCTTTGATTTCAAACAGTCCCATTTCCATAGCCCGCTGCGTCAGCATATTCCAGTTGTTTCCCTTCTGTTTAATCAGATAGCCATCTTTCCGCAGCGTTTCAAACAACCGGTTCTGCCCCGTGTTTATGCCGTTCTGTTTCAGAATCTTTGCCAAATCTCCGATTAAAATAGATGTCTTGCTGGCAGATACAGCGTCTGCAAAGATTTCCTTTGGCTTCATGCGGTCAACGTCCGTCTGGAGCCTCTTGTTTTTCTCACGCTCCTCTTTCAGAGCAGTGAAAGCCTTGATAGCCATTTCTGGGTCATTCAACGGAACCACAACTGACATGACAGAAGAACAGATTTATTCAAGAATGGCTCTTAATTCTATTATTTTATCTGCAAATCTTTCTGCTCAAGTAGTTGTGACAGGTCTGGTATCGTTAGGGGTAATACCAAAGAATGCTCTTGAGGCTGCGAAAGTGAAGCCTCAATTGCATCTTGTAAAATCTTCGCTGGAGAATTCTGACCATCCCGAAGAATAACTTCGATGCGCTTCAACGTATTATCAATGCTTTGGAGCGTATCTTTTTTTCGAAGTTCCTCTAATCTGGTATGCTTTTTCCTCATCCCTCTCACCTCCTCTACTCTTCTGTTTGGAAAAGATGCTCGCCTTATTTTCCACTTGTCCTTTCCTCTCTCCATTCCTATAATGTACCCACAGGCTCCTCCCAGAGCCGAGTACGGAAGAAAGGAGTCACCTAATGAAGTTTGTAAAGAATTGCAAAAACTGTAATTCCCAGTGCAATCCCCATCGAATAGAAGAAATACAGCTTTGAAAAACCAGGCTGTATTTTTTTTATAATTACATTTCCCACAATCACCGCAAGCCACATGACAGAAATCAATATGATATTCACTATATCTATGGTTCTTATCCCTCTCAGCCCCCTTTATCCCTTGCATCTCTTTTCCGCCGGTTTTATACTTTATTCAAAAACAAACCGGAGGCATCTTATGAAATATCTTTCGATCACAATCGCAATTCTTAGCTTGATACTGTCTTCCACTCAATGGATTTATACCTTGTATAAAAACAGGACTAATTTTTCCATGTCCCTAGAGCGTTTCCAGTGGTATGAAAAACCTGAATATGACTACAATCAAGGCATTTTTACCTTCATGATCTGTAATTTATCGACTGCACCTTTAACCATTACCAGAATGACTATCAAGAAAACTTCCTGTTTAATTACCCATCAGTGGATTGGCGACCATTATTACCCGAAGTTTCCGGAAACTGATATTCCTACGACAGAGCGACAGCTTTCACCAGATTTTCCAATCACTATTGCACCAAATGGCAGTGGACTTTATTCAATCGTCTTCCATTTTGATTTAGAAGCCAAAAGACCAGGTCACCATATAAAAGTCACTGTTCAGACAGCATATAAGAAAAAAATTATTTCTTTATATTGTCCAACGGTCGAGAATAACAAGTTATATCTCTAATCGTCTTCAATGCTTTTTATAAAAGAGCAACAGGATATTTAATATTATGGAAATTCCGGAAATTAAAATTGCTGCTATTGCCATTTCTGCCGCCTCCTCAAAACGAATTCCTTGTCTTTCATTTCCTCTGATAGATGGTCGTTATTCCATCTGATAATCTCTGGTAAACTGGCTCGTATCTATCTGCGCTGGCTGATACCAAATTAGCCAGTGCATTTACCATAGCTGGCAACATCATTGAGCCTGGGAAAGAACCAGATTCTTTCAGTTCCCCTTGAATCCATTCACAGATTGAGAGGACTGTTTCGTCCATTGCCTTGTTTTTTTCTTTTTCATCCATCTGTTCCACCTCCTTTGGAATCAATTTCATTGGTATCTTTAAAAGTTACTCTTTAGCAAAAAAAATAGATATAGGATCATTGATATGAAGTTTTTCAATCATGATCTGAATCTCATCACTTCCAAAAACACCAATCTTCATTTTTTCATAGAACGTTTTCGGCGTAACTCCAATCATTCCAGCCACATCTGACTGAGAATAACCATTCTTGGCAATCACTCCCTTTAACTCATCTGTCCGAATCAACTTTATCACCTCCGTATCTTTTTAAGTTACTTTCAGTATAGCACCTTTTTGTAACTTGTCAAGATATTTTTTATTGCATTACTAACATTTTTGTGCTACTATTGAGTTACTAAAGATATGAAAGGAGTTTCTTATGACTGTAGGCGAACGAATCAAAGAATTGAGAACTCAATTAGGCTTAAGTCAAGTTGAATTTGCTGAAAAAATAAATGTTTCTAAGCAAACTCTATATAAATACGAAAATAACATAATAACTAACATCCCATCAGATAAGATCGAGGCGGCTGCAAAAGTCGGGCATGTTTCCCCTTCTTATTTAATGGTATGGGATGAAACCGATGGATATACGAAAAAAAACAACAAGAACACCGCCAAAGACGTTGACAACATCATGGCAAAGCTCACCGCCGGTGAAGATGGTCCTGCCAGCTACAACGGCGAAGCCCTTGACCCCGAAGCTGCTGATCTGTTCCGCGACGAGCTTCAGATTGCCCTGCGCCGCCTGAAAATAATCAACAAGGAGAAATACACTCCTAAGAAATATAAAAAGTAGGTGATTTGATTGCAGGACATCAAAAAGATTGTCAACTACTATAAACGGAAATATAACACATCAGACCCTTTTGAACTTGCCGACCGCATGAACATTTTATATCAGTTCGGTGATCTGAAATATGAGGGCTGTTATATGTTTTTAAAGAATCACAGATACATTTTTTTGAACCAGAACCTATCGTACCACGATAAACAACTGGTAATGGCTCATGAGCTCGGGCACGCAATCCTGCACAGAAAGGAAAACTGTTATTTTATACGAAATAAAACACTGCTGCTCAACTCAAAAAATGAGATCGAAGCCAATAAGTTTGCGATGGAATTATTGATATCGGATGAAGTTTTGCTGGAATACCAGGACTGCACCATAGACCAGGTTGCAAGAGCTACGGGATATCAAAACAATTTGATTGAATTAAGAATGAAATAATATACATGTACGGGAGAATAAGATGTCTAAAAAAGTTTTTGATCCTTACTTCGGAGAAGCAGGAAGAGTTGTAATAAAGAAAAATATGGCTTCTATTGGAATATTGCAACGTATTTTTAAAATTGGTTTTAATCGTGCTGCACAAATCATGGATCAACTGGCTAAAACTCATGTAGTCGGAGAAGAAATTGGCACATCTCCTCGCAGAGTTCTTATGAATTCTAACGATTTTGAACAGCTTTTAAAAGATATATCAAATTCAAATGACCCAGAAATATTTTTGGAAACTAATTTTCTTCCAAAGGATACATTCCAAAATAACTTTCTAAAAGCAGAAACGCAATTCACTACGACATATTGTTTATATGATGGAGAATATTTAAAAGATTTCAAAAATATTCTCGTATATAAAATTAGTGAAAATCAGCAAGCTGAAATAATAGACTTCCTATTTTCTCATAACTCTCCAGATGTAATGAGAACAATCATATATGATAACAATCTTTTGCCCTACAGGAAGTATAACGCTTTTCCGCAATTACTCATACCCGTTGTAAATGACATTACTAAACTGCCGTTTCTTATAGATTGGCTAATATCCGAAAGGAATGATAGAATAGAAAAATTTGTTTCTTGTAATGCAACAAATATTGATGCGTATAATTTGAAACAACCAGATAATAAATTGCCCAAAATAATCTTCATTATAGATGAACTATTTGCGGTACAAAAAGCTCCACACTTTGAAAAATATATCACTAATCTATTGCTTAATAATCATCGTTTAGGTATTTATTGTCTCTTTTTTACTAAACTTGATTTTCACAATCTATCCATTAAATCGTTTTTGGATTTATTGTATATTTGCGATTTTCCAGAAGTAAAGAAAATTATTGGCATAGACCCAACACCGAGGGATATACCATCACATGCTATCATCCACGAAATGGATAAAATGGATGGCATAACTTTCGAAAAATTCTGCCTTAATTTACTAATAATCAACGGCTTTGAAAATGTCCAACTTACATCAGAAACTGGAGATCACGGAATTGATCTGTTAGCTGAAAAGGATGATATAACTTACGCTATACAATGTAAATGTTATGCTTCAAGCATCGGAAATGCCGCCATACAACAAGCACACACCGGAAAAAGTATTTACCACAGGGATATAGCAGTTGTTATGACTAACCGCTATTTTACCAAGCAAGCAATAGAAGAAGCAACTGCGCTCGGCGTTAAGCTATGGGATAGAGATAAACTGCTTTCTTTATCTAAAAAGCTCAATAACGGAAACTCTCATTGAAAGGAGAATCGCCTATGCCTTTACCGAAACAACACACCTACACATCCGAAGACTACTGGAACTTACCAGACGGACAGCGCGCGGAGCTGATCGATGGGCAGCTCTACAACATGGCTCCCCCCAGTCGGATGCACCAGGAAATTTTATCCGCCCTGCACTGGAAAATCCGCTCTTATATTGCAGAGCACGGCGGTTCCTGCAAGGTCTACCCTGCCCCATTTGCCGTAAATCTCGACGCAGACGATAAAGACTGGGTGGAACCGGATATATCCGTTATCTGCGATCACAGCAAGCTCACAGACCGGGGTTGCACTGGAGCTCCAGACTGGATCGTGGAAATTGTATCGCCGTCCAGCTCCCGAATGGACTATTACAAAAAAATGAATCTCTATCTCGATGCCGGTGTTCGGGTATACTGGATCGTCGATCCAATCCGAGAACGCACTACGGTCTGCGATTTTTCCGGGGATAATGTGCCGGTTATGTTTACGTTTTCGCAGACTGTCGCCGTTTCGATTTATCCCGATCTTGCGATCTGCATTGATGATCTATTGAACGGCTAAAACACAAGAAAAGTCCCGGTGCTACCAACACCGGGACAATCCCAGAAAACTATGCAGGTCAGGAACCCGTATAATCTTCACAGCAAAAGAATTATACCACAAACCTCCTGCACCTGCATAGGTGTATTTTTTATACCCATTTTTAAAACAAGGAGGAAATGTTATGGCACTGATTAACTGCCCCGAATGTTCAAATTCTGTTTCTGACAAAGCTTTCGCCTGCCCCAGATGCGGATATCCCATCAGCCAAAGCGCCCCACCGCAGACGGCTGCGCCTCGTAGACCATTTCAAAAGCCCCGGAAGTACCACAGGCTACCTAACAATTTTGGCACCATTAAAAGGCTCTCTGGCAAGCGCAGGAGACCTTTTGCCGCCTACCCTAAATGCACCGGCTATCACCTTACCGGCTCACCTGTCCTTCCGGCGGCAATCGGATACTTTGAAACCTACGACGAAGCATACAGCGCCCTTTCCGAATATCATAAAAATCCTTACGATACAAGCAACACCCATATCACATTTCGGGAAATGTTTGAGATTTATCAAAAATCAAAAGAATATGAGCTTCTCAAAGAAAAAAGCGTCACATCAAAGCTATCGGCATACAAGCATTGTGAATGCATTTATGACATGGAAATCCGAAACCTGAATAAAGCGATCTGCGAAGACGTTCTGGATAGGATTGAAGCCGGCAGCTCGACAAAGAAAAGCGTCCTGTCCGTGATCCGTACCGTGATCCGATACGCTATGGATATGAACCTGGTCACAAAAGACTGCACCGCAAACATCAACATTGAAGAAAGCGACCCTGTCATAGACCGCATTCCATTCAGCAAGGCTGAAATCGCCGTCCTGTGGCAAAATTCAGATAAGTGGCAATACAAAATCCTGCTGATCCTGCTTTACTCCGGTATGAGAGTCAATGAATTATTGAAAAATGAAATTGTGAATGTGAATTTTGAAGAAAAATATATCTATGTCCCCAAGAATCTTGCAAAAAACAAGGAAAGTGAGCGGAAGGTTCCGATGCACGACAGGGTCCTTCCACTTGTCAGATCGTTCGTTGACAATCCCCATCGGGGGTCCAAAACAAACATCATCCTTAACGATGCCGGGACAGTGATTACTTACAATAACTTCTGCGCACGAGATCTGCCCAGAATCAATAAAGCTTTGGAACACGAACACAAGTTCCACGATACCCGGCACACGTTTGCATCAATGGGAACGGAAGCCGGAATTCCCGAATTGTACATGCAAAAAATAATGGGGCACAAACCCAAAAGCATCCTCTACAATACTTACACTCATATTTCTATGGATGAACTTTTGAGCTATGTAAACAAACTATAGAATTTGTCGCTAATTTGTCGCTAGTTTGTCGCTAAATGTGTAATTTGAACCACATCTGCCTAAATCAGAAAATATGAAAGAACCCGGTATTTATCAGCATTTCGCCGACCGACCGGGTTCTTTGTTTTTTCAAAATTTATACTCTGGACAGATATTCACCTGTTCTGGTGTCGATCTTGATGACATCGCCTTCGTTTACGAACAGCGGTACATAAACCTGTGCGCCGGTCTCAACGGTAGCAGGCTTATTTGCGCCAGTAGCGGTATCGCCCTTGAAGCCAGGCTCGGTCTCAGTAATTGCCAGCTCTACGAACAGAGGGGGCTCCACTGCGAATACGCTGCCGTTATGAGAACAGATCTTGCAGACTTCATTCTCTTTTACGAACTTCAGAGCATCGCCGATTGCATCCTGGTTCAGAGAGATCTGGTCATAGGTTTCCATATCCATAAAAGTATACAGATCGCCGTCGTTGTACAGGTACTGCATATCTCTTCTCTCGATACGGGCAGTAGGACATTTCTCAGTAGGACGGAAAGTCTTCTCAACAACACCGCCGCTCTTAATATTCTTTAACTTGGTTCTAACGAAAGCAGCGCCTTTACCAGGTTTAACGTGCTGGAACTCAATAATCTGGTAAATATTGCCCTCAAACTCAATGGTAACGCCGTTTCTGAAATCACCTGCAGAAATCATATAAAATCTTCCTCCTAAATAATCACGGTTTCAATACTATACAAGTGTATCCTAAAAAACCTCATATTTCAACTGTTTTTTTCAGAAATTGCAGGGGCAATCTCCGATTCTTCCCCGGCAAGCTCCAGTTCAAACCAGAACCTAACGCCGTTTTCGTAATTGATTACACCGTATTTCTGGTTCATCGACTCCATAATTGCCTTGACGATCGACAGTCCGACGCCGCTTCCGCCGTATTCCCTCGTTCTCGCCTTGTCCACCTTGTAAAACTTCTCCCACAGATGCGGCAGGGAATCCTCCGGGATCGGCATACCGGTATTGAACACCGAAACTCTGGCATGTCCGTCCATTTCCTCGATCTTTACCTCGATAACCTTTTCTTTTTCGCAATGGTTGACTGCATTGGAAAAATAGTTCATCAGGACTTCTTCGATCTTGAATTCATCGCCCCAGACATAGATCTCCTTCGTCTGATCCATATGGACGGAAATGCCGTTCTGCTTCGCAAGAAGATCTGCGGACTGCAGATAGTTGTGCACGAGTGCCGTAATATCAAAGCGCTCCATCGAAACAACGTCGTTGCCGGCTTCGAGCTGGTTGAGCGTCAGAAGCTTTTTGACCATGTTGTTCATCTTCGCCGCTTCGTCCACAATGACGTCGCAGTAAAATTTCCGGCTCTCCGGATCGGAATTGACGTCCTCCAAAAGTCCCTCCGCATAGCCCTGGATCAGTGCGATCGGCGTTTTTAACTCATGGGAAACGTTCGACAGAAACTCCCGACGCATCTGGTCGATCTCTTCTTTTTTCTGGATGTCCTTTTTTAATTCATTGTTCGCCGTTTTCAACTCTGAAATCGTATGCTCCAGCGTATCGGAAAGCTGATTGATATTCTCGCCGAGAATGCCGATTTCGTTTTTGCTGTTTCCGCTGTAACGGGCTTCAAAATCCAGATGGCACATCCGTTCCGAAATGTCCGCCAGCTGCAGAATCGGCGTCGTCACCCTGCGGGAAACAATCCAGATCACAATACCGCTGATAATTGCTGAGAAAATACCGACGCTTGCAAGGAACGTATTCGCAATTTTCGCGCTGTCCCGGATTCCTTCCAGCGCACTTCTTACAATAAAAAAGTATCCGCCCGTCAGAATGCCCCAGCCTTCTATATATTCCATTTGCGCCCGACTGTCTGAAACGCGTGCGACAATATAATTATTGCCGTTTTCCATAATCTCGTACTTCTCGCCGCTTAGTGCAAACAGATGCTGTAAAAGCTGCTGCTTCAAAAATTCAGAACCGCCGCCGGAGTCCGCAACCACCTCGGAATTCGCATTAAGCACGAGCAGAGACAAATTATACTTCGAGCACTGCTGCTGGAGAGAAAGCTGATATTCGTCCGTATCAATCTCGTCGTTTGCGACCGCCTCTCCCAGTTCCTCATACATCCGCATCAGAACTGCTTTTTTATTCGAGATATAATATTTCTGCAAAAAACCGCTGTTTAAAAACCAGCAAAGCAGAATCGTCCCCGCCATCAAACCGATAAAAATCCCTGCAAACTGTTTGCGAATGGACGTCCGCTTTGCGGTCTTTTTCTCTTTTTTATGCATCGAGCTTATACCCCATTCCCCAGATGGTCTTGATCAGTTCGCCTTTATCGCCCAGCTTGCTGCGCAGCTTTTTTACATGCGTGTCAATCGTACGGGCATCGCCGAAATAGTCATAATTCCATACGTTATTCAGTATCTTTTCTCTCGAAAGAGCGATTCCTCTGTTTTCCATAAAATAAGTCAGCAGTTCAAATTCCTTATAGCTTAAATCGACGCTTCTGCCGTCGATCTCCACCATATGCGCCGCCTTGTCCAGATGGATTCCTCCAACGTCCAATACCTCATTTTCCTGTGCGCTTTTACCGGTGCGGCGCAGAATCGCCTCTACTCTCGCTACCAGAATCTTCGGGCTGAACGGCTTGGAAATATATTCATCCACGCCCAGTTCAAAGCCCTGCAGCTCATCCTTTTCATCGCTTCTCGCCGTCAGCATGATAATCGGCACTTTGGAATAGGACCTGATCTCCCGGCATACCTGCCAGCCGTCCATCTTCGGCATCATCACATCCAGAATTATCAGCGCGATATCCTGATGGGCAAAAAAGACATCCAGTGCCTCGCTTCCGTCTCCTGCTTCCAGTACCTCAAAATTTTCTCTCTGTAAAAAGTCTTTTACCAGTTTGCGCATTCTGTTCTCATCGTCTACCACAAGAATCTTCTGTCTGTCCATATAGCCTCCTCATCTGCCGCAGCGCGGCAACTGTCATCACTCATCTATCCGCAGTGTAGCAGAAAAATATGTCAGAAATGTGAACTTGTGATGCCAGGGGCAAAAAGTCGGAAATCCGATGTAGGCTTGCTTACAGGAGGTTTCCTGATCTTTGTTCCGGTATCACCAAACCGCTTACAGCTGCTCCCGTTTCCCGGAAAAGAAATCTTCCACCCGCCGCATGACATACAGATACGCCGGAATCAGGAACAGATCTGCAAACAGCCATGCCAGCGGATTTGCAACGCACGCGCCCAGAAATCCGAACATCGGAACGAGCACGAAGCCTGCAATACTACGGGCGATCATTTCACTCACACCGGAGAAAATTGCCAGCGTGCTGAAGCCGATTCCCTGAATCAGGAAGCGGACATTGTTGACCAGAATCAGGAACGTATAGCTTCCGCTGTTGATCAGAAGCATCTGCTGAATCCGGTTCATCAGCTCCGGGTCTGTCCCGTCCACAAACAAAAGCGCCATATACTTACCGGCAGCTGCCAGGATACCAAATGCAATAAGTGCATACACGATTCCGTAAATATTTGCCATCCGAAGTCCTTCACGGATTCGTTTCGGCTTCTTCGCGCCCATATTCTGCCCTGCCCAGGTCGCCATCGTCGCACCCAGCGCATCAGACGGGCAGACGAAAAATCCGCTGATTCTCCCGAAGGCCGTAACCGCTGCAACCGCAGTGGAACCGAGCGTATTGACCGCGCTCTGCAAAATGACGCTGCCGATCGCCGTAACGGAATACTGCAATCCCATCGGAACACCCATTCCTGTCAGACGAAGCATCAGTTCCGGGTCAGCCTTTCCTTCTGTTCCCTGCATCCGCAGAATTTCGTATTTGCGGATCATATAGACCAGACAGCAGATACCGGAAATTGCCTGAGAAATCACGGTTGCCAGCGCTGCGCCCGCAACACCCATTTTCAGTACCAGAATGCAGAACAGATCGAGTACAATATTTAACAGCGCCGACATCACCAGAAAATAAACCGGTGTTTTGGAATCTCCCATCGCACGGATAATCGCTGAAGTCAGATTGTAGAGAATTGTCACAGGAATTCCCGCAAAAATGATGACGATATACATCCATGCATCGTCAATGATATTTTCCGGTGTCCGCATCCACTGCAGGATATTTCTGCACAGAAGCACCGTCACGATCGTGAGCACCACTGCAAAGATCACAGATACCCATGCACTGTTGGCTACACAGCGGCGCATTCCGCTCTCGTCCTTTGCTCCAAACCTCTGCGCAATCGGAATCGCAAACCCGTTGCAGATTCCCATACAGAACCCGATAATCAAAAAGTTGATCGAGCCGGTGGAACCTACCGCCGCCAGCTGATCCACGCCCAGAAACTTTCCAACGATCGCAGTATCCACCAGACTGTAAAACTGCTGGAATAAATTTCCCAGTAAAAGAGGGATAGCAAATTCCAGAATCAGTCTTCCGGGCTTGCCTTCTGTCATATCCTTTACCATAAAAAATCCCCTTTCCTTTGTAAATTACTCTGTGTAGTATATACCACAGACAATTTCAAAAGCAATGGGGATTTTTGCATTTTACATGTAAAAAAATGATCCTTGTATTTTGTGGCACCAAACGGCGCTGCACATTGGATTGCACGTCATGATCCGATCCGTTTCCAGACCTGTCCCGCAAAATCTGCTGCCGCTGCCCCATCTGCCCGATCCGGATGCAGCATCGCCCGGTCGAAATTTCGGATCATAGCCTGAATCTGTTCGGTATTTTGTCCGCTCTTTGCCATTTCCTCGTAGCGTCTGCGCACCTGAATCGGCATCTTACCCTGGCAGAGAAATGCATCCATATATTCATTATCTTCCGGAATCCATGTCTTTACCCGGTCGATCACCTTCTGGTAATAGGCAGGATCGTTTCCCATCCCGCAGGTTCCGAACAGGGCGATCTTTTTGCCATGCAGACCTGAAAGCAGTTCTACTGTCTTTTCGTCACAGTCGCCTCGATCCACCCAAAAACCGACAAAATAAAGCTCTGCGTCCTTTTCCCGATATTCGTCAATATTTTTTAAGTCCTTGGAATCGCCAGGAATCGCCGCAAAAATCTGTGTTGCAAGCTTTCTGGTATTTCCTGTCTGACTGGAGTAAATCACAATTGTCTGCATAAAGTATCTCCTTTCTCAATGATATCCTGCCGGCATACCGCCGCAGCATAATCCCCCGCCTCCACAGCAGAGGTTGCAGATCAGGTTTGCCAGACACAGCTTCCAGCAAAATCCGCTGCCGCTGGATACCGGCATTCCACCATACTGCGTCTGTCGTCCGGTATACCAACTGCCGCCGGACTCCATCCGCTGCCGCCAGCCTGCGTATTCTGCGTTCTGCGGTTCCATCTCCGTCGCCTTTTTCGCCTGTTCCAGCGCCGCCGCATTATTTCCAAGTCCCTGATTTGCGATGGAGCTGTAATAATACCACTGCGCGCTGTGCTGCGGAATATTGTTCAGCACATTCAACGCTTCTTTATAATGTCCGCTGCTGATATAGTTAAGCGCAGCCCTGAAATAAACGGATTCTTCGTCGTCCGCACCGGCGTTTGACCGTCCATAGCCATTCTGTCCATAGCCGCCCGCCGAACCGAAGCCGCCAAAGCCAAAGCTGCCGAAAAAATCATCGAACCCGCCAAAATCACTATAACCTCCGTAGCCATTCTGTGCATTCCCGCCATTTCCATAGCCGTTGTTCCCGTAGCCATAGCCCTGATTGCCGTAAGGGCTGCTGCCCTGCTCGCGCTGCTTCATGATCTGCTGGTACGCCTGCTGGATTTCTTTAAATTTTTCTTCCGCCTGCGCCTTGTTCGGATTGTTGATATTGGCATCCGGATGATACATCCGGCTCAGTTTTCGATATGCCTTTTTGATTTCTTCCTCCGACGCATCCTGAGACACGCCAAGTACCTGATAAGGGTCACGCATCCTTTTGTTTCCTCTTCTTCTGTATCATCTCATAACGGCACCATACGCCGGAATACAGGATGTTGCGTAAAATTTCCGCATGCTCCAGTATCGGAAGCTTTTCAAATATTCTGGAGCACTCCGCCATCATCATCTGCAGAATCTGATAGGCTTCCTGTTCGAATGCTTCGTCATCGGAAAGCTTCTTCCTGCGCAGTAAAAATACGTTGTAATTGCCGTCTTTTTCGTCCTTTTCCATATCCTCGTAGGCATCCATCAGATAAATAAACTTTCCGAGGAAAAATCCCATCCTGCGCAGGTCGTCTTCCCATTCATCCTTCCGACAGGCGAGGATTTCGCCCATAATTTCGCCAAAACAGCCGCTCGCCAGATCCACGTCAGGCTCCTGCGCCTTTTCGTACAGATGGATGTGCTCCAACAAGGTATAAATATGCTCCGCTTTCTCCGGATAGCGCGCTTCCACCATTTTGTCACGGCCGCGCAGCGCTGCCGCCCGCAGACGCCCTTTCCATTTGCGTTCGTCCGTCCAGTCGTCCAGACATTTATAATAAGACAGTAATAGATTCATATCCGCCGCGTAATCGGTAAACACGCTCCGACTCGTCGCATGCGCTTCAAACGGATGCGCCACGCATTTGCAGGTGGAGCTTTCCACCGGCTCGTCATACAGCGCAGACAAAAGCAGCGCAACAAACGTCATGTCGTAGCTTAACGTCAGCTGTCCGCGTCTGCCGAAGCGTTCTTTCAGGCTCTGGCAAAGCCCGCAATAATAGGACTGATATACGTCAAATTCCCGAAATTTCAATTCTTGCTTATTTACGATAATATATCCAAACATAGGCTTCTTAACTCTTCTTTACAAATCTGGTATTGCATTTAGGACAGCGGATTTCGATTTTGCCGCGCCCCCTGGGCACACGGATTTTCTGTTTGCAGCCAGGGCATCTGTAAATATGGTAAATTTTGCGCTGTGCAAGCTGGGATTTCCAGGAAGCAAGCCTTCTCCGGATTCCCGCCGTCATCTTCAGATATTTCTGGTTTTCCGCGTAGCGCTTTGAAATATTTTTGGAAAACATCCGGAAATAATTGTAGACGATTCCGATCACCGCCAGCAAGAACCATGCCTGATTTCTGGAAAACAGGGAAATGATCAGAAACACCATGCTGACTGCCGAAAGCATCTGTCCCATCTGATCCGCCCCGTAGCGTCCCTGCATAAACTGCATCATTTTATTTTTCCAATTGTTTTTCATGCTGCCTCTCATTCCGCCGCCAGGTTTGCGACTTTCTCTTCTGATACCAGTCTATCTTACTGCATTCCGCCCAAAATGCAATATACCAGTCGGGAATTAAATATTAAAAAAGGATAAACTTTCCTCCGACATCTCGTTTTTCACAATGCTGCGCACAGCCCATCCTCAGTCAACATGCGCCGCACGCTAGGCTTCCTATACAGAAAAAAACTGGCTGCCGCCCCATAGCGTCGCCCGTTACATTTCCCCCAGCATGGAAAACAGCAGCGCAGTCCCGGCGCCCGCTGCCAGGCAAATCAGGCTCACTGCCGACGTTTCCGGATTTCCAAACGCAGAAAACGGCACAATCGCCAGCGTCGCCGCTAAAACAATCCCGATGATCCCATGAAACACCACCGAGTAATGCCGTTCCAAAAGCCGCGTGATCTGTTTTGCCAGAAGCACCATCGTCACGCCTGCGCTCAGTACCGCCGGAACAACCGCAGGCAGGTACACTGCTCCGACGTCTTCCATAAATGGCGTATAGAGCCCGAGCGGCATCAAAAGCGCAGAAAAACTCATCCCGGGCGCAATGATGCTGAGCGCCACGCAAAAGCCGCAGAACAAATTTCCCAAAAGCCCCTGCGGAATCGAAACGCTGATCCGGCGCACGAGACTCAAAAGGATCAGCACCGTAAAAAACGCCCCCGCCAGCGTATACAAATCCCACCTGCTCCTTCCTTTTTCTCCTGCCTCCCGAAACATCGACGGCAGCATTCCGACGATCAGCCCGACAAACAGGCACACCGACAAAACTTCATAGCGTGTCAGGAAAAATCCGATCGCACGCGCAGAGAGCAAAAATCCGCCCGCTGCCCCCAGGAGCACCGGAAGCAAAAGTCTGCCGTATTGTGAAAGTGCCTCCCTGGGGTTTGACAAAAATGCCATAATCGGTTCGTAAATGCCAAACACTACGCTTAAAACACCGCCTGAAATTCCCGGAAGCACTGCCCCGATCCCGATCATCGCGCCCTGCAGCAAATGCAGCACAAACTTTTGCAGCTCCGATCGGTCTGTCAAACTGCGACGGCACTCCGGATTGCTTTTCTCTATGCTTTTCTTTTTTGCCATCTGACCTCCTGATCTACACAAAACATTTCTGCAGAAACGTGACAGTTCACACGCGCCATTTCATTCGTAATATTATTTTATGGGGAAAAAAGTATAAATATGCGTTAAATCGAAACAGCAAAGGCATTGACATGCCGTCTGTAAACCTTTATAATAATTCTGATCAAGGGCTAGTCAAGGTTTCGACAGGGGTCTTGCAGCTGGAGAAGCTATCCGCAGGTGATGCGTCAAATCACAAATTAAATACAAACGCTAACAACGAATTAGCATACGCTGCCTAATGGCAGCTGTCCGACTTAGAGCACTCACACTTTAAGACCCGGGCATCAACTATGTGAGAAACGATGCAGGTTAAGCTTTGTCCCTGCAGGCGTATCATGAAGCTACCGAATGGATCAGGGTGTCTGCTCCCGGATTCAGGAGGGAACGTGCCGGAGCAAGACCGGCGGCAAATAGACAGACTATGATAGTAGAAGGACAGGGAATGGGCTTTTGGACACGGGTTCGACTCCCGTCTAGTCCACTAAAACGGAACAAAAGTAACGGCATTGTATGTTGCGAAAGCGATCTACAATGCCGTTATTTTTATGAATGCTGAACTTCACTTAATCCTGTTCTTCAATATAGCGAAATATCAAATTGATCGCTTATGCTTACAAGAATTTGTAATTCGGGATAACTTTTTCCGTTTTCCCAATTTGAAACAGTTTGTCGAGTGACATGAAATAATCTGCCAAACTCCTCTTGCGTTAATTGCTTTTCTTTCCGAATGTTTAATATTTGATTTCCTATGTTCATAATATCACATTCTTTTCTCTGTTATCATAATATCCCTGTCTTCGTCCTACGAATATTATTATCTAGAAAATAATGTTCAAAGTAAAGCAATCGTTGCCTTACATTGGAGATATAGTTGCGCAAAGATTCTTTGACAGGTGTTTTTCTCTATAATTTTCGATTATATGGCAGTTTTACAAAAAAGGCATGGGAAACTAATCAATCGTTTCCACATGCCTTTTTATAAATAACTGTTTAAATCGCGCCGATCATGCTCAGGTAATACTGATACAGCACCAGATTGGTGTCATCCTTATAATGTACTCCGTCCGATGCATGGACACCGACGCCCATCAGGTAATCGTGGCTGTCCAGCCAGATAATCTGCGGAATCAGCTGTCCTTTTAAGCGGTCGTTGAACAATTTTACGCGTTCTTCCGTCATCCCATAGCTGTTTGCCCAGACCGGATTGACAGACGCATAATAAATCTGCGCGCCCCTTGCACTCCAGACTGCCGCCCAGTAATTGACATCCTTTGCATATTTATCCGCATCGGAAAGATCGTTGACGCCCATGTTGATGACAACCCTGCTGCCTTTGCCGATGATCTTGTCTGCCTGCGGGATCCCAGTGTCGTGCAGCCATTCGTGCCGGCTTCCGTTTTTGGCAACGACTGCTGCCGCGCAGCTGCCCAAGTTGCGCTCTACCGCATCCTTGAGCGTCACCATCCGGGAATCCCCGATGAAGACGATTCCTGCCGCCACTGCCGGCTGATTTGCAGTTGCTGCCGCGATCTGCGCCTGCTGGGCCGCCTGAGCCTGCGCTGCTGCAGCTTGTTGCGCTGCTGCGGCCGCCTGAGCCTGTATCGCAGCGATCTGATCCTGCGTCGCATACGTTGCCGCTTCATAACGGACATAGCCAATCTGGCTGCCAACCTGTACAAAATACCAGCCGGTGTTGGTCTGCCCCCAGCCCCAAACGGTATTTCCTGCCGTCACGGATGCAAGCTTTGCCGCATTATTGTCCGGCAACGTCCGGACAACGGCATTTTTTGTCACATTCATCAGTCTCGGCGCGCTGAACTGCTCCACCACAAAGCCCGGCATCTGAATCTGTACGGATGTCAGTGTCTCTACCGCCTGCAGCGTCATCTCCGGCACGCATACCCCAAGCGCTGCCGCCAGAACTGCAGCCAGAATTTTTGCCGTTTTTTTATTTCTTTTTTTCATGCTCCCTCTCATTTCTGCCCTGAGTGCAGGACTGGTGGTTTTTATGTCTTCTGCATTGTATATCCATCATACCAAATATCGACGAAAAGCAAAAGCGATTTTGTTGCTATAGCATAAATCTGTCCTGGAAGCTTATTCCATCTCCTGCACCATATGATAAAATACACCTTCCCCGGCTGACGTCGTCTGACGGATCGGCTCACCTTTGATCACAAACCCCGCCTTTTGATAGCAGCTGACCGCTCTTTTATTCCATGTCCGAACCTCCAGATACAGCGGCTTTGTCCCAAACAGTTCTTTCGATATTTCACAGGCAGTTTTCGTCATCTGCTGCCCGTAGCCTTCGCTGCAGCAGTCAGGATTTACGCCGATTCCGAAAAAGATTTCTGTTTTCTCTTCGTATAAATTTATAAAACCGACCAGCTTTGTTTCATCATAAAAAGAGTAAAAATGGTTCGCAGGATTGGCAAACCCAAAGCCTCTTTTTTTCTGTTCCTCATACGGTACGGAATTATAAACCGCATATTCACCGGGATATTTCCATTCCGTGATAAAGCATTTTTCCTTTTCGGTTGTTTTATGATAGGTAAGCATATTTTTCTCCACACTCATTTTTTTGATAGTTTCTTCTGAATCATCCACATGACAAGCAACATCAAAAGCACAATGATTAGGGTAACGACGCCCGACAGCAAAATGCTCGTATACCACGGCGCAGAGTTAGACGCATACAAGCCCGGGCGGACATAATAATCATAGCATTGATAAATACTTTGTCCCACAAATATCCCGATTGCACACCACAGAAAAATTTTCAGTATCCTGTATAACTTTTCCATCCTGTCTCCTCCTGCCTCTCCAAAAGTGCTTTCCATCCGCATAACCTCACCACTGCCAGCATATACTATAGTAGACGGAGGTAACTGCGGTATGTTAGCCTGGATTTCTTATCTGATTTTAAAATGTAAAAGCTTTTTTAATGGCTCCCGGGGGAATTGATAGATATATTCTCACAATGTATTGTTATTTCTGAAAATTTGCATTTCAAGAAAAACTGATACTCCGGATGGTCAAAATTATTTTCATACTCTTCCCGTATGACTTTTCTCAGCCAAGCTTCACCTTTTTGTATAAATTTCTCATATCGGACTATTTTTATGAGTCCTTTTTCCTCTGCAAGCAATAGTTCCGTATACGCATCCTCAATATATTCGCAAAAATCCACCTTTACAGGAACCGATGAAACATATACATCCGGAATGCCGATATTTCCCTTTTCACATTTTTCCAAATGATTACAAGAATATATGTATCCTGATACTCCCTTATAAGTATCCGCTAACGCATTCGGATAATATTCCTCATATTGCAACCTGCCATCCTGTGTAAATCCATAAGATCCCCACTTGTGCCAGATTCCCGTATACTGAAAATTTTTCTCTTTACACGTTTTTTCGACTGCATTGCTAAGATATACCAATACATTTTCTCTCTTGCCCGAAAAATAAATCAACGGCAAATTGTGATTGGAAATTCTCGGTTCGAGAACCTGTATCCCCTTTATTTGTGAAGCATGAAAAAAAGTCATATACCCTCCCAAACTGTATGGCAAGCATCCGATGCAACTGTCTTTACAGAAAAAATCTCCATCTGCGCACTTTGTATTTACCATTACATATTTTCAAGAAAATGGTTGCTGTACCTGTTCCAGTATTCTTTATAAATAAAATCGTCATTTCCATCCAAATTGAACGGATACATCCGAAATATCACAGAAATGTTTTTCGGCTGCCATTGTTCTTCATAGGAATAGCAATAGCTCATGCCGAGCTGCGCGTCCCGCTTCTGTCACAATCCCGTTATGCCAGAATTCTTTCCGAAGCTGGCATTCCTGCCGTCCGGCACGCGCATCACATACATCTGCCCTCATCTCCCACTCAGCGCGGCCGCTGCTTTCCATAACAGATCAAACAGCATATGGATTACCCAGGCGAGCGCAACTGCAATTGTGACGGCAGCCACGATCTGCACAACATTTTCCTGCTGCGGCAGCCAGTCATTAACAACGCGGTAAAACACAAACATATGGCACAGATACAGCTCCAGCGAAAAGCTGCCCACTGCTTCCAACCACCGGATTTTCTCATGCAAAAATGCGCAGCCCTGCACCATCAGATACGTCCAGATCAGCCCTGCAATCAGACCGCTGCGGATTTTTTCTTCCAGCGGAGGGATCACGGTATAGCCTTCCAGCCCCGTTTTGATGACAAAATACATTCCGACCGCCAGTGCCAGAAGCTGTAACGGATACAAAAACTCCGCCGCCTTTAACAGCTGCCTTTCGTACTGCGCAAGCAGCATTCCAAACAAAAATGTAACATTGGAAATGTACCAGAACAGCGCGCGTCCCTGCCAGATCAGCAGTCCGGAATACGCCGTCAGGCAGACCGCCATCAAAAGCATCCGCACCCACGATCTGTCAGAAAGCCGGTAAACAACGTAAAACGCCAGATAAAAGACCAGAATATTTCGGATATACCAATACTCTGCCCCGGTTAGGAACGAAACCCATCCTGTCATTCCCAAAATTCCACCGTCATAGACCGTAATCAGTCCCACAATCAGAAGATACGGTAAATAGACAGTTTTAAAACGTTTCCACAAAAATGTTCCGTTGATTCTCTTTTTCCCAACACTTTTGACCAGCCCGTAGCCGGACACTGCAAAAAATAAATCCACACCGTAAACACCGAACCTGCCCAGCCCATATTCCAGCAGATCGCTGTGAAATATCTCCCCAATCCACACTGCATAATGGCTAATCAGAACCAGGAAAATGGCAATTCCGCGCAGCATCAGGCTCTGTTCCTTCGTAAGAAAAGCTTTTCTCTGAGTCATTGTTTTCTTCTTTCATTTATTCCTTTCAAATGCAAAAAAATTCAGGTTTTAAAATCGCAATGCTGCCCGGATCGTTTCATATAACGCCGGGTTTCCGGTCTGCAGGTTGATGCTGCCGTCCTTATTGACCAAAATCAGAAACAGCACCGCTGCCTGAAAGAAAATCGCTGCCTTCAGCCAGGCAACATACAGGCCATAGACCTTTTTCTGCCGCGCCGCTTTCGCTGCCCCAAGCACTGCCACAACCGCCGCCAAAAAGATGCCAAAGGACACGTCGCAGCCATAGCGAATCAAAATTCCCGCGCCGTTTGCATCCACACAGCCAATCACAAGCGCTGCTGCAAGGGAAACGCAGCAAAACCACGTCAGTTCTTTGGAAAGTACACCGTTTTTTTTGAGTCTGCCGAGCAAAAAAATCCCCCAGGTCAGCATACTGCAGGCGAAAATCCCGCCAAACCAGCTTTCCGTTACCAGTTTCCCGAGATAATCCGTCGCAATCGACGCGCTCTGCAAATACGGAAACTTTCCTTCCAGCTGCATCGGTTCGAACAGGAAATACCAGATTCCATACAAAATCCGCTCCAAATTCGTGCCGCGGTGTGTCATATCGTTGCTCGTCATGCTATAGGACGCACCAAAATCAAAGGGAGAGCCAAACCGCAGCGCATTATACGCCATCAGTCCGGCCGCAATCAGCACATAGGGCACAACAAGCGCAGCTGTCTGTCTCCAGCCCTTCTTTGAAAACAGCTCTCTTTTTACAAAGACCCTCTCCCAGAACAAAACAACCGCCAGTGCTGCAAACAGGATAAACTGGGGTCGGCATCCTGCCGTGAGAGCCATACAGAAAGAGCCAAACGCATACAGCCCCACCGCTTTTTTCGGACGGTTCAGCCCTGCCAGATACAGCCAGAGTCCCCCTGTTGCAAACATCGCGGACGCAACAATCGGCACATGGTAAAGATCCGGTCGAATTAACAGATAAAACATCGAATAGCTTCCGACGAGCATCCCGGTTCCTACCGCCCACAGATAAAAGGGCTGCTCCTTAAAATACCGTTTCATCAGTTCATAGACAAACCCAGCCGCCGCAATGACAAATCCTGCAAAAAAGACAAATACCGCCACATAGTTTTGCAGCGCGCCCCCCGTCAGCAGATAATAGGGCAAATACAATAGCAGCACTGGGACAATACCGAAATACACATAATATTTCCCATTGTGATAGGCATAATCCGCCCGATAGCCGATTCCCGCCGCCTGCAGCGCGATGGTATCATAGGGATTTTTCATTGCTAAAAGCGCTTCTTCTGCATCCCCGACACTGACCTTCCCCTCCGAAAGTGCTTCCGCCAGCTCCTGGTACTGTGCGTGATGCACTGCCAAGTTCTGTCGACATGCCGGATTGATGCGGACGAAGAAAAATGCCCCTGCCAGCAATATTGCAGTAAACCCCAATACGACTACAAACCGCTTTTGACGACCGCGCGCATCCTGCGCGTCAAAGCTGATCTGATGCAGCCTGCTGTCTTTTTTCAGCAAAAGCATTCCAAACACAACCGCCCACAAAACCACAAAGCGTCCCGCCCGAAAGTGGAATGGAATCGCTCCATTTGTAGACAAACCATGATATTTTACAACCAGCTCGCCATAGCTTCCTGCGGCAGCATTTCCAGAGGCGTCCGCCGTCTGGATGCGGATATAGAAATCCGACACCTTTCCATACGGATACACCTTTAAATACCGATTTTCCGGAACCGACTGCAGCAAAATTCGCCCGTCGCCCAGGCTATAAGGATAGCTGTTTCCCTCGTCCCGTGCAAATACCTCTGCCAGAACAGGCTGATTGTACAAAAAATCCAGATTCAAAAAAATCCGTTGCAGCGAACCTTTATAATTTTTTACCCGCAGCGTCAGGCTGCCGTCCGGGACGTGCAGATAGCCCGCGTCATCCAGGTAGCTGCCGTCAAACAGGTACAGTGCACTGCCGCCTTCCGTTGTCTGATCGCCTGGCGTTGCCGCAGCGCTGTCCGCCACGTCCTGATCCAGCTCCTCGATCGCCGTATAACCCGCGAGAATTTCCGCCCGCGCAGTCAGATCCTCTGTTTTTTTTGCCACCGTCGTCCAGAACGAGAACTGACACGGTATCAGTTCCAATAAAAGGGCTGCCAGCAATGCTGCAGCCGCCTTTTTTATCCATTCAGAGCGCATCTTACCTCTCCCTGCTTTCTGATTTTTCTCCTGCCTGCCATACAAATATCCCATATGTCATAAAAATCTCCATTCCGCAGGCGCTTTGCGCCGAAGGAATCGCGAGCAGAACTTCCAGTTCTGTTCTGCGATAATAGCTACTTTGTGACGCCTGCGGCACAAATAGCTGTGTGAAAAATAAGCGATCACGCTTATTTTTCACACTAGGCTCTTGTTTCAGTGTAGCATAAAAAAAAGAAAGTGAAAAGCTCTGCATTTTTCATGCAGAGCTTTCACTTTCTTATGAGGGGGGAGATAGTGAGTTGTTCTACTATCTGAAATCTATGATACCCGAAAATTGTGAGCATTTTGTGTACAGTTTCTAAAAAGCTTCTTAAAAGTTATAAACTGCGTCTAAAATCCATTTCGCGCTGTCAAAAAATATCAGCTTTTCGCCACCATCGCGCGGCTCTGTTACCGGTACTGCTGCATCACAAGCTGCAGCTTCGTATTTCCCTGCCAGGTATTGACGCCCGGATAATACACGACGTCAAAATACAGAGGACTGCCTTTTCCGCTGTACAGTCCGTCCAGCGCAGTCTGTCCGTATTTTTCCGCCGCATAGGCTTCGAAATTGTCCTTTCCGCCAAAATACATCATCTCCCAGCGTTTTTGCTCGCTGTCCTCCACCGTAAAGCGAAGCACATTTCCTGCTTTGCCGAGTGCACGAGCCGAAACAAACTTCAGATCTTTTTGTGCAAATACCGGCTTCGAATTGCCTGTTCCAAAGGGCTCCAGCAATTCCAGCTCCTCCACCAGCCTAAACGATACATAGGATACTGGCATTGGAACATCGATATGGATTTTTTCCTGCAGATCATCCTCCGTCAGCGTACATATTTCATTGATCTTCTGACGGAACGGCTCCACATCCTCTTCCCGCATGGAAAGCCCCGCCGCCATCTTATGCCCGCCATATTTGGTGAAAAAGCTGCTGCATTTCGTCATTTCTTCATAAATATGATAACCTTCAATCGAACGCGCGCTGCCTTTTACGCCCTCTTCGCCTCGGGTCAGCACAAAGGTCGGGCGATAATAGCGTTCCCGGATTCTTCCTGCGATGATACCGGCGATGCTCTCATGGCAGTCCGGCAGGAAAACAACCAGAACACGGTCGTCCTTTAAGGGGCCGGATTCGATCATCTCTACCGCTATTTTGACATATTCCTCTGTCATTTCTTTCCGGCTGTCGTTTAACTGCTTCAAAAATGCTGCCTGCGCTACCGCAGCTTCTCTTGTTTTGCTGTCCAAAAGCTCCATCGCGCGCTGCGCGCTGTCCAGACGCCCGGAGGCGTTCAGGCACGGACCGAGCACAAAGCCGATATGAAATGCCCCCAGCTTTCCATCCTGCCAGGGTAAAATCTGGTTGACCTCCATCAGCGCATGCAATCCGACATTCTGCGTCTGTTTCATCAGCTCCAGACCGTGCCGCACCAAAATTCGGTTTTCCTCCCGCAACGGCATAACGTCGCAAATCGTTGCAAACGCCGCAAATTCCAGCAGTTCATCCAACAGGCTTCTTTTTCCGGATGTCAAATCTGTTGAAATCCCGTCAAAGCCGAACTCTGCAAATAAAAGCTGCATCAGCTTAAATGCAACGACCGCACCACAGATCTCCTGGAACGGATAAGTGTCTCCCGGCTGCTTCGGGTCGATGACCACATCCGCAGGCGGAATTTTATACCGCCGTCTGGACGTCTCTCCTGTTTCCGGGTCAGGCTCTGCAAGGGGTTCTTCCTCATATGGAATTTCATGGTGATCCGTAATAATCACAGTCATTCCGTATTTTTTTGCCTGCTCAATCTGTGCATACGCTGCAATGCCGTTATCGCAGGTCAGAATCGTGTCGATCCCATCTGCGTAAGCTTCGTCTACCAGATGCTCGTTTAAACCATAACCATCCTTCATGCGGTGTGGAATCATCGTATCCACCACCGCGCCGCAGGCTTCCAGACCGCGCTTCAAGATATAAGAAGAACAGATGCCGTCCGCATCATAATCTCCGATGACGCGGATCGGCATCTGTCCTTTGATTTTATCCTTCAGCAGCAGCACCGCCTCACGGCTTCCTTTTAAAAATGCCGGATCATACAGATCCCGGATCGTGCCGTGGAGATATTTTTCAATTGCTTCATCTCCTTCGATGTCCCGGTTTCGTATGACGCGGGCCAGCACCGGGCTGATGGAAAACCTCTGCCCGATGCCATTAAAATCCGCCTTTTTTGCGGCAACGTACCATTTTGCCATTATTTTGCTGCCTTTTTATCCTTCTCTGCTTTCTTTCCGCCTACTCTGGTGCGCAGCAGATACCAGAACGCGCTCGCCAGGCAGATGGAGGAATAAGTACCGCATGCAATGCCGACCATCAGGGGCAGTGCAAACTCTTTGATACTGGACACGCCCAGGATGTACAGCACTGCAACCATAATAAAGGTCGTCAGGGATGTGAAAATACTTCTGGACAGTGTCTGGGAAATACTGCGGTTTACAATCGCCGCAAGCTCTTCCTTTGTCTTATAAGAGGTCATGTTCTCACGGATACGGTCGAAGATAACGATGGTCGCATTGATCGAATAACCGACAATCGTCAGCATGCATGCAATGAAAGTATTGCCGACAGAAACTCTTGCCGCCGCATAGAACGCAAGTACAACCAGTACGTCGTGTACCAGTGCTGCTACGCTGCTGGCACCGAATCTGACATCCTTGAAACGGAACCATACATACAGAAGCATCAACACGGTAGATACCACAACCGCAGATACTGCGCCGGTACGCATTTCAGAGCTGATGGTAGAGCTGATGGTCTCTGCTGTGATCTTTTCCGGATCTACACCAAATTCCTCTTCCAGTCTGGAATTTAATTCTTCTCTCTGGGAAACATCCAGCGTTGCAGACTTGAAGATAACCTGATTGGAGCCCTGCACCTTCTGGGTCTGTACGTTTGCATCCTTGCTGATTTCCTCGATGATCGGAACGACCTTTTCATCCAGCTCTTCGATGCTCATATCTTCGTTAAACTCTACACTGGTAGAAGTACCGCCCTTGAACTCCAGGCTGTAGTTTAACGCATCGCCGCCATTGCCCTTATGCACGCCCATCGTCACAAAGCCCGCAATGATGACAACTGCAGACAGGATGAAGAAAATCTTCTTTTTGCCCAGGAAATCGATTACCTTTGTCTCTTTTGCACGGCCATAGAATTTCTCATTGCGGATACCCATCGCATAAAATGCGTTCAGGATCAGCTTGGTTACAACCAGCGCAGTGAACAGGGAAACGACGATACCGAGCGCCAGGGTCTGGGCAAAGCCCTTGACGGTACCGGTACCCATAAAGTACAGTACAACAGCTGCGATCAGCGTCGTTACGTTGCCGTCGATAATCGCGGACAGTGCTTTCTTAAAACCAATCTGAATCGCAGATTTTACAGTTTTGCCAGTTGCGATTTCTTCCCGGATTCTGGCAAAAATAATGACGTTTGCATCGACCGCCATACCGATCGACAGGATGATACCTGCGATACCGGACAGGGTCAGGGTAACATCAAATCCATTCAGCAGCAGAACAACCAGCACCGTGTAAATACACAGTGCGATGGAGCTTGCAACACCGGGAATCCAGTAAACAGCGATCATGAAAACAATAACAATCGCAAGACCAATTGCACCGGCAATCAGGCTCGTACGGACCGCTGCAGATCCGAGCTGTGCGCCTACTACGTTGGAACGCAGCTCCTCCAGTTCCAGCTTCAAACCGCCGATACGGATGGTAGAAGCGAGGTTTTCCGCCTCTTCAAAGGAGCTCATGCCATTGATGACTGCCTTGCCGTCTGTGATCTCCGCCTGTACAGACGGTGCACTGATCACCTGATTGTCATAAACGATGTAAATAACATCATGGTTCGGATATGCTGCCTTTGTCGCATCAGCGAACTTTTTGGTTCCATCTGCAGTCATAGTCAGAGATACAACAGGCTCCTGATTATTCATGCTATTGGTCTGATAGGCTGCCTGTGCATCTGCTACATCCGTACCGCTTAATACTTCCTTACCGTCCTTATCCAGGAAGGTTAAGGAACCGGGCTTACCCAGTTCTTCCAGAATCGCATTTGCGTCAGTTACTCCGGGAATTTCAATATTGATCCGGTCGGAGCCCTCCTGATATACCTGCGCCTCTGTGGAATAATTGTCTACACGCTGCTGGAGCTTATATATGGTATCTGCCATATCCTCCGAGCTGGGTGCTTCGTCTCCCACCACCTGATAGGTGATGCTTACGCCGCCTGCCAGATCAAGTCCCTGCTTAATGTTTGCAGCGGAGCCTGTCTTTGCGCTATCCAGTCCGAATACCGCAGTCCAGGTACCTGCCAGCAGAAACGCGATCACACAGACAAGTGTAATGATGCCTTTCTTCTTGCTCATTTTGCGTACTCCTTATTCTTCTTCGTCGGCCAGTGCCGCTTTTATCATAATCGCGCATTCCACGCGCTTTTTCTGAAGCTCACAGCCAAGCTCGTAGACGTCGTCGATCTTTCCGTGACAATTATAGGAATTGGCAGCACAGCCACCGCTGCAGTAAAATTTTGCAAAACAGCTTCTGCACTTTTCTTTGGCGTAAACATTACAGCATTTGAACTCGTCCACGATGTCAGGACGCACAATGCCTTCGTCCACGTTGCCCATCAGGAACTTCTCGTTGCCGACGAACTGATGGCAGGGATAAAAATCGCCCCAGGGTGTTACCGCCAGATACTCTGTACCCGAGCCGCAGCCGGAAAGGCGCTTTGCCACACACGGGCCGCCGCTTAAATCGATCATAAAGTGGAAGAAGTTGACGCCTCTGCCCTCTTTCTGACGCTTTAACAGCTCGACTGCCAGCTTGTCATATTCCTCAAGTAGCTGCGGAACATCTTCCGGACGCAGCGCATAGGGCTCTTTGGGGTCTGTCACAACCGGTTCTACCGAGATCTGTTCAAAACCAAGGTCTGCCAGATGCTTGACATCCTCGGAAAAATCCAGATTATTATGGGTAAAGGTACCTCGTACATAATAATTGGTCTGGTGACGGCTCTCTGCCAGCTTCTGGAACTTCGGTACAATCAGATCATAGCTGCCCTGTCCACCCCTAAACGGGCGCATTCTGTCATGTACCTCTTTCCGACCGTCGATACTCAAAACGACATTGCTCATCTCTTTATTCAGAAATTCCATAATTTCATCATTTAAAAGCACGCCGTTGGTCGTCAGGGTAAAGCGGAATTTTTTGTTATGAGGCTCCTCCAGGCTTCTGCCATATGCAACCAGATCCTTAACAACCTGCCAGTTCATCAGCGGTTCTCCGCCGAAAAAGTCTACCTCAAGATTTACTCTGCTGCCGGAGTTGGCTACCAGGAAATCCAGCGCCTTCTTGCCGACTTCAAAGCTCATCAGCGCTCTTCTGCCATGATATTCGCCCTCTTCTGCAAAGCAGTACTGACAGGCGAGGTTACAGTCATGGGCAATGTGCAGGCACAATGCCTTGACTACAGTCTGGCGCTGTTTGAAATTGCCGATATATTTTTCATAGATGTCTTCTGTAAACAGGACATTATCCTGCGCCAGCTCCAGAATCTCCTCTACCGCCTCACGCACCTCGTCGTGGCTGTAGGTCAGCTTCTGACAGGCTTCCACTGCCGCTGTCACGGTATCCACATCCCGAATGCCGCCGGAAACAAGCTGTTCCGCCAGAGGGATTACATCATAAACCACATCGTCTACAATATGCACGCTGCCGCTGTTGACGTCCATAACGATATTGTAGCCGTTGTTCTTATACTGGTGTATCACTTTCCAAAATCCTTTCGTTTCTCGTATTCCTCTTAAACGCATAATAAGCAGCGATATGCATCGCTGCTTATATCTCGTCGCGTCGTCTGCTTATTTCATCTTCTCGCAGCTCTGATTGCCAACCGTGCAGGATGTCTTACATGCTGACTGGCAAGATGTCTGACACTCGCCGCATCCGCCCTTCTTCATGGATTCCTTCAGGTTTCTTGTTGTTAATGTCTTGATGTGCTTCATCTCACATAACCTCCTTATGTGTCACGCCAAAAAAGGCGCCGTCTTTTCGAAATTTAATTTATTATAGCATAGATTCTTCTATAGGGGAAGTGTTTTTTTTAAAATGAGCTGCAAAGCGGCAGAACTCATGTTACCGTTTACCTGCGCCATTCGCAATACAATAGAATGCACGCTCCGCGAACATTCTATTGTCATGAACCGCGTCTTCGCCCATCTCCCGGCGTCAGCTGAGCATCCCGCCCAGCATTCCCGCGCCGCTGCAGATCATCAGTGTAGTAAAAAAGTGATTACCGACATCCTGAAGGCCATGATTGACTATCAAAGTCAAAGCTGCCAGCACACAAAAATACAGACTCCCGGTCAAAAGTCCCCATAAAAAGCGCCGATCCTGCATTCCTTTTCCGGCAAGCCAACCGGAAAGTCCCGCTGTCACCGCATAAATTACAAGAATTCCGATCGACACTGCCTGTGCGGAAAGCTGCATCCGATACAGCAACAGTGCCAGAAGTAATAACAGCGCCCCGGCCATAAGATACGACACCAACAGGCTTTTTAACAAAACAACCGGCATCCGCGCACCGGTTTGTGAAATTCCGGTTTTCTTTTTTTCCATGGACATGCCTCCTGCTGCATACCGCCTGCCAGACGGCAGACAGTGCTTTGCATTTCTTCATGTCCCATGTATATTCCCCGTCAGCTAAAAACTTTCCGATAAGAGAAATTTTTTATAAAAACTTCCGGCGTTTCAAGGCTTTCCCGGGCAATATCCGCGCAGAAACCATCACACCTCTTCCGGGCAGCTGCAGGCGGATAAAAAATAATCCTCCAAAACCGGGTATTCACAAAACCTCGATCCCCAACCGGGTCGGTCTGCTTCCTCGACCCTGTTTTGGTTCCAGTCTACCATCAGTGCACGCAAATCTCTCGAAAGCCCGGTTCCGGTCAGCTTGACATAGCTTTCCTTGACGGTCCATTCCCGTAAAAATCGCTCCGCCTCTGCTTCTGACAGGAACAGTTCTTCCTTCTTGTCAAACTGTTTCTTCCAGGCCTCCAGCTGTTCCTGTAGATAAAACTTCTGCAAAACGCTGCGCCGGATCTTTGTTCTTTGCTGAAGATCCACGCCCACCGGGCAGTCAGAAAAAGCGCACACCGCATAATCTCCCGAATGGGAAAGGCTCAAAAATGCCCGTCTCCCATCCTGTATAAAAAGATACGGCTGCCCGTTTTTGGTATAACACACCGGGCAGCCGTCAAATCCGTTTCTGCGTTTCGCCTCTTCTGCCAAAAGACCTGCCGTCAGACTTGCCGCACGCTGTTTTGTCTGTCTGCACGACAATGCTTTTTGTCTGCGAACCTCATCCAGCTGTGCGAGCGCCTTTTTCTGCATCGTCTCATCAAAGAGCGGCCGGATATCCGCCAGATAAATTTTTACTTTTCCGTTTTGAACCATCCGGCCGCTCCTTTCTGTCTACGAAAAGCATCCTGCGGCAAAGTGGAACTTTATTCCCTTCCCTGCCGCTGATAAAAAGCCTTTCGAGCTACGTTTTACAGCAGATGTGCGCGCAGGTCTTCTGCACTTCTGGAAGAAAGATAAGCCGGAGCGATATCAAATACAGTCTTGCAGCCGCTCATGCCCTCTTTGCTCATGCGATATGCGGCTCTTGCATAAGCTACGATAACAGAACCGGTAAATTCCGGATTGGAATCGAGCTTTAAGTTGTATTCGATCACATGCTTATGCTCGTTGTCCATTCCGGTCACGCCGGTACGAATGACACAGCCGCCGTGGGGAAGTCCGCTGTGATCTCTCTTCATCTCTTCCTCAGAAATGAAATGTACGGTTGTATCATAGTCTGCAAAATAGTTCGGCATGGTCTTGATCTCTTCTTCGATCTTTGCAAGATCTGCGCCCTCTTTGGCAACAACAAAGCACTCTCTCGTATGCTTCTGTCTGGTGGTCAGTTCAGGATTTTTGCCGCTTCTGACCGCATCGAGTGCCTCCGGTACCGGAATGGTATACTGTCTGGCATCCTTTACGCCCTCAATCCGGCGAACCGCATCGGAATGACCCTGACTGACACCCTTGCCCCAGAAGGTATAATTCTGTCCTTCCGGCAGAATACAGTTTGCATATAAGCGGTTTAAGGAGAACATTCCAGGATCCCAGCCGCAGGAAATAATGCCGATTTTTCCGCCTTTTTTTGCAGCAGCGTCAACGTCTGCGAAATGCTCCGGGATTCTTGCGTGGGTATCAAAGCTGTCTACAACGTTGTAATCCGCTGCATATTTGGGGGTCTGAGCCGGCAGATCCGTCGCGCTTCCGCCGCAGAGAACCAGCACGTCGATCTGATCCTGCATATGCTCCAGCTCAGAAGCTTTCAGCACCTTTACGCCTGCAGTGCGTACCTTTACGTTTTCCGGATTTCTTCTGGTAAATACTCCGACCAACTCCATATCCTCATTATGGGCGATTGCGCTCTCTACACCTCTGCCCAGGTTTCCGTATCCTAAAATTCCGATTCTGATGCTCATTTTTTCTCCTTACCCGCTATTATGTCTGTGCGATTTTTTTGTCGCGTTTATTTTAGCACAAACCGTTTTCAGAGAAAACCTTTTTTTAGACTTTTTCCCCACTAATATAGTCGGAAAGATCCTGCTTTAACTGTTCCCAGGCATCCTCATGCTCCGCATAATACAGCGGACAGAGCTTTCCACCCGCATCATAATGGCGTTTTACATCCGAAACATCCAGATTGTATTTCTCCATCAGCCAGCCCAAAAGCTTTAGCAGGGACTGATAGGTTGCATCCGTAAATTTTCCGTCCTGGTCCAAATAGCAGCATTCAATGGAAATCGAGTGGTCGTTTTCCCCAATCACCGCATATGCCATCTCATTTAACGGAATACACTGGACAATCTCGCCCTCATATCCAATCACAAAATGTGCGGAAGCTGATGTCAGCCCGGTCTGTGCCAGTCCTTCGAAATAGTCCCGGTTCTGCCGTGCAGATGTCCCGGGATTCGCCGTATAATGCACATACAGCTGCGTAACCGTCGAAAGCGCATCCTGCGGTCTGGAGTATGGATTCGGTGTCAGGAACGCTTCTTCCATCGGCGGTTTCTCGCACTTTTTTTGTTCCAGAATCTGGGTAATCCGGGAAATCGCCCCGGTTTCCGTACTCTGATTCTTCGAAATGCTGACGAATTTCCAAACCGCAAACGCCGCCAGCACTAAAAACAGCAACGCAGCAATATAAACCGCAATGCTTTGCAATTCTTTCTGCAGGCGGGTTCGACGACGACAGCTCCTTTTCCTGTTCGCAGCAGGCGGTACAGGGCGGCGCCTGGCAGGAGCTTCATATTGTACAGCAGCACGACGGCGGATGGACGGTTCGTACTGCGTAGCGGATGGACGGCGTGCCGGCAAGTCGCTGTAGCTCTGGCAATCCCGCGCACGCGCCGTTTTTTGCTCCATACGGTTATCCCAGTCATCGAACAGCGGCCGTTCTTCGCCCCATAAAAGATCCAGTTGTCCTGTTTTTCTGTTCTTCGTATATTTTTTCGTCGTCCCCGGGCTATCCCACAATTTCAGCTCCGGTTCCGAACCTCTTTTTTCTTTTGTCATATAAAAAACCGCTCCCTTATATCCTGTCCGGCAGTTTGCCATACTTGTCAGGATATCACAGGGAACGGTTTCTTTTCAGAAAATTTTCCTAAGATTTTCTTAAATCATCCAATGCCGCCTCAAACAGACCCGCAGCGCTTTGACACAATTATTCATGACAATAGAATGCTCGCAGAGCGTGTATTCTATTGTTTTTCGATCGGGTTTTTATAAAACTCTACGAAATCCGTGTAGCCCTCTTTGGTCAGCTGTTCCTTCTGGAACTTCTTGTTTTTGTTCATGCGCGCAACCAGAATCTGATCGCCGTTCTTTCTCGCCTCCTGTGCCTGTGCGATCACTTCGCAAAGGCGGTCGCCGGATACACCTTTTTCGATCAGGTATGCGATCTTTTTCGGCTGTCCGGGGATCTGGAAGCCGTTTTCCATCATCAGCAGGATGATACGCTCAAAGCCGATAGAAAATCCGCACGCCGGAACGTCTTTTCCGGTAAATTTGCCTACCATCTTGTCGTAACGACCACCGCCTCCGCAGCTTCCGCCAAACTGAGGGATGGCAATTTCGAAAATGGTTCCGGTATAGTAGGACATACCGCGCACCAGAGTCGGATCAAAGGTGATCTCAAATTCAGACGCCTTTGTGGCGCGGACGCTGTCAATGATCTCAGAAAGGTTCTGAGAAACCTCAGGCTCGAGGAAATCCCCCAGCTTTTCTGCCAGCCATGCTACGCTGTTTCCGTTTGCAGTCAGCTCATCAAACAGAGACATATATTTGTCAGCCGCTTCTGCTGCGAAACCGCTCTCTACCAGCTCAGCCTTTACACCATCTGCGCCGATCTTATCCATCTTGTCCAGAATGATAAATACGGTATCATAATCTTCTTCTGCAAAGCCGCTGTAGGCTGCCATTGCCTTTAAGATTCTTCTTTCATTGATGCGGATGACGAAATCCTGAAAGCCGAGCTTGCCAAGGGTCGTAGTCGTTGCCAGAATCAGCTCGATCTCCGCCAGATTGGAAGGCTCGCCCAGAATATCAATATCACACTGCATAAACTGACGATACCGGCCTCTCTGCGGACGGTCAGCTCTCCATACATTGCCGATCTGAAGCGCTTTAAACGGGGACGGAAGCTCGTTTGCATGATTTGCATAAAAACGAACCAGCGGAACCGTCAGGTCATAACGCAGACCGCCGTCTACCAGATCCATCTCCTCTTTTGCTTCCGCAAGATTTAATTTCTCGCCGCGTTTTAAAATTTTAAAAATCAGTTTTTCATTTTCGCCACCCTGCTTGCTGTTTAAGTTGCCAATGGATTCCACACAGGGTGTTTCAATAGAAGTAAATCCAAATTTTCCGTAGGTTTCCTTAATCACGTTGATGCAGTAATCCCGCAGCTGCATTTCTGCAGGCAGAATATCTTTCATACCGGTGACAGGCTTTTTATTCAGTGCCATTTTACCGTTCTCCTTTGTTCGCAGTCCTATCGTTTCCGATTTTATACTATTTGAACGCTTTTTACAAGTAATAAATCGCTCCTGTTTCCGCACACAGGCACGCCAGCCGCGCGTTTGCCCGAACAGTACGGTAAGAGCAGCCGCAGTCGATATCATAATACAGACAGTTCTTCTGCGGATCATAATGCTGGTAAACCAGACCGCCGTTATACATCATGTAATCCTTGGACAACGTCGGCGTATGTCCCGCAACGATCATCCCGTTTTCGATTCCCCCGGCCAGATACGCATCTTCCCGCGCCCGGAGATAAAAATCTTCGACACAGGTATATTTTCCGGTTAGACCAGCTGTCGGGAACTGCTCCAGATATCCGGCATGTACCACAACACATTCCCTCTCCGGCAGAGAAAACCGACAAAAATACGGCATTGCTTCCATCCTGGCTGCCCACCGCCGCAGATCTGCCATGGAAGTACACTGTTCTGTAATCAGCTCCTCCAGCGTCCCATAATGATCGAACACCCGGATTTGCTCTGTCTGCCGGTTATGCTGCTCTATCAGGTTCTTTGTCTCCTGATAGAGATGCTCCAGATCCTTGCTGCTGCTTTCATCGATCACAAGCTGCCGCTTCTCCTGCACTGCCAAAAGCAGCTCCAGATAACATAAAAACTCTTCCTCATGATTGCCGCGCAGCAGCAGGATATTTTGAGGAACCTGCTCCATCCAGCATAGCATTTCATAATTTTGACTTCCACGGTCAATATAATCTCCCGCCAGGATCAGCTTATCCTGATCCGAAAAGCCGATCTTTGCAAGCATCGCGTTCAGCTCGTCAAAGCAGCCGTGCAGATCGCTCATGATATAGGTATATCCAGCTTCTGTTTTGCCTGTTTTGGGGGACAGCTTTTTATCTGGTGTCTTTTTTTTGAACCACCTTGTCCAGTGTTTTAAATTGGTCATATCTCTCTTTCTTGAACTACTTCTCTACGCAGATCAGATTCTTATAGAATTGCACCGCGCCGGGCAGGCAGTTATATTCCATGCACTCGTTCAGCCCATGCATGCCCTTCATCTGCTCCGGTCCGTAAACCACAGGCGCAAAGCGGATGCAGTTGTCACATACCGGACTATAGAACTGTGCATCGGTAGCCCCGGTCATTACATAAGGGCTGGATGGCAGTCCCGGAAAGGTCTGTGCAATCACCTGCTCCATCAGACGATAGCCCTCACCATGGATATCTACGGGCTTTGTATAGTCATTGGAATGGATAATTTCCGTCTCTAAACCGTATTTGGAAGCCAGATTCCTGATAATTTCAAGACTTTCCTTTTCTCCCTGATGGGGAATAAAACGCATATTGGCTCCAAGGGTTGCTTCCTGGGGAATCACATTATATGCATCGGAACCGGACTGCATGGTAAATGCAATTGTCGTCTGCAGCATAGCTCCTGCCTGTGCACTGATCTTCGGAAGTACCGCTTTTAAGAGCGGCTTAAACAGCCACATATTTCCAAGCACCAGCTTTAACCCGAAAGAGGCATATGGTGCCAGAGAAGTAAACATGGCAGAAACCTCCGGAAGCATCTTCTTTTGGAACGGTGAATGCTTCTCTACTTCGTTTACAAATGCACAAAGGCGTGCAATCGGTGTTCCCTTAGACGGCGCGCTGGCGTGTCCTCCATTACTTTTTGCAGTAAACTTCACGTCGGCTTTGCCCTTCTCAAAGACACCCACCATTGCAAAGTTTCCAGGAATTCCTCCAACGGGTTCCGTAATGATGGCTCCACCCTCGTCACACAGAAGGAACAGCCGGATTCCTCTTTTCTGCAGTTCCTTTACAAGCTTCGGTGCTCCGTCTCCTGCCCATTCTTCGGTACAGGAGGATGCCAGATACACGTCCGTCGGCGGCACAAAGCCTTCCGCAAGCAGTTCTTCCACGGCCTCCAGAAAAGCCATTACCGTGCACTTCGTATCCGCCGTGCCCCGTCCCCATACCTTACCATCTGCAATATCTCCGGAAAAAGGAGCATGAATCCACTCTCCCTCTGCCGGGACGACATCCTGATGACTCATCAGAAGGATCGGCTTTTCGGACGATTTCCCCTTCCAATAATATAACAGATTTCCGTCTATTTCGGTTTTCTGAAGCTCTTTATGTACCAACGGGAAAAGCTCCTCTAAAACCTTATGAAATCCGAGATATTTCTCTATTTCCGTCTCTCCGGCATGTGAGGTCGTGTCACACTGTACCATCTTAGAAAGCTTTTCGGCAAGCCGAAGTGCCTCTTTTTCATCTGCATCCGGCTTATAATTCGAAGTTTTCTTCGGCATCAAAAGCGTCCGGACTATTGCAATCAGCAACAATAAAATGATAATCAAAAGGATTCCCAGCAAAACCAATCCTACATATTTCATGAGTTTCTCTCCTTCTTTCCCTTCTTAAAGAAAATCCACGCTACCAGAATGGCAACTGCACCAGACGGGATAATCATAAAGCTGGTTGATCCGATCAGTCCCGGCGCAAAAATAAACAGCGCACTCATCAACACAAGGGGGAATACAGCTATATGCATATTCTTACGGTAATATTTATATGCCATCGCTCCAAATAACGCCGGAACCACGTTTTCAAACGCCGGCTGCAATACTTCACTCTGTAAAACCGGCTGCAGCGGAACCATTAAAAGGACGCCGACTGCCAAAACCAGAATCGTAACAAGGGATGAGGTTGCAATGGAAATCGTAGAAATGATTTCATTTTCCGGTGTTCCGGTCTTCGCTCCAACCATATCACGCGCATTGACTGCACACGGAATCTTCATATTAATCAGATTACCGGTAATAAATGCAAGGTATCCGCCACCGGAACCCAGCATCGGTGTGTAGATCAAAAACTCTGCCACACTGCTCACCAGCCATACCAGTCCTACGGACAAAAAAGCTCTTGCCACCGCTCCAAGATCCGGATAAGCTCCTAAAATTTTCCCCATCAAAAACGGTGCCCCTACCAGCATAACCAGTGTCACGGCACTTACTACTCTTCCGATTACATGCGTGCGTTTCCGGTATTCTTCCCACGTACTTGTTTTATTTTCTTCCATAATTCTCCTGTCCCTTTCTTAAAATTGTGATCCACTTCTATGTATCTGCTTTTCTTCATCTATCTTATCAGATCAGCCCGACAATCACAGCGGCTGTCATACCGGCAATCATACTTCCCGCAATGGAAAAGCTGTCTACCCAGCCAAGCTTTTTCTTTTCAGACAGAAATACGAAGATTCCCATTACCAGTGCAGAAACCACCATAACCACAAGCGGAATGATATCACCATGAAAGGTAAACAGACCATTTTCAGAAATAAAGCCTCCGATGTAACGGCCAATGTAGGTACTTACAAGTCCAATGAACATTGCCGTCATCGCAAGATCCGCAAAACCGGCTGATCCCGACTTGCCGGAAGAAGAATTCTTCGTGAGCTTCTGTGTATACTTCTTATTTAAGAAAATCGACAATACCATGCCCCACATAATACAGATACTCATCAACAGAGCAATCGTAGAAAATGACGTTGCTGTCATTTCAGATGCAGAAAGTGTCGTCATTCCCACCTGTTCCGCTGCTGCCTGCGCTACCTGTGTCTCATAATGAAGCGCTCCAATCACGGAAAGACGAAGCCACGGCCACGGTGTTCCCAGACTTCCGGAAAGTGCAATGACTCCCAGCAAAATTCCAATACTCGGCAGTACCGAAAAGGTTGCACTTGAAATAATGGTCCGTTTCATTTTCGTTTCATCCATTCCCAGTGCCTTGCCCGCCTGATACGCTCTGATGAGGAAAATCACACAGACAACTGCCACAAATGCAATGATCCCGCCGCAAATGAGGTACATGGGCGCGCTGTTCAACTGATTTAAAATCGTCATAACTCTACACTCCTCTACTTTTATGGATTTAATCTCCCTAAGATTATGCCACATCAACTCCAAAAGTTCCACCCGTTCTTTTCTAAAGAGCGGACCGGGAATTAAAATCAGATTGTCATGTCAATCGTTATTTAATCCCTTTTCTCAAAAAGGCAAAAATAGAACGTATAGTTTATTTCCATACGCTCTATCTCACATTTCATATTATTTTTTTCTTCCATTACATCCAAATCAAAAGAATGCCGGATTACTATCTTCCTTATTTGCAGTTTAATAATATCTGCTTTACATCAGAACTCTCCAGCTTGACGTATGCCTTTGAGGCAATTGTGCTTGTCCTTACCGCTTCTGATGCCATTTCATCAAATAAATCTTCCGGTACGCCCGCCTCAGAACGAGTTGCCGGCATTTCAAGTGACTGATTGAAGGCTCTGACCTTTTGGATTCCAAGCTCTGCCGCTTTCCGGTTATCAGCCTCTTCTACGCCAAATACTTCTCTTGCAAATCTTGCAAGACGGGGTGCCGTCGTGTCCGATAATACATAGCTCATCCATGCCGGCGTCAGTACCGCCAGGCCTACTCCGTGTGTGATGTCGTAATAGGCACTGATCACATGCTCAATCGGATGAACACTCCACGCACCACCTTTTCCGACGGTAAGCAGATGATTCAGCGCTACTGTGGATGACCACATCAGATTGGAACGCGCCTCGTAATTTTCCGGCTCATCCATGGCCTTGCGGGCATATTTTATTACGGTTTTCATTACTGCTTCACTGAGCACATCTGTGATATATGCCTCGTCATTCGGTTGGAAGTACTGCTCCATTACGTGGGACAATATATCAACTGCACCGGCTGCCGTCTGCTTTGAAGGCAAGGTATATAAATAGGTCGGATCTTACTTATCCCCCTTGCAGCTATAACCAAATCCTGTCCCTACACAAACATCAATCTTTGTCTTGCATACAATACCTTCTTCATCCTGCCTTGACGTGATGCCATTGCAAAGCTGACCGCACTCATATCTGCATTTTCAAAATGAAGCAGCTTGTGTATCACCATTGCATAAAATAGCTGTTTTGTTGCAATGATCATTCTCTCAGTTTCTTCCGCAACGATTCTGGCTGCCATCGGCTGAATGCTACGCTCAGAATATATAACCTTATAAAATGTAAGCAGTTTTTCCTGATGATTCATATTGACATAACCTTGCACCACTCCCTGCAATACTTCGTATGCAGTTTTCCCTTGAAAAAGCTGGCTGAAATCCACAGGCTTTATATTGGCATTTTTCTTGGACTGTTCTCTGAGGAACTGATACATTGCTTCCACAATTTCATCTTTGGATGAAAAATGCTTATAAAGCGAATTTAGCTTGTTTCTTGACTACTCAGGAAAAATATTTCTACCCTCGCCCCACCTG
>OBLF01000196.1_pt1 | contig 75734 bp, 68 predicted proteins | sample 1519231 | NCBI WGS metagenome assembly OBLF01 (sample SAMEA2602895, study PRJEB22501) | metagenome
GCATACGAGATTGGTCAGTGACTGGAGTTCAGACGTGTGCTCTTCCGATTTGTGGACAGGGGGGCGTGCAGCGCCTGCCACGCGGCCATGGTGCAGTTTTTCCGCTACCATCACCAGGAGTATGAGAATGGGCCGGAGGCAACGCTGGTCTTTGGCGGGGATGCCACAGAGGCAGACTGCCAGGGCGGCCGGGTGGTGCTGGTGGGCAACTGCACAGCCAAGCTCAGAGACGGCAGCCGGGCCTTCTGCAAGGGCTGCCCGCCGGTTCCCTCCCAGATCGCACGCACCATCGACGCCGGAAAAACCTTGGACGACTGAATTGGAGGATACGTTATGGAACTGCAATTTTTAGGCCATTCCTGTTTTCTGCTGCATGACGGCACCAGCAAGGTGCTGACGGATCCCTTCCTGACGGGCAATGCCCTGGCAGCCGCTGCTGCCAATCAGGTGGAGGCGGATTTCATCTTTGTCACCCACGGGCACGGCGACCATGTCGGCGACGCGGTGGACATCGCCAAGCGCACCGGAGCCACCGTCTGCTGTACGGTGGACCTGGCGGAGGGGGTGTTCGGCCCCGCAGGCGTCAAGGTCCAGGTGGGCAACCTGGGGGGTACGATCCCCATGCCCTTCGGCTCCGCCAAGTTCTTTCAGGCCATCCACGGCAGCGGCGTTCCGGGGTGCTTGGCCTGCGGCTTCATCTTTGAGATGGGCGGAAAGAAAATTTACCACGCCGGCGATACCGCACTGATGAGCGATATGACGCTGCTGGCGGAGGAAAACATTGACGTTGCGCTGCTTCCCATCGGCGATGTGTTCACCATGGGGCCGGGGGATGCCCTGCGGGCCGTGAAGATGATCCAGCCCAAGCTGGTCATTCCCATGCACTACAATACCTTCCCGCCCATTGTCCAGGACCCGGATGCCTTCGCGGCGGCGGTACAGGCGGCGGGCTTCCAGGCCAAGGTCCTGCACCCGGGGAAGACGCTGTCCCTCTGAACCCAGGCGGAAAATATGGGACCGTTTTTCCGAAGCGCGCCCTAGGGCGTGGGCGGAGCGGCCCCGGAAGGCGGAAATGGATCAGGGTCTGGCGATCATGGAAAAAACTCTGAAAAACTGCTGAAACCGGCCGTAAAAGCCGGCTTTCAGGCGGTTCCTGCCGCTGTATACAGCTTTGCACAAATCTCACAAACGGACGTTTGTCTGCCTAATGTGGATTCTACAAGTGCTGACCGAAAACAACGCAAAATCGTTTAATCAGCCAAATGTGTATACAGTTCCGCCAGATATTTTGTAACGTTATAGCGATTGACAAATGCAGGAATTGCTCTTATGATAGACGCAACACAAAGGCGTGTGCACGGGATTTCCCGTTCACACGCCTTTTGTTATTTTCAGACCGAAATAAGGAGGAATTCCGATGAAAAAGAAGAACATGCTATCCATGATGCTGGCCGGCTGCCTGGCCCTCAGCCTTACCGCCTGCGGCGGAAGCTCCGAAAGCAGTGACGCGTCTGACAACAGCGGGGCATCCGGCGACAGCGGCACCATCACCCTGGGCATGATCGGTCCCCTGACCGGCAGCGTGGCCGTTTACGGCACCCATATTGAAAACGGCGTGAAGCTGGCCATTGAGGAAATCAATGCCGCCGGCGGCGTGACCCTCAGCGACGGCACCCATCAGCTGGCCGTGGAGGTCAAGGATGACCAGGGAGATTCCACCGAGTGCGTCAACGCCATGAACGCCCTGATCTCCGACGGCATCCAGCTGGTGGTTGGCTCCGCCACCTCCGGCTGTACCTCCGCCATCACCTCCATCGCAAACTCCGAGGGCGTGGTCATGATTACCCCCTCCGGTACAGCGGATTCTCTGACCACCACCATGGACTATGTGTTCCGTACCTGCTTCCGGGACTCCTTCCAGGGGGAGCTGGCCGCCCAGTACGCCCTAGACGAGGGCTACACCAAGGTGGGCGTGGTCTACTGCTCCGCCGATACCTACTCCGCCGGCCTGCGGGACGCCTTCATCGCGGCCTGCCAGGATAAGGGTCTGGATGTAGTGGCTGAAGAATCCGTGGCCACCATGACCGAGGTGGACTACACCAACCAGTTCAACAAGATGGTCTCCGCCGGAGCCGAGCTGGTGTTCACACCGTTCTACTATGACGTCATGGGCCCCTATTTGGTGCCCCAGGCCCGCAGCGCAGGCTTCACCGGCGTGCTGCTGGGCGGCGACGGTGTGGACAGCACCGAGACCACCATTCCCGCCGGTGCGGACCTGTCCGTTTACAACGATGTGTACTTTGTGAACCACTATTCCACGGAGCTGGCCACCAGCGACGTTTCCAAGAACTTTGTGGAAAGCTACGAGGCCAAGTACGGCGACACCCCCAACAACTTCGACGCACTGGCCTATGATGCCGTGTATGTCTACAAGGCCGCCATGGAAGCCTGCGGCGCTTCCGACGCCGCCAGCGTGCAGGCTGCCCTGGCTGACACCAGCGCCGCCTACGACAGCACCTGCGGTACCTTCTCCTTCGATGAGACCGGCACGCCCATCAAAAACGGCGTTCTGATGGGCTATTCCTACAAGGACGGCGATTCCGCCGTTACGAAGGTCACCGTCAAGGCCCTGAGCCTGAGCTGACCCCGCCAAACACAGACCGCGCACCGCAGGAGGGAGGCGCAGACGTCTCCCTCCTGTTTCTTTCAAACCCACATCTCCCTGACTTCTATCTCACCCTGCCGGTTCACTGCCGAAGCAAGGTGCATCCATTTTTGATCCGCTTCCGAGAGGGGGAACTTTTCCAATGATCACATTCATCCAATTCCTGATCACCGGGCTGCGCCTGGGAAGCGTGTATGCCCTGATCGCCTTGGGCTACACCATGGTCTACGGCATCATCAAGCTCATCAACTTCGCCCACGGCGACTTCATCATGGTGGGCGGTTATTCGCTGTTTTTCACCATTCCGCTGATGATGGCAGCGGGGATCCCCGGCTGGCTGGCGGTGGTGCCTGCCATCGTGATCTGTGCCTGTGTGGGCATGCTGGTGGAACTGCTGGCCTACCGGCCCGTCCGGAAAACCGGCAATAACCTGACTTGCCTCATCACCGCCATTGCCATGAGCTTTGTGCTGGAAAACCTGGCCCAGGCCATCCCGGCCATCGGCCCGGATCCCAAGGTGCCCTACACCCTGTTCGCTAAGACCTTCACCATCGGCGGCGTGTCCGTCAGCCACGCCACCATCATCACCGTGGCGGTGTCCGCCGCCATCATGGTGGCGCTGTACCTGTTTACCCAGAAGGCCAAGGTGGGCTGCGCCATGCGGTGCGTGTCTGAGGACAAGGAGGCCGCCACCCTGATGGGCATCAACGTGAACCATACCATCCTGGTTACCTTCGGCATCGGCGCGGGCCTTGCCGCCGTGGCGGCGATGATGTACATCGCCCAGTACCCCAAGGTGTACACCACCATGGGCGCCACCCTTGGCATCTACGCCTTTGTAGCGGCGGTGCTGGGGGGCATCGGCTCTCTGCCCGGCGCCATGCTGGGGGGACTGCTGATCGGTATTGTCCAGTCCGGGGCCAATACGTATATCAACTCCTCCATGTCGGACACCTTTGTCTATCTGATCCTCATTGTGGTGCTGATGATCCGGCCCGCCGGAATTCTGGGAAAGAATGTGGGTGAAAAAGTATGAAGAACACAAAAACACGGTATCTGGTCAACTTTGGCGCGCTGGTGCTGCTGTTTGCCGCAGTGGTCCTGATGAGCCTGCTGGGCGGCAACGCCATGAAGCTGAAGATCACCCCCTCCATCTGGCAGTGCAGCTACCTGATCATCATGGCGTCGTCGCTGAACCTGGTGCTGGGTTTTCTGGGGCAGTTGTCCCTGGGCCACTGCGGCTTCATGGCCGTGGGCGCCTACACGGCGGCCCTGATTTCCCTGGCGTTCCAGCGGGCAGGCGTTTATACGGACAAATCCGGCCCCGCCTTTCTGCTGGTGCTGCTTCTGAGCATTCTGGCCGCCGGCGCGGCCGCCGCCCTGCTGGGCCTGCTGGTGGGTATTCCGGCCCTGCGGCTCAAGGGCGACTATCTGGCCATCATCACCCTGGGCTTCGGCATGATCATCGTCAACCTCATCAACAACCTGCCCTTCTGCGGCCAGCAGGGACTGTCCCAGGGCTCCGCATCCTCTTCGCTGTATGCCACGGGCCTGGGCTTTTCCAACGATGAAAAGATGCAGTACCTGTGGGTGGCGGCCCTGGCCATCATCATCTGCATGACCTGCATGTTCATGTTCGTCCGCTCCAAGTACGGCCGCTGCATCCGGGCCATCCGGGACAATGAGATCGCTGCCTCCGCCTCCGGCATCAACGTCAGCTACTATAAGATGCTGACCTTCACCATCTCCGCCTTCTTCGCCGGGATCACCGGCGCCCTGTACGCATGCAGCAACGCGGCCCTTTCCACCACCTCCTTCGCCTTTACCAACGGCTCCATTCTCAACTCCGTGTTCATTGTGGTCATGGTGGTGGTAGGCGGCATGGGCTCCCTTACCGGCTCCGTCATCGCCGCCGTGGTGCTGTTTCTGCTGAACTACACCATCAAGAACGGCGCCTGGGTGTCCGCGCTGCCGGCCTTTTTGCAGAATGTGTTCACCTATCCCATGCTGGTGTATTCCATTGCACTGATCATCGTGATCATGTTCCGGCCCCGGGGCATCATGGGCAGCAAAGAGTTTGCCCTGTGCGACATTCCCCGGTGGCCTGCCAGGCTCCGGACCTGGCGCGCCGCCCGCTCCGCGGGAAAATCCGTACAGAAGGAGGCCGGGCATCATGTCTGAGATCGTCAGAAAACCGGTGCTGGAAACCAAGCACCTGGGCATTTCCTTCGGCGGCCTTCACGCCGTGCAGGATTTCAACCTCTCCATCTATTCCGGCGAGCTGGTGGGCCTCATCGGCCCCAACGGCGCCGGAAAGACCACGGTTTTCAACCTCCTCACCGGCGTATATGTCCCCACGGAAGGCACCGTCCTGCTGGACGGCATCCCCCTGAACGGCAAAAAGGTCCACCAGTTCGTGGAGGCCGGGATCGCCAGGACCTTTCAGAATATCCGGCTGTTTACGGATATGACGGTCATCGAAAACGTGAAGGTGGCCTTTACCAAGGACCTGCACTATAACCTGCTGGACGCCACCTTCCGCACGCCGAAATTCTGGAAGGCGGAGCAGGAGATCACGGAAAAGGCCATGAACCTGCTGGAGATCTGCGGCCTGCGGGATAAGGCGGACATCGCCGCCGCCAGCCTGCCCTACGGCCAGCAGCGCAAGCTGGAGATCGCCCGGGCCCTGGCCACCAATATGAAGGTCCTGCTGCTGGACGAGCCTGCCGCCGGTATGAACCCCACAGAGACGGCGGAGCTGCTTGCCTGCATCAACACCATCCGGGACCGTTTCGGCATCGCCATTCTGCTGATCGAGCACGATATGTCGCTGGTGATGAACGTGTGCCAGCGGATTCAGGTCATCGATTACGGCCAGACCATCGCATCCGGCCTGCCGGAGGAGATCGCCGCCGATCCCCGGGTCATCACCGCCTATCTGGGCGAGTAAGGGAGGGAATATCTATGCTGGAAATCAAAGATCTGCATGTATTTTACGGCGCGATCCACGCCCTCAAGGGCATCTCCCTGACCGTGGGCGACGGCGAATTGGTGTCCCTGATCGGCGCCAACGGCGCAGGGAAGACCACCACGCTGCACACCATCTCCGGATTGCTGCGGGCCTCCTCCGGCTCCATCACGCTGGACGGCACGGATCTTCAGGCCGTGCCCGCCAACACCATCATCCGGCTGGGGCTGTCCCATGTGCCGGAGGGCCGCCATGTCTTTGCCCAGATGACTGTGGAGGAGAACCTGAAAATGGGGGCCTACACCATTTCGGACGCCAAGCGGGTGGCGGAGAACATGGAGCGGGTCTACGGACACTTTCCCCGCCTGAAGGAGCGTCGCCGCCAGCTGGCAGGCACCCTCTCCGGCGGCGAGCAGCAGATGCTGGCCACAGGCCGGGCCCTGATGACCAATCCCCGCATCGTCCTGATGGACGAGCCCTCCATGGGCCTGAGCCCCCTGCTGGTGAAGGAGATCTTCGCCATGATCCAGGAACTGCACAAAAGCGGCATCACCATTTTGCTGGTGGAGCAGAACGCTAAGATGGCCTTGGCCGTCAGCGACCGGGCCTACGTATTGGAGACCGGCACCATCTCTATGGAGGGCACCGCATCGGACCTGGCGGAGGACGACCGGGTGCGGAAAGCCTATCTGGGCGCATAAGGGAGGCGTACATATGGATCATTTTGTCATTACAGTGGCACGAGAGACCGGCAGCGGCGGCCACGACATCACCCGCCGGCTGTCCGAGAAGCTGAACATTCCCTATTATGACCGGGACCTGTTGCGGAAGGCCTCGGAGGTCAGCGGCATCCATGAGCGGCTCTTCGGCGCGGCGGACGAGCGCATCGGCTGGAAGGAGATGCTCTCCGCCGCCGAAAAAGTCTACACAGGCGAGGTCCTGCCGCCGGACAGCGACGATTACATCTCCACCCGGAACCTTTTCAGCTTTCAGGCCAAGATCATCAAGGAGCTGGCCGCCACGGAAAACTGCATCATTCTGGGCCGCTGCGCCAACTATCTGCTGATGGAGCAGCCAAATGTCAAGCTGCTGCGGCTGTTCATCCACGCCCCGTTGGAGACCCGGCTGGCCCGGGTGGCGTCCTATTCCCTGGCGTGGAGCAGCCGGGAGGTAGCCAAGTATGTCCGCACCGAGGACAAGCGCCGGGCCGCCTATTATCACTATTATACCGGGGAGGAGTGGCGGGACGCCGCCTGGTATGATCTGTCCCTGGATTCCGAACAGCTGGGGGAGGAGGGCTGTGTGGACTTCATCCAAAAGGCCCTGCCCCTGTTTACCTGACCAAGGAGGTTTGTTTCATGCATTTCGCAAAGAGAATTTTACAGATGGACACCGCCCTTGTGCGGCAGACCCTGGCTCTGGCCGCCCAGAAGGAGGTCATTTCCTTTGCGGGCGGTCTGCCCGCCCCGGAGTCCTTCCCGGTGGAGGCCATGCGGCAGGCGACGGACGAGGTGTACCGGACCCAGGGCCGGGCCGCCCTGCAATACGGCCCCTCCTCTGGCTATCTGCCCCTGCGGGAAAAGCTGGCCCAGCGGCTGACGGGCCAGGGGATCGCCTGCACGGCGGAGAACATCCTCATGGTCAGCGGCTCCCAGCAGGGTCTGGACCTGGCGGGCAAGGTGTTTTTGGAGCCGGGGGACCTGGTGGTCTGCGAGAACCCCACCTATCTGGCGGCGCTGACCGTGTTCCGGTCCTATGAGTGCGGCCTGCTGCCCATTGAAACGGACGATGACGGCATGGTGCCGGAGGACCTGGAACGCAAGCTGGCGGCCAACCCCAAGGCACGGCTCATGTACATCATTCCCTCCTTCCAGAACCCCACGGGCCGGACCTGGTCCCTGGAGCGGCGCAGAAAGATTCTGGAGATCGCCCAGCGGTATGAGCTGCCCATTCTGGAGGACAACCCCTATGGCGAACTGCGCTATGAGGGGCAGACCATCCCTACCCTGAAATCCATGGACACCACCGGCGTCGTCACCTATATGGGTTCCTTTTCCAAGGTGCTCAGCCCCGGCATCCGGCTGGGCTGGATGCTGGCCAGCCGGGAACTGATCGAAAAATACGAGAGTGCCAAGGAATGCGCCGACTTACAGGCCAGCACCCTGACCCAAATGGTGGTGGACACCTATCTGGCCCACAACGACCTGGACGAAAATATCCGGCGCCTGAACGAGTTGTACCGGGGCCGCCGGGACAAAATGCTGGCCTTGCTGGCCGCCGAGTTCCCGGAGGGCTCCCGGTGGACCCATCCCTGCGGTGGACTGTTCCTGTGGGCCACCCTGCCGGAGGGGATCGATACGGACGCTTTGCTGTCCACTACAGTCGCCCATAAGGCGGCGTACATTCCGGGCCGGGCCTTCTTTGCCGACGGCGATGAGTGCCGCTGCCTGCGGCTGAATTTCTCCAACGCTTCGGAGGCGCAGATGGAGCAGGGCATCGCCATCATGGGACAGGTCTTCCGGGACGCGCTGGCAAAGGGGTAAGGCTATATGGAGCCTGTGACAGTCAGTATTTTAGGCCTGGGGGCGGAGGGCAGCATTGCCTTCCGTGCCCTGGCAGGCAAGCCCTGCCGTGTGCGGATCCTGGCGAAAGGGGAACGGGCCCAACGGCTGAGGGAGGAAGGCATCACCATCAACGGCGTGCACTATGACCTGACCGTATCCGAGCCGGGAGCGGAACCGCCGCCCAGGCTGCTGATTGTGGCGGTGAAGAGCTATCAGCTCTCCGAGGCCCTGGAGGACGCGGCGGCCGAGTGCGGCCCGGACACGGTGGTGATGAGCCTGATGAACGGCCTTACCAGCGAGGAGGTGCTGGCCCGGCGGATAGGCGGGGACCATCTCATTTACTGCATGAGCCGGCTCAATGCCAAAAAATCCGGCTCAAATGTGGAATTTCAGCCGGTGGGCGCCATTTACATCGGGGAGAAGGACGGCTCCGTCACCGACAGGGTCCGGGAGATCCACGCTCTGCTGGACGGCGATGTGTCCTGCCGCATCAGCCGGGAGATCCTACTGGACATCTGGCGGAAATACATGTTCAACGCCGCCTTCAACACGGTGGAATCCATTCTGCGGTGCCGCCACCGGTGGTTCCAACAGCTGCCGGAGGCCAACGCCGCCCTGGAATGCGTCATGGAGGAGATCGTCCGGCTGGCCAACGCCTGCGGCGTGATGCTGTCGGAGGCGGACATCCGGGCACTGGACGGATACTGCCAGCCTTATCCCGGCGACGGATTGTGCAGCATGGCCCAGGATCTGCGGGCCCAGCGGCCCACGGAGATCGACATGCTGATCGGCGAGGCCCTGGAGCTGGGCCGCAGCCATGGCGTCAGCCTGCCGGTGTGCCAATTTGTTTACCACCTGGTCAAAACCATGGAAGAGGCCAATGCCAACGGATTGGAGACACTATGAGCTGTGATTTGAAGCTGGAATACCTGCTGCGGGACCGCCCCTACGATCCCGCGGTCGCCCCTGCCGATTATGACATGCTGTGTGTAAAAAGCGGCGGGGCGGAGCTGTACGGCGAAATCCTGTGGCCGGACGGTGGTTTCCAGGGGCCAAGGCCCTGTGTGCTGCTGTGCCACGGCTATCCTGGCGTTGCCCGGAATGACGACCTGGCTGCCGCTCTGCGGCGCATCGGCTGCGTTGTGGCGGTTATGCACCACCGGGGAGCTTGGGGCAGCCAGGGCAAGTATCTGGTGTCCAACTGCGTGGAAGACGTGGCCGCTCTAGCCGTCTATATGCGCAGCCCGGCCTTTTGTGAGGCATACCACACAGACCCAGATGCTCTGTTTCTCATTGGCCACAGCATGGGCGGCAGCAACGTTTTGCAGGCGGCCCGGTGTACGCAGGGTCTGCGGGGGTTGATGCTTCTGACGCCCTATGACCCCACTGCCTACCTCTGTCAAGGCAGGGAAGAGGACCTCATGCCTTTGCTGGAGACTGGGAGGATCCTGCACAGCGACGGTTTGGATGCTATCTTGCAGGATATGCGGGTCCATGTGGAGGAATATCCTTTCGCAAAGGCATTTCCGGCTGTAAAGGACCAGAACCTGCTGTTCATCACCGGGACGCTGGACACCATTGCGCCAGCCTGGATGGTAACGCCGCTGTGGGAACAGCTGGCAGCCCACCCTACTTCCGCGGTACAGCGGCTGGTGGAGCTGCCGGCCGCTCATGGTTTGTGCGGCTGCAGGATCGCCGCTATCGAAGCGGTGGCCGCATTTATGGACGATGTCCTGACCGGATAATCAGCCTGCTCCTTGTAAAGACGCCGTTAAAACAAACAAGAAAAGTAGGAAATGCAAAAAAAGATTTGAAAGAAACAGAAAAGTGAAGAATCACCCCCTTGACATTGGAAAAGAAAGGGAGTATCTTCACCACAACAATTTCATACACCCAATTCCATTGGGTCAGATAGAGGCGCGGCTGACAAGAGTACCCCTGTCCATACGGAGCAGAGATCCGGGACAGGCGGGAAAGGGGATGCCGCCGAAGTGGGAGCCGGTTCCTGTACCGGTGCCTGCTGGTTTGTCAGATAAGATCTGCCGGACTGTCACATATGTGGAGCGCTATCGAGGAAATCAGCAGACAGTTTTGTCTGTTGTATTTGCAGATTTTAGTCGTAATGCTTCACAAGAGCATTACGGCTTTTTTACTGCCCCGGTGGTGCTGATCGTCAGAAAACAGGCCCCCTGTTTTGAAATCAACACCAACTCAGAAAGGAACATGACTATGAACATCAGAAGATTGACCGCATCCCTGCTGGCAGCTGTGACCCTGCTGGCCCTCACCGCCTGCGGCGCCCCGGCAGACAATACCCCGGCTCAGGAGGACCAGACCACAACGGAAAGCAATGAGTTCCGGGTGGGCATGGAGTGCGCCTATGCTCCCAGCAACTGGCAGGAGAGCGAAGCAAGCGATACCAACTATCCCGTTGAGAACGTGCCCGGCGCCTATGCTGAAGGCTACGATGTGCAGATCGCCAAGATCATCGCCGACCAGCTGGGCAAGGAACTGGTGATCGTCAAGCTCAGCTGGGACGGCCTCATCGACGCCCTGAACCAGGGCCAGATCGACGCCATCATCGCCGGTATGATGGATACCGCCGAGCGCCGCGAGTCCATCAACTTCACGGAGCCCTACAAGGAAACGATCTACAGCATGATGGTCCTTGCGGATTCTCCCTATGTGAACGCCACCTCCATTCAGGATTTCTCCGGCGCCGCCGTGCTGGGCCAGCAGGGTACCGCGCTGGATGACGTGATCGACCAGATCGAAGGCGTGGACCACCTGAGCCCCGTGGGCAGCGTGCCGGATATGATGTCCCGCCTGCAGCAGGGCACCTGCGATGCCATCGTCATCAACCAGGAATCCGCCCCCGGCTACCTGGCCTCCAACCCGGACTTCCGCCTGATCTCCTTTGAAGACGGCAACGGCTTCACCCTCCCGGCCAAGGGCTCCTGCGTGGGCCTGCGGAAGTCCGACACGGACCTGATGGACCAGATCAACGACGTCCTGGCCACCATCGACAACGACACCCGTCTCGCCATGTGGGATACCGCCGTGGCGAATCAGCCTCAGTAAACGTTCCATTCGGCCCCGCCCGCAGACAGGCGGCGAGTATAAAACGCGCACCGTGTAAGGAGAGAGAATTATGAAGCATTCTGCCGCATCCCGGCGGCCGGGCTTTCTTGCCCGGGACCACCGGTACGTATATCTGGGCGGGAGCCTGATGGCCCTGGTGGGACTGAGCCTGTGGTATTCCGCCCCCACGCCCTACAGCTTTCTGGCCGTAAACAGCGCGGCGGGCAGGGCTCTGGCCGCTGTCTGCTACGGGTTTATCGCCCTCAGCCTGATCGCCCTGCTGGTCAAGTGGACCCACTGGAAGACCTACGGGGCAACGGTGATGAAGAAGCCGGCCATCGTCCGGGCCAGCCGGTATTTTTCCTATCTGTTGGCCGCCGCCTGCGGGCTCCTTGTGCTGGACCGGGTGGTGCTGAAACTGGCCTACATCATCCAGGCGGCCATTCATGCGGACAGCAACCCCACGGAGACCCTTTCCACCATGATCTACATGGCCTACAACCAGCGGTCCCTCTTTGCCACCGGCATTTCCTACACGGTGCAGCTGGCCCTTTTCGGTACGGCCATCGCCTTCGTCCTGTCACTGCTGATGGTGTTCCTCCGGATCCAGGAGCCGGACAAGCGGGACAAGGATTCTATCAAGCTCCTGAAGATCATTGCTAACAAGTTTGCCAGCTTCTACATCTTCGTCATCCGGGGCACCCCTATGATGGTGCAGTCCCTGATCCTTTACAACGCGGTGTTCAGCCTGTTCAAACGGACGGGCATGAGCGTTTCTGAGATCAACCGCATCTGGCCGCTGTTCCTGGCCGGCCTTGTCACTGTTTCCCTGAACTCCACTGCCTATTTGGCTGAGGTGCTCCGGGGCGGCATCATGGCCATCGACGCCGGACAGATGGAGGCATCCCGCTCTCTGGGTATGACCCACTGGCAGGCTATGATCAAGGTGGTGTTTCCCCAGGCCATCAAGAATTCCATCCCGGCCATCGGCAACGAATTCATCATCAACATCAAGGACTCTTCCGTCCTCTGTGTTGTGGGCGTTTCCGACCTGATGTTCATGACCCGGTCTGTAGCCGGTATCTATTATAAAGGTACCGAGTGCTATCTCATTGCCGCCATCGTCTATCTGATCCTGACCTATCTGTCCTCGCTGCTGCTCAAGGCCATTGCCCGGAAGATGGAGGGCAGCTCTGACGGCAAGAATACGGCAGGCAGCGTGCCTGACTGGGGTATTCCCAGCTCCAACTGAGGTGAAAAAATGGAAAACAATACGATCATCAAAATTGAACAGCTGGAAAAGTCCTTCGGTACCCTCCATGTCCTGAAGGGGATCAACCTCGAGATCCATCAGGGCGAGGTGGTGTGCATCATCGGCGCCTCCGGTTCCGGCAAATCCACCCTGCTGCGCTGTATTAACCTATTGGAGGAGGCCGATTCCGGCCACATCTGGTTTGACGGCCAGGACCTGATGGACCTCTCCGTGAATCTGAACGCCCTGCGGCAGAAGATCGGCATGGTGTTCCAGGGCTTCAACCTGTTCAACAACAAATCCGTGCTGGATAACTGCACCCTGGCCCCTATGACCGTCAAGCACATTCCGAGAGCCCAGGCGGAGGAGACCGCCATCCGCCACCTGAAGACCGTGGGCCTGGAAAAGTTCATTCACGCCGATTCCCGCCGCCTTTCCGGCGGCCAGAAGCAGCGGGTGGCCATTGCCCGGGCGCTGTGCATGGAGCCGGAGATCATGCTCTTTGACGAGCCTACCTCCGCCCTGGACCCGGAGATTGTGGGCGAGGTGCTGGACGTGATGAAGGGCTTAGCCAAAGAGGGCATGACCATGGTGGTGGTGACCCATGAAATGGCCTTTGCCAAGGAGGTCAGCGACCGGGTGGTATTTATGGACCAGGGGGTGATCCTGGAGCAGGGAACGCCCCAGGAGGTTTTCGGCAGCCCGAAGGAAGCCCGCACCCGGGAGTTCCTGAGCCGGTATTTGGAGGACAAAATGGCATGAAAGCAGTTTCTGATTTTTTCGCCCGGGAGACGGATTACCCGGATTTTGACAGGGAGGGGGCGGTGGCCCGCCTTTCCCAGGCCATTCAATGCAACACCGTCAATTATGCGGACCACAGCCTGACGGACTATGGGGAATTCGACAAGCTCCACGCCCTGATGCACGCCGGTTATCCCCACGTCATGGCGGCCGGCAGCTTTGAGCGGATCGGCCACCACGCGGTCCTCATTACGATCCCAGGGACCGATCCCAGCCTGCGGCCCAGCCTGTACATGTCCCACCAGGACGTGGTGCCGGTGGTGGAGGGTACGGAGCAGGACTGGACCTATCCCGCTTTTTCCGGCGCGGTGGCGGAGGGTTACATCTGGGGCCGGGGGACTCTGGACATCAAAAACCAGGTGTTCGGCATCCTGGAGGCGGCAGAGTACCTGCTGGCCCACGGCAGAACCTTTGCCCGCGCGGCCTATCTGGCCTTCGGCGACGATGAGGAAACTCTGAATTTAGGGGCCAAGGCCATCTCCGACCACCTCAAGGCCCAGGGCGTGACTTTAGAATTTGCTCTGGACGAGGGCGGCGGCAAGATCGAGTCCGGCGCGGCCTTCGGTGCTCCGGATATTTCCATCGCCCATGTGGACCTGATGGAGAAGGGCTATGCGGACCTGGAACTGTCTGTCCGCTCCATCGGCGGCCATTCCAGCCGCCCCTACGGCGGCACGTCTCTGGAGCACCTGGCCTGTGCCATTGCGGATATCACCCGCAGACCCTTTCCGGTGCGGTTCAGCCCCGTGATGAAAGGTGCCTTTGAAACGCTGGCTCCCTACATCACCGCGGAGCCGCTGAAAACCCTGGTGCAGGATGTGGAGGCCAACGCGGACGCCATCGCCGCTTACTGTCTCCGGGACCGGACGCTGTTTCCCTTCGTCACCACCACAATGGCCCCAACCATCATCCAGGGCAGCAGCAAGGCCTGCAACGTGATGCCCCAGGATATGCAGGCGGTCATCAACTTCCGCCTGGCGGACGGCGACACGGTGGAGGGCGTCATGGCCCACTGCCGGGAGGCGGTCCAGGACCCCACTGTTGAAATGCGCTATTTGCAGGCAAATGATCCCTCCGCCACCGCCCGGCGGGACGGCTACGGCTACCGCACGGTGGTGGAGAGCATGCAGCGTTATTACCCCGGCGTGGTGTTTTTGCCGTCCATGACCGTGGGGGCGACGGATGCCCACCATTATGAGCAGATCTGCGACACCTGTCTGCGGTGCAGCCCCTTTATGGCGGAGCCGGAGGAGGCGGCCGCCGGTGTCCATGGGACCAACGAGCGTATCCCGGTGCGAGCCTATCTGCAGGGGATCCGGGTGCTCATTGACCTGATGGAGCATGTGAACCTGTAATGTACCGCAGAGCGGGATCCATCTGGCAGGACAGAATTTTACAGTAAAAAGACAGCGGCGGACCAACGAAGTTGGTCCGCCGCTTAGTGTTATTTGATGGGCACATTATTCATTACATCTGCCCAGTCCCGCCTGGTCTGGTCCTGATCTTCAGCCTCAGCGCGGACGTATCGCTGAGCGGAAATGCCGTTACGTTTATTCCTATGTCATTTCTACGAACCGAATTTGATTGCAATTCAGCATTTTGCGACTGCGCAAGGCACAGTGCCGCTGCCCCGCCTCCTGCAATGGGACAAGGTGCGCGGCGATGTGAATCCTCTTCGCCACGACAAAAAAGGCACTGCCTTTTTTATCGTGGCGAACAGCGTTATCACCAAAACTAATGGTATAGATTTGTAAATAATATCATACGAATACCCCCGGTTTCTTGACACCCGCGCATCGTGCGTGCTATGCTGAATAGCGACAAGAGAACTGTTTTCCGGGGCCTGACGGTTTTGAAGTGGAGCACCACGTGGACCCGGAAAATGTATTTGCCGACCGTCTGGGCGCACTGCACTAAGGGATATGCCATACGCAAACCGAGGGTGCCGTGCGCCTTCATTTTCTTTTTCAGGAGGCGCACAATGAAAAAAGTCGGAATCATCATGGGCAGCGACAGCGATTTGCCGGTTGTCCGCAAAGCTGCAGACACGCTCCGCGCACTGGGCATTCCCTATGAGGCGCATGTCTATTCTGCACACCGTACCCCCGAGGAGTCCAGCCGCTTCGCGTCGCAGGCTCGCGAGAATGGGTTCGGTGTGCTGATCGCCGCAGCCGGGATGGCTGCACATCTGGCCGGTGCGATCGCGGCCAATACAACGCTGCCGGTTATCGGAATTCCGATTCGGTCGGCACAGCTGGGCGGCATGGATGCCCTTCTTTCCACAGTTCAAATGCCGACGGGTATCCCCGTGGCAACTGTTGCGATTGATGGGGCAGCCAATGCCGCTCTTTTGGCCGCACAGATCCTTGCCGTGGAGGACGCGGCGCTGGCCGAAAAGCTCGCGCAGCGCCGCAAGGCCGACGCCGACAAGGTACGTGCCCGCGACGCCGCCGTTGAGGCGCGCCTGCTGGCGGATGAATGAAGCAATACGCATTGACACCATAAAGTATATAACAGATTTTGTGAGGAGGATTTTTATCATGGAAAAGACGGCACAGCTCTATGAGGGCAAGGCAAAGAAGGTTTACGCAACAGAGGATCCCGCAGTTGTGATCGTGTCCTATAAGGACGATGCCACCGCCCTCGATGGCCTGAAGAAGGGCACCATCGCCGGCAAGGGTGTGGTCAACAACCGTATGACGAACTTCCTCATGCAGCTGTTGGAGAAGAACGGTGTGTCCACCCATTTCATTCAGGAACTGAACGACCGCGAAACGGCCGTGAAGAAAGTGTCCATCGTGCCGCTGGAGGTCATCATCCGCAACGTCTCCGCCGGTCACTTCGCCCAGCGCTACGGCGTGGAGGAGGGGATCGTTTTTGACGAGCCGACCATCGAGTTCTCCTACAAGAACGACGATCTGCACGATCCCTTGCTCAACGCCTATCACGCGATTGCCCTGAAGCTCGCGACCCGCCAGGAGATCGAGACGATCAAGACCATGGCTTTCCGCGTCAACGAGGTGTTGACCGAATACTTCCGTACCCTCGGCGTGCGTCTGGTCGACTTCAAGCTCGAGTTTGGGCGTCTGGCCGACGGCACGCTCGTCCTCGCCGATGAGATTTCCCCTGACACCTGCCGTTTCTGGGATCTCAAGACAAACGAAAAGCTCGACAAGGACCGCTTCCGCCGCGACATGGGCGGCGTGGAGGACGCCTACCGTGAGATGATGCACCGTGTGTTTGGCGAATAAGGCGCTGAAGAACGGCATGAGCAATATTCACGAAGAATGCGGCGTATTTGGCGTTTTCAGCCCCGATAATTACGATGTGGCGCGCATGACGTACTACGGATTGTTTTCGCTGCAGCACCGCGGGCAGGAGTCCTGCGGCATCGTCGTCAACGATGACGGACTGTTCGCCGCGTATAAGGATGTGGGCCTCGTCAACGATGTATTCACGCCTGAGCGGCTCGACGCACTCGGCACCGGCAGCATCGCTGTCGGCCATGTGCGCTACGGCACGACCGGAAGCAATGACCGCAACAACGCCCAGCCGATCGTCGTCAACCATGTGAAGGGCCGCATGGCTCTCGCGCACAACGGCAACCTCGTCAACAGCTATGAACTGCGCTCAAAGCTGGAACTCGAGGGATCTATCTTCCACACGACAAGCGACACCGAGGTCATTTCCTACATCATTACGAAGGAGCGCCTGACGTCCGGTTCGATTGAAGAGGCCGTCAACCGCGCGATGGACAAACTGAAGGGAGCCTATTCGCTCGCCATCATGTCCCCCTCGAAGCTCATCGCCGCCCGCGATGAGCATGGCTTCCGCCCGCTCTGCTACGGGCAGACGGCGGACGGACGCTACGTCATTGCCTCCGAATCCTGCGCACTCGATGCGGTGGGGGCGGCCTTCATTCGCGATGTCGAGCCGGGCGAGATCCTCGTCTTTGACAAACAGGGCGTGCGCAGCATCCGCAACCACTGCGAAAAGCAGCCGCAGTCGCTGTGTGTATTCGAGTATATCTACTTTGCCCGCCCCGACTCTGTGATTGACGGCTGCCAGGTGCATACGGCGCGCGTGCGCGCAGGTTCGTTTCTTGCGCTTGAGCACCCTGTGCAGGCGGACGTCGTCATTGGTGTGCCGGACTCCGGCCTTGACGCGGCCATCGGCTATTCACGCCAGTCTGGCATCCCTTATGCGCTTGGCTTCATCAAGAACAAGTACATTGGCCGAACCTTCATCGCCCCCGGCCAGAAGAGCCGCGAGGATAAGGTGCGCATTAAGCTCAACCCCATCTCCGATGTCGTGCGCGGCAAGCGCGTCGTGCTGATCGACGACTCCATTGTGCGCGGCACAACGAGCGCACGGATCGTAAAGCTTCTGCGCTCGGCGGGCGCCACGGAGATCCATATGCGTATCTCCGCACCGCCCTTCCTTAACCCTTGCTATTACGGCACGGATATCGACTCCCGCGAGCATCTGATCGCCTGCCACCATACCGTGGAGGAGATCAGCAAAATCATCGGCGCAGACTCGCTGGGCTATCTGAGCGTTGAGAGCGCAAAACGCCTGGCCTGCGGCGTCAACGGCAAGGGCTACTGTACGGCGTGTTTCGACGGGGCCTATCCCACGGAGATTCCCAGTGAGACGCACAAGAACCGTTTTGAAGAAAAAATTTCGAAAGGCAAGGGTACCTCCCATGAATCATAATTCCCGTTCGGAAAGTTACGCGGCCGCCGGGGTAGACATCACTGCCGGATACCGGGCCGTTGAGTTGATGAAAAGCCACATCGCACGTACTATGACCGCAGGCGTCTGTTCCGATATCGGCGGCTTCGGCGGTTTGTTTGAGCTGGATACGTCCAACATCGAGCACCCCGTGCTCGTCAGCGGCACGGACGGCGTCGGTACGAAGCTGAAGCTTGCCTTCCTTATGGACAAACACGACACCGTCGGTATCGACTGCGTGGCCATGTGCGTCAACGACATCATCTGCTGCGGCGCAAAGCCCCTGCTGTTCCTGGACTATATCGCCTGCGGCAAAAATGTCCCCGAGCGCATCGCTGAGATTGTCAGCGGCGTGGCTGAGGGCTGCGTGCAGAGCGGTGCGGCGCTCATCGGCGGCGAGACGGCGGAGATGCCGGGGTTCTACCCGGCGGAGGAGTATGACCTTGCGGGTTTTGCCGTGGGTGTTGTTGACAAGGCAAAAATTCTTGATAAAACAACGATGCGCCCCGGCGATGTTGTGATCGCACTGCCTTCGAGCGGCGTTCACTCCAACGGCTTCTCCCTCGTGCGCAAAGTCTTTGATGTTGAGCACGCTGACCTTAAAAGCCCCCGTGCGGAGCTTTGCGGCAAGAGCCTCGGCGAGGCGCTGCTTGCCCCGACGAAAATCTATGTGAAGCCTATGCTTGCCCTTTTCGACGCTGTGCGCGTGAAGGGTGTCTCCCACATCACGGGCGGCGGCTTCTATGAAAATATCCCCCGCAGCATCCCCGATGGTCTCTGCGCGCGCATTACACGCAGCGCCGTGCGCGTGCTGCCGGTGTTTGACCTGATCGCCCGCACGGGCGGCATCCCCGAACGCGACATGTTCAACACCTTCAACATGGGCGTCGGCATGAGCGTGGTCGCTGCGGCAGAGGACGCGCAGCGTGCGCTGGAGATTCTCCGTGCAAACGGCGAGGACGCCTATGTCATCGGCGAGATCACCGAGGGCGAAGAAAAGGTGGTCCTATGCTGAAAACGCGGATCGCAGTGTTCGTCTCCGGCGGTGGAACGAACCTGCAGGCCCTGCTCGATGCGCAGGCGGCCGGAAAAATCCCAAGCGGCGAGATCGTCCTTGTCGCGGCGAGCAACCCTAAGGCATACGCCCTGGAGCGCGCTGCACGCGCGGGCGTGAAGAGCGTCATCGTCGAGCGGCGCGCCTGCGGCAGCCAGGAGGACTTCGAGGCGGCGCTGCGCTGTGTGCTGCGCGAAAGCGGCGCAGAGATGATCATCCTCGCCGGCTTTATGAGTATCTTGAGCGAAGCGTTTACGGCCGAGTGGCCCGAACGCATCCTCAATGTCCACCCATCCCTGATCCCCGCATTCTGCGGCAAGGGCTATTATGGCCTGCGTGTCCACGAGGCAGCGCTGGCGCGCGGCGTGAAGGTGACGGGCGCGACCGTACACTATGTCAATGAAATTCCGGACGGCGGCCGGATCCTGCTGCAGAAGGCGGTTGAGGTGCTGCCGGGCGACACGCCGCAGACGCTGCAGCGGCGGGTGATGGAACAGGCTGAATGGATCCTGCTTCCGCAGGCGGCAGAGATGGTTGCCGCGCGGCTGCGGGCGGAAAAAGAAGGGAGCAGGGCATGAACGTATACGAACTGAAAACCCCGTGCGAGCTGCTCGCGGGCAACAGCTATGCCGGCCGCGGCATCGTCATCGGCAAGACCCCGGACGGCAAGAAGGCCGCCGTGGCCTATTTCATCATGGGGCGCAGTGCCAACAGCCGTAACCGCATCTTCACCGAGGACGGCGGCACAGTCTACACCCGCCCCTTCGACGAGTCGAAGGTTGAGGACCCGTCGCTCATTATTTATGCGGCGGTGCGCCGCATGGGCGCCCACCTCATCGTGACGAACGGTGACCAGACTGACACGATCTGCGAGGGCCTTGCACATGGCCAGCAATTTGAACAGGCGCTGGAAAGCCGCTGCTTTGAGCCAGATGCACCGAACTTTACCCCCCGCATCAGCGGTATGCTCACCTTTGCCGGCAAGGACTTCCAATATGAGATGAGCATCCTCAAGAGTGCGGACGCCGAAGGCAGCGCCTGCAGCCGCTATCACTTCTGCTACCCGGCGCTGCCGGGCGTAGGCCACTTCCTGCACACCTATGTCGGCGATGGCGATCCTCTTCCGACATTTCAGGGTGAGCCTGAGCGCATGGCCATCCCGCAGGACATCGATGAGCTGACGCAGCAACTGTGGGACAGCCTTGATGAGGACAACCGCATTTCCCTCTATGTGGAGACGGTGAATCTGGAGAATGGCCGCACCGAGCACCGCCTGATCAACAAGAACGGTTCGGGAGGTGCTTGCTGTGGCAAATAACAAGGACAGCTACATCTCCCCCCTCTCCACGCGCTATGCAAGCGCGGAGATGCAGCATATTTTCTCCGAAAACTTCAAGTTCCGTACCTGGCGGCGGCTCTGGATCGCGCTGGCACACGCTGAGCAGACGCTGGGACTCGATATTACGGACGAGCAGATCGCCGAGATGGATGCGCACAAGGACGACATCGACTATGCCGTGGCGGAAGCGCGCGAGAAGGAAGTGCGCCACGATGTGATGGCACATGTTTACGCCTTCGGTAAGCAGTGCCCCAAGGCTGAGCCGATTATCCACCTCGGTGCAACGAGCTGCTACGTCGGCGACAATACAGATGTCATTATTCTGCGCGAAGCGTCACAGCTTTTGCTGCGCAAGGCGGCGCAGGTACTGCGCAATCTTGCGGCATTCGCCGAACAGTATAAGGCGCTGCCGTGCCTTGCCTATACCCACCTCCAGCCCGCGCAGCTCACGACTGTCGGCAAGCGTGCGACGCTTTGGATGTATGAGCTGACGCAGGACATTGAAAATCTTGAATTCCAGCTCGAGCGGCTGCGGCTGCTCGGCAGCAAGGGCACCACCGGCACACAGGCAAGCTTTATGGAGCTGTTTGCGGGGGATGAGGAGAAGGTACGCCGTCTTGAGCAGCTCATCGCAGAGGAGATGGGCTTTGCGGCCTGCGTCCCCGTTTCCGGCCAGACGTATTCGCGCAAGGTCGACGCGTATTTTCTCTCAGTTCTCTCCGGCTTTGCCCAGAGCGCATATAAATTCTCTAACGACATGCGTCTGCTGCAGTCATTCGAGGAGATGGAGGAGCCGTTCGAGGCGCACCAGATCGGCTCGAGCGCCATGCCCTACAAGCGAAACCCCATGCGCAGCGAGCGCATCTCGTCGCTGGCGCGCTATGTGATCGCCGACAGCCTCAACCCGGCCATGACGGCCGGTACCCAGTGGTTCGAGCGCACGCTTGACGACAGCGCGAATAAGCGCATCTCGGTATCCGAGGCTTTCCTGGCCGTAGACGCCATTTTGAACATCTATATCAACATTACGCAGGGGCTCGTTGTCTATGACCGCGTCGTGACGCGCCGTGTGATGGAAAAGCTCCCCTTCATGGCGACCGAGAACATCATGATGGAGAGCGTCAAACGCGGCGGCAACCGCCAGGAGCTGCACGAAGCGCTGCGTGTCCATTCCCACGCGGCGGCGCGGCGCGTCAAGCTTGAGGGCGGAGCAAACGACCTCATTGACCGCATCGCGGCCGACCCGATCTTCCCGCTGAGCCGTGAGGAAATCGTTTCCCAACTTGACCCGGCGCTCTACATTGGGCGCAGCGTCTCGCAGGTAGAGGAATTCCTGCGCGGCGTGGCGCGGCCCATCCTCGACCGCTATAACGGCGGAGAGATCCACGCGGAACTGAGCGTCTAAATCGGAAAGGAGAGCCATTCATGAAGGAATTTGAACTGAAATACGGCTGCAACCCCAACCAGAAGCCTGCCCGCATCTATATGGAGGGCGGCGCGGAGCTTCCGGTGCAGATCCTCTGCGGCCGTCCGGGATATATCAACTTTCTTGACGCATTCAATTCATGGCAGCTTGTGCGCGAACTGCGCGCGGCGACGGGGCTGCCCTGCGCAGCCTCGTTCAAGCACGTCAGTCCCACGAGTGCGGCGCTGGGTCTGCCGCTGCCGGAAAAGCTCAAGCGCGCCTGCTTCGTTGCGGACATTGAGGGACTGGACGACTCGCCCCTTGCCTGCGCCTATGCCCGCGCCCGCGGCACGGACCGCATGAGTTCCTTTGGCGACTGGATCGCCCTGTCGGACGTGTGCGACGTGACAACGGCAAAGCTCATCAAGCGCGAGGTGTCCGACGGCATCATTGCTCCGGGCTATGAGGCGGAGGCGCTTGAGATCCTGCGCACCAAGCGCAAGGGCAGCTACAACATTGTGCAGGTCGATCCCGATTATGAACCCGCCGCACTTGAGCGCAAGCAGGTGTTCGGCGTGACGTTTGAGCAGGGGCACAACAGCTGCCGCATCGACGGGACGCTTCTTGAAAAGCTTGTGACGAAGAACACCGACCTGCCCGAGAGCGCGCGCCGCGACCTGCTCGTAGCCCTCATCACGCTGAAATACACCCAGTCGAACTCCGTGTGCTACGCGGTGGACGGACAGGCCATCGGCGTCGGTGCGGGGCAGCAGTCTCGTATCCACTGCACGCGCCTTGCCGGCGGCAAGGCCGACACCTGGCACCTGCGCCAGTGTGATAAGGTGCTGAACCTGCCGTTTCTGCCGCAGCTCGGCCGCGCCGAGCGTGACAACGTCATCGACGGCTATATCAACAAGAACGAAGAGGACGTTTGTGCCGAGGGCATCTGGCAGAAGTACTTCCAGACCCGCCCCAAACCGCTGACCGCTGAGGAGGCTGCGGCTTATCTCGCCGGGATCGACGGTGTGGCGCTGGGTTCGGATGCGTTTTTCCCCTTCAGCGACAACATTGAGCGCGCTCACCGCAGCGGCGTGCGCTACATTGTCCAGCCAGGCGGCTCCATCCGCGATGACGCTGTGATCGACTGTTGTGACAAGTACGGAATGGTCATGGCCTTTACGGGTCTGCGGCTATTCCACCATTAACGGATAGAGGGAAAGGAGTGCCGGAATGAAGCTTCTGGTTGTAGGCGGCGGCGGACGCGAGCACGCGATTATCAAAAAACTGAAAGAGAACCCCTCCGTAACGCAGATCATTGCCGCGCCCGGCAACGGCGGCATCGCCGCCGATGCGGTGTGCGTACCGATTGGGGCAAAGGATATCGACGGACTGGTCGCCCTCGCGCAGCGCGAGCGGGTCGACTATGCCGTGGTCGCGCCGGACGACCCGCTGGTGCTTGGCGCGGTGGACGCGCTGACGGCGGCGGGTATCCCATGCTTTGGCCCAAACCGTGCGGCAGCCGTCATCGAGGGCAGTAAGGTCTTCTCTAAGCACCTTATGAAGAAATACGGCATCCCCACGGCGGCCTATGAGACATTTGACGACATGGATGCGGCGCTTGCCTATCTCGACACGGCTCCGGTGCCGGTCGTCGTGAAAGCGGACGGACTCGCCCTCGGCAAGGGCGTCATCATTGCGCAGAGCCGTGAGGAGGCAAAGGAGGCTGTCGTTTCTATGATGCGCGATGGGCGCTTCGGCGAGAGCGGCCGCCACATCGTGATCGAGGAATTTTTGACAGGGCCGGAGGTATCGGTGCTGTCGTTCACGGACGGGGAGACGCTGGTGCCCATGGTGTCCTCAATGGATCACAAGCGCGCGCTTGACGGCGATGAGGGCCTGAATACCGGCGGTATGGGCACGATCGCACCGAACCCGTTCTATACGGACAAGATCGCGGCCGCGTGCATGGAAAAGATCTTTCTGCCGACGATCCGCGCCATGCGCGCCGAAGGGCGCACGTTCCGGGGCTGCCTGTATTTTGGCCTGATGCTGACGCCGGACGGTCCAAAGGTCATCGAGTATAACTGCCGCTTTGGCGACCCCGAGACGCAGGTGGTGCTCCCCCTGCTCGAGAGTGATCTGCTCACTGTCATGCAGGCGACAACGAACGGCACATTGAAGGACACACCCGTGCGCTTCAAGACCGGGAGCGCATGCTGCTGCGTCGTCATGGCCTCGCAGGGCTATCCGCAGAGCTATAGAACGGGCTTCCCAATCACGATGGACACCGACGCTGCGGCGCACACGTTCGTCGCCGGCGCAAAGCTGCGCGAGGATGGGGTGCTCGTCACCTCCGGCGGGCGCGTGGCGGGCGTCACCGCCGTACAGCCTACGCTTGAACAGGCTGTTCAGGCTGCCTACGAGCGTGTTGGGCACGTTCACTTTGAAAACGCATATTACCGCCGCGACATCGGCGCACGCGCGCTGCAGGCGCTCAGGGAGGAAAAGTGACATGGTATACCGTGTACTTGTGGAAAAAAAGCCGGAGCTGGCCAATGACGCACGCAGCCTGCTGAACGAGGCAAAGCAGCTGCTCGGTGTGGAGCACCTGGAACGGGTCCGTATCCTGAACCGCTATGATGTAGAGCACATCACGCCGGAGCTGTTTGACTATGCTGTGAAGACGGTGTTCTCAGAGCCGCAGGTGGATCTTGTGATGCGCGAGGTTGACACGGACGGGGCAAGCGTGTTCGCTGTGGAGTATCTGCCGGGTCAGTTCGACCAGCGGGCGGACTCCGCCGCGCAGTGCATCCAGATCATCTCGCAGGGCGAACGCCCGGACGTGCGTACGGCACGCGTATATCTGCTCTATGGCGTACTGACAGATGCGGAGCTCGCGGCCATCAAAAAGCACGTCATCAACCCCGTAGACTCTCGCGAGGCGTCTCTGACGCTGCCCGAGACGTTGGAGATCCGTTATGAGATCCCCACAAAGGTTGAGACGCTCACGGGTTTCCGCACCTGCACTGACGAGGAGCTTGCGCAGCTGATCGACAAGCGGGGCCTTGCGATGGATCTCGACGATATCCGCTGCTGTCGCGACTATTTCCGCACGGAGCAGCGTGATCCGACCATCACGGAGCTGCGCATGATCGATACCTACTGGTCCGATCATTGCCGTCACACGACGTTCTCCACTACGCTCGACCGCGTGACCTTCGAGGATCCGCTGGCGGAGAAAACGTATCAAAACTATCTCAAAACCCGCGAACAGCTCGGCCGTACGAAACCCGTGAACCTCATGGACGTGGCAACGCTTGCGGTGAAGTACCTGCGCAAAATTGGCAAGCTCGACAAGCTCGATGAGTCCGAGGAGATCAACGCCTGCACAGTGAAGATCACTGTCGAAGTCGATGGAAAGACCGAGCCGTGGCTGCTGCTATTTAAGAACGAAACGCACAATCACCCCACGGAGATCGAACCCTTCGGCGGCGCGGCGACCTGCATCGGCGGTGCGATCCGTGACCCGCTTTCCGGCCGCTCGTATGTCTACGGTGCGATGCGCCTGACGGGTGCGGCCAGCCCCCTGCAGCCCGTGAGCGAAACACTCCCCGGCAAGCTCCCCCAGCGGACGATCTGCCAAACCGCCGCAGCAGGTTATGCTTCCTACGGCAACCAGATCGGCCTTGCCACCGGCATCGTCGATGAGCTCTACCACCCCGGATATGCGGCCAAACGCATGGAGATCGGCGCGGTCATTGCCGCAGCTCCGGCGGCCAACGTTCGCCGTGAGCGGCCGCAGAGCGGCGACGTTGTGATTTTGCTCGGCGGGCGCACAGGCCGCGACGGCTGCGGCGGTGCAACGGGCTCCTCTAAGTCGCACACGGTGCAGTCGCTCGAGAGCTGCGGCGCAGAGGTGCAGAAGGGCAACGCACCCGAGGAGCGCAAGCTCCAGCGCCTATTCCGCAGCGCCGAGGCCTGCCGCATGATCAAGCGATGCAACGACTTCGGTGCGGGCGGTGTGTCCGTTGCCATCGGTGAACTGGCCGACGGACTGGACATCGACCTCAACGCAGTGCCGAAGAAGTATGAGGGCCTCGACGGCACGGAGCTCGCAATCAGCGAATCACAGGAGCGCATGGCCGTTGTGGTCGCGGCGGAGGATGCCGGGCGCTTCCTCGCCATCGCCGACGGTGAAAACCTTGAGGCAACGATCGTCGCGCATGTGACAGAGGATCCGCGCCTTGTCATGCACTGGAACGGCAATACGATCGTGGATGTCAGCCGTGCTTTCCTCAACTCCAATGGTGCGGAAAAGCATATCGACGTCCTCGTCGAAAAGCCTCGGGCTTTCGATAAATCCATCCCTGCGGATTTCTGCGGCGGCCTGCGCGATCTGGCGCAGGAACTGAACGTCTGCTCGCGGCAGGGCCTTTCCGAGCGGTTCGACTCCACCATCGGCGCGGGCACGGTACTCATGCCCTTTGGCGGACGTGACCAGCGCACGCCCGTGCAGGCGATGGTACAGAAAATCTCCCTTGAGCGCGGTCACACGGACGACTGCTCGCTCATGTCCTGGGGATATAATCCCTATATCTCCGAGAAGGATCCCTACCGCGGGGCCTATCTTGCCGTGGTCGAGAGCGTGAGCAAGCTCATTGCCACCGGCACGGCGTTTGAGGACGTTTACCTGACGTTCCAGGAGTATTTCGAGCGGCTGCGGCGCGAGCCCGCCCGCTGGGGCAAGCCCCTTGCGGCGCTGCTGGGCGCGTTTGCCGCGCAGATGGCGCTCGGCATCGGTGCTGTGGGCGGCAAGGACTCCATGAGCGGCTCGTTTGAGCAGATGGACGTTCCCCCGACGCTTGTGTCCTTCGCCGTGACAACGGAGAAGACCGGCGCAATTGTTTCCAACGAGTGCAAGCACGCAGGCGACAAGCTGGTGCTCCTCAATCCGGTTTACGGCGCGGACGGCCTGCCCGAGACGGGATCTCTGCTTGCGGTGTATGAAAAAGTACACGCGCTGTTCTCCTCCGGCAAGGCCGTGGCGGCATATACGCCGGGCTTTGGCGGCGCGGCGGAGGCCGTGCTGAAGATGTGTATCGGCAACGGCTTCGGCTGCCGCTTCGAGGAATCTTTCCCGCTGGAAACGCTCTTTGGATACCGGTACGGCGCGTTCGTTCTGGAGGTGCTGCCCGAGGTGGAAGAGGGGACGATCCTCGGCTGCGTGACGGACGACGGCGCTTTCTCACGCGGCGCGGAGAGCGTTGCCTGCGGCGAGTTGTTCACACTTTATGAGAAGCGGCTTGAGAGCGTTTACCCGACGCAGGCGCCCGCGGAAAAGATCCCTATGGAAACGTTCAGCGCTCCGGAGACAGAGCGCAGAGCACCCGCAGTCAAGACGGCGTGCCCGCGCGTGCTGATCCCTGTCTTCCCCGGCACGAACTGCGAATACGACAGCGCCCGCGCCATGACCGACGCAGGCGCCGAAGCGCAGATTATCGTGCTCAACAACCGCACTGCGGACGGTATCGCCCGCAGCGTGGAGAGTTTCGCACAGGCGCTGCGGGATGCGCAGATGGTCTTTATCCCCGGCGGTTTCTCCGGCGGCGACGAGCCGGACGGCTCCGGCAAGTTCATCACCGCCTTCTTCCGCAACGCCGCGGTGAAGGAAGAGGTCACGGCGCTGCTCGAGCGGCGTGATGGCCTGATGTGCGGCATCTGCAACGGCTTTCAGGCGCTCATCAAGCTGGGCCTTGTGCCCTATGGCCGCATCATCGATACCGATGCCGCCTGCCCGACGCTGACGTTCAACAACATTGCACGCCACCAGTCCCGCATCGTGCGCGTGCGCGTGGCCTCGAACCGCTCCCCGTGGCTCGCGGCGACGCAGGTCGGCGACGTCTACAGCGTCCCCATCTCGCACGGCGAGGGCCGTTTCCTCGCTGACGAGACGCTTATCCGTCAACTCGCCGCAAACGGTCAGATCGCCACACAGTATGTCGATCTTGACGGCAGGACCACCGATGATATACACTTTAACCCGAACGGCTCGCTTTTCGCAGTGGAAGGAATCACCTCTCCCGACGGGCGCGTGTTCGGCAAGATGGGTCACGCCGAGAGAACGGGTGCGGGTCTGTATAAGAATGTGCCGGGGGAGTATGACATGAAGATGTTCGCCTCCGCTGTACGGTATTTCCGCTGAGCGGACGGTATTACGATCCCTACCCACGTAAGAGAGAAAAGGAGGAAACAGCCCATGATGACAGATATTGAGATTGCGCAGCAGTGCGTCATGAAGCCGATTACCGAGATTGCGGCGACTGCGCACGTCGACGAAAAATACCTGGAGCAGTACGGCCGCTATAAGGCTAAGATCGACCTCTCGCTTCTGCGGGAGAGCAAACGCCCGGACGGCAAGCTCATTTTGGTTACGGCCATCACCCCCACGCCCGCCGGCGAGGGCAAAACCACGACCACAATTGGCCTTGCCGACGGCCTGCGCCGGATTGGCAAGGACGTGACGGTTGCGCTGCGCGAGCCGTCCCTCGGACCGGTGTTCGGCGTCAAGGGCGGCGCGGCCGGCGGCGGCTGGGCGCAGGTCGTGCCGATGGAGGACATCAACCTGCACTTTACCGGCGACTTCCACGCCATTGGCGCGGCAAACAATCTGCTTGCCGCCATGCTCGACAACCACATTCAGCAAGGCAACGCTCTTGGCATCGACCCCCGGCGCATCACATGGAAGCGCTGCGTCGACATGAACGACCGCCAGCTGCGCAGCATCGTCGATGGCCTCGGCGGCAAGGTCAACGGCACCCCGCGGGAGGACGGCTTCGACATCACGGTTGCCAGCGAAATTATGGCCGTGCTGTGTCTTGCAACGTCCATCACCGACCTCAAAGAACGTCTGGCGCGTATGATCGTCGGCTATACCTACGGCGATGAGCCCGTTACCTGCGGGCAGCTGCACGCGCAAGGCGCAATGACAGCCCTGCTCAAGGACGCCATCAAGCCCAACCTCGTCCAGACGCTGGAGGGGACGCCCGCATTCGTCCACGGCGGCCCATTCGCAAACATCGCACACGGCTGCAACTCCGTCATCGCAACGAAGATGGCGCTGAAAATGGGCGACTACACCGTCACGGAAGCGGGCTTCGGCGCCGATCTCGGTGCGGAGAAATTCCTCGATATCAAGTGCCGTGCGGCGGGGCTGGCGCCCTCCGCCGTCGTAGTGGTCGCGACGGTGCGCGCGCTGAAGATGCACGGGGGCCTTCCGAAAAAGGAGCTTGCACAGGAGGATCTCGGTGCGCTGGATCGCGGCATTCCGAATCTGCTGCGTCATGTGAAGAATATTAAGCAGGTCTATCACCTGCCGTGCGTGGTGGCGGTGAACCGCTTTCCGACGGATACGGACGCAGAGATCGACTTCATCATCAAGAAATGCCGTGAACTGGGCGTGAACACCGTACTTTCGACCGTCTGGGCCGAGGGCGGCAAGGGCGGTGAGACGCTTGCACACGAGGTTGTTCGCCTGTGTGAGCAGGACAGCAGCGCCTTTTCTTATAGCTACCCCCTTGAGGGCAGCATCGACGACAAAATCACTGCGATTGTGCAGCGCATCTACGGCGGCGACGGCATTTCCGTCCTCCCAGCCGCCCGCAAGCAGATCGACCGCCTGACGGCGCTGGGATTCGGGGACCTCCCCGTCTGCATGGCCAAGACCCAGTACAGCTTTTCGGATGACGCGGCAAAGCTGGGTGCGCCTGAGCACTTCACCGTGACGATTCGCAATGTCAAGGTCTCTGCGGGTGCAGGCTTCATCGTTGCACTGACGGGCGATATCATGACCATGCCGGGACTGCCAAAGGTGCCTGCCGCCGAGCGGATCGATGTTGACGAAAACGGTGTTATCACAGGCCTGTTTTAAACGGGGTGCGGCACGAAGCTGATGATGCTAAAACGCAAATCCAGCTACAGAACATTACCGATGCCGAGGCGGAGGCCCTCATTGTCCGCTCCGTGGAGCTTTTCAACGAGGTCCGGGAAAACTGGTGGCAGAGCGAGGGCCGGGAGCAGGGGCGGGTGTATCCCCTCTGCCTGGCCGGTATCGGACCCTACGGCGCGTATCTGGCCAATGGCGCGGAATACCGGGGCCGCTACGGCGTGTCTAAGGAGGTGCTGCGCCAGTTCCATGCCCGCCGGATGGAGCTGTTGTGGAACCCGGGGCCGACATCCTGCTCATCGAGACCCAGCCTTCTTTGTAGGAGGCGCTGCTGGAAGCCGACCTGGCCGAGCAGCTGGGGGCGGACTACTGGATCAGCTTTACCTGCGGGGACGACGCCCATACCTGGGAGGGCGACGACATCCGGGACTGCGCCAAGGCCCTTTCTGAAAACCATCCTCACCTGAAGATGATCGGCGTGAACTGCGTGGCGCCCCATCTGGTGTCCGGCCTGATTGAAAATCTGAAAGCGGGCTGCGGCCTGCCTATCGGCGTGTATCCCAATTCCGGCGAGACCTATGACCCCATCACCAAGACCTGGTCCGGCACCAAGGACGGCGTCCGCTTCGGGGACTATGCCTACCGGTGGATGGAGGAGGGGGGCTTCCGCTGTCGGCGGCTGCTGCCAGACGGTGGCCAGCCACATCCAGCAGGTCACGGAGGCCCGGGAACGCTTCCTGAAGCAGGGATAAGCAAACAACTTTCTGAAAACTTACTCAGCGGGGAGAAAGGGCTTTTTCGACACGCTGAAGGCCCCGGTGCAGCCCCTTTGGAGGCTGTACCGGGGCCTGTTTTCTGCCGCCTGCGTTTTAATATAGGTCCGCGATGATCTCCACGCACTTGTCCAGCCCCAGCACACCGCTGTCCAGCGTCAGGTGGTAGTTCTGGGCGTGACCCCACTTCATGTTGGTGTAGAAGCGGTGATAGGCGGCCCGGCGTTTATCCTTGTCCCGGAGACGCTCCTCCGGGGACTGCTCCCGTTCACCATACACTTTGACGATGCGCTCAGCCCGGAACTTCATATCTGCGTGGATAAAGACTTTCAAGCAATCCGCTTTGTCCTGCAAAATGTAGTCGGCACAGCGACCAACAATAACGCAGGGGCCTTTTTCCGCAAGAGCGGTGATTGTATTGCACTGATGCTCCCACAGAATATCCTCATTGGTGGGGCCGAACATTCGGTTAGAGAAAGCTGACGATAGGAAGCTCCCCGGCGCGTACTCTCCTGCTTCTTTTACATAGTCTGGCGCAAAACCTGTTTCCTTTGCTATTTCCTGAATGATCTCAGAATCATAGCACGGGATGCCCAGCTTTTCCGCAACCTTTTTGCCGATGGTGCGTCCGCCGCTGCCAAACTCGCGGCTGATGGTAATAACTCTATTTTTCATACTTTCTGCACTCCTTCTGTATATCAGTTTTCGCCTATTAAACCGCTGACGTAACCATACAGCTTTGTAGCATTTTACAGCCGGTTACTTTTGCGGCTAATAACAGCTATTACATATTTGAATGGTAGGCCTGCGTGTTGAATGACGCGGTGTGTTTTCCAAGACCTGTATACAGCACCAAATCTGCAAATCGGACCGGAACGCGGCGGGGTAGAAAAACGAAAAAGCGCCGTGGTTTTTCCACGGCGCTTTTCAAAGCAGATCGGTTATTCAACAGCGGGGGAGACACGCACCCGGCTCAGGTGGAAGATGATGCCGATCACAAATCCGATCAGCGCGGGCAGCAGCCAGCCCAGATTCTTGTCAAACAAGGGCAGGTACTTGGCGGCGAAGCTGACCAGGGTATCCATGTGGAAGGCGGTCTGGACCGATGCGGGCAGGGACTTCATGCAGTCGAAAATGGCGGCGGCCCAGGTGCCGATCATGGTGGCGATATACACGGCCCGGTCATGCTGGAAGAATTTTCCGATGAAAGCCAGGACGATCAGGGCAATGGCAGGGGGATAAATCAGCATCAGCATAGGGATGGAGTAGCTGATAATGGCGCTCAGGCCCACATTGGAAACGGCAAAGGAGAAGAACGTAAAGAGAATGGCCCAGGTGCGGTAAGGGATCTTGCCGTTCGTCATCTTGACAAAGGTCTCCGCGCAGGCGGTGACAAGGCCGATGGAGGTCTTGAGGCAGGCAAAGGTGATGGTGAAAGCCAGGATGAACTGGCCCACGCCGCCCAGGTAGTGGTTGGCGATCTGGGTCAGGGCGATGCCGCCGTTTTCGGAGAGCTCGAAGAGCCCCCGGGACTGGGCACCCATCAAAATGGACACCACGTAGATCAGGATCATCAGCAAGCCGGTGAAGACGCCGGAGGAGAGCACATCCTTGGCGATGGCGTCATCATCGTTGATGTCCATGCGGCGGATGACGTCGATGACCACGATGCCGAAAGCCAGGCCCGCAATGGCGTCCATGGTGCCGTAGCCCTCGATCAGCGCAGGGAAGAAGGCATTGCTGCGGTAGGACTCGATGGGCTCGATGGAAGAGACCGGGGCGCCGGGAGAGAGCAGGGCCGCAATGACCAGCACGGCAAAGAAAATCAGAAAGAGCGGGTTGATGATCTTGCCGATCCAGACGGTGATCTTACCGGGTCGCAGGGAGAAAAAGAGGACAAAGCCGAAGAACACCGCAGAGAAAACCAGCAGAAACGGCCATTCTGGGGTATTTTCCGCCAGCAGGGGCGCAATGCCGGTGGTGAAGGAGACGGTGGCGCATCTGGGAATGGCGAACAGGGGGCCGATGGTCAGATAGAGCAGGCAGGTGAAGAAAATGCCGTAGCCCTTGCCTACCTTACTGGACAGGGTCTGCAAGCCGTCGGAATGAGTGATGGCGATGGCGGCTACGCCAAAGATGGGGATGCCAACCGCGGTGATGATAAAGCCGATGGTGGCGGCTACGGCATTGCTGCCGGCCATCTGGCCCAGGTGAACGGGGAAGATCAGGTTTCCGGCGCCAAAGAACATGCCGAACAGCGTTCCGGCCACAAGCAGTCTCTGCTGGATCGTCAGCCTTTTAGTCATAGAAAAATCAACTCCTTTATGCTGAAATCATACACGATGCGCTTGCAAAAGTGAAACGCTTGGTTATAATGGGTATATGACAAATCGTAATACCCACGTAAAGGAGGCCTCTATGGACAGCAAAAAATTTGAGATTCTGATGACGGCCGTCAATCTCGGCAGCTTTTCCAAGGCGGCGGAGGTAGTGGGCTACACCCAGTCTGGCCTGACCCACCTGATGAACGGCCTGGAACGGGAGATCGGCATGAAGCTCATTCAGCGGGACCACAGCGGCGTCACGCTGACGGAGGCAGGCCAGGCCCTTCTGCCGGCCATCCGGGAGTATCTCAGCGCAACGGCCAAGCTGGAAAACCAGATCGCCGCCATTGCCCAGAAAAAACCGGAGACCATCCGCATTGCCGCCTATGCGAGCCTTGCCATGCACTGGATGCCGGAGATCCTCTACCGCTTCCGGCGGGTGTGCCCGGATATCGATGTGGACCTGCGGATGGTGGACCATGAGTTGGAGCCCTTTGAACTGCTGGAGGAGGGCCGCACCGATGTGATTTTCGCCGCCCGGCAGAGCCACATCAACTGCGACTGGACACCCCTTTACAGCGATGCCATGTATGCAATCTTGCCGGAGGATTATCCCATCGGTGACCGAAAGACCTTTCCCATCGAGGAATTTGACGGGAAGGAGTTCCTGATGCCCTACGGCCGGTTCGATATCGATGTGAACGCCGCCCTCAGCCCCAAAGGGGTTAAGCCCATCATCCGGCCCTGCTACGTGGATGACGAGACGGTGATCCGTATGGTCAGCAAGGGCCTGGGCATCACCATGATGACGGAGATCATGATGCGGGGCAGGACCCACGGCGTCAAAACCTTGCCGGTCAGCCCCCAGGCGGGGCGGGAACTGGGCATGGGGATGCACCTGCAAAAAAATACCCCGGCAGAGATCCTGCGCCTGCGGGACTGCGTGCTGGAGTTCATCCACGAACTGTCATAGCTTCCATACATAAAGAGGAGGCCAAAAGTTCTTTGGCGTATTGTTTTCCCTTCAGAGTCAGGTGCACATTTTTCTCCCGGTGATCCGTCTCACCGGCACGAAGCGCAACGAGCCCTTCTGAAGTGGACATAGACGAAATTCCACTGATCCGGAAAATAACGATAAAGTGCCCCGGATTGTGCGGCTTGCTCGATCCGGGGCATCTCATCAGGCGCTGTTTCTTTCAACACTTCTTATTCCATAGGGATCAGATTGCTTTCGTAGGGGCGCTTACCGGAGAGTACCTCGTCGTAAAAATTCTGCTTCCAGTCGATGTAGGCAACGCTGTCCTGCAATTCTCGAATGGTTTCCCGCAGGGCTGCCTGCTTCTGCGCCAGCATTTCCTTGCGCTGGGGAATGCTGGCCTCTCCCTGTAAGCACATGGCCAGATATTCCTTCATCTCCTGGATGCTCATGCCGCACTTTTTCAGGCAGGTCAGGCTGCCGATCCATGCTACGTCCCGCTCGTCGAACACGCGGCGGTTGTTCTTGTCCCGTTTCACATTGGGGACCAGGCCCTCGTTGCAGTAAAATTTCAGGGCCTGATAGGTCATCCCCGTTTCCTTGCAGACCTGCATCATGGTATAGAGCATGGCGGCACCTCACTGTTTACAGAAATTTCAGGAAATTTTGTCAAGATCCTATTGACCGGTTGTAACAACCGGTTATTATAATCGGATCATAGCACAACAAACCGGTCCCCGCAAGAAAAAATACGGGGAGGGGAAAGCTATCCACGCATAAGGACAACATAAGCATCGTTCAGGGCAAAGCAAATCCGGAGCGCATACCAGTTCAGTATGTGCTCCGGATTTTTCGTGCTCAATAGTTCAGGCAAACTACATACCGCTTACTTCAAGCAGCGATACAGGAACGTGACAATCTGAGCACGGGTGCAGCCGTTATTGGGGCTGAACGTGGTAGCGGACGTGCCGTTGGTCACGCCATTCTCCACTGCCCATGCCACAGCGTCAGCGCAGAAGGAATCAGCCGCCACATCGGTAAAGCCGTTGACCGCGCTGGGAGCCGTCCCCAACGCACGGTGCAGGAATGTTACACTCTGCCCACGGGTGCAGGTATTGTTGACTCCGAAGGTACCATCCGCCATGCCGTTGGTAATGCCGTTCTCCAGTGCCCATGCCACAGCGTTATAGCAGTAGCTACCGGGAATCACATCTGTTGGAACCGCAGCCGCGCCCTTGGGCGCGGGAGAACCGGCGGCACGCCACAGGAACGTGACAATCTGCCCACGGGTGCAAGAATCGTTGGAACCGAACAGACCGTTATCCTTGCCGTTAGTAATGCCATTCTTCACAGCCCATTCCACAGCCTTTGCATAATAGGCATCTGCGGGAACATCGGCAAAGGTGGAAGCCGCCTGAATTTCGGCAAAGTCAGCGGAAACAGTGACCTTGGATGCAGGCATGGTGAAGGTGTACTTGCCATTGCCCTTGTCGATCAGCTTCACAGTATTGCCGCTGGCGTCCTTCACGGTAATGGTGTCCAACTCGTAGCCTTTGTCAGGGGTGACGGTGACGGTCACGCGGTCGCCCTTGGAGGCGTTCTTGGGAGAAACGGTCACATCGCCGTTCTTCGCGCTGGGGACGGACACGGCGTAACTGCTGCCGGAAGAGCCGGAGGAGGAACTGCCGCCGGAAGACCTCTTCGCAGTCGATATGCCCAATACCTGCGTGTCGCTGCGTCCAACCGGACTGACAGCCGCAACCCGCAGCGTGTACGCGGTATTGGCACTCAAGCTTGTCAGCGTCATGCTGCCAGCCGCTGCGTCAGCCGTCTGCTCCTTGATCAGCCGGTTGCCCTCATAGAGGCTCACCGTCATGGCTTTTGCCGCCGGGCGATTGTCTTCATCTGCAGGTGCGTTCCAGCGCAGGGTAATCGCGCTGGAAGTAGCTGCAGTGGTTACAGCTGGAGAATTGGGTGCCTGCAGCTGCGTCGTGCGGCTGCCCAGCAGATTGTCCGCAGATACCGTAACTTGGAGCGTATGCAGCTGTTCCGCCGTCACGCCGGTAATCTCCGCGTTCCGGGCACCGTTGCTCCACGCATACTGATACGCCACATCCGCAAGCCCATTCTTCAATTCAGCCCGCAGGGTATAGGTGCCGTCTGCTGCCTGGGTCAGCACAATGACGAGATCGCCCTGCATTTCCTTCATTCCCGTCAGCGTCAGATATTCATTTTTCAGGTTGTCCCGGGCCGTCTGCAACTGTTCCAGCGTGGGCTCCTGGGAAGAGAGGATCTGCTTGGCACTGCTCAGGGCCGCCTGGAATGCCTTCCAGTTGTCGGCAGAACCGTAGGTGCTTTCTTCCAGCTTCTCCGCCTGCGCGATCAGCCGGTCCAGTTCCAGCAGCGCCTGGAACACATCATGTTCCTCCGAAATGTCGCCCATCAGTTCATGGAGTTCCATATCCCGGTTGTAGGCCGTGACCACAGCCTTGTGGTCAATGCGCAGGCCGTCTGTCTGCATGGCGTCCAGGAACTTGTCCAGCAGGGCCTCCGGCAAGTTGCACAGCAACATGAACTCCGTATCCGGCACCGTGCCGGTGTACTTTTCTCCGGCAGCTTCATAGCCATCCAGACCGGCCAAGTGGCCTACCTTTTCATTCAGCTGCTCCGCAGTGACGGTTTCCGCCGGGATATTCAATTTCGCCAGAATCGCCCGCACCCGGGCACCCCGAGAGGTGTCCTCCCCCAGGTTGTAGAGCACCACCTTCGCGTCGGGCACCGTCTCGTTTTCGCCTAGAACGGGAACCGACGCGGACAGATAATCCACCTCCTCGCCTTCCCATTCCGTGTGGGGCAGGCGCAGCTTGATAATCAGCCGATCCCCGGCGTTCAGTTTCGCGCTGTCCTTAATGGGAACGGTCAGTTCCGCACCCCGGGTAGTATCGCCGAAGTTAGAGTTGATCTGTCCCACCCGCTGGGTCAGGGTCAGATTTTCCCACAATTCCTTGCTTTCAAACTCCGCGTCGCTGTAGCTGCCGGGGAACTGATAGATGGTCACATCGCAGTAGAAATCCGTTCCCATGGCAACGTACTCATCCGCATAGTCAATCTGTACGCTGACGCTCTTGGCATCGGTTTTCACCGCCGACACATTGAATGCGGCATAGGGCGTTCCCCAATCGGGAGACGGCTCCACGGTCAGAACATCCGACCGGGCTTCCACGCCGTCGGCGGTCAGTACGATCTGCAGCTTAGCGCCGGGAATCAGCTTACCTCTGCCCAGAGGCACCGTTTCCTTGCTCTGGCTGCGGTACAACGTCCCGCTGCTGAGGGCCGTGGCGGTGGAAACATCCAGAGTGTCCCCGGTGAACTGGTAGATCGTATAGCTGGCGTTGTTGACGCTGCTGTCAATGGTCATGGCAGCATAGAGTTTCGTCATGCCCGCCGTAACCTTCTTCGTGACAAGCTGCACCGCCGGCTTGATTTTCTCCGGGGCGGCCTGCACGGTCTTAGCAGTAGAGTTGACGCTGGTGCCATCAGACAGGGCGAGGACGGCAATCAGTTTCTGTCCCGCCGTCAGCTTTCCGCTGCCGAAGGAGATCTTCTGGCTGCTGGAACTGGAGGAAATCGTGCCGGAATAGATTTCCTTCGGCTTGTCCGCCGCAAAGGTTTCGCCGGTGTAGGTATACAGCTTCAGCGTGCCGGTCAGGGCGCCGTCAAAGCTGGCCTGCACCCAAATGTCGGTGCGGTCGGCCGTGATGCTGTCCGTGGCAATGGACACTTCCGGTTTCACCGCCGGCTGAGAGCCGGAGGTAATCCCAACTGCGCTGCTGTACTTGTAATAGGTTCTGTCCTTATCATCAAGCTTATAAAGATGAGCCTGAATTGTATTACCAGAAATCAGTTTGACGTGGTTGTTGCCGAAGGGTACCGTATAGGTTCCGGGGCCGGTAAAGGTCACGCTACCCAGACGGTTGCGGCTATCTGCGTCACCGTTGGTACCGACACTGCCCGTAGTCAGGATCAGATAACCGTCCCGAAAGCTGTCGCAGCCCGTCACGGTCACGGTGGCTTGAGCGGCATCCGTGGTAAACGTACTTTCGTTCAGCACCACGGAATCTTCCGCAGGAACCTGAGTGCCCACGGTGATGTTGTTGGCTTCCGTTCCAAAATAGTAGGGGAAGTCATCGTTCTTTTCATAGTTCAGGATCAGCCGGACCACATCGCCGTCTTTCAGCTTTCCTTCCGGAATGTCCAGCGTAATGTTGCCCAGCTTTTGTCCTAACTGACGAGCAATCCAGTGGTCACTGTCCACGCTGCCGTTTTTCACCGGGCACAGGAAGGTGCCCACGGAGGTGATGCTGGGATCGCTGCTGGAAACGGTAAAGGTGATCTGGGTACTGTCCGCCGTCAAAGTCCCCTTGGGCGTGATGGTAAACAGCGGGGTCGTCTGGGCTGCGGCCACCGTTACCGGCTGGGACTTTGCCAGCTGGCCGCTGTTGGTCAGGAATGCCGCCAGTTTTTCTCCGGCGGTCAGCGCATCAGAGAATGTCAGGGTCTGCTCACCTGCGGTGGAAGCACTCCCGTTGGCCAGGAAAGTGCCACCGCTCAGCAGGCAGTCCGCGTCCGCCGTACCTGCATCATATCTTTTCAGCACAATGTAGGTGCTCTCTGGAATCTTGCCGCCCAGCTGCACGCTCACGCTGGTGTCGCCAGCCTTGGGCGTTCCCTGAATGGACACTGCGGGGATATCTTCCTCCGGCGTGCCGGAAACCAGCACCGAGTCATCCGGGCGCTGGAACATGGCTTCATAGTCGTTGCCCTTGGGCAGGAAGATGCTCTCGTTCTGCTGCCAGTAGACCACGGCGCGGACACGCCACCCCGCCTTCAGAGGCTGAGACAGCGTCACCTCATAGTTCTTCTGTGACTCCGTGAAGATCAGGTTGGAGGCCAGGGAAATCTGCTTTTTTCCTTCGAAGTCAAAGGTGGTTCCGTCGTTGGGATATTGACCCACCGCAACGGTAAGAGAAGTCTTTCCCTCTTTGGCCGCCTGGAACAGCCGCTCATCGCCGGTCAGGCGGATATGCAGCTTGTTGGCTCCCGGCTCCAGCGTGGTTTCCACAATGGAGGCATCGGGATAGGTATAGTCCCGGAAGCCCGATCCGCTGTCATCCGTCACCTCCAGCGCCTGGGAGTTAGAGGGCCGGTAAAAGTCCTCCCCCACCGGCACATTCAGACAGGCAATCACATTGTAGTAAAGAGGCAATTCCTGATTGAACTCACAGGTCACTGTTTGACCATTCTTTACATATCCTGTCCACAGCCGCTTGTTGTAGGAACCGTCCGGATCAAACGTGGTGTTGGACGAATAGGCGAAGATCGTCATGTAGCACTGCTTCAGAGAAGAATCCAGCGTGACCTTTACATCCACAGACTTTTCGCTCTGTTTGAAGTTCTCCGTCCGCACCGCTCCGTTTTTCATCAGGGTAGCAGTGGTGTTCTTGAGAATTTCCTCCGGCGTCTTTACGCCGGAGGACGCCGTAACCGTCACGGCGTCGCTGTACTGGAAGCTCTGTTTTTCTGTGTTGCTGTCATATTTGTAGAGGTACGCCTGAATGGTTTGCCCCTCTTTCAGATCGCCGGTACTCATCAAGTTGAAGGGCACCGTATATTCACCCGCGCCGGTGAAGTCCACCCGCCCCAGCTTGGTGCGGCTGTCATCGTTCTCCGTAATGGGCAAGCCGGTGGTTACGAACAAGCTGCCGCCCACAAATTTCTCCGCGCCCGTTACCTTTACCGTGGCCTGGGTGGAGGTTGTAGTGTAGCTGCTCTCCAACAGGGTGACGGTTGTCTCCTCTCCGGGCGTCTGGGCCGCACCAATGATCACCGGATCAGACTGGGCAATCACAGTGCCGCTGCTCAGCACCAGCGCCACCAGCTTCTGGCCCGCCACCATGGCAGCTTTTGCCGGAGACAGAACATAGGTCTTTGCCTCGGCGCCGGTCTGGGTTGCCACCCATGTGCCGCCGGACGTTTCAAATGTCGTTGCGTCAGCATCATAGCTGCGGAGAATCAGCACAGAACCGGACGGAATCTTGCCGCCCAGCTGCACCGTCACGCTGGTGTCCCCCGCCTTGGGCATTCCTTGAACGGCCGCCGTGGGGATATCCTCCTTTGCGGTGCCGGAAACCAGAACAGAGTCGTCCTCCTGCCCCAGCTGATAGTCATTGCTTCTGGCGATAAACAGTTCCGGACATCCGTCCCAGTAGGCCACAGCACGGACGCGCCAGCCCGCCTTTAGGGGCTGAGTCAGCGTGACTTCCTGGTGAGTGATGGATCCGGTGGTTTTCCCCAGCTGAACCAGGGCAATTGTCCTGCCATCCTCAATCTGGAACTCATCATCCGCCGGGTACATGCCGATGGTGTAGTTGATGTCGATTTTTCCGGCTGCCGCCGCATCAAAAATCCGCTGGTCGCCGGTCATGGAGATGTGCAGCGTAGTGGCTCCCGGTTCCAAAGTCTCTTCGTCAATGGTAATGTTCGGATAAGTGTAAGGCTGGAAACCCTGGCCGTTCTCATCCACCACTTCCAACGCCTGGGAATTGACATAGGCATAGTTGGTGCTGCCCTCGGCGTCCTTACCCGCCGGGGTGTTGACGCAGGCAATGATCTTGTAGCCCACCTTCAGCGCCACATCGGCGTTAAACGGGCAGGTTATCGTGCCAGTTTTGACCTGTCCCTTCCATAAAACAAAGCTGGAAGTACTGTTATCCGGGTCAAACCCCGCCGTGCCGATGTAGGCGTACACCGTCATATAGCAGCTTTCCACAGAGTCGTCCAACTTCACCTGAATATCTACGGAATTTGCATTCTGCTTAAATGGTTCGGTGCGGGTTTTCCCGTTTTGCAGCAGCACCGCAGAGGTGTTGGCAATCATCTCCTCCCGCGTCTTTTCCCCGGCAGCCGCTTGCGTGTGCACCGCTGCCGGTTCGGACTTGCTGTCTGCCGCCAATGCCGGCGAAACAGCAAGTGTTGACAGCATCAACAGGGACAACAGCCCACTGCCGATGCGCTGGAATATTGTTTTTCGCATAGATTTCCTCCTCTAAAAGTCTGTTTATAAGTTAGAGCAATCTAACCAAAAGGGATAAAAAACCATTTTTTCAAAGAACCCGTAACTTTCAAAATCTCCTCTAGTTAGTGCACTCTAACTCCATAACAGGGTTAGTATACAATGGATGGGGGTTGCTGTCAACACGAATTCCTGTTATGTCTGAACAAGGCGGGTTAAGTTGTAAGCTTCTGAGCCCCCTTGTTTGGCCGGTTTATGTTACGGCAAGGTTCATGCCGCCCTTGGCGGCATTGACGCAAGCATCGCATTTTGATGTCAAAATACAGCTTGCTGGGGTAAGCCCCAGTCCCCAATGCCGCCTGCGGGCGGAAACTTTTCGGCAGAATTGCCGGGATGTAAGTGTGCAAAAGAGAATCTGGCAACACTGTTAGCCCCAATCTGCATGGTAGATGGACAAAAGACCGGGTTTGACAACATTGCCGAACCCGGTCACGATAGGCCAATTCAGGAAAGTGGACTTCCGGCAATGCAGCCGAAAGTCCACTTTTAGCGTGAAAGCAGAATGGAGCGAGAAACCTTTGACAACGTTGTCAACCCTTCCTCGTCAATCTCAATACCACTTCTGACAATCTTGTCAAAAGTGGTCTATACGAAATCCTATGACCAAACGGAACAGCAGCATATTGATAGATAGCGGAGTTGAACGGCAGTAGCACAATACAAAGGGGCAATTCAATAGATTCTCAATGACTTCACATGAATGACATGAAAAGACACACCAATCTGCGGGAATGATTTATCCCATAGATTGGTGTGTCTTTCGCTTCGACTATAATACTAAAGGCTGCGAGGTGTCCGTTCTTTCGGACACCTCTTCTTGTATGCTTGCGGTAGAATTCGAAGAAAGAACTACCGGAGGTGTCGAAGATGTATGTGCTCGTTGATATGGAATGGATCTCGAATCAGCGTGGTAATCATTGGCCAACACAGTTGGCCGCTGCCCGCGTAGATGCGCATTGGAATACGGTTGATACTCTTTCTACGTTATTTCGCCCGAAAGACTTCTCCTTCCAGCAATGGGGGCATATGGCCTTTTCCGGCTGGAATAAGGAGCAGTTCCTCAATGGTGAAAGCCTTTATGCTGGATTAGATGCCTTCCGCCATTGGCTGCAACCGGAGGATACGATATGTTGGTGGCATCAGGAAGCAAGCGATCTGTTCAATATGTTCTCCAAGGTATCCGGTGTTCCTGATATGACTCAGCATGTCGTGTTGCTCTGTGATTACATCTACGGTTACTTAGCAGGTCAAGAGGCGTCTGTTGGAAGCCCTTATAAGATCTGCGCGGCGCGCAATATCGCCACGCCTTCTCCAGCACACTGCTCCGCCAACGATGTAGCAACCATGCAACTGCTTGCACAGGGCATTGGCTTTGAGCAGAAGCATTTACTTGAGCTGCCGAAAAGATGGGGCAACGACGCAATGGCACAGAAAGGTTCTTCTGCGTATAAGCTGCTCTATGATCCCCAGGCCAAGCTCCTTCATCAATCCGACTGTGAGCTACTACCTGATAATCGGCATTTCCCGGCATTCCTCACATTCAAGCTCCCAATTCGACGTAAGTACAAACCTTGTAGCTGCTGTAGGGATGAATTCTTAGATGCGCTGTGGGATCGCAATCAAGACTCTATCGCTCGCTCTGAATATAACTATGTCTACTCCAAGCAGTCCAAGATCTTTCACACTAGAAAGTGCAGTCATGTACTGCTGGCCTATGATATTCAGGGAACCGTTTCCTACGACACCTGCCTTAAAAGCGGGCGACGGCCTTGTAAGCACTGCAATCCGGAGCCGATTGAGCACAAAACGATTGCTTTTCCGGTTCTTCCAAAGAAGCCGCAATCCCCTCAGGAGCGTTCTTTGAGCAAGGACGAGCAAAGTGCCATCGGACGCTTTAATCGTGCTAAACAGGAGCGTGAAGCTGCATTCAAGAGCGGCTCACTTTCCGATGCCGAGAAAAGCAACATTATGGCACTCTCGCAGCCAGGGCTGGCATTCTGGGCAAGTAGGGGGTATCGGACATTCCACCGCAGAAACTGCCCGCAAATCATAGGGCTCAACCAGTTGGTCGGCTTCCCTCGTTATCAGGACGCTGTCCGTGCTGGGCACTGCCCATGCCGGCATTGTAAGCCAAGTCCGAAGCAAGATGTCGTCTATTCGATCCCTATCACCAATAAAAAGCGTGCGGGAGAAAGTGCCGAAACCTTGGTGCAACTCTGTACGGAACATTGCCTGCCGTTTCACTACGACAATCGATACTTCGAGATGCAGACGATGGTGGGCAAGTGGAAAATTGATATGGACATGCGGCCAGTCCGATTGGAACACATAAACCTCGTTTCTCAGCAAGAGAACACAAAGAAATATCATGTACAGCCTCGTCTGTTTCTCTCCCTGAAAGATACATTCGATTACATTATGCGACATGATAATGCCCTCATGAAGCGGATTGAAGGGACAAGCCAAGAAGTTCAACTTCAAATGGGATAATTGTTGTTTTCCACTCCTTCTATCCGTAAATACCGTTGGGGAGTGTATCCCCAGAAGCTAATAAAGGAGTGAAAAATGATGACGCGAGAAGAGGCGGAGAAAGAACTGATTGCCATGCTGGAAGAAGCAGAGGGCGGCCCTTCATACTCCATGGAAGAAGCAGACGCTTATATGTGTGAGCTGCTGCATCCGAAAAACCAGATCTATCTGACAGGTGATACACATGGTCAGTTTGAGCGGATCATCTCTTTCTGTGAGAGGCAGCAGGTCCAACCCGAAAGCACTTTCATTATCTTGGGTGACGTCGGATTGAACTACTACGGGGATCGGAGAGACAACCGAGGAAAAGATAAGCTGGCGAAGATTCCGATCACTTTCTTCTGCATCCACGGCAACCATGAAATGCGCCCATCTAAAGAGTTGGGCTATCAGGTGAAAGAGTACCACGGTGGGAAGGTATGGGTTCAGCCCGAGTATCCAAACCTCGTATTTGCCATTGACGGAGAGATCTATGATTTCTTTGGCCATTCCTGTATTGTCATCGGCGGTGCGTATAGCGTCGATAAATACTACCGATTGGCAAGAGGTTATAACTGGTTTGAAGACGAACAACCGTCCGATGAGATCAAAGAGAAAGTTGAGCGTGTGCTATCTGAGCGTGATTGGAAGATTGATGTTGTGCTGTCGTACACCTGCCCGCTCAGGTACGAGCCGGCGGAAGTATTCCTATCGTATTGCAAATCGGTCTGTAAAGGCGGGATCTATCATTCAAGAATAGCTCAAGACATTTCCACAATGACGGCCTTTTCTCTTGCCATTTACTGTAGGTGCGACTACAATGATGATACTAAACTCAGGAAATTTACTACCAGATATAAAACAAGGAGACCGACCTATGAACACCGCTAAGCTCAATACGCTTATCCAGCGCTACGAGGATAACTTTGAGTGGATCAACAATGCGGAACATGACGAGATTTTCAAGTGGCGTGCTGTCCGCTGTTTTCAGGATGTCTGGTTCAGCGAAGAAGTCGAGGATATGACCTTTGCCGAGAAATTCAAAGCCGCCACAAAAGAGTGCTCTGTGCTGCTCGATAATGGGCAGGTATCTCCCACAAACGGGATCGTGAAGATGGCTGAGCAAGAGCCTGATGAGGTAGAGCGTCTTTTTGTCGAAGTCCTCTTCGCCGATGACCAAGGCGATCTTCAGTTGCGGCAAGACCATGTTGAGGAGTTTCTAGATGGGATTGAGGCAGTCCGTGAACGCACATTCCCGAGTTAATGGAAGTACGGGCAGAACCGTCATTGTGCCTTCACTTATTTGGCACTCTATGCCCCGGAAGAGAACTATATTTACAAATACAGTGAAGCCGAGGAGTTTGCAAAACATATCGAGTACGGAATTGATTTTGGCTCAGGGCAAACCTTTAAGCTAAGCGCTTATTATGGAATGTGCGATCTGGTTGTTGACGCTCTTCGAACACGCCCGGCACTCCTTGAGAAGCATTGGGCTATCTGTGGTGATGAATGTTATCATGATGATAGTCTGCACCTTCTCGCTTTCGATGTTATCTACTGTTCTCGTGCCTATAATTTCTACCAGGGTATCTATTATATCCCCAAGTCGGAAAGCACCTCTGCCTATAACAAAGAGCAACTCCGCCTGAAGGAAGAGGCGAAAGTGCAGGAAAGAATTGATAGTCTTGAGACGCAGATTCAAGCAAAAGATATTGAATTGGATAAGTTCCGGTCAATCTCCTTACTGAATGTGCGGGTAACGCATAAGCAGTATGGGACTGGCATTGTCATCGCCCAGAAGGAAAACACCATTAAAGTTCGCTTCCCGGAGGGTTTGGAGAAGTCATTCATCATTCACACCAAGTTCCCCGCGCGCCCCACATTTGAAGATGACGAACAGGTCGTAGAGGCCTTTACTGAGTATGACCGGCTCACAAGGGAAATCCAGGGGTTGAAAAAGCTACTTGAAATAGAAAAGGCAAAGGTACAAACTACCATATTATAAGCCTATATCAATTAAAAAAGAGGTGAGAGCATGAGCGTGACTGTATCCGACCTGCTGAAACTTCCATCCCTGCAACAGGCTCGCGTTATTGGCGGAGCAGGCGGGCTGAAAAAAGTTGTGTCTTCGATCTCTGTGTTGGAATCTACCGATCCGGGGGTCCTGATCAACGAGGTGTTTCGCCACAACAAATACCCCGGCAGTGAGATCGTTATTACCGGCTTTCTTAACTGCATCAATGATGTGGAGTGCCAGTGCTCCAATCTGCTGCGGCTCATTGAGGGCGGGGAAGTGGGGATGGTGCTGTATTATGTGGGCGTGTATCTCCCCTATGTGGATCAGCGGCTCATTGAGATTGCCAACGAACACGATTTCGTCCTGATCTGTATGCCGGAGGGCCAGCGGCATCTCCGTTACAGCGACCTGATCACCGACGTGACAGAGTGCATCTACAAGGATCGCCTGGTACCGGGCTCACTTGTGTCGGATATTCTTGCGCGGATCTCCTCAGCGCCGCACCATCAGCAGACGGTGGGGACCGCGCTGCAAATGCTGTGCGCGGAGCTGGGGTGCTCTGCGGTATTGACTACCCATGAAGGCAACATTCTGAATCTTGCGACCTGGCCCAGCGGCATGGAGGATCCGGTCCGGGAGGGGATAGAACGCTGTCTGCCGCTTTCGGCTGAACAGACCTGCGTGCCCTGCCCCTTCCTTGCGGATGCGGAAATGTCCTGCATTTCTATCCGCTCGGACCTGGCGCAGCCGCTCCGTCTGGCGCTGATCAAGGTCGGCGCGCCGCTGGAGGCTTCGTTGGTGGAGCAGGCGGCGGATATCGTGCGGATCTGCATCAATATCTGGGGAAAGCAGCATGGCGCTGTGGCGATCCATGAATTGCTGCGGGCGATCTTGCAGGACGAGCCGCTGAAAATGCGCCGTCTGGCGGAGATCTTTCATGTGGACGTTGCCTCTGTTCATGAGCTGTGGATGCTGTGCGGTGTGGATGCCGGGGAAGTGGAGCAGCGGATCGAGCAGGATCTGGCTCTGGCCAGACAGTGTGCGGATACCGTTGTGGGCGCGATCTATGAAGGGCAGCCGGTCATGTGCCTGAGCACGCCACATTCTTTGAGGGAAACCGAGAGCGCCATCCAGGAGATCCTTTCGTGCGCGCTGGAAACCAGTCCGGATGCTGTGGTGGTGCGATGCAGCGGATTGTCCAATACAACAAGCTGCCGGAGAGCATATTTGTTAACTCTCGACAATTTGGAGGATGCCAGGCGCATTTTCCCTCATAAAAAAATGTTCCTGCAAGGGGAGCTGGAGCTGGCGGCTTCCTGCCGCAAACGCATTGACGAAGGGGAGGCCGCTGCTGTGCGGCGCACCCTGCCGCTGGCAGCGTTGCAGGCTGACCGGGAATACCACGATCTGCTTGATACGGCCTGTGTCTTCCTTCTGGACTGCGATGGCAGCGTTACACGGACCGCGGAGATGCTGTTCCTCCATAAGAACACCATCAAGTACCGGCTTCAGAGGATCGCGGACCTGCTGGGCTACCGTCTGGGAAAAATGCCGGAGACCATCGAGCTTTACCGCAGCGCAGCGGTTTACCGGCTCCTCCATGAGATTCGTTGATATTTACAATAAGTACGGCTACACTGTTTGTCCTTTGGGACAAGCAGTGCAGCCTTTTTTCTGCCTATCCGACAGTATTCTTCACTGCTTTGAAGTGCTATACTTGCCCCATTCTTTAGTTCGGACCCAGAATATACCCAAGAGAAAGAGGTGTTTTCCCATGCGTGAAAACAACAGCGGCTTCAAAATTGATGAATCACAACGCCAGAGCTGGCTGTCCATTGCGGCAGTCTGGGCGGGCGGCATGATCTGCGTGCCCTGCCTGATGATCGGCGGCGTGCTGGCTGGCGGCGGACTGAGCCTCGGTCAGATCGTCCTGTCCATCCTGATCGGCTACGGCCTGATCTGTGCCTATATGATCTGCATCGGTATGCAGGCCTGCGATACCGGACTGCCGGTGTCCGTGATGGCTTCCGGTGCGCTGGGCGAAAAGGGCGCACGGTATATCATCAGCACACTTCTTGCAATCGCCTGCGTCGGTTGGTTCGGTATCCAGTCTGCCACCTGCGGCAGCGCCTTTGCCAGCATGGTGGCCAATATGCTGGGCACGGAGGCATCCCCGGTATTTGTTTCCATCAGCTCCATCGTCTGGGGCGTCATCATGCTGCTGACGGCCTGCGTCGGCTTCAAGGGCCTCAAGTGGCTCAATTATATTGCCGTGCCGCTGCTGGTCATCGTCTGCCTGTACGGTCTCATTGCCGGTATTACCACAAATGACGGTGGCAGCGCCATCGCAAACTATGCGCCCGAGAACTCCTCCGGCATGGTGTTCGGCATCTCTATGGTGGTCGCCTCCTTCGCCCTGGGCGGCGTGATCTCCGCCGACTACTGCCGCTTTGCCAAGAGCCGTGCGGATGTGGTGAAATCCTCCCTTGTGGGCGTTATTCCCGCAGGACTCTTTATGCTGCTGACCGGTGCGCTTATGAGCGTCGTGACGGGCCAGTATGACATTTCCGCCATCCTCGCCTCTCTGGGCGTACCGTTTGTCGGTCTTGTGGCACTGGTGCTGGCAACCTGGACCACCAACGTTACCAACGCCTATTCCGGCGGTCTGGCCCTCAGCAACCTCCTTGGCTTTGACGAGAGCAAGTTCAAGGTCACCACAGGTGTGGCCGGCGCCATCGGCACGCTGCTGGCAGCCTTCGGCCTGCTGAATGCCTTCCAGGGCTTCCTGTCCCTCATGTCCGCGCTGATCCCGCCGCTGGCCGGCGTGCTGATCGCCTCCTACTGGATCGTGGGCAAGGGCAAGCGGGAGAATTTCTCTCCCCGCCTCGGTTTCTCCGCCGTCGGCGTCATCTCCTTTGCCGTGGGCGCTGTGTTTGCCTGTATCACCGGCGGTACCTTCGCCAGCTTCCCCGGCCTGGTAGAGGCGTTGCCGTTTCTGAACTGGCCGTTCTTTGTTGGCCCGGTCAACGGGATTGTGGTTTCTCTGGTCCTCTATGTGGCCCTTGCGAAGTTGACATCCGCAAAGCCGATGCCCGCAAAGCAGACTGCGTAATATCTGTCGCAGGAGGAGCGGGGGTCTGCCCGCTTCTCCTGTGCACTGCAATTATAACGAAAGAAGGAAAAGGTCATGCGAAAAATCGGAATCCCTGAGATCGAAGATATTGCCACCGGCGCGGCGCTGCTGGGCGCCGGCGGTGGCGGTGATCCCTATGTAGGCAAGCTGGTGGCCATCGGTGCCGTACAGGAGTGCGGCCCTGTCACGCTGCTGGACCCGGAGGAGGTGCCGGATGACGCCCTTGTTGTCCCCATCGCCATGATGGGCGCGCCGACGGTACTGGCGGAGAAGGCCATCGGCGGCAACGAATACAAAAAGCTCTTTGATATGGTCTCCAAGTTCTTCGGCAGGGAGATCTACGCCTTTATGCCCATCGAGGCCGGCGGCGTCAACTCCATGCTGCCCATCGCTGCGGCGGCCCGGCTGAATATGCCGATGGTGGATGTGGACGGCATGGGCCGTGCCTTCCCTGAATTGCAGATGGTGACCTTTACCATCGGCGGTATCAAGGCAACGCCGATGGCGCTGGTGGACGAGAAGGGCAACAGCTGCATCTTTGAGACCATCACCAACAAGTGGACGGAGGAGCTGGCCCGGTCGGTCACCATGAGCTGCGGCGCATCGGTCTCCGTGTCTCTTTATCCCATGAGCGGCAAACAGATGAAGGAATTTGGCGTCCACGGCATCGTCACCCGCAGCCAGCAGCTTGGCAAGGCCATCCGCACTGTCAAGGACTGCGGCGACCAGACGCCGGAGGAGCATTTCCTTGAAATGTCCGAGGGCTTCAAGCTCTTTAAGGGCAAGATCGCGGATGTGCTGCGGGAGACCCGGGCCGGCTTCAACATCGGCAAGGTCGTGCTGGAGGGCATCGGTGAGTACAAGGGCCATACCGCCTATGTGGAGTTCCAGAATGAGAACCTGACCGCCACGGTGGACGGCAAGATCCTGGCTACCACCCCCGACCTCATTTCTCTGGTGGATACGGAGACCTATATCCCCGTTACCACAGACGGCCTCAAGTACGGCAAGCGTGTCATGGTGGTCGGTCTCAAGTGCTTCCACCTGTGGCGGACGGAAAAGGGCATCGAGCTGGTAGGCCCCCGCTATTTCGGCGTGGACACGGATTACATTCCTCTGGAAGAACGCTGCAAGGGAGGTAACTGATCATGTATAAACTCGGAATTGATGTGGGCGGCACCAATACGGATGCCGTCCTGGTGGACGAGAACCGCGCGGTGGTGGCGGACATCAAGTATCCCACCTCTGCGGATATTTACGACGGTATTCTGGGCGCTATGCGCACGGTGCTGGAGGTCTCCGGTGTGGATCCCGCGCAGATCCATCAGGCAATGCTGGGTACGACCCAGTGCACCAACGCCATTGTGGAGCGCAAGAATCTGGCCCCCATCGGCATCCTGCGCATCGGCGCGCCTGCCACCACCGGCATCCGTCCCATGGTGGACTGGTCGGAGGATATTCAGAAGGTGGCCGTGGGCAGCACCATCATTGGCGGCGGCTTTGAATATGACGGCAAGGAATTGGCACCGCTGGATACCGAAGCGGCCAAGGCGTTCTTTGCGGATATGAAGGCGAAGGGCGTCAAGTCCATCGCCATCTCCTGCGTATTCTCCACCGTGCGCAACGACCACGAGATTGAGGCCGCCAAGCTCTGCCGGGAGGTCATGGGCGAGGATGTCCACATCTCCATTTCCAGTGAGATCGGCTCTATGGGCCTCATTGAGCGTGAGAACGCCACGATCCTGAACGCCGCGCTCTGGCAGGTGGCCGAGCGATTCACCGAGGGCTTTGCCAAGAGCCTGCGGGACGAGGGCATCACCAACGCTGACGTCTACCTTAGCCAGAACGACGGCACGCTCATGACCATGGAGCACGCCCGCCGCTACCCCATCCTGACGGTGGCCTGCGGTCCGACGAACTCCATTCGCGGCGCCAGTTACCTCTCCTCCTTGAAGGATGCCATCGTGGTAGATGTGGGCGGTACGACCACCGACCTCGGCGTGATCCAGAACGGGTTCCCCCGGGAATCCAGCGTGGCCGTTACCATCGGCGGCGTGCGAACCAACTTCCGTATGCCGGACGTCATCTCCATTGGCCTCGGCGGCGGTTCCATCGTGCGCATGAAGCCGGATGGCAGCGTGACCGTAGGCCCCGACAGCGTTGGCTATGAGATCACAAAGAAGGCACTCGTCTTCGGCGGTGATGTGATGACCGCTACCGATATCGCCGTGCGCCTTGGTATGGTAGAACTCGGTGACAAGTCCAAGGTTATGTCCATCCCGCAGGACGTGGCCGACAAGGCTATGGCTGTCATCCGCTCTCTGGTGGAAGACAGTGTGGACGCCATGAAGGTCTCAAACGCGGATGTGGACCTCATCCTCGTGGGCGGCGGCTCCATCATTCTGCCGGAGAAGATCAATGGCGCGGCATCCGTCCTGAAGCCGGAGCATTTCGGCTGCGCCAACGCCATCGGCTCCGCTATCTCCAAGGTCAGCGGCACCTATGAAAAGCTGATGAACTACGACGAGCTGCCCCGTGAGCAGTCGCTGGAAAAGGCCAAGAACGAAGCCATTGAGCTTGCGGTCGAGGCCGGCGCCGTGCGTGAGACTGTGGAGATCATCGAAATGGAGGATGTACCTCTGGCTTACTATCCCGGCAACACCAACCGGGTGAAGATCAAGGCCGCCGGTGATCTGAACTGACAACATGGTATAATCACATCTAACTAAAACAAGAGGGATACCCTTTGCGGGTATCCCTCTTGTCATTTATGGTCGCATTGGAGTCAGGACATTCTTTTGTAGTCATTTGCAAAATCAGATAGTATCAGATCGGTATCTGCTAGCATTTGTTCCCGAGCAAGCGCAAGTAGAGAAGCGTGGTCATTTGGCACTCTTTCATTCTCAAGGCTTTTCGTGGCTTCCCTATAGTGTGAGCGGGCGGGACGCGAGTTTCAATGCTGATATCCATCTTGCCTTCATCGGAATCGACCAAATCAGCAGCCTTTGTAATGCCAATGATTTCGCCAATACTGCTTAGTTCGAGCTCTTCGCAGGTATCACCGAAAATCATTTCTCGATAGTCTGTCACTGGCGCATAGGCAGGGAGTTTATCCGTCAACACCTGCGCCGCCATAGAGACAAGGATCGTATTCATAGAAACGCCCTCTGCTGCCAGTTTTTCTTGTAAATCAGCAAGGGCGGCTGCGTTGGCGGCAAGCTGCTTTTTGCTATAAGATGTAAACTTGGTCATCAAATACTTGTCTTTGCAGATATAGACACCGCCGCTTTCCCGTTTACCAGTGGCCAGTTCCATATAGGTTTTCATCGTGACCCAGCCATCCCGCAGGGGAACTTGATCGGTAAGATACTTTTCTATAGATAGCTGAAAATCTTTATTACAGAATGAACTTAATATAAAAACACCTCCATGCCTGAATAACAGCATGGAACGCGCCCCATCAATTAGGGCGGCGTCCTCCGCCGGGAAAGCCAGCAGGCGTTTTATACGTGTTTTCTTTAGGTGCTTTGCGGTTGATATCTAATTAGACGGAAGCACCAGGGAAAAGATTCCCTGTTTTCATTGGAACTTTTGAAGCCTAATTGCAGGGGCCACACCTGGTCTGAAAGCGGGCATCGGACGTCATCCCTTTGGGGACGGCTACTTACTGCAAGGTTCCTCCGGTGCCAGCAGCATTTTCTTAAAGGCTTTCATGGCAACGCTTTGGGGACGGGATGTATCCTCGATCAAGTTGACGAACCGTTCCGGGATCGGCTCCGCAAGGTAGATCTGGAACACCGTCCCAGCGGCAAGGGCGGGAGCGGCCATGGACTCCGGGTAGAAACCGACGCCCAGATTGCTCTGCACCATCGCGAGGACATGATCCATGGTGCCGGCTTCCATTTCCACATGAAAAGACAGATTATGCTTTAAGAACAGCTGTTGATAAAAGGAAAACGTGCTGGTGTCGCTGCCTAGGCAGACAAATGGGCAGGGCTCTACGTCACGGAGCCGCTGCGTCTCATCCGCCAGATAGCGAAAATCCGGGCCGCAGAGCAGAATTTCCCGGAAGGAGAGAAGGGTGGTCTCCCGCAGGGGCTTTTTCACCTTGACAGGTGTGGTGATTACGGCGCAGTCTACCTGGCCGTGGAGCAGGGCCTCCATAGCCCGAGGGGTTGAGTCGTTGGTGATCCGCAGGTGGACGCCGGGATAGTGCCGGTGAAAGGCGTCAAGGCGGTTCAGAAGGAGCAGATGCAGAGCCGTTTCACTGGCGGCAATGGAAATACTGCCGGCCTCCAGGCTGCAATCTGCCCGAATCTCATTTTCTCCCAGGCGGAGCTGCTCGACCGCTACGGCGGCGCGGCTGTAAAGGCGTTCTCCCTCCGGCGTCAGAGAGACACCGTGGTTGGTGCGGACGAACAGCTTGCACCCTAGGTCCTGTTCCAGGTTGTTCATGCACCGGGTGATATTGGGCTGGTTATTACCCAGGGCCTCGGCGGCCTTGGTGAAGCTTTTGTGCTGGGCAACATAGTAAAAAATGCGGTAATAGTCGTAAGGGACGGCCAATTTTTTCACCTCTTTGCTATATCATTAAGATATGGCTAATATATCAATTATACTCTTTACATCTTGCTGCAAGAACACTATAATACGTGCGTTCTCAGAAAGCAAGGCTTTTGCCGGAAAACAGGAATATCAACGCGCAGACGCAAGGCCCGTTTCCCGGCACGGAAAGGAAGCTGATAGCGGCATGAAAAGCCATAAAAAATTCGTGACCCTTTGGGTTCTGCTCATCGTGGTCCTGTTCGCGGGCAGCCTGCTGACGGCCTCGCCGGGCAAGGCGGAGACCATCCAGGTCACCATGCGGGATGCCGTTCTGCACGGGGAGAACCAGATCAGCCTGTTGGGCTGGAAGAGCGTCAACCCCGGTCTCATCTCCGCCATGACGGTCTCCGCCATTCTGCTGGTCGCGGCGGCCTGCATCCGCGTCTTCGTCATCCCCCGGTTCCAACTGGTGCCGGGCCGGTTCCAGTTGCTGCTGGAGCAGGCGGTGAGCATGTTCGACAACATGGCAAAGACCAGCAGTCCCCAGCGGAACGGATTCCTGGGTGCCTACATCTTCGGCGCAGGCGCGTACATCTTCGTGGGGACCCTGTTTGAGCTCTTCGGCTTTCAGGCCGTCACCACCACGGGCCATTCCGTGACCCTCCCCGCGCCGCTGTCGGACGTGAACGGCGCCATCGCTCTGGGCTGTTTATCCTATTTGGTAATTTTGTCCGGCGGTATCGCGGGCAACGGCCTCAAGGGCGTGGGCAGGACCCTGAAGGAATTCTCCCTGCCCATTTCCATGAGCTTCCGTCTTTTCGGCGCCTTGCTCAGCGGATTGCTGGTGACGGAGCTGGTCTACTACTATGTGCAGCTGAGCTACGTGCTGCCGGTGCTGGTGGGCATCCTGTTCACCCTGCTCCACGCCCTCATTCAGGCCTACGTGCTGACTATGCTGACGGCGCTGTTCTACGGCGAGGTGTCGGAGCATCCGGAGCCGGAGCCCCGGAAGAACGCCAAAGCGGCCCCCGGCCGGACATGAACCAACCTTTTATCTGTTTATATAATCATTTGGAGGTAATCAAAATGAAACTGCTGAAAAAGAGAATCCCCGCGCTGTTCCTGGTCCTGTTGGTGGTGCTGTCCATGACCGTGCCCGCCCTGGCCGCCGCCTCCTCGGATGTTGCCGCCCCTGCCGCTGCCGCGGAGACCACCCAGACGCAGCAGGAGAGCGCCACCGGCTCCAAGTCCCTGGCCGCCGGTATCGCTATCGGCCTGGCCGCCGCGGGCGGCGCCATCGCCATGGGCGTGGCCGTCGGCAAGTCCGCCGAGGGCATCGCCCGCCAGCCGGAGGCGGAGGGCAAGATCCGCACCACGCTGATGCTGGGCCTGGTCTTTATCGAAACTGCCATCATTTACGCATTACTGGTCGTTATTCTGATTATCTTCGTCCTCTAAGGCAGGTGGGAAACCATGAACATCCCTTTGAACATTGACTGGCAGCAGATTTTGCTGCACCTGCTGAACTTCGTGATTCTGGCAGGCGGGCTGTACCTGCTGCTCTATAAGCCCGTGAAGGCCTTTATGGACAAGCGGACGGCCTATTACCGGGACCAGGACACCCAGGCGGCCAAGGCCCTGGCCGACGCAGAACAGACGGCGGCAGAGGTCCGGCAGCAGCTGAAAAACGCCGATGCCGCGGCAACTGAAAAAATCGCCCAGGCCCAGAAGGCGGCGGACGCCGCCGCGGAGCAGCGGATTTCCGAAGCCCGGACACAGGCGGAGCAGATCATCGCCGACGCCCACACCGCCGCCCAGCGGGAGCACGACAAGCTCCTGGCCGACGCGCAGAAGGAATTGAAAGATCTGGCGGTGACGGCCACGGAAAAGCTGGTGCTGCAATCCGGCGGCGACGCCTTCGACCAGTTCCTTGACGAGGCGGAGAGAGGTGAGTCCCATGCGTGAGACGGTGCTGGAAGCGGTCCTCCGCAGCGCGGAGGCCCCCAGTGAGGCCCAGCAGGCCCGCTTTGCGGCTTTCCTGCAAAAAAAGTACGGCCAAGAGGTGCCCCTCCGCTGGGAGAAAGACCCCACCCTGGAAAAGGGCTTCCGACTGGAGGTAGGGGCTGACCTGTACGACTGGAGCCTGGAAGGCCGTCTGCGGCAGTTCCGGGAACGGCTGGAGCAGCTGAACCCCGCCGGGGCGTCCGTCATCCCCCTGATGCGGGAGGCCGTCCGCAACTGGCAGCCGGAGGTGTCTCCGGAGGAGGTGGGCAGCGTTTTGACGGTGGGCGACGAGATCGCCGCCGTCAGCGGATTGGAGCACGCCGCCTACGGCGAGATCTTGCAGTTTTCCTCCGGCGTGAAGGGCATGGTGCAGGATCTGCGGCCCGGCCGGGTGGGGTGCATCCTGTTCGGCAGCAGCGAAACCATTGAAGAGGGCAGCATCGTCCGCCGCACCGGCAAGACTGCCGGCGTACCGGTGGGGGACGGCTTCCTGGGCCGGGTGGTGGATGCCCTGGGCACCCCCATCGACGGCAAGGGAGACATCCCGGCAGAGAACTATCTGCCCATCGAGTCTCCGGCCCCCGGCATCATCGACCGCCAGCCGGTAAACCGTCCCATGGAAACGGGGCTGCTCTCCATCGACGCCATGTTCCCCATCGGCCGGGGCCAGCGGGAGCTGATCATCGGCGACCGCCAGACCGGCAAGACCGCCATCGCCCTGGACACCATCCTGAACCAGAAGGGCAAGGACGTGGTGTGCGTCTACGTGGCCATCGGGCAGAAGTCCAGCTCCGTGGCCCAGCTTGTGGAGAACCTGAAGCACCGGGGGGCCATGGACTATACCATTGTGGTGAACGCCCCTGCCAGCGCGTCGGCGTCCCTGCAATACATCGCCCCCTACGCCGGAACGGCCATTGGCGAATACTTCATGCGCAAGGGCCGGGATGTCCTCATCGTCTATGATGACCTGTCCAAGCACGCCGTGGCCTACCGGACGCTGAGCCTGCTGCTGGAGCGTTCCCCCGGACGGGAAGCCTACCCCGGCGACGTGTTCTACCTCCATTCCCGGCTGCTGGAACGCTCCGCCCACCTCTCCGACGAGCTGGGGGGCGGCAGCATGACGGCCCTGCCTATTGTGGAGACCCAGGCGGGAGACGTGTCCGCCTATATTCCCACCAACATTATCTCCATCACCGACGGCCAGATCTTCCTGGAGAGCAGCCTGTTCTTCTCCGGCCAGCGGCCCGCCGTCAACGTGGGATTGTCCGTATCCCGTGTGGGCGGCGACGCCCAGACCAAGGCCATGAAAAAGGCCGCGGGCGCTCTGCGGCTGGACCTGGCCCAGTACCGGGAGATGGAGGTGTTCACCCAGTTTTCCAGCGATCTGGACGAGACCACCAAGCGCCAGCTGGTCTACGGACAGGGCCTGATGCGCCTGCTGCGCCAGCCCCAGTACCATCCCTACCAGCAGCACCAGCAGGTGATTTTGCTGGTGGCGGCCCTGAACCACGTGATGCAGACGGTGCCCCTCGCAAAGATGGACGGCTTCCGCACACAGCTTTTGAGCTATGTGGAGACCCAGGACCAGGCCCTGTGCCGCCGGATCGACGAGAGCGGCCAGATGAGCGACGAAGACCGGGAGAGGATTTTGAAATTGTCCAAAGGTTTTCTGACCCAGTATCAGGCGGAAGCCGCAGAAAAGAGCGGTGATTGAAATGGCCAACACCCGTGAGATCAAAAACCGGATCGAAAGCGTACAGCAGACCCGGAAGATCACCAACGCCATGTACCTCATCGCCTCCACCAAGCTGCGGAAGGCGCGGAACGACCTGGCCAACACCCGGCCCTACTTTGACGCCATGCGGGGCGAGATCAAGCGCATCTTCCGCACGGCGGGGGACGTGGACAGCCCCTATTTTTATCCCCCGGACAACAACATCCCCCTGGAGGGCACCTACGGCTGCCTGGTCATCACGGCGGACAAGGGCCTGGCGGGGGCCTACAACCAGAACGTCATCAAGGAGGCCCAGCGGCTCCTTGCCCAGCACCCGGACACGAAGCTCTACGTGGTGGGGGAGTATGGCCGCCGCTTCTTTGACCAGCACCATATTCCCATCCAGCACAGCTTTCTCTACACCGCCCAGAATCCCACCTTGGACCGGGCCCGGGAGATCAGCTCCCTGCTGCTGGACGGGTTCCAGAAGGGGAAGCTGAAGGAAATTTTCGTAGTGTACACGGATATGGAGAGCAGTCTGCTGTCCGAGGCCAAGTCCACCCGGCTGCTGCCCTTCCACCGGACCCACTTTGCCCCGCCCGCCAAGGAAAAGGCGGTGCAGGAGCCCTTTGAATTTTATCCGTCCGTGGGGGCGGTCCTGAACAACATGATCCCAAGCTATGTATCCGGCTTCATTTACAGCGCCCTGCTGGACAGCTTCTGCAGCGAGCAGAACGCCCGCATGACAGCCATGGACGCCGCCAACCGGAACGCGGAGGAGCTGCTCTCCACCCTGAAGCTGCAATACAACCGGGTGCGGCAGGCGGCTATCACCCAGGAGATCACAGAAATTTCCGCGGGCGCGGCGGCCCAGCGGGGAGCCTTTGGAAAAGAGGGAACAGTATGAAAATCGGAACGATCACCCAGGTATCCGGCCCTGTGGTGGATGTGGCGTTTGAAGCCGGACACCTGCCTCGAATCAAGGAGGCCCTGACTGTGGAACTGAACGGCCAGAGCCGGGTCATGGAAGTGGCCCAGCATGTAGGCGGCAATACGGTCCGCTGCATCATGCTGGCAGGCAGCGAGGGACTGGCTCGGGGCATGAAGGTGTCCGCCCCCGGCAGGACCATTGAAGTCCCGGTAGGGGAGGCGACCCTGGGCCGGATGTTCAACGTCCTGGGCCAGCCCATCGACGGCGGGGACCCCATCCCGGAGGCAACGCCCCGCAAGAGCATTTACCGGGACCCGCCCTCCTTTGCCGACCAAAGCCCTGCCGTAGAGATTCTGGAGACCGGAATTAAGGTCATCGACCTGCTGGAGCCTTATCCCAAGGGCGGCAAGATCGGATTGTTCGGCGGCGCCGGTGTGGGCAAGACCGTGCTGATTCAGGAACTGATCCACAACGTGGCCATGGAGCACAACGGCTACTCCATCTTCACCGGCGTGGGCGAGCGGAGCCGTGAGGGCAACGACCTCTGGCGGGAAATGCGGGAGAGCGGTGTGGCCGACAAGACGGCCCTGGTTTTCGGCCAGATGAATGAATCCCCCGGCGTCCGGATGCGGGTGGCCCTGTCCGGCCTGACCATGGCCGAGCATTTCCGGGACGTGGAGCACAAGGACGTGCTGCTGTTCATCGACAATATCTTCCGGTTTGTCCAGGCCGGCAGCGAGGTCTCCACCCTGCGGGGCCGGATGCCCTCCGCCGTGGGCTATCAGCCCACCCTGGCCAACGAGATGGGCCAGTTACAGGAGCGCATCACCTCCACCAAGGACGGCTCCGTTACCTCGGTGCAGGCAGTCTATGTGCCTGCCGACGACCTGACGGACCCTGCCACCGCCACCACCTTCGCCCATCTGGACGCTACCACCGTCCTGAGCCGGAAAATTTCCGAGCAGGGCATTTACCCCGCCGTGGACCCCCTGGAGTCCTCTTCCCGGATTCTGGAGGCGGATATTGTGGGCGCGGAGCATTACCGCGTCGCCCGAAAGGTGCAGGAGACCTTGCAGAAGTACCGGGAATTGCAGGACATCATCGCCATTCTGGGCATGGATGAGCTTAGCGACGAGGACCGGAAGACGGTGAACCGGGCCCGCCGCATCCAGCGGTTCCTGGCCCAGCCCACCCACGTGGCGGAGAAATTCACCGGAATTCCCGGCGTGTATGTCCCGCTGAAAGAAACTCTGCGGGGTTTTGCTGCCATTGTGGATGGGAAAATGGATCAGTATCCGGAGGCGGCCTTCTACAACGTGGGCACCCTGGACGACGTGGTGGCCAAGGCGAAAAAGCTGGAGGAGGGCGAGGCCTGATGAGCGCTTTTCACGCACGGGTCCTGGCCTCGGACACCGACTTCTTTGACGGCCCCTGCGAGTTCATGGTGGTACCCTGTACCGACGGCGCCATGGGCATCCTGCCCCACCACAGCAACATGATCGCCGCTGTGGTGCCGGGTGAGCTGCGCTTTCAGCCGGAGGGCGGGTCCCTCCGGACCGCCGCTGTCTCCGCCGGACTGGTGAAGATCGAAGACGGGGACGTGTTGCTGCTGGTGGACACGGCGGAGCGCCCGGAGGACATCGACGCCAACCGGGCCAAGCGGGCGGCAGATGCCGCCAAGGAGGAGCTGCTGCAAAAGAAGAGCCTCCAGGAGTACAAAAGCGCCCAGGCGAATCTGGCGCGGGCCCTCAGCCGTCTGCGGGTCAAGGAACGCTGGAACGGCGGCCGCTGAATCATTCCAGGATCGAAGAAGGTCATACATCGTGGTTTTCCATAAACACGCCGGGCAGATGTCGGAATCCCTGCTGACCGCCGCGTTCATTATTCTCTCCGGCGGCTTGCAGGACGCCTACACCTATCTCTGCCGGGGCAAGGTGTTTGCCAATGCCCAGACGGGCAATATCGTGCTGTTCAGTTCCTATCTGTTTGACGGGGAGTGGGGGCACTGCACCCGGTATCTCATCCCGGTGCTGTCGTTTCTGCTGGGCATTTTCGCGGCGGAATGCGTGCACCGCCATTTCAAGTACATGGAAAAGGTGCACTGGCGGCAGCTCATCATTCTGGCGGAGATCATCCTGCTGTTTGCGGTTGGCTTTTTGCCGCAGGAAGTCAATACATTGGCCAATGCACTGGTATCTTTTGTGTGCGCCATGCAGGTGCAGACCTTCCGCAAGGTCCGGGGCCACGCCTATGCCAGCACCATGTGCATCGGCAATATGCGCAGCGGCACCGAGGCCCTGTGCGTCTATTTCCACACACATGACCGGGAGGTGCTGTACAAAACCCTGACCTACTTCGGCGTCATCGGCCTGTTTGCCGTGGGCGCAGGGCTGGGGGCACTGCTGACAGCCCACTTTGCCGAACGTGGCATTTGGGTTTCTTGCGGGTTATTGGCAGTCAGCTTTCTCATCATGTTCATCCATGAGGAGGAAGAAAAGCAGTGAACTGTTTTCCAGACCGGCAGGCGATTGGAAAGCTATATGAATTTGATATGACGTAGATACTGTATTTATATTTCCATAACAGGCAAAAATCCATTATACTGTCATCTAAACGATGGAAACACAGGGGATAGAGACCCGGAAAGGAAAACGTATGGCGCGTTGTGTCCGGTGCGGCGGTGATCCGCATTATCATATTCAGCTGATGGAGGTGCGGACGTACCAGAACCCCCTGATCTATGAGCAGGAGCCGGTGCAGGTCGTGGAGCGGACCGTGGAAATGGACGTCTGCCGGGACTGCGCCCGGCACCAGCTGAGGGGAGACCTGCATCTGCTGTCCGGTAAGGAAGGCTTCCAGCTGGGGCTGGTGGCAATGATGACGGTCCTGTGCCTGTGGGCATACCGGTCCGGCCAAAGCGCGGCTATGCTGCCGGGAGCGGCTGCCTGCCTGGCCCTGGGGGTGGGCTGTACGTTTTTGGAGGCTTGGACGCGCCATAAGCGGTATATCTCAATGCCGGAGCTGGAGGAACTGGAAGCAGCGGCTGCGGAAGTAGCCATTGCCCATGCGGAGCAGCAGAGCGACGGAGCGGAAACCATCTATATTCCCGTCACGGCGGACACCATGAAGCTATGCAGTGATGATCTGATGATCGGCTTTGACCTTCAGCCTGAGGTTTTGGACCACGTCTGGGATCTGCTGCATCCCGGACAGGCAGGTTCCTGCGTGAACTGCTGAAAAACCGATACTTTACAGAAAGAGGACTTCCTGTAAAGCGCACAGGAGGGACTGCCGCAGAATAGAAATTCTGCGGCAGTCCCTTTGTTTGCCGAAAATGCTTTGCAGCGTTTCACGGCCGTAGCAGAAAATACTTTGCGTTCCGGCGGCCGCGCTGCTTCGGGGGCAAATGAAAACGGAACCGTCAGTCTTTTGACTGGCGGTTCCATTTTTTTCATCATATCCGCCGGTGCGGTCAATACATCAGGTCGACCAGACCCGTGGTCAGCACGGGAATGAAGGTCAGCATCAGCAGCTCCGCGATCAGCACAATAAAGAACGGGACGCTTTCCTTGATAAACTCTTTCAGTTTACACCCGGTTTCATTGCACACCACGAACATCAGCGTACCCATGGGCGGCGTCATGCAGCCAATGGACACGTTGAAGATAATGACCATCAGGAACTGCACCTCGTTGATGCCATACTGCATGGCGATAGGGAACAGCAGCGGCACCAGAATGATCATGATGGCGTTGCCCTCCAGGAACATGCCGCAGATCAGCAGGAAAATGTTCATCAGAATCAGGAATACATACTTATTGGGGCTGATCTGCAGCATCATTTCCGTCAGCGTCTGGGGAATACGCTCCTTGGTCAGCACCCAGCTCAGGGCAGAAGCCGCACCGATGATCAGCATGATGCCTGCCGTGGACAGCACGGTTTCCTTCAGGCCCTGGATGATCTTCTTCATATCCAGTTCCCGGTACAGCAGACCGAGGAAAACGGAATACACCACCGCCACAGCGCCGGCCTCCGTTGCGGTGAACGCGCCGAGCCGCACGCCGCCGATGATGACAACAGGCAGGCACATGGGCAGAATGGACGCCCGGATGATATGCCACGCTTCGCCCTGCGGCAGCTTTTCTCCCTTTGCACGGGTAGGCTTGTAGCCGCGCTTGTGGGAGATCACGGACACGCAGATCATTTCACCGGCGCACAGCAGAATGCCGACGCCGATGCCGGACACAAACAGCTTGCCGATGGACACGTTTGCCAGAGAGCCGCAGAGGATCATGGCGATTCCCGGCGGGATGATAGGGGTGATCATGGCCGATGCCGCCGTCACCACGGATGAGAAGCCCTTGCTCATGCCCTTTGCCTCCATGGGAGGCACCAGCAGCTTGGCTTCCATAGCAGCGTCAGCCAGATTGGAGCCGGACAGGCCGCCCATCAGAGTGGACAGCAGCACGTTCACCTGTGCCAGACCGCCCCACATGTGGCCGGTCAGCAGATCACACAGGTCCATGATTCGCTTGCTGACACCGGAGGCGTTCATAAAAATACCGGCGCACACAAAGAAGGGAACCGCCAGCAGCGTCAGTCCCTGCACGGAGGAGGCCAGACGCTGTGCCAGGATCATGGAGGACACGGCCGGGTTCAGGAAGAAGTAGCTGGCGGTGCCTGCAATCACGGACATCCACACGGGGACCTTCAAAAACAGCAGCACCAGCATCAGCACAACAGCAATTACAACCGGACTCATTCCGTCTCGCCTCCTTTCAGATCAACGCCCTTCACAAACTGCTGATAAGACGCCCACAGCATGGACACCAGCATCAGCACACCGCCGATAGGCAGTGCCAGATATGCCACGCTGTACGGGATGCGCAGCAGGTTGGTGACCTTTCCTGTGGAGATCAGCTGGAAATAATAGGTAAATTCCTGATAGCACAGGTACCCCAGGATCAGCAGCTGCAGCAGCACGTCGAACCGCTCGATCAGGCCGCCAATCTTTTTGGGCAGGGAATCCACCAGGATTTCAATAGACACATGGGAGGCATACCGGAATGCCGCGCTGCCGCCGATAAATGTGATCCACATGAACAGCAGTGCCTGTATTTCCTCCAACCAGGAGATTGGATTGCGCAAAATATACCGCTTCAACACGCCCCCGACCGTCAGCACGATCAAGCAGGCCAGCAGAATGACCATGAAGTACAGATCCAGATTTCCCAGAACATGCCATGGACTTTTTTTCTGTTCCTTCATCTTGTTCCCTCGCTTTTACACATAATTACATACACGGGCGATCGCCAGTTCGTAGAAGCCCAGTGACTCCGATTTGGTGGCCTTTCCGTTTGCAAAATCAATGATCTCCGCAACCAGCGCATCGGCCACCTCGTCCATTTTCTCCGGATGTTCCAGCAGGATGCTGCCGTCCACATCGATGTTGTCTTTCATTTTTCCATAGGTGATGGGGTTGGCCGTCAGCTTGATGACCGGCGCAATTGGGTTTCCGGTAGGCGTTCCGCGGCCGGTGGAAAACAGCACCAGCTGGCAGCCGCCTGCCGCCATGCCCGCCACAGAGGACGGATCGTTGCCCGGCGTATCCATAATGACCAGACCCTTGCCGTACTCCATCTGCTTGGCGTAATCGTATACCTCTTCCACCGGGTGGTGTCCGCCCTTGTGGATGCAACCCAGCGATTTTTCCTCCAGCGTCGTCAGGCCGCCGGCCTTGTTGCCGGGGGAGGGATTGCCGTCCCGCGGGTCCTCGCCCACCAGCTTCAGGGAATCCTCATAGCGATGCACAATGTCATAGATGCGCTGGCGGATCTCCGGTGTCCGTCCGCGACGGGCCAGAATATGCTCCGCACCGATGAACTCCGTGGTTTCCGAAAGGACTGCCGTGGCCCCCATGTCCACCAGACGGTCACAGACCTGACCGATCAGGGGATTGGACGCCAAACCGCTGGTCATATCCGAACCGCCGCACTCGGTTCCCAGCATCAGCTTGCTGATGGGGAACTCCTCACGCCGCTGCAAAGACGCCTCCTGCACCATTTCTCTGGCTGCTCGGACCGCCTGCTCCGCCGTGGCGATCGTACCGCCGCATTCCTGAATGATAAACTGGCGCATCGGCTTGTTGGTGCGCTCCTGAATGGCCTTTACCACCAGATCCATCTGGCAGTTCTCGCAGCCCAGTGAAATGATGATGGTGCCGTAAATATTCGGATTCGCTGCGAATCCGGCTATGGTGTCCATGGTCAGCTGCATATCGCAGGGCACCTGTGAACAGCCGTTCTGATTATGGAACGTCACCGTTCCCTTCACCTGCGATGCAACGATCCGGCAGGTATCCGCCGCGCAGACGGACGCCGGCAGCACCAGCACGTTATTCCGCACACCCACGCGGCCGTCGGGTCTGCGATATCCCCAGAAATTCATTTGATTTCCCTCCTTACAGATTCTCCCGGTTGTTCAGCACATTGTGCACATGCACATGGCAGCCAACCTGGATATCCTCCGCCGCAAGGCCGATGTGCTCGCCGTATTTCACCACGGGTTGCCCCTTGGGGATGAACTCATTTGCGATCTTGTGATAGATGGGAACGTCCTCCGGCGCTGTGACCTCACAGGCCTTGCCGTCCTTGACCCAGGTGATGACCTCTCCTTTTTTGACCTCACCCAGCACCACTGCAACGTTGTCCTTTGTGTCGATCACAGTAGCTTTCATTTATATCATCCCTATCTCTAAAAAATCACATATGCTATTCCAAATACGGAATAGTATTGTGTTGCATTCATTTTATATATTACAAAAGATTGTAGCCACTTCAATGTACAAGGCCGAAGAACTCCAGCATAACAGAGATTTCCTTGTCCCAATACACAAAGTCATGAATCCCCGGTCTTACTTGGTAATCGTGCGGAATATTCGGACACTCACATCGCATGAAATCTGCAAAATCATCATTTGCTGGCCGAAGTGGATCCTGATCTCCGCATAGCTGCAAAATCCGGGGTTTCACACAGTTAGAAGTCTGCAACTCTTTTGCGAGCTTTTTTAAGCTGAAATCTGACTCTTCAAACTCCTCATCGGGACCATAAATTGCCCGGAAATTCCGCTCCACCTCCTTCAATTTCGGAATCATAAGTCCTTTCTCCGGGGCCTCCGGCATTTTATCCAGCCGAACTGCTGTGGAAAGCCCCACTGCTGCTGCATATTTGTCAGGATGTTTCATTGCTGCGTAGATAGCTCCATATCCACCCATAGACATCCCTGCAATAAACGTATCTTCCCTTTTTTCCGAAATGTGAAACCAGTTTCTCAGAGCTACTGGCAATTCTTCCGTCAGATATGTTCCATATCGGTGTGTGTTTACGCCGTCTACATAACTCCCGCGGTTACCATTTGGCATTACTACAATGACATCTGTATTTGCCAAATACCGTTCAATATTACTCATCCGAATCCAACTGGTGTGATCCTGTCCATGCCCATGCAACAAATATAAAACCGGATAGGATTCGCCGTTTCTTGGCAAATGCTTTACCCCACGGCGTTCTGGCAATATAATCGTTGCCTGTGTATTCATTGCTAACTCGTATGAGAATAGGTCTAAGTTCAAAACTGCCATCCGTTACCTCACTCACTTTCCAAGTGATAGTAAATCCAATTTTATAAAACAACTAACCTGAACAAGGGATGTATTCCCTACTGCTCTCATTGATTCTAAGCTCTCAGCATTTTTCAACCCATCGCTACTTATTCCAATGCAAGCAATATGGGGAATGGGGGGACAAATGTCCACTTATCCCCCCATCCATGACCTTCAAAAAGTAGCTTACTTGATGATATCTGCGATGTAGTCATACAGACCATCGCGCCAGCCCTTCGTAACATCGGGATTATCATAAATTTTCAGGGCCGCCTCTTTAAAACGAGCCTGCTCAGCATCGTTGGGAACGATGATCTCAACGCCGTTCTCTTCCATCTTTGCGATGTAATCAGAAGTCATTTCTTCCAGCTTCTGGTTCATAACAAGGCCTGCTTCATCACCAGACTCACAAAGAATCTTCTGCTGTTCGGCGGTCAGGCTCTGGAACCAAGTCTCGCTGGTGCACCACTGAATAGGCATCATAATATAGTCAATCATGGTGATATACTTGGCAACTTCATAGTAGGCCTGGCCATACAGGGTAGCCATGGGGTTCTCCATACCGTCAATGGTGCCCTGCTGAGTGGCAGTATACACATCGCCCAGAGACATAGCAGTGGGAGCGGCACCCATGTTCTCCCAGGTCTTCATTTGCAGAACATTGTTGGGGGTACGGATAATCATTCCACTAACGTCATCCAGCGTGCGGACAGGCTTCGTAGTCATGAGTTCGCGAGTACCATATGCCCAGTTGGAAGTCAACACATGGAAGCCCTGTTCCTGCAAAATAGCGCACTGCTCGGCATACCAGTCGCTCTCCACCAGTTTCCAGCACTGATCCCAGCTGTCATACAGGTACGGAGCAGACATGATGCCCAGCTCAGGTGCACCATAATCAGCCCAGAAAGAGCCCTCGCACAGGGTAATAACACCCTCGCCCATCTGCATCTGGTCCATCAAGTCAGTCTTGCTGCCCAGCTGGCTGGAGGGGAACAGTTCCACGGTCATGGTGCCGTTGCTCTTCTCCTCAATCAGGCGCTTCCACTCGTTGCAGGCAATATCCAGAGGTTCTCCGGGGTTGTTTTCGTAACCAATCTGAATCGTAACCGCAGGAGAAGCAGGTGCCTCGGCCTGGGTCTGCTCCTGCTTGGGGGCTTCCTGCTTGGAACCGCCGCAGGCGGTCAGGCCCAGCAGAGCGGCGCCTACCATCAGCATCGCAAGAAACTTTTTCGCTTTCATACTGTTTTTCTCCTCTTTTCACATTTTTCTATTCTCTTCGGCTGTAAATCGCCGAAAAAAATACCTCATTTATTGCCCGCGCCTCCCGCGGAACTTCCCAGCCCTCCGTACATGACCTCATAGATCATGTCCCGGGAGTGGATAATGTGGAAGCGGCAAAGCTCTTCTACCAGAGCGCCATCCTCCTTCAGCATGGCCTCCACGATGGCCACATGCTCCTGCCGGGAAATATTGAGCTGGTCCGGATGGAGGGGGGTCTTGCGCCGCTTGATGCGGATCCGCTGGTCGTGGTCGTACACATTCCGCAGTCCGTTGCGCAGAAAGATGTTCTCATTGTAGCTGGCAATGGTGGTGTGCAGCTCCGTGTCCAGGCCCTGAAAATAGGCGTTTTTCTCCGCCAGATCCATCTCCTCGGACCAGTGGCCCAGTCGGTAGAGAATGTCCTCCAGCCACTCCCGGGGGACCGAGCCAATGGCATGTCTGGTAAGATATGGCTCATTCAGGAGCCGCATCTCGTAGACCGCCCGCACCGTCTCCACCGTGATATCGGTGACGAAAGTGCCCTTTCGTGGAAAGGTATAGACAAAGTTTTCGTCCCGCAGGCGGGCGATGGCCTCATGGACCGGGGTGCGGCTGGTGCCCAGCTCCTCCTGCAATTTCTTTTCCGAAATGTCCGACAGCGGAGCAAGCTCGCCTGTGATGATTTTCTTTTTAATTACCTCGTAAGCAAGCTGGCCTTTTTCCTGCATATTGGACTCCCTTCACGGACAGTTCCTGCCGCAAACTGATATTTCACTGATATACCAGTTGTGCACACAGATTATACCACGCCGTGAAAAGATTGGAAATACACATCCTGTCCAATCTTTACATTCACTTTTTGTCGAATTTACCAGCAGGGGGTTCTTTCGCGCCGCGAAATTGGCACACGTGTTCATTTTGGCTCGAAAAATATGGTATAAAGTCCAGCCTCAGCCTTTCTGTTATACCCTTTCAGCCATCATCATGAGTAATTGCATCCGCGCATTTTTCCAAACCGCAACCACATTTTCATTATCCATTATATGATTGGGCCTCTTTTGTATCAATTGACCATATACCCATCTTTTTCCCCATATATTTGTCTAGTCTGCCTACAGATTTCTTATTTTTTTACACGTGTTCTCCATAAATTGCTAAATCGCGGAAAATGAATTGACAACAGGGGGATTTTTGATAAAATCAGTCTATACACACCGTCCCAAACAAAGGAGGATCTCCGGTGAACAGTTCCGAAATCGCCAAATTGGCGCACGTGTCAAGAACTACGGTTTCCCGCGTGCTCAACGGTCACTCCAATGTCTCTGAGGAGACCCGCCAACGAATCGAAGCCGTGATCCGGGAACATAACTATTTTCCCGATGCGGCTGCCCGCAACCTGGTGGGCAAGCAGAACAAGGTCCTTGGTCTGTTTATTCTGGACCTGTCCGCCCAGCGGGACGAGTATACCATCTCCCGCTCCCAGTTCTTCTATGATTACATTGCCTATTCCATCGACATCGCCAACCGGCACGGCTACAATCTGCTGACTACCATCATTCACGAAGACAATATGCAGGACATCGACCGGCTGTTCCAAAACCGGACCATTACCGGCGGCATTCTCATGGGTGATCATCTTGAGCAGAATGACCTGGCCCGCTTTGCCTCCCGCGGCTATAAAATGGTGCTGTATAACCAGGTACGCTGCAGTCCGGCCCCCAACATTCTGTCGGTGAATTACGACAACTTTCTGTGCGGAAAAATAGCGGGCGAGGAGCTGGTCCGCCACGGGCATACGCGTATCGTCCATGTTACCGGCGAGCCAAACAAGCTGTCTGTGCAGGATCGTCTGGATGGCTTTGAGAGCGCCCTCACCGCCGCGGGGATCGCCTTTGACAGGGAACACCAGCTGGAATACGGCGCCTTCAACCGCCGTTCCGGCGGCTATAAAGCTACACAACGGCTTTTGCAGCGCAGCTGGGAGGATCTGCCCACCGCTCTGTGCGCCGGCTCTGCCACCATGCTGATGGGCACCTTTGAGGCGATCCACGATCTGGGGCTCCGCATCCCAGACGACATTTCCCTGATCGGTATTGACAATGTGGACACCGCCATTTATACCACGCCCTCCTTGTCGTTGGTTTCCACTTCCTGCGAAGAAATTGCCATGGTCACGGTGGCGCGGCTCATTGAACTGGTGGAAAATGGCTCCGTCACGCCGATAGATTTTGTCATCCATGATGTGACCCTTGAACGCCGGAACAGCATTCGCCAGCTGTAAGCTGCGCTCCGCCGCGGCGGAAAGGGGAATGCCTTCTTATGCAAAAACCCCCCGGTGTACGGGATCTCTCCGGTTTTGCCGGAGCGGTTCCATCCACCGGGGGCTTTCTGTTACGTTCAGGGCTGCTTGCCAATGTAGGCCAGTACGCCGCCGTCCACATACAGAATGTGGCCGTTGACGAAATTGGACGCATCAGATGCCAGGAATACTGCCGGGCCCATCAGGTCCTCCGGCTCACCCCAACGGCCCGCAGGCGTGCGGCCCACAATAAACTGGTCGAAGGGATGGCGGCTGCCGTCCGGCTGGCGCTCCCGCAGGGGAGCGGTCTGCTTGGTGGCAATGTAGCCAGGACCGATAGCGTTGCACTGGATGTTTTTGCTGCCGAATTCAGAGCAGATATTCTGGGTCAGCAGCTTCAATCCGCCCTTGGCGGCGGTGTAGGCGGCAACGGTTTCGCGGCCCACAGCGCTGAGGATCGAGGCCACGTTGATGATCTTGCCGTGACCGCGCTCGATCATGCCGGGCAGAACGGCCTTTGCCACAATGAAGGGCGCCGTGAGGTCCACGTCCACCACCCGGCGGAAGTCCTCAACAGACATCTCGCACATGGGAATGCGCTTGATGATGCCGGCGTTGTTCACCAGAATGTCCAGCGGAGCGACTGTCTTTTCAATGTCATCGATCATTTCCCGGACGGCAGCTTCATCCGTAACATCGCAGACATAGGCCTTGACGTCACAGATGCCGTCGGCGACATAGTCCTCCAGCGCCTTGTCAATGGTGGACTGGCGGGAGGCGTTGATGACGATCCTCGCACCTGCGCCGTGAAGCGCCTTGGCGATAGCATAGCCGATGCCGTAGCAGCCGCCGGTAACGAGCGCGGTTTTCCCCTCCAACGAGAACTGATTCATGATAGCAGGATCCTGCATAATAATTCCTCCTTATAAAGGTTGAAATATTCGATGGATGCGCGGCTCAGTGCATAACGCGGCCACCGGTGATATTGATCGCCTGTCCGGTCATGTTGTCGGCATAGTCCGAGGACAGGTACAGGAACATGTGGGCGATGTCCTCCATCGTCTGTGCGCGCTTGAGGGGGATGTTTTCCAGTCGGGACTGGAAATACGCCTCGGCGTCTCCGCCCTGACGGCGGATGTCGTCCAGTGCCTTCTCCCAGATGTTGGTGCGGACGATGCCCGGGCAGACGCAGTTGACATTGATGTTATAGGGCGCGGCATACATGGCAATAGACTGGGTCATGCCGGTAACGCCGAACTTGGAGGTAGTATACGCCACATTGGTGGGGAAGCCGTACTTTCCCGCTTGTGAGCACATATTCACGATCTTGCCTGCACGATTGGGGATCATGGCCTTCAGTACCGCCTGATCGACGAAGAAAGTGCCCTTGGTATTAATATCCAGCTGCTTATCGTAGTCCGCTTCCGTTGCCTCTAGGAAGTCCACTGCGCCGAATACACCGGCAATATGGTTGAGAATGTCGATCCGACCGAAAGCGTCCAGTGCGGCGGCGACCATGCGGTCAATGTCCGCCTTGCTGGTCACATTGCAGACCATAGACAGTGCCTTCACATCGCTTTCCGCCTTGATCTGTGCCACGGTCTCCTCGGCTGCCGCACCGTCCATGTCGGACACCAGCACGTTCGCTCCGGCCCGTGCCAGCATCCGTGCTGTGCAGCGGCCCATACCGCCTCCGCCTCCGGTTACAATTGCATTCTTGCCTGTCAGAGAAATTTCAACACCCATGAGAAATGTTCCTTTCTGTTTTGGAGTTAACACGTGTTTCAACTATGCATAAATGTTTAACAATGCTCAATACAAATGTATCATAGCATATCGAACACACAGTTGCAACACGTGTTAAATTTTTGAGCCGCCAAGAATTTCTCCCATTTTTTGTGTAAAATTTCTGAATTTCTTCCCGTGGCGCGCCTTGCCTCAGCTTGCCGGAAACGTCCTTCCGACAGGCTGGGGCAGGTTTCCGCATTCCAATTATGCGAAAGCTTCGAAGCGGAACGATACGATTTCGAGCCATTTGGAGGGGAGATCCGATGAAAACTGATGCATTCCTCTCGTAACCCTTAAAACCGCGATCCAATCGCACGCACTGCTCTGCACAAAGCGCAGAAAATGCGTAGATATGCTGGGACTGCTGGTGGAACTGGAATCCGGCAATTATCTGCTGGCGGCCGACGCTATCTATTCCCGGGCCCACTATGAACCGGTGCCGCAGCTTTCCGGCGTGGTCTATGATGAGAAGTGCTATTTTGCCGCTATGGAATTCTTGCGGCAATATGCCGAAGAGCATCATGCCCAGATCCTCTTCGGACACGATAACCGCTTTGCAGTTTCCGAAAAGCTGACCAACGGCATCGCAGGCCTGCTGAAGGGCAATGGGATCCGCCGCCTTGAGGGCGAGGCATCCTTCACGGCACCCGGGACCATGACGATCACCCATGCCGACGGCACCCAGGAAGCCGTCTCCGCCGATAAGATCATTCTTGCCACCGGCTCCGTCAATGCGGTTCCTCCGATCCCCGGCCTGAAGGAAAACCCCAACTGCATCGATTCTACCGGCGCGCTTTCTCTGGAAAAGCTGCCGGAGAGCATGGTGGTCATCGGCGGCGGTGTGATCGGCCTGGAACTGGCCTGTGCTTATGCCGCCTTCGGCACCGCCGTCACGGTGGTGGAGGCGCTGGATCACATTCTCCCCATGCTGTACAGCGATCTGACCGCCGCCGGCATGAAGCGCATGCGGAAGCTGGGCATCAAGCTCCACACGGAATGTCCCGTTCAGTCTGTGGAAGCCTGTGACGCAGGTGCCAAGGTGGTCTGCAAGGACAAAAACGGCGAAACGGTCAGCTTTGAAGCCGAGAAGGTCCTGGTGGCCGTGGGCCGCCGGGCCAACACCGCCAGTCTGCAGCTGGAGGCTGGCGGCATCGCCAATGACCGCGGCCGGATCCTTGTCTACGACAAAATGGAAACCTCTGTCCCCGGCGTATATGCCATTGGTGACTGCGTCATGGGCTATGCCCAGTTGGCCCATACCGCCTCCGCCATGGGTGAGACTGCGGCGGAAAACGCCATGGGCATGGACGCGCATTACGACCAGAGCACCTGTCCTACCTGCGTCTATATCCTGCCGGAGGCTGCTTCCGTGGGCCTTACCGAGGCCGACTGCAAAGCCCAGGGCCTTAACTACCTGTGCGGCAAATTCCCAATGGCCGGAAACGGCAAGGCACTGATCCTTAACGGCGGCGAGGGCCTTGTGAAGATCCTGGCGGATCAGGAAAGCCACAAGGTGCTGGGTATGCACATCATCGGTCCCCGGGCGACCGATCTCATAGCGGAGGGCGCTTTGGCCATCCAGATGGGCGCTTCTGTGGACGACCTCATTGCCACCATCCATTCTCACCCCACTGCCACCGAGGCTGTGCGGGAGGCGGCCCTGAACACAGAAAAGCGGGCCATTCACTTTATGAACTGACAAAACCGGAACGCTGAAAGGAGTTTTTATGGACAAGCCCCGTGTTGACCTGATCTTTCAAGTTGCTCTCTGCGTGGACAATATGGAAGCCGTACTGGAAAACTGGAAGAAAATTTTCCAGCTGGATGAGAGCACGATCGTCTGCAAGTGCACCAGAGATGCCTATGAAAACGACGGCTGGGACGGCTTGAACTACAATGAGCAGCCCTGTGAATTCTTTCATAAGTTCTGCCGCTTCAACCTTGGCGGGCTGGACCTTGAGATCATCGAGCCGCTGGATAAGCGCCCCGGAAATCCCTATTCCGACTTCCTGATCCAGCATGGAAACGGGATCCACCACATTGGCGTTAAGATCGGGGATCAGCCCGCGCTGGCCGCGGCCATGCGTGAAATGGGCATCCCCCGCTATAATTACGCGGAAATGGGCCCCGTTCTGGCGGACGGTACCCGGAAAGGCTGCACCTTCTATGATCTCCGGGAGTTGCTGGGCGTGATTATGGAGTGCGGCAGCGTTGTGGTCGGTCCCCTGGCCAACGATCCCCGTGCCGGGAATCCGGCAGACTTTGTCAGCGATTAAGCAGACACAGCGGCGGAGTGGCTAAAATATAGCCCGGACCCGAAACGGACTTAAAGAGAAATGAAACCAGCGGAAACCGCCTTTCGGCGGTTTCCGCTGGTTTTGCATGTAAGAAGACCTACGAAGCGGAAAAGGCATATCCGCCCTGCACGGTGCGGATATAGGCCTGACCGGCGCTGCCGATTTTTCTGCGGAGGTTGGAGACCGTATTGGCGACCACTTTTAGGGTATCCTCGCTGTTCTGGCCCCAAACGGCGGAGAACAGCTCCGACTTGGAGCAGGCGCTGCCCTCGTGGGAGGCGAGCACCAGCAACAGGTCGAATTCCAGCCTTGTCAGGGGCAGCCTTCTGCCACCGCACAGAACCTCCCGGGCCTTCCCGTCGATGATCAGTCCGGGAAAGGTCAGCCTGTCCCGGGAGCTGATGGAGATTTGTCCGGCGTCGATATGTTCCTGTTCTAGAAAGGCCAGGATCTTTTCTTCCAGCTTCGGGTCCGGCTGTCTGGTTTTGATGACGATCATAGCTGACTCCTGTGCCTGTGTTACTCTGCGGCGTCCATTTCCCGCAGCAGGTTGACCATTTCAATGGCGCTGAGGGCGCAGTCATAGCCCTTGTTGCCGGCCTTGGTGCCTGCCCGCTCAACGGCCTGTTCAAGATTTTCGGTAGTCAGCACGCCGAAGAGAACCGGTACTCCCGTTTCCAGAGAGACGGCGGCGATGCCCTTGGAGACCTCATTGCAGACGTAGTCATAATGGCTGGTGGAGCCGCGAATCACCGCTCCCAGGCAGATAACGGCGTCATACTTGCCGCTCTTTGCCATTCTGGACGCCGCCAGCGGAATTTCAAAGGCACCAGGCACCCAGGCAACGTGAATGGCATCCTCCTGCACATCGTGCCGGAGCAGGCCGTCCATGGCGCCGCTGAGAAGCTTGGATGTGATAAATTCGTTGAACCGGGCGGCCACGATGCCCACCCGCATGTTTTGAGAGACCAGTTTTCCTTCGAAGGTTTTCATATCAGTTGTTCCTTTCTGTCAGTACTTCATCATGTGTCCCATGCGGTCCTGCTTGGTCCGCAGGTAGAACAGGTCATAGGGAGTGGCGGTCATCTGGATGGGCACCCGCTGGGAGATCTCCAGGCCGAACTCCGAGAGCTGGTAGACCTTGTCCGGGTTATTGGTCAGCAGCCGCAGGCTCTTCACCCCCAACTCCCGCAGGATCTGGGCCCCCAGGAAGTACTCCCGCTCGTCCCCGTGGAAGCCCAGGGCCAGGTTGGCCTCCAGGGTGTCCATCCCCTGCTCCTGCAATTCGTAAGCCCTCAGCTTGTTGATGAGGCCGATGCCCCGGCCCTCCTGCCGCATGTAGAGGAGGACGCCCCGGCCCTCTTTTTCGATCTGGGTCATGGCCGCTGCCAGTTGCTGGCCGCAGTCGCACCGCAGGGAACCGAAGGTATCGCCGGTCAAGCACTCGGAATGGACCCGGCAGAGAACGTCCTGGCCGTCGCCGATGTTGCCCTTTACCAGGGCCACATGGTGTTCGCCGTTGAGACGGCTGACGAAGCCGTAGGCCTTGAAATCGCCGTATTTGGTGGGCAGATTTACCGCCGTCACCCGGTCCACCAGTTTTTCGTGGCTTTTGCGGTAAGCCTGCAGGTCCCGGATGGTGATGAACTTGATGTCGAACCGCTCCGCCAGTTCTGAGAGCTCGGCAGTGCGCATCATGGTGCCGTCCTCCCGCATAATCTCGCAGCAGAGTCCGCATTCCTTCAGCCCTGCCAGACGGCACAGGTCCACGGTGGCCTCCGTGTGGCCGTTCCGTTCCAACACGCCGTTTTTCTTGGCCAGCAGGGGGAACATATGTCCCGGACGGCGGAAATCCTCAGCTTTGGCATCGTCATCCACGCAGGCCATGGCTGTAATGGAGCGCTCCGCGGCGGAAATGCCGGTGGAGGTGGAGATATGGTCAATGGACACGGTGAAAGCCGTCTCATGGTTGTCGGTGTTGTGCTGGACCATTTGGGGAAATTGCAGCTTCCGGACGAAGGCCTCCGACATGGGCATGCAGATCAGGCCCTTGCCGTGGGTGGCCATAAAGTTGATGTTTTCCGTGGTGGCAAATTGGGCGGCGCAGATGAAGTCGCCCTCGTTTTCCCGGTCCGGATCGTCCGTCACCAGAATGAGCCTGCCCTGCTTCAGATCCTCCAGGGCTTCGGGAATGGTGTTGAATTTCATAATAGACCTCCTTGCTAAAAGCCGCAGCGCAGCAGCGTTTCTTTCGTCAGTGTGTTTTGCTTCGGTTTCTCCGGCCGCAGCAGCTTTTCCACATATTTGCCGATGATGTCCGTTTCCAGATTCACCGGGTCGCCCCTGCGGCGCTGGTGCAGGTTGGTCTGGCTGACGGTGTGGGGGATGGTGGACACGGAAAAGCTTGTGTTATCCACCGCTGCCACGGTAAGGCTGATGCCGTCGATGGTGATGGAGCCCTTCTCCACCACATACCGCAGAATGGCGGGGGCAGCCTGGACGGTGTACCACACGGCGGTATCGTCCCGCCGGATATTGGAGATGGTGCCCACGCCGTCCACATGGCC